>ENA-OQER01000966-OQER01000966.1-human-gut-metagenome-genome-assembly--contig:-NODE-966-length-14953-cov-3.216309_pt1 | contig 14953 bp, 24 predicted proteins | sample MGYA00242797_ERZ504639 | MGnify/ENA primary metagenome ERZ504639 (study PRJEB26092, sample SAMD00036306) | human gut metagenome | host: Homo sapiens | study: EMG produced TPA metagenomics assembly of...
GGTGTAAAGGGTATCAGTCAGCCGGCAGATCCCATCCCGGTACATTTCACGGTAGGGAATGCTCTGCTGGACCGTCTGCGGGGCATCTGCTTTCAGCCCGGCAAAAAGCCGCCTTTTTTAGACGGCTTGGAACGGGCAGACTTAGTTTTGCCCTGCTTTGCATCGGCTCCGGTCTTTTTGGCCTGCCTGATGTTTTTTTGCAGACGCTTTTCCTGAGCTTCCTGCTGCTTGTTTTTTGGCAATCTTTGTAACCTCCTTCTTTGACATAGATTTATACAGGTTATCCGTCCTGTATGGACGGTCCTTCGGCCAGAGCTTATAACGGAGCCGGTTCTTCAAGATCTTTCTGCCGGCTGCCCGTCACGCTCATACATGGCGAAGAAGAAAAGGGCATCATCAGCCCGATCATCAAAAGTACAGCCGCCGAATTGCCGATCGCCCCGCGGGTAAAGAAATACACCGGAAGGCCGACAAGTCCGGCAAGGCTGAAACAAATAAGCTGGCGCTTCGTCAGATTGAAGGCCAGCTTAGTCTTAACTTTGGTTAAATCCTTTGGTACAGGTACATAAGGCATCTATACACCTCCCATCGTAATATAGTTTCCGGCCCATTACCGTGCACCGAAATCGCGTACCGGTTTCTCCACAGCCGGACATTCCCGCACTTCCTGAGCCGCATTTTGCAGCCGTGCCAGGACAGAAACAGCCGGCTCTCTCTGACACAGGTATTCCTGGCTGTCTCGGATTCCGGCAATATTTTCCCGAATATCCATATCCACGTCGAACACATCTGAAACCGGCATAAGCCAACGGTCTGCAAAGTATTTCAAAGGATTCTCAAGCGCCAGCACATCATCCAGCATTTCATCCCCGAACTCAAACTTTGTTGTCAGATAGGAATACGCCTCCTGCATGGCTGTAATTTCAGCAGCTTTTTCAATTAAGGATTCCTTATCTCTTGACATAAGGCTTTCCCTGTAAGCAAAGTAATTCTGTCCCAGCCGTTTCATCAGGAGCGTATATTTGTCCTGTGCGGAAGGTTCGCTTGTGAAATGTTCAAATTTTTGCGCTGCATCAATTTCTTTGAGAAGATCGCAGATCGGGAAACTGTGTTCATGGTTATTTTCTTCCCAACACCATCGGGCTACATCCAACGGGTCCTGAAAAGAAGAAGCGCCTCTACTTCCGCCGGAGTAAATACATGCTCAACCTTCAGATAATAGTGGAGTTCCGAAAGTCCCTGTAACTCGTAAATACTGCCGATGTTCTGTGCATCCAGCATATCCGCATGAACCTTCAAACACTCGTCCAGCCGTTCCATAAGCAGCCGCTTTGCATCTTGTTCTATCAAAATCACCCCTTTCGCTCCGGCATAGTCAGCGTACAGTTCACTTCATTGCCCCATACATCCCAGCCGGGTGTCTTTTGTCTTGCAAACAGTTCCACTCTGGCTGATCGCCCATGAGTTTTACGATCTTATCCCGCACCTCGTCCGGTTTCTTGCTGTGCTGCTCAATATGGGAGATCACAAACTGATGGATTCCCGCACATTGGCGTTTCGGACGGCCTCTGGTTGCCAGCAGGCAGACCTCCGCGTTTGAGCGGGTCCAAAGCCCATGCCATAAAACCAGCTATCCGCTTTCCGGTTCTGTTTGAGCCATAGAAAAGCCAGCGTTTTATATTTGAATCCCCAGGCATCGATCACCCGGAAGGCTTCATTGAGCTGCGGGAAGGTCGCCCACAGAAAAAGGGTGCTGTCTTTTGCGGCAAGTTCCGATACCGGCAGGGCACAGATTTCTTCAATGCTCATTGTGGGGTAATGGTTCTCCGCAACGCCGCTTCCATGTTTCCTATCATAGCGCCAGGGCGGATCGGCATAGATAATGCCGTACTGTTTCGTTTCCGGCATTAGCGAGCCTGCTCATTCTTAGATGGGGCAGGTTTGGCCGGCTGTTTCTTTGACCTTACCGGCATTTTCTTTCAATGCACCGGTCAGGGAAGGTTTTTCCGCAGCTCCCTTTGTTGCTTCAAGAGTTGCTTGCAAATTTTCAATAGCCTGCCCATATCCATCGATCAGAGCGTCATTAAGCTGTTTGCGGAACTCTGCCGTAACCGGCCAGCAGACATCTTTCCAGTTGCCTCCCTTATCCTGGGTTGCGGGCATATTGACATACAGCCCCTTTTCACTGGAACAGATACGGAAGCCGTCAATCTTAAAGCATCCGCCAATCGTAACATTGGCAAACGCCAGCAGGTTTCCCATTGGGGCGATCGGACGCACGCGGACATCCAGCTTCATGCCGTTTGCCATTTCCGGCGTCTGTGTCTCCGGCGCCATTTTTTCTGTATTGGTTTTACTCATATATAAAATCCTCCTTTTTAGAATTGGTTTTGTTCATGCTATCTTGCATTAAATATGGATTTGGATAACGAACCTGTCTTAAACAGGGCAAAAGCCAGCAGTACCGTATAACCCGCCGTTCCCCAGATCGCGCCGTGCACGTCGCCGGACGATGGGATAGACTGGACCAGCACTGCATAAATGGCAACACAGATCAGGATCAAAAACCCCTGAAAGCCCAGGGCAAAAAGGGAACGCAGATACCCGGTTCCCATTTGTCCCCATTCCCGGTTTGCCATTGTGGAAAACGGGATCGGTGCAAGGCTCACGGTTAAATAAATCTCGATCATACGGCCATATACAATGACAAAGATCACGATGGACAGTACCCACATACACAGATTGATGATGTTGGTTTCCAGCCACAGTCCAATCAGTTCCCACATTCCCATTGCTTCAAGCTGGGTTTCCAGATCAGACAACGCCGCCTGCACATCCAGGTTCCCGTTTATGACACCGGCACTTTGCGACACCACATTTTGGGCCACATCAAAGACCGCCATCACAATCGTAAAACAGTTGGTGAGCAGGTAAGTGGCAACAAAAGTCTTGAAAATCCACTTGAAGATGTTGAATGTATCGAATTCGTGCATGTTGTTCTTTTCGAGAATCATCTGGATCAGTTCATACACCAGAACAAAGGTCAGGATCATGCCCGCAATGGGAATGACGACGGTTTCTGAAAGATTCTGAATCATGGAAAACACGCCGCCATTCCAGCCCTGCGGGGTCTGTCCTACCTGATTTGCCACATCCGCAACCTGATTGTTGACGGAGTTGAAAATACTGGTGTACTGTCCGGTGATCGCATCGATCAGGCCCTCTTTAATCCAGTCTGTTATCCATTCAAACAGACTGCCCATAAGTCAGCCCTTAACCGAACAGGCCGGAAAGCAGCGGGATCAGCGTTGCACCAACCAGAGCGATACCTCCGCCTGCCATAAGCTGCTTGATCCCCTGGGATTTTGCACCTGGGTTATCATTTCCGTAACCTTCGAGAAGGTTTACAACACCCCATGCGCCCAGACCTGCGCCCAGGGCGATCACAAGGATCTTCAAAGTATCAATCGCGCTTGCAAAAAATGCCATAATGTTCCTCCTTTAATTTCAGAAATTTAATTTGTGATATGGCCGTATCAGGCCGGAAACAAAAAAGTCGCCGCACTGTTTTTAGAAAAAAATCTGTTTCAAACAGCACGGCGGCATGGGGCAGGAAGAATCCTGCGGTTATTTACTTTTCAGGGAGAATCACGAATCCTCAAAAAATCCTCCTTTCATCGTGACAAAAACAAAGCCTGCCGGGGCATCATGCTTTGACAGGCAGGAACAACTCTATAAAGTCTGGGAACCAGATCTTCGGCTGTGACTTCATAATTGCGGTATCGTTCACCGGGACGCATCGGCATCCGGGTAGAAAGAAACTTTTCGATATTAAAAGCGTTCTTCTCATTAAAATCGGAAAGCAGTTTGTAATTTGGGTGTTTGGTTATATCGTATTTCCGGGAGAGGAACGGCCGCACACCCCTGATCTGCAGCAGACATTTGCCCCCGTCCATAACTGCCAGTTCATCCACCGACATCAGATCCTTTCCCAGCTTTTGAAAATTTTGTCCGTGGGATTCCTGATTGCCCTTTGTGACACTGGTGTTATACAGGTCGATGGTCTCTTTCCCCAATAGGGAGTTCCAGCTTTTTAAGGTGGTTTCTTCTTTGCCTCCTAAGAAAAGAGAGGCGTCACAGTTACCGATGACGGTGTCCATGTTGTCTTTATACAGGGCTTTGAGCTGGCTTTGCGCCTGCAGCACCAGGCAGGCAGAGATCTCACGGCTTCGGATGGTCGCCATAAGACGCTCCAGGTTCGGGATCTGCCCGATATTTGCCGCCTCGTCGATCAGGCAGCGTACATGGATGGGAAGCCTTCCGCCATATATATCATCTGCCCGTTCGCACAAGCGGTTAAACAAAATGGAATAGATCAGACTGATCAAAATGCAAAAGGTCCCGTCCGTATCACTCATAATAAGGAAAAGAGCAGTCCGTTCATCCCCCAGCATATCCAGATCCAGTTCGTCATACATGGTAATTTCCCTGACTTCTTTAATGTCAAAAGGAGCCAGTCTGGAAGCACAGGAAATAAGGATCGACTTCGCTGTTTTTCCGGCAGCGAGCTTATATTTTTTATATTGACGCAGGGCAAAATGATCCGGGTCTTTCTGTTCCAGAGCGTCAAAGAGAAGGTCAACGGCATTTTTGAATGACTCGTCATCCTCACGGACCTCCATTGCGTTCAGCATTTCTACCAGTGTGGCAAAATTCTGTTCGTTTACCGGAGCTTCATAGTAGATATATCCGATCAGTGCCGTATAAAGCAAGGTTTCTGCTTTGACCCAGAAATCGTCTCCGGCTTTTCCTTCGCCTTTGGTATTGGCGATCAGGGTAGTGACGATCTTCAGAATATCTTTCTCGGAATGAATGTAGGCGAATGGGTTAAAGTGCATACTTTTCTGAAAATTGATCGTATTGAATACCCGTATTTTATAGGGCTCATAGATAATCTTTCCTTTTTCATTACGCATAGGCTTTCCGTCCTTGTCCAGCTTTGGTGTGCCTCGCTGCAACATCTTTCCGCATTCCACAAGGACTGTACCTTTCGGATCGGTGACGACGTAGGAACTGTGCATTTGCATCAGATTGGGCTTGATGAAAAAGCGCGTTTTTCCCGAACCTGATCCTCCGACTACCAGTACATTTTTATTTCTTGCATTGGCCGGATTTTTGGGCCGTCCGTTTAACATCAGTCCTTCACTTTGGGTAAGAATGATATTGTTTTCCGGATTTGGGTCCATAAACGGGGCAATATCGGCTTTATTTCCCCATCTTGCAGAACCATATTCCACATTTTTTGCGGTATTTCTTAGCGTCTTTCCCTCTAAGATAGACTGCCAGCCGCATAATGGCTGCACCGCATAAACCAATCAGCCAGTCCATTGCCGCTCCCGGCCACATACTCTGAAACGCAAGGGCAAAGCCTTCGGACAGTCCTAACAGCTTTTGGGAAGCGTCTGCTCCGGGAGCCAGACGCACCGCCTCGCCCAGCTTGGCAAATACCAGAAGGAACAGAACATAAGGCAGATGGAGAATGACCTGTTTTTTCATTGTTTCTGCATCGATCTTCATCGTTCCGGTCCTCCGTGTTCTTTGTTCTTTACACGGTCACGGCCAAGCGACTGCGCCAGTTCTTTGAACTTATGAAGCTGTGTAAGCAGCGACGGTCTGGTGCTGCGTGTAAGGTCTTTCTTCGTATATTCCTTAAAAGCTGCCGTCAGTGCATCCGCCTGGTTTGCCTTGAAATATACCGTCCATTTTGGGGGATCGGTCCCAAGTTCCTTTTCTATATGGTAGCGTACCTGATGTTTCCTGGCATACCGTTCAAAAGAGCGGATTCGCCCTGAAACTTCAATGGTATTGGCTCCGGGGTCTTTATAAGTCAGCCGCTTCATGCTGTTGCGCCCGACTTTTGGCATTGTGCGTTCCTGTTCCATCTTTTGGAGTACCGCAGCAATAGCCGCACGCAGTACCCGCCCTGACAGTTTTGCTGCCTGTATAGAAACAGAAACCGTTCGTTGTTCGAGATCTTCCTGCAAGAGCATCCTCCTTTCTGATAAAATCGGTATTTATAATATGGAAATAACTTTTTACCGGCTTTCCCCAAGAACCTGCTGTCGGGAAGCGTGTTCAAAGGCTTTTGCTGCCTGATCGACCTGAATTTTAGCATGTTTCAAAAGCGTCTTGATGATCGTAGCCGGGCGTTCCTGTTCCTCCAGATGATCGACCATCCCTTTGCACTCATCCGGGAGGTATTCCGCCATATCTTTCAACACATCGGAAAAGTTACCCATAAAGCCCCAGCAGCTATCCGACAGCTCCCCGTTTTTATAAAGCTCAAACCCATAACATTCGCCATGCAGATAGGAATCGTAAGCGGCGACTTCACTGCGCATCAGTGCGTCCGCTTTCTGCCGGATGGCGCCGGTCATCTTGTCAGCGTCAAATTCCTTTAGGGCATCTTCTTTGGAAACATAGATCCAGCCGACCTGTCCGCTGTCCCATTCTGCATGAGGAGCCCTGCCTGAGAAACTTTCTGTACTCATGGCAAGACCTGAGTGGTCGTAGAGATAGAGGGGGAGCATCAGATACTTTTCCGAAATTACTTTCTGCATTGCTTCATCGATCGCCCGTTCCTCTGTCTTTGGTCCATGCCGGAAACGGCTGCTTACAATGTTTACCATCCGTTCATAGCGTTTCATGCCGGCTTCATCATGTCCTACGGTATCTAAATACATTTCCCGCAGGAAGTCATCTTTGTCCATATGGTTGTGATGGTCGCCCAGCGCATAGCGGGGATGAAAGCATACCATCGTCCCAAAATGTTCATCTACCTCACGGGGAGAGATCAGAATATCGTCCGGCTGCACCATAAGGCATAAGGTTCATTTACTGCCATTAACATAATTGGCTCCTTTCTTTCTACAAATCCGGGCCGGAATGGTGCATCATCGGTTTTTCCCGGTGCTCATTGGTTGCAGGCTGCTTGACTGCAATGATCTCGCCGGCAATCCTTGCAAATTTTTCAGGGTACTTGAACTGCTCCCCGTATTTCTCCATCAAGTCCGGGGAAAGGTCTGTAAAATCTTCCTCACCAAGACCAACGATCAGAAAATTCCCGGACACAATATCATAGATGTGGCCGTCATCGTCAAAGAGAGCTCGGTTCAGAGGCAGCCCCATCAGCTTGCCTTCTTCATTACAGATCAGAGCCACCGGTCCTCATACGGATAGACCGCTTGAATATCTCCGCCCACTGCCGCCTGCAAGGATTTCAGACCACTTTCGATCTCCGCAGCATAAGGGGACTTGCCCGGCTCTACCATTAACACTTTCATAATTGTATATCCTCCTTCTTTTTCATTGCCGTACCGGGAGTGGTTGGCGTTTTTTCCTGAGTTTTTGCCACAGAGAGCTTCCCCAGGACGGAAGGCTTCTCCTGGTTTTCGGGTGTAAAAATACCGCCCTCCGAAACCTCGGCGGCGGCATGTTCCGTTTTGGCCTGTTCCAGTCCTTCAACCGTATAGCCAGGTAAAAGAGTACCGTGAACCATAAAATGGTGCTCATATTCTTTCGGGATCGGCGGGGAAATTTCCGTGAATAAATGGGAATAGGCTTTCTTCCGCCCGTCCAGGTATTTTATGGCTGCATTCTTATCTGTATATCGTTTCTGGTTTTGTCCGGCAATCTTTTCTCCATATCCCTGCTTCGGGGAATGAATACGGACTTCCCATGTCACATACCAGGCAACCGGAATACTCTGTTTTGTTTCCCTGTCATATTTCGTATCTTCCCAAATACTGCAGGTCATCTGATAGACCCGGTTGCTGATTTTCTGATCCGCCCTCCAGTTATCGGTGTCTTTCCACTGGTTGCCGGTATGTTCAATCTCCGGTGTACGAAGATATTCCAAAGCCCGGTTGATCGTCTGTGTTGCCGCTGCCTGCTGTTCCCATTGTTTTGCAGCAGCCACCACGATTTCATAGGCTTTCTGCTCCCCGTCGATACTTCCCTGGCGCATGGCTTCCAGGCTATCTGTTCCCATTGTGATCAGAGTAGAAATATCCACATTTTCACAAACTACGCTGTGTTCAATTTTAAGCTCTGATCCCGGCGTCAAGTGGTCGCCATACCGGTAGGCATGATAATCTTTATTTTCTTCCAAAATGCTGTTCACCTCCTGCTATATTTCCGGCTCGTGGTTTTTTCTGGAAAACGTCTGTGCCGGTGATTTTTTATCTGCCGGCCTGTTTGCCGCAAGCTGATCCATCACGGAAGGACGGCCGACGCCGAACATGGATAGCTGCCCGTCCGCCGCCTCACGAAGTTCAGAAACAGAGAGGGGAAGCGTTACATCGGCATGGGTCAATAGCTGTTCCCGTTTCAAATCCTGAATGATCTCGTCAAAAACAGCGTTGATTGCACGGCGTTCTTCCCCCACAGGGAAGGCTTTCAATACCTCCATTTCTCCGTCTTTACCGGAAACCAGGGTAAGGGCACAGTCGGCATGGCCTGCCAGATAATCCGATGTGTAGGGCAGTTTGTCCTTGATATAACAGGCAAAGGCTCTGGCTGTCATTTCCACATTGCTGTCCCAATAACCGCCGTCTTTTTCACATTCTTTTCCCATGCGTACCGAATTACGGTAAAAATCAGTTTCCGTCCGTCCAATCTGCGGAGCTTCCTGCGCCTGCATCCCGGAAAGCATACGCTCAAAAATTTCCAGCCGTTCCCGTTCACTTTTGGGAATTACCCGGCCGGTAACATTCTTCTTAAATGCGCTGATCTGTTCCACAGAGCCGGGTTCGCCGGACAAAAATGCTTCCCGCAAGACTGCGTAGGTTTCCATCTGTTCCTCATTGCCATACCGTTTCAGGGAGGCAAGAACCGAGGAATCCAGCCAGCTTGCCGCATTTTTCCGGGTGCGTTCTGTTTGTGCTTCCGTGCGCTTTGCTGCCTGTTCCGGTGTTTCCGGTTTATACTTCATGGTGTCAATGAGTTTTTGGAACGGCGCATAGAGGCGGGGCTGTTCTGACAGCATCCCTTTTGCTCTCATCTTTGTACCAAGATAATCGTCAAGTCCATGCCACCATTCATGTGCCAGGGAACCGGCCCCGTGCATTTTTGTAAGATTGATGACTGTACGCAAAGGTTCATAATGAGCTGCAGCATTGCCGCTGCCTCTTGCACCAAAAGCGATAGCAAGTGTTCCCTGATAAGCAATATCTTTATCGCTGATCTTAAGCTGACGCCAGATCCTTTAGTGCTTCAAATCCCATGTTAAGGGAGGTCTGCCGGTCGTTCTGGTTCATCCAGTTTCCAAACTCACCGCCGCGGAACCCAAAGGTATCAAGATAATGCTGTCCGGTGATCTCCACGCATTCCGATAATCCGGTCCGTACGTTTGACATGGGCAAGCTGTGGAGGGACAAAACGGATCTTTCCGTTTTTGTTCCTGCCTTTGGCAAGTTCCTGCACCCATTTCAGGGCAGCTTCTTTGGTCCCAAAATTGGTCCGCAGGATCGAATAGCCTTTTGTCACATAGTAGGTACCGGGTTTCCAGTCCCCATTTTTAGAATAGGTCTGTTTCCCGTCGTTGAAGTGGATCGCATAACCTTTCGGTATTTTCTGCTCTTTGGAAACACAAAACTGTTCCTTTTTTGCTTCCTGAGTAAAGTTGCGCTCAAAATATTCAGCTGAGCGGATCAGCATGGTATTGGACAATTTGTTTGTGATCACGGGATTGTCCTGTCCCTTTTCGTTGCCCGGTAATGGATTCCGCTTCCCCAGCCTGTACCTTTCTAAATATCCATTGTCAACGAAAAAGCGGTCATAGGCTCTCACAGCATCCTCCACAGTACGGACATCTGAAAGCACTGTCTGCAATTCCCGGACTGTTTTTATATATTCCTTTTGTCTCGCGGTCCGTTTTTCCGGGGTGTCATCCGTGCGGTAATACTGAGGGGAAGCGTTTAAGCCGTCTCTTGCTTTTTTAATAAAATAGACCACGCCAAGAGGAATCCCTTCCTCCAGCATGGCTGCATAGTCCGGCTTTTTCCAGACATTATCCTTTTTCACAAATTTTTCGGCTTCGCGCTCATTCATGGCTTCCAGATCATCTGCATACAGCCCGCGGTCTTTCCACAGGTCTTTTTTCGCACCGCCGATCTTTTCGCCGAAATCTTCATGCACTCCTGCCAATCTTCATCACCTCCAGTCAGTGTAAAATTCTTATCGCTCCGGGGCAGGGCGGCGTTCTTCGTTTTTGTGAAGTTGTGGGAGGTTTCCTGTGAGCCGGTCAGTTTCCCTGCGGATCAGTTTGTCCAGAGCGCCTAAATCCTCCGGTGCAATGGCAACTCCCGGTAATTTTCATACCACAGGCCCGTAGAGATTGCCGCGATGGGCGCAATTTTCTCCGAACCGGATGGAAGAAGGCGATACACAGGGGCTTCGTCATAAAGAAGCATCTGCTTTGCCGTTCCCTGTGGTATGCGGTACTTATCCATATCCGGGTTCTGGGCTGCCTCCATATATTGCATATTCAGGCGTTCTTCTAAATCCTGGGGCATATAACGAAATGCCTGATCCATCCACTGTCTGAACATCGTGGAATAGTGGTACTGCCATTCCGTAACTTGATTCGGGGCATAAGAAAATCCCCAACTTTTCAGAGCATCTTTTTCGTAAAGCTCCATTTCAGTCCATTCTTTCAGGCTGACCGTAGCCGCTGAACCATCTTTGCGTTCAATATTGACGCCGCAGGGATAGAGGATATTTCTTTTTATATCCTGCCGCAGCGTGTCTAAATCCATCATCAGGACATCTCCGTACAAGTGACCGCCCTCGCTCCGATCCGTATGAAACAGGAAAGCCCTCGCTCCGATGAACTCCGTTGTTAAGATCATTTGATGAAGATCCGCCGTAGAACAATAAGCAAATAAGGCGTCGGAAAGCCACATGTGATTTTTCCCCATGATGGCAATGGAATCAGCCCCGGTATTTGTTGCCAGAGAACGCATATTGAATTCGCATTCTCTAAGAAAATCTCCGGCAAAAATATGGAGTTCATACGCAAAGACGGATAAGTCTGTATCGCGGATCAAATGAATCTGCGGTAGTGGTTCCTGATTCAATCAAATTCCTCCTTTCATGTGAAGCAGCTCTTTGACCTGCTCATTTTCCGCAAACGGCTGGCTATCTGTCCCCGCCATTTAATCAATCCCTCCCATCTGCCGGTAGCTGCCCGCCGGCAATCTTGCCGACAATCTCCGGACCGGTTTCATAAATCTGCATGAGGCGTTTTGCTGTGCCGCAAGGCTGTGCAGCTCCGCTAGTCCAAAGACGCACTGTGGATGGGGCAACATTCATCAAAAGCGCAAAGCCCTTTTCGTTCATGTCCAGCTTTTTCATCAGCGATTTAACCATATCGGGGCCGTAGTCTGGACACCGGGAAGCCTCGGCAATCATCTGCAAAGCGGTATTTTCAATTTTTTTCATTTTCAAATCCTCCTGTTATTTGTTTTCCAGCCTTATGCCGGGGCAAAGCTGATCTGGTTGTGTTTCATCCTTTTGGCAAAATCCGGCAACGAATAATTTACCCCGTCAATTTCTGCATGGGTGTCATCCAGACGATGACAAACAGCAAAGTGCCTGTCCCCGTTTCCATAGAACAGGCAGAGTAAACCATTGTCGGGAATGGAAAACAGCGCTTTTCCGGCGCTGTCTGTAAAGCAGATATGTTGAGATCCATTCATGTTGAAATCCTCCCTAAATTGAAACAGCCGCCTCTTTTGGGCGGCGTTGGTGCTGGCTGGTTTGCAGTTGTTCCCGAACCAGCAGCAATTTCTCATTGTAATCTTTTCCCATCCGGGGAGGGTTGACACTTACCCGGATATGACGGAAACGTTTATCCTCGTGAAGCATGGTCTTGATTTTCCGGGCATTGACAAATCCGGCAAGGTCGTGGTCCATATAAAGGGTAACACGCCGTATCTCCGGGTGGCGTTCCAGGAAAGAAGTCAGCGCCACATGGGAAGTACCGCCCAAAGACAAGCGATAACCATTCCATTTCCATCCCTCCAGCTCTTGAAGTGTCGCATGGGAAAGCGCATCAATAGGAGCTTCAAAGACTGCCACATGCCGGCTGCCCGGACTTGCGGGGGATAACAAAAGTTATATCCTTTGTCGCTGCCATAGACATCCTTTTTTGAGATTGCCGCTGATACTGCGCATACAGGCAAACTTCGCTTTCCCGGAATCATCTTTCCCAACAAACACACAAACCGGTTCTCCATGATACCGGGCTTCGTAAAAAATCCCGGCTTGTAAACACTGGCGAATGACTTCTGAGCTGATCCCCCGTTTCTGCAAATAGGAGACCGCAGCGGTCGCGCAACGTCTGGCCCAGGGGAGAGCGAATGTTTTCTTTTCCGGCTCTTTTGATACCTGTATTTCTGCCGTACTTCGGTAAGCCGGTTCCTGTGGGATTTCGCCACCTACCAGAGCATGAACCGCATCCACAAGACCATATCCCCGAATCTGGATCAGGTAGTCCAGCGCATTGATACTCCGTCCGCGGCTGTTCCAGTACCAGTACCTTTTCCCGGTCACATATACCAGACTGTCATGCTCCTTATGCCGGAAATTAGGTCCATCCTGTTTCAGCACGCCGGGTTCATGGAATTGCAGGTAAGTAAACAAGTCAGCTTCCCGCGCTGCCTGAATCTGTTCTTTGGTTACGCCGGGCATAGTACCGGCACAGTGTTTCTTTTCATTGTGCTTTGCCTCCTTCCTGTGATGAAATGAAAAAAGACACCCAAAGGTGCCTAACAGCCGTACAGGTCGTGATTGACCTCGGCACGGTAATAGCTGTCCATTGTAGCCGGGGCATTATACAGCGCCGCCAGCAGATACGCTTTGATGTTTCCGACCTTCGTTGTGTTCTTGTCGATACAGTCAAAGACATACTCTAAGTGGCCGGAATTGATCTTCAGGAACCGGCTCTTGACGATTTCCCTCGGAAAATCATCTCCGGCAATGCGAATGTAAGGGCGTTTCGACAAAATCACTTCAAGCATAAGTTCAAGGGCTTCATCCAAACGTTCCCTGCCATACCGTAAGACCAGTAAGTCATATTCAATATTTTCTTTGATGATTTCACGATAGGCTTCTATCAGCTCTATCCGATCCATCCCATCCGTGCGGTTTGCCGCTTCCGGCTCTGCCGGATAGATTGATGGATAAGTTATTGATTTATCTTTTTTTGATTTTTTTGTTTTTAATGGATTAGTATTTAATTGTGCCGGATTTTCCTGTTCAGGTTCCGCCTGTTTAGGTTTTGCCTGTTCTGGTTTAACCTGTCTTGGATTTCCCGTTTAGGTGAAAGCCTGTGTTTTCGGTACTTACAGGCTGCTCATGGATCGTATATTCAATGTCTCCCAACTGCCCGTTATCATAGCGGAGGCGCTGTCTGGTGAGATAACCATGCCGCTCCAGTTCCTTCAGGGCAGTAGTGATAGAATCCACACCATCCTTGCAGATATGGGCGAGTCCCTTTGTGGTATAATCCCAATCTTCCGGCAGCGACAACATAAGTGATAAAAGCCCCTTTGCCTTTAAGGACAACTCCGTATTGCGCAGATGGTGATTGCTCATTATCGTAAAGTCCTTTGTTTTCTCTACACGGAATACTGCCATTGTACCGCCTCCTTTCTTCGACTATTCCGTTACAAGGCATGATCCCTGCGGTCATAATGGAGATGACCGTCAGAGACCTTCGCATGGTTTTTCAGTTTCACTTCGCCCCGTTCCTGGCTCTCTAAAAATTTCTGATAGCCGGCATCTGTAAGGAACAAGCGCATCTTATCGCCTTTGTCGCCAACAGGGGAATCGTAAGACAATACATCAAAGACGATCATGTGCTTTACTTCTGGATCAAAGCGTTCAAGTGCCATGATGTCATGCCCCTTCAATTTTTCTGCCCCTGATTGTTGTCTGGCCTCGGCGATCTTTTCTCCAATCGTCCGGGCTGGATAGGGCAGACGGTAATTCTTCTGAATATCTTTTACCAAGTCCATGCACTCTGCATTTGACAGAACACGAAGTTTTGCCATAAGACCTTCTGCCGCCTCCCGCTGTTCGGAATTATTTGAATACCGCACGGTCATATAAAGTTCATTCAGGATCTTTGTCTGATAATCGCCCTCCACTTGAAAGAGCAGCTTTTTTTCCATTTCGTTTAATTCCATGTGGATCTCCTTTCTCTCGAAAATGAGTATGAAAAAAGGGCGTCCACCTATAAAAGTGAAACGCCCACGGCAACCAGCGGTCAGACATAAAGCCGGACCGCTGGCACTATTAAATTTTGTCGTTAATAAAACAGCCTCCTTTTTTCTTTATAGTTTTCGTCAATTTTCAACTTGGAAAAGGAATTGAATAAAAGACGACAAACGCTCAAACCCCTTGAAAATAAAGGCTTTTTCTGTTTGTCGTTATTATACCGTAACGGCATTCCCATGTATCGTTATTGATCAATATGGGATTTACGGTATTAGCAATTGCAGACCGAATGGGACATGAGAGCATTGATATCACTTACCGATATGCACATCTGTTTCCAAGTGAGCAGACACAAATGGCAGAACAGCTGGATATTGAAGGATGGAAAAATCAAATGGAGAAAAATCTGGACAGTAAAGGAAGATGGAGAAACAAAATCGTAGCATTCCGGGTATCACCGGAAGAAGCAGAGCAGATTGATGCATGTGTCCGGTTGTCAGGACTCAGCAAACAGGACTATATCACAAAACGATTAACTGATCGGCAAATTGTGGTACAAGGAAATCCAAAAAGTCTAGTAAAGCATTGCGAAATCAGATGGCAGAGATTATGAAGAATTGAAACATCTGGAAAAATGCAGTGAAGAAAATGAAGAGTTGTTGAGTACCTG
>ENA-OQER01000967-OQER01000967.1-human-gut-metagenome-genome-assembly--contig:-NODE-967-length-14950-cov-1.710517_pt1 | contig 14950 bp, 19 predicted proteins | sample MGYA00242797_ERZ504639 | MGnify/ENA primary metagenome ERZ504639 (study PRJEB26092, sample SAMD00036306) | human gut metagenome | host: Homo sapiens | study: EMG produced TPA metagenomics assembly of...
AGCCACGGCCAGAATAATCAGGTAGGCATGGTCGATGAACAGGGACGACACGAATCCAAGACGCAGTAGGTGCCGAACAGCGCCTGACCATGATGATCATCAGAATGAAGATCACCACTGCTGCGATGGTTGGAATCATCTGAGCGTCAAGACGACGCGAGTCGGTTTCACGGTCTTCTTGACTGAGTAGCTGTTGCAGAAGTCATGCTGCCACCGCCTTAGTTTGCGTCTTCAGCGCGCACTTACGTTTTATTTCCGCGCCAAGGTTATGAATCTTCGGAGCCTGCATCACGCAGATCACGATCACCACGACGGCGAAGAATGCCGGTGTTGCGGCGGAATCGATACCGAGGGTGATGATGGTCTTGCGGATCATGGCGATGATCACCGCGCCAAGCGCGCTGCCAGCCAGGGAAAACTTGCCGCCAAGCAGCGAGGTTCCGCCGATAACGACTGCGAGGATGGCATACATTTCAAGATCCTGCCCGGTCTTGACCACGTCGACGCGCATCACGGATGCGGTGGCGAACAGGCCTGCCACGGCTGCCAGAAGACCGGAAATCGCGTATACGAGGAAGAGGATCTTCTTCGGCTTGATGCCGGTCATGCGAGAGGCTTCCGGATTGATGCCGACGGATTCGACCATCATGCCCATGGCCGTTTTGCGGCACAGCAGGCCAATCAGCGCGACAATGACCAATGCGATGACGAAATTGGCGGGAATGCCCAGAATGAAGCCGTTGGCCATCCATTTCAGCGGCGCGCCGCCTGCAACGGAGCTGGCATCAGTGTTCTGGCCGGAAGTGATGACCTTGGCCAATCCTCGACCTGCGAGCATCATGATCAGCGTGGTGATGAACGGCTGCAGTCCCAGAATGGAAACCAATGCGCCGTTGATGCAGCCGACACCGAGGCCGATGAGCAGTGCGAGGAAAATCGCCAGCCACACGTTAACGCCGGAAGTCAGCATCTGCATGGCCGCCGCACCGGCAACCGCCATAACGGAACCTACGGAAAGGTCGATGCCTGCAGTGGAGATCACCAATGTCATGCCGGTGGCGATCATGAGATAACGCGCCGATTCCTGCAGCATGGTGATCAGCGGTCCCGAAAGACCTCCGGTGTTCTTATTCCAGCTCAACGAGAGGAATTGGTGATCGGAGATGGTGCAGATGACGATCAGCACAATCAGTGCGACCACAGACCATGTGAGGTTTGACGACAGCAGCTTCTTGACGAGGGAATCGCCGTCCTGCTTTGTTTTCTTGTCGCTCATCATGCCTCCTTTCCTGTATTGACGTTCGTGTTCGCGATGGTTTGGACGATGGTTTCCTGGGAAACCGTGTTGTCATTGACGAGTTCGGCGATCTTGTGGCGATCCTTCAGCACTTCGATGTCGTCAGAAAGCCTGACCACCTCTTCCATTTCGGACGAGATGAACACCACACCCATGCCCTGAGCGGCAAGATCAAGCACCACCTGCTGGATTTCCGCCTTGGCGCCGATATCGATGCCTCGCGTCGGCTCGTCCAGAATGAGCAGGTCGGGATGCGTGGCCAGCCAACGTGCGATCAGCACCTTCTGCTGGTTGCCGCCGGACAGGTTCTTGATGAGCTTGTTCGGATCGTTCGGACGAACGTTCAGCTCCTTCATGTACTTGTCGACGATCTCGTCGGCTTCCTTCTTCGGAATCGGCTTGAACATGCCTCTCGTCGCCTGCAAGGCGATCAGAATGTTCTCGCGGACCGTCAGATCGCCAATAATGCCTTCGTCTCGACGGTTCTCCGTGGAGTATGCGATCTTGTTGCGCAATGCCGTGTACGGATCGGAGATACTGGTCTTCTTGCCTTTGAGCTCGTACGTACCGGAATCCGGCTTGTCCGCACCGTACAGCAGTCGGCCGAGTTCGGTTCGTCCGGATCCCAACAGGCCTGCGAAGCCGACAACCTGGCCTGGGTAGATATCTAGGTCCGTAGGATTGATGGTGCCTTTCAGACCAAGCTGCTTGACGGAGACGATGGGCTGTTCACCTTCAGTCACGTCACGATGCGCCTTCTTGGCGCCGATCTGGCTCAGCTCGTCCGCGCTCTTGCCGATCATCATCCGATGAGCTCGTCACGCGGAGTGTCCTTGGTCATGACTTCTTTGATGAACTTACCGTTGCGGAGCACGGTCAGGCGATCGGTGATCTCGTAAATCTGGTCAAGGAAGTGGGACACGAACAGGATCGCCACACCCGAATCACGAATCTTGCGCATGATCTTGAACAGATCCTGCACTTCGTTGGCGTCAAGCGATGACGTCGGTTCGTCAAGAATCAGCACCTTGGCATCGATCACCATGGCTCGGGCGATGGCGACCAGCTGCTGCATGGCGATGGAAATGGAGCTCAACGGTGCTCTCGGATCAAGATGATCCAGACCCATCTGGGCGAGGAATTTCTTCGATTCCTCATAGGTTTTCTTCCAGTTGATGCCCAGCGTCCCTCGCACCTCATGACCAAGCATGACGTTTTCGCCGATGCTGAGATTGGTGCACAGGTTAACTTCCTGATACACGGTGGCGATGCCCGCGTTCTGCGCATCACCGGTACCGGTGAAGGTTTGCGGCTTGCTTCCACTTCAATGGAACCCGCGTTGATCCTGTACACACCGGTAAGCGCTTTGATCATCGTCGATTTTCCAGCGCCGTTCTCGCCCATGAGAGCGTGGACTTCACCTGGATACAGACGCAGGTCGACGCCGTCCAGGGCCTTGACGCCCGGGAACTCGATCGTGATACCTTTCATCACGACGATTGGTTGCTTATCTACCATGTCTTCGCCTTACGAAAATTGTTATCGTTTTGTGATATTTGCCCAAGATGGAACGAACGGTGCATCGCGCTATGCGGTGCACCGTTCTTGGGCTATGTGAAAAGGAGAGATGCTATTCGGAAGTTATCTGACCGGATCAGTACGCACGGTACCGGCATCCAAGGCTTCCTTGCGCTGTCTGCATCGAAGGTCTTGGATTCGATCTCGATATCGGATTCAACAGACTTGCCATCCAGATAATCCTTGACGGCGTTGGCGGTTTCCTCACCGAAGATCGGGTTGTACTCGATGACGTAGGAAAGATCGCCGTCGACCAGAGACTGCAGAGCGGCCTTGGTGCCATCGATGGTGATGATCTTGACCTTGCCCTTCAGACCAGCGGCATCAACGGCCTGTGCCGCGCCGAGACCCATCTCATCGTTCTGGGCGAAGATGAACTGCGGATTGTCGGACTTGTACTTGTCGAGCAGACCTGCTGTCACGGTCTTTGCCTCATCGGTGGACCAGTTGGCGGACTGGGACTCAAGCACCTTGATATTGCTTGCTGCCTTGTTATCCCAACCGGTGCCACGATCGGTCACCACGGACAGGCCTGCCGGTCCTTCCAGAATGAAGCCGTTGGCGCCATCTGGGAAGCTCTTGTTGACGAATTCAGCGGCCTGCTCGCCGGCCCAGACATTGGACGGGCCGATGTGCGAGACGACTGCCTTCTTTGCCGCATCGCTCTTGATATCGATGTTGCGGTCGACGGTGAAGACCGGGATTTCAGCTTCCGCCGCGTTCTCCAAGCAGTCATCCCAACCGGAATCGTTGGTTGCGGATAGCACGATCGCGTCGACTTCGTCGTTGACGAACTTGTTGAATGCCTGAATCTGCTTCTGCTGATCGTTGTTCTGCGTCGGGGAGTACACCAGATCGAATCCGGCATCCTCGAAAGCCTTCTTCAGATCGTTCTCGTTGGCCGTACGAAGCCGCCTTCCGGACCGACCGCCACGAAACCGATGGTCTTCTTATCGCTCTTGCTGGAGCTGGAATCGCCATCGGAGCTGCCGCCACCGCAGGCCGCCATGCTGGCCAGAGCTGCCGCCGAAGCACAAATCGCAATAGCTTTCTTCCAATTCCTCATGAAAACTCCTCCTCGAGTATTTCTATTGATGGGCTTCCTTGCCATCAGTGTTTTCAGTATCGTTCGAACAATCCAAGGTCTCAATCCATAGCAATAACGTTTCGATAACAAGTCAATAACGAAACGATAACAATGGCGGAATTACAACTTTTTCACTATTGCACAGATAACGACGCAACTTGGGAATCAGCAATCGTCCATGCACCATCCAACGATCCGTCGACCGTTCTCGCCACTCCGAGATGGTCGAGTACGACAAGCCTGCGATATGCGCCGACTTCTCCTGTGGCCATATCGACCGCACCATTGTCGGGTAGCGCCTGACTCGTTTCAGGACCAGGCACCATCTGACGTCGTCCGATCTGCGCACGCCCCCGCTCGTATTGCGTGGCATAGAGGAAAGTGACGTCGTTATAGAACGTCATCATCGACACATTGGACTGTGTGGAAACCAAAGCGAACGCTTGGGACAGCCCAGCCACGGAGCCATCATGGTCCCGGCATATCCCGATGATGGCCACACCCGACTGCGCCCTCCCATCCGATTCGATGGAGAATGCGATACGGTCCCCCTCAGGGGAAAGCCTCATGGAATGGAGCGTTTGTGCTGATACGAGGCCGGGAACGTCAAGGGTGAGGACCGTGCCGGCATCATCGACCATGATGTGCTTGCCAGATGTGTCGATGCCCCAAATCTCGGAGTCGTTTCCTTTGCAGATGGTTTTCATCATGCGTCCTGAAAACATCAATGCATGGGTGGAACCATCCTCTGCGAGCCTTTTCACATATCCGTCACGACCAAGCACGGCTCCGCCCTGTGCTGAGAAAACGAAGCTTCGCACGTCCGAAAGATCCGTTTGCGCCACACGAATGGCGCTGTAGGATTTCAACGACACGATATTGCCGACGCTCAACGTATACATGGGATTCAGTGGAGTCTGCGCATCAAGAGACGACGAATCATCGGCATGCGAATAGTCATGGTTTCCAGACATCACCTTGATTTCCGTCTCGACGCTGCCGTCCCCCAACGATAGGCGAATCTGCCTGACCAAAATGCCACGTTCGGCATCCGTCATTCGTTCCATCGCCGATGAGAGACTCATTTCCATCACCGAATCGCGCATCTGCACACCGTCGGGCTGCAACACGATCCGCTTGGTATTGGTGTCGCTTACCGTGCCTTCCAGCCATGCCGCATTTCCGGCAAGCAGTTCCTGCACGGCGCGCGTCCGCCAATCCCTCCAGCAAAGCCAACGAACATCGGGGATCAGTTCTTTTTCGGAAGAGCCCAACTGATATAGCGAAACCTGACGGTACACCTGCTCGAAATCGTAGGAGCTGATCATCACGCCTGTCGGCAGTTTGCTGATCCGCCATTGGCCACGCACTTGGAGAGGGAGAAATCGTAGGTTTTTGTCCCTCTGCTCGCCACCGCCGTATACACGCCATGCGCATCCAGTTCCCCTTGTATCTGGAGGCTGACGCTCACCACGGTTTTCTGCCCGCCTTGCCCTGACTCCACCGTGCTGGCCTTACGCACGAATTTCGGCACGTCGGCATATACCGTAGTCCGGTTATCGGCATTCCACCTTGATGCGGCGCCATCGGTAAGGAACTGCTTGTCCGTGGCGAACCCGTCACTCTGCACTCCCGCAGGCATGGCGTCGAAAAATCCTTTGACGATGGCTTCCGGCTGCGCGTCATCGGCCGGCCCGTCGGGAGACGTGAACACTCTTCTTGTGCTTTGTTCCTCCGGGATCATGGTCTGCACCGGACCATCTTCAGGAAGTCCCAATATGCTCGAGCATCCGGCCAGATGCATCATGGAGCATCCCAGCAATACCACTAATGAGACCGCGGCAATCACACGACGAGTGTTTTTCGCAGTCATCACAGCCCCTCCACCATGGTTATTGGTCAGATAGTCCACGAATCCGTTATCGGCAACGCCAAAGCCTCCGACCACCCGCATATCGTCGCCATCGGTCGCGAATCGAATCGGAGCGTTGTTCATACCGCAATCGGCATCGTCCGGATTGCGAGGCAACGTCACCAAAAACCATGTTCCTTCACCCAGCCGCGATCGCACCGCAACATCACCATGATGCAGTTTCGTGTCAGCCAGTACGATGGACATGCCCAAACCGGTCCCTCCGGTAGTGCGCGCTCTGGAAGGATCCGCCCTCCAGAACCGGTCGAACATTCTGGAACACTGTTCCGAGGTCATGCCAACGCCGTAATCGCGCACGCTGATTACCACCATTCGCTGATTGGCGGCAAGACGGATCTCAACCGGCTTGCCCTCCGCGAAATCGATGGCATTAGCGAGAAGATTGCGTACGACACGGCTTATACGACGCGTATCGATTCTCACAAGCACTTCCACGTTGGGCATATGCACATCCAGTGGCACATGTTTGGTCTGGGCGATGACGGAAATCGCTTCAACCGACTGTTCGATGGGCTCGCGTATATCGGCCTCCACCAAATCAAGCGCCGCATACCCGGCATCGAAACGCGAAATCTCCAACAAATCGGCGAGCATTTCCTGAAATCTGCGGATCTGGCCATCCAGCAATTCCACCGTTCTCTTTGTGGTGGCATCGTATTCGTCTTTGTGCATCGACAGCATGTCGGAGGCCATACGCATGGTCGTCACCGGTGTTCTCAATTCATGGCTGACGTCCGAAACGAAGCTGCGTTGCATATCCCCGGCTTTTTCCAGCTCTTCGATCTGATTCTCCAACGATTCGGCCATTTCATTGAACGATTTCTGCAGCACGCCTATCTCATCGGCCTGTCCACCGCCACGCGGCGCGAAAGTTCCCGATGCTATGATTTCCGTAGCCAAGGCGACCCGCCGTACCGGAGTGATAACCGAACGCATGACCAGAAAATGATCATCCCGATCAACACGCTCAACGCCACGCACACCATCAGCATGTTGATCTGGATCTGACTCAGCGCCTGCTGCTGCGATTGGTAGGAGTACAGTGCGAACACTTCCAATGAGCCCATGTTATTCGACGAAATCACCGATCCCAAAACCGCGCCGGGCGTACCTCCGGAAGTTCTCGGAATACGTACCGCTGATAGTAGATCAATCCGGACGTATCGGCACGCATGCGGTTGCGCATAGATGACGACACCAGATTTGAATATTCCGGCTCCGTCGATACCGGCACGAATCCACGCTCCGCAGAATCCGCTGCATCACGTTCCATCAGGTACACGCCGACCAGATTGCTCGAACCATTGCTTTGCAATTCGGACGCCAGATTGCTCACTAACTGCTGGTATTGGTCCGTTCCAGTTAGATTCGAGGCATTCAGATGCTTCTGGACGCGCACAATCTGCGATGAGAAATCGCTGCGCGAGTCATCCGTCGCCTGCTTCAGCACGGATCCCCTGATGACGTACATGGAAAACAAAGACAGCAACGCGGCCGTCAGCAACACCACCAGCATCGACACGGCCACCGTTCTCGCCTGCAATGATCGGCGCACCTGCTGTCTGTCACGATGCCAGATACACCACACTCGATGGGTTCTCATCAGCATGGTTCGCTTATACCGTCGGGGCTACGAACTTGTATCCGATCCCGCGCACGGTCTGCACGATCCGCGGATTCTCCGGATCGGTCTCCACCTTCATGCGCAGCCGTTGCACATGCACGTTGACCAATCTGGTATCTCCGCCACTTTCGTATCCCCAAACACGTTTCAGCAAGTTCGCACGGCTCAGGCTTCACCGCGTGAGCCGCCAGCACGTACAGCAATTCAAACTCCGTCGGCGTCAGCTGCAGATCCACACCATCTTTGGTGGCGGTATGCTCAGCCTATCCATTACGAGCGTGCCGCATTGCAATCGTTCAGTCAGGTCGCCTCATCCTTGCCTGCAGGCGCGTTTACCTTGGGCATGCGCAGCCGAGCCTGATTCTGGCCATAAGCTCCACCACCTCGAACGGTTTGGACACATAATCATCCGCCCCCGCTTCCAGGCCTTTCACCACATCGGTGGTGTCGGATTTGGCGGTAAGCATGATGATCGGCGTATTCGAGTTCTGCCGTATGCGTTGCGCCACCTGGACGCCATCCAAACCGGGGAGCATCACATCAAGCAACATCAAATCCGGTTGCAATGTCGGGAACATTTCCACCGCACGCCACCCATCCAAGCAGGTCACGGTTTAAATCCTTCGCTCTCCAATACGATGGATAGCATCTCGCCCAAAGCCTGATCGTCGTCGACGATCATGATCAATCGTTGATTAGACTCATCCTGCATATTTCGCATTGCTTCGTCATTCCCTTCAACACTGCGTCCAAGTTTGCCCAGACTCGCCCTCCACGTTGAGCACGAACGTATGTTAACGTTCACTAGGTCAGCATTGTACACGGATATGGGTGAACTCGTCGGCGGCGGGAAGAAACGATCAGCCCTATCACCGTCCTTCTCATGCAGGATTTTGCGAATTTTCTCCAGTCTCGGTTTGATCTCATGCTCGTAGCCGCGATCGTTCGGATGGTAGTATTCCCGCCCTGCCAGCTCGTCCGGCATGTATTGCTGCGGAGCCACGGCTCCCGGCCAATCATGGGCATAGCGATATCCCTCATGATTCCCCCAACTTTTCATCAACGCGGTCGGCGCGTTCCTTAGGTGCAAGGGCACCTGACCGATCAATCCCGCGTCCACATCGGCGAGCGCGCTGTTGATAGCGTTGTAGCCGGCGTTCGATTTTGGCGCGGTGGCAACGGCGAGCGCCGCTTCCGCGAGAATAATACGCGCTTCAGGCATGCCAATCATGCTACGGCCTGCGCCGCCGCTACGGTTACCTGCAGTATTTGCGGAGCCGCCATGCCAACTTCCTCGGAAGCTGCGATCATAATGCGTCTGGCGATGAACCGCGGATCCTCACCGGGCGCGCAGCATGCGTGCCAGGTAGTGCATGGTGGCGTCCGGGTCGGATCCACGCATGGATTTGATGAATGCGGAAATCACATCGTAATGGTCGTCGCCGTCTTTGTCGTAGCGCACGGTGGCCACGTCCATGACCTGCGACACTACGTCGGGAGTGATGATTGGCCGTTTCGCACCTTTTTGCGTGCTTTGTCTCCGGTAAGCGCCCCCGCGGCGGCTTCAAGGATCGTCAGTGTTTTTCGCGCGTCGCCTCCGGCCATACGCACGATTTCGTCAACGGCTTCGTCGTTGATTTTGACTTCGTTTTTAAGTCCACGCTCGCTTTCCACAGCCCGATTGATGAGCGTTTTCAGGTCGTCGGGTTCCAGCGATTCAAGTTTGACGACCACGGATCGGCTCAACAACGGCTTGATGACGGAAAAGCTTGGATTTTCCGTGGTGGCCGCAATGAAGGTGACATCACGGTTTTCCACGCTTGGCAGCAATGCATCCTGCTGCGATTTGGAGAATCGGTGCACCTCGTCGATGAACAGTACCGTTTCCTTGCCCTCCGCAACAAGACGATCATGGGCGCGTCTGAGTACATCTCGCACGTCCTTGACGCCGGAGGTGACTGCGGAAAGCTCTTCGAAGACTCGACCGGACTGTTTGGCCACAATATAGGCGAGCGTGGTTTTGCCGACTCCGGGAGGTCCAAACAGAATAATGGAGCTCGGCGCGGTCAGCGAGCCTTTGGACGCCGGATTGGCGAGTCTGCGCAGAGGAGAGCCCTGTCCCAGCACCCGCGATTGGCCCACCACTTCGTCCACGCTCGACGGACGCATGCGCACGGCCAGCGGGCGTGTCATATCGTCGGGAGCGTCCATCGCGCCAAACAAATCCTCAGTCATAATTTCTACTGTACCGCAACATACGCAATAATTCGAACACACGTTCGACATTTGAGTTCATGCCAACCGCTAGACTGGCAATCATGGCTGACGATACGAATTACGGTTCTTTGGGCGCCTTGGCGCCGAATTGGAGCGATGGCGAGCGCAACATCGACACGGACGAGATCTACGAACACTTTTTCGAGTGGGTGGCGGACGCAAAGGTGTTGAGCCGTGGCCCCATCAGGAAGAGGCCATTATGGACCTGCTCGCGGGCGATCATGTCATTTTGAACACGCCCACCGGCTCCGGCAAATCACTGGTGGCGTTGGGTATGCATTTCGCTGCGTTGTGCACGGGCCGTCGCTCGTATTACACGGCTCCGATCAAGGCGTTGGTGTCTGAGAAGTTCTTTGATTTGGTGGAGGTGTTCGGTCGTGAGACGTCGGCATGATCACCGGAGACACACACATCACGCCGATGCGCCGATCATCTGCTGCACTGCGGAGATTCTTGCGAACCAGGCATTGCGTGAGGGCCGTCATGCCGATGTCGGCTGTGTGGCGATGGATGAATTCCATTATTATGGCGATTCGGAGCGCGGCTGGGCTTGGCAGGTTCCGCTGCTGACATTGCCGAACACGCAGTTTTTGCTGATGAGTGCCACATTGGGCAACGTCGATGCAATCGCCGACAAATTGGAGGACATGACGGACACGGACGTCGACATCATCGCCGATGCGCCGCGTCCGGTACCGTTGACGTACGAGTACACGCTTGACCCGTTGGAGAAAACCGTCGAACTGGCGTTCGGCAGAGACGAAACACCGATTTATGTGGTGCATTTCTCCCAAGACGCCGCATTGGAGACGGCGAACGCCCTGGCAAGCACGGGTGTGTCCAGCAAGGAACAACGTGCCGCCATTGCGGAGGCGATCAAAGGTACGAAGTTCACCACCGCATTCGGCAAGATTTTGCAACGTCTGTTGCGCACCGGAGTCGGCATTCACCATGCGGGCATGCTTCCCCGCTATCGCCGTCTGGTCGAGCAACTCGCCCAGCAGGGTCTTCTTCCGGTGATCTGCGGCACTGACACGTTGGGTGTCGGCATCAACGTGCCCATTCATTCCGTGGTGTTGACCGCATTGACCAAGTTCGACGGCACGAAAATGCGCAAACTGCGTGCCCGCGAATTCCATCAGATCGCAGGGCGTGCGGGACGTATGGCTTCGACACGGAAGGTCTGGTTATCGCCGAAGGACCAGAATTCGAAATCGAGAACGCCAAGGCCCTCGCCAAGGCAGGCAACGACCCCAAGAAGCTCAAGAAAGTCAAACGCAAGAAAGCACCTGAGGGCTTCGTCACGTGGAATGAGAACACATTCGATAAGCTGATCGACGCGGACCCTGAAACTTTGGTGCCGCATATGAAGGTCACGCATTCCATGGTGTTGAACGAAGTGGCGCAGGGCGGCGACGCACGCTACCGCATCGATCGCCTGATCGACGATTCTGCGCAGACTCCAGAACAGAAGGAGCGTCTTCATGATCGTGCCGACGAGATCTTCCAGACCTTGTTCGACACGAATGTGATCGAACGGAAGACCGCGATGATGGTGGCAAGGACTATTTCATGACCGTCGACATGCCGGATGATTTCGCGCTTGACCAGCCGTTGAGCCCGTTCCTGCTGGCTGCGTTGGAACTGCTTGATCCGGAATCGGAAAGTTACGCGCTTGACGTGATTTCCATGGTGGAAGCCACGTTGGAGGATCCAAAGCAGGTGCTGCGTGCACAGGAACGTCAAGCCCGCGACGCGGCGATGATCCGGATGAAGGAAGATGGACTTGACTATGACGAGCGCATGGACCGCTTGCAGGAAATCACCTATCCGAAACCGCTGGAAGACATGCTTCAGACGGCGTTCGACGAGTACCGCCATGATGTGCCTTGGGCGAATGATTATTGGTTGAGCCCGAAATCGGTGATCCGGGACATGGTCGAAACGGCCTCCGATTTCACCGGTTACATCGCGCGCTACAATATCGCCCGCTCCGAAGGCACGCTGCTGCGCTATCTGTCTGACGCATATCGCGCGCTGGCACGTACCGTTCCTTTGGAGAAGCGCAATGAACAGTTGCGGGACATCATCTCCTGGCTGCGCGTGGTAGTTCGGTCCATCGACTCCTCGCTGGTCGACGAATGGGAGAACGCGGGAGCCGGCACCGACGCTTCCGAAGCAGCCGCGAACCTGGCCGCACCAGGTACAAAGCAGGCCGTGGTGGAGGATCGTCGAGGCCTCACCGTGCTCGTACGCAATGCCATGTTCCGCCGTGTGCAGCTTATGGATCTCGACAAGCCCGACGAGCTCGGCGCGCTCGACAAAGACTGGGGCTATGGCGTGCACGAATGGGAGGATGCGCTCGACGACTTCTACGATGAGCACGAATACGTCAACACGGATGCGAAAGCCCGTAGCGGCGAACTGTTCATTCTGGATGATTCCAAGGAGAACAGCGAACACAGCTGGAAAGTGCGTCAGATCATCGACGATTCCGATGGCGACCATGATTGGGCCATTACTGGAACCGTCGATTTGGACACCACACAGTCGAGCGGCGAAGTCGTGTTCTTCGACTACAGCGTTTCCAACTGACGCCGCATTTCATCGGCATCGACTTCCAAGGCGGCCAGATCATATTCATGTTCTTCAACGTGTTGCGAAGGAGTTCAGACACGACCGCCCTTGAATACCAACGATTGTCGGCAGGCACCAAGTACCAGGGTGCCTGCTCGGTGCTCGTACGCACGAACACGTCCTGCCATGCTGCCATGTAGTCATCCCAACGGGCACGCGCTTCAAGGTCACTCGGGTCGAACTTCCAATATTTGGTCGGATCCTCCAGCCTGCCGAGGAAATGCTCCTTCTGCTCCTCTTTGCTCACCACAAGGAATATTTTGATGATGGAGCATCCGTCCGCGACCAATTGCGATTCGAATCGGTTGATTTCGTCATATCGCGCCTGCCATACCTCTTCCGGATAGGTTTTGTAAATGCGCGGCATGACGATATCTTCATAGTGCGATCTATCGAAAATGGAGATCCAACCATTCTGCGGCAGTTCCCGTTTGATGCGCCACAAATAATCGTGGTCCTTTCCTCGCCTTTGGGAGCACCGAAACCGTGATAATGCATGCCCATCGGATCGCCCTGGCTGAATACGTGACGCACGATGCCGCCTTTGCCGGAAGCATCCATGCCCTGCAGAATAATCAGCAGACGACGGCGAGACCCTTTCACTCCATTGGCGTACATCAGCCGCTGATATCGTGCGATTTCGGAAGACTGATCGCAATGAACCGTTCCGCATCGTCTTTGTTGCCGTCAAGCCCGGCGTGGAATCGCCGTCGATTTCGGCAACCCTCGTATCGTGATGGAATCGTAGCAGCTGGCCGGGAGGCAACGTCCATACGGAGCTGAGCAATTCGCTTGCCTTGGCGACGTTCGCGAGCCTTCGGCAACGGAACTACAGTTCTTCCCCTTCTCGAGCCTGTCCTCGACCTTGTTCAACGTCTTCGCAATGGACGACATCTTCGTGTCTTTATCTTTATCTGACATGTCAAGCCTCCTCGCCTGTCCCCCGATAATAAGCTATGCGGCGATTGAAACGTGGCATCGCCACACCCACGCCGCATCCTGCTTTTCTGACGTTTTGCCTGACTTCTTTCACGCAATAGGGCGCTGATTCCTCGTTCTTGCAAGAAATCAGCGCCCTATCGGTCTTCGCAGATCAAATGACGTCACTGCTTGGCTTATCGCCCTTCGATTTGTCGGATTTCGGCTTGTCGAATTTCAGCTTGTCCTGCTTGGACGTCTCTTTGATCGGCCTGCCATTCTTGTCGAACTCGACTTGGCTTTCCGGATGCGTCTCGTCGAATCCCTGAACGTAGCGGGTCTGACGCCAAGGCGGATCGCGCGTTGGAACCACGATGATGCACATGGTACAGGCGCTGGGCACCGCCAAGCGGCATGCTTTCCTTGGCCACGGCGATCTGGTTCACATTCGACGGATCCATAATGGCAATCGGCGCGACCGGTTCCGGTTCGGCAGGTGCCGCGGTGTGCTTCTGCATGCGTTCGGCAACCATTCCGCAAGTCGGCTCAGCAGCCAGCATGCGATGAAGTAGATGACGGCGGCAACAACCAGCGTCTGCAGAATATTGAAGTACATCGAGCCAAGTCGGCGCGATTCCTGCAACAGATCGGTATACATGATGATCGAGCCGAGGGCGGTATCCTTCAGCACCACCACCAACTGCGTCACAGCGGCAGGAAGCATGGCGTAGATGGCCTGCGGCACTTCGACTTCCATCAGCGACTGCGTGCGAGTCAGGCCCAAGGCGAGCGACGCCTCACGCTGACCGTTCGGCAGGTTGCCGACGCCGGAACGAACAAGCTCAGCCACCACGGAACCGTTGTAGATCACCAATGCGAGCACAACAGCCCAATATGCCGGGCTTGCCATGCCGGCAAAAGCGAACCAACGCCAGAAGAAGATCATGAGCAACAGCACAGGGACCGCGCGTGCGAACTCAACGACGGCACCGGAAATCGCACGAATCACGATGTTCGGAAGCAGACGGCCGATGCCGAACAACAAACCGAACAGGACCGCGCCAATCACTGCCAGCACGGAGGCGCGAATAGTAGCCCACAATCCCGGAAGGTAGAAATCGGTCCACGCTTCGGCATCAAGCGCCGGCTTCCACAGTTCCCAGCTCAGCTGGTTCTCGCCATCCGGCGGATTGTGAAGCCTCATGAGAATCAATACAACCACGATGCGAAGGCGATGCCTGCGATCCAATTGACGATACGAATGGTTTTGCGGCTCTTAGGACCGGGCTGGTCGAACAGCACCGCGCTTTCATTGCTTGCCATGGTGCGTCACCTCCTCACCGCGAGCTTGTTGGACAGATACGTGGTCAGCATACCGATCGGAATGATCAGAATCACATAACCGAACGCGAAGATAAGGAAGATCGGAATAATCACGTCGGAACGGTATTCGATCATTTCGCTCATCAACGACGAGGTTTCGGTGGCGACGGATGCCGCGGCCGCAACCGTGGAATTCTTCAGCAATGCGATGAGCGTATTTCCCAACGGTGCCACGGAGCCGCGGAATGCCTGCGGCAGAATGACCTGTGTGGCGGA
>ENA-OQER01000968-OQER01000968.1-human-gut-metagenome-genome-assembly--contig:-NODE-968-length-14942-cov-3.203105_pt1 | contig 14942 bp, 19 predicted proteins | sample MGYA00242797_ERZ504639 | MGnify/ENA primary metagenome ERZ504639 (study PRJEB26092, sample SAMD00036306) | human gut metagenome | host: Homo sapiens | study: EMG produced TPA metagenomics assembly of...
GCGCCCTTTCCGTTTCCGCACAGAAAATGGCTGTCAAAAGCAACCTGCTTTCCGCCGCCAACGGTGCGCTGAATGCCGGTGTGGAATATGCCTTCGGTCCCAAATCCACATTCGATTTGTCCGGCAGCATACGTCCGTGGAAACGCTCGGAAGGATATGTCAACAAATATTGGCTCATACAACCTGAATACCGCTACTGGACTTGCCAGAAATTCAACGGCAGTTTTTGGGGAGCCTATCTCAACGGAGCGCAGTTCAACGTAGGAGGAAAAAAGATGCCTTTCGGGCTCTTTCCCTGGCTGAAAGAGCATCGGTATGCAGCTGGCTGGCAGGTGGAGGCATAAGCTACGGATACCACATCATGCTCAACCGCCACTGGAATATAGAAATTTCCGTCGGTGTAGGGTATGAATATATCGATTATAAGAAATATAAATGCCCCGACGTGTGTGCCGAATTACTGGAAAAAGGCCATTATCACTATTTCGGCCCCTCCAAAGCATCCCTGAGTATAGTTTACATATTTAACTAAAGAGCCATGAAATATTTATTCTATTTTATATTATTTATTTTTCCTACGCTTTGCTCATCAGCGCAGCCGGCAGAACGGGACAGTTCGATTTACATCGCCTCCTCCCAGCTCTACCGGATGGGAGAAAGTCTGGTAGTGTCCATGCAAGTAGACATTACCAGACAGATTCCCTCTAACGAATCAGTCATACTGGTTCCCCAGCTCAGCGACAGCCTGGACAACTTCATCCAGCTTCCCGCCATCTATGTGAACGGTCGTAAACAACATATTTTCTTTCAACGTGAAACCGGCCGGCAGGAAAAAGACTATGAAGAGTTACGCCGCCGCAATGACCGGAAACAAAGCGTACACTACTTACGCAGCATCCCCTTCACCCACTGGATGAAACACGCCTCATTGCATCTCATCGAAAAAGAATGCGGATGCGGAGTTCCCCGTCATACAGACTCCACCTATCTGACCCGCCTGAACATCCTTCCCGATATCCATCCGCACGTAGCGTTTATCACTCCGCAGATGGAAGAAAGGAAATTGCGTGAAGAAAGCGGACGTGCCTATCTGGACTTCCCGCTCAACGAAACAATTATCTATCCCGAATATAGAAACAATCCGGCCGAACTGGCAAAGATAAAACGCAGTATCGACTTGATAAAAAACGATACCAATGTAGTCATTTCGCATATTGACATTCATGGATACGCCTCTCCCGAAGGCCCCTACTCCAACAACGAGCGTCTGGCACGGGAACGGACCCGGACCTTGAAAGACTATGTATGCAGCCAATATTCTTTCAATGATACATTGTTCACTACCCATTACACTCCCGAAGACTGGGACGGATTTATCAAGTTGCTGACCGATACCGTTATTACCCATCGCGAGGAACTGCTACATATTGCGGAGAGCAAAAGCAGCCCCGACGAGAAAGAACGGAAAATACGGAAACGTTATCCCGAAGAGTTCCGTTTCATCCTGCAACATTGGTTCCCCGGCCTCCGCCATTCAGACTACACCATCCACTATGTGGTACGTCCGTTTACGGTAGAGCAGGCCAAGCAGGTTTTCGAAAGCAACCCCAAGAATCTGAGTATTGAAGAAATGTTCCGCATAGCCCAGACCTACCCTGTCGGCAGTCCGGAATACAATAAGATTTTCATGACGGCGGTTCTGCTTAATCCGGAACATCCCGTTGCCAATCTCAATGCAGCTTGCATCCTGCTCTCGCAGGGAGATACCAAAGGCGCCTCACTCTATTTGGACAAAGCCGGCGAGACTCCCGAAAAGACCCTTTTGCAAGGTATCATGCAAATGCTGAACGGGAATTATACCGAAGCAGAAAACCTGTTGCGTAAAGCGGAAGAAGCAGGACTGCCCCAAGCAAGTGAAAACCTGAAAATATTACATGAGATTTACTAATCACATTTTTTACTAAAACATTTTTACATTATGAACAAAAAATTATTATTATCCTTCGCTCTTGCAGCCGCAATGACAGGATGTATCAATGATGCAGATGTTCCCTCAGGGAACGGAGACAACCCGACTCCCGAAGTTGGAGGAGGAGGAAACATGGAGATTTCATTTGTAGTTCCTAACTCTTCTAACGGCAGTCGTGCCGCTTCCGCCGAAGATTCCGGAGTCTATGAAGACGGTACTGCCCAAGAATACAAAGTGAGCAATGTGAAACTCTACCTGTTTGATTCTTCCAGCAAGAATTGGGTTACTACCATCGAGGTAGATCAAAATGAATTGGGTACAGGTACTTCCACCGGAGAGAGCAGCAAAGAAGGACAAACCATCGTCTATCCCTGCAACAAGAAAATCATAGTAAAACCGGGCAACTATGATATCTTTGCCGTAGCCAACTCACAAGTCTTCAAAGTAGGTCAGGAATCAACATTATTGGGACAGATTGACGCCACCACTTATGGAAACGGTATGATAACCAGCGTACCCAAAGATGGTTTCATCATGTCCAACCGCGGCTCGGCCAATCTGAACATTGCCGTAGAATCTCCCGAAAAAAGCGACACCAAAACACACGTCAGAATTAATCTGGAACGTACCGTTGCCAAACTGATGGTTAGAAATGACCAGGAGGAATTTTACACGTTGAAGAATTCTGAGGGAGTGACTTACGCCACAGTCCGACTGAACAACTACAAATTCATTAACTTGGCAAACAAGTTTTACACCTTCCGTCATGTCGCTACATTGGATAACGCAACTGAAACTCCTTCTGCTCCGTCTTACAGCGTGGAAGCAGGAAATTTCGGTAACATAGCCGACAACAACGGTTATCTTATCGATCCTTATTTCTTCGACAAGACCGTAGGAAATAGTACCAATTCACAGGCGGTTCATTCTACACCAACCACCTGTCAAAACAAACAGACAGCAACTGGTCGGGTTTGGACAAAGCAGGACAGTACGTTTCCATATACTGTCTTGAAAACTGTATGTTCCGTCCGGCACAGAACACGGTATACACCACCGGCATCATGCTGAAAGGTACATTCACTCCCGAAGCTTCACAGACCATCGACAATGACGGCAAGCCGGTAGAAGACCCGCTTGTGTTCGACAGACTGTATTATTTCAACTATAAATTCTACACCACACTGGCGGCTGTGGGTGAATATGGCGATGCCAATATTGATGGTTTGACAGAAGAATCCAGCGATGCAGACTTGGCAGCCAAGCAGATTACCCGTTTCATCAAGAACGAAGGCAATTTCTCCACTTTCTACAATTACTGGATCAAACATCTTGATAACGGCGATCCTACCAAAATGGGCGTAATGGAATTCGGTATTGTACGTAACAATATTTATTCTGTCAACATTACCAGCATCAAGAACCTGGGTCCCGGCACTCCGGATATCAAACCCGGTCCGGACGAATACAAAGCATACTTGGACGTAGAATTCGGAGTATATCCGTGGATTGTCCGTGACCAAGATGCCGACCTTGAATAAAACAGTCTCAAAATAGAAAAACAATGAGTAAAACTGCTACTATCCTCCTCGCCCTATGTACTCTTTTCTGTAGTGCATGTTCCTGGGTAGACGATGACCAATCCGATTGTCCCACAGGCTGTTGGTTAAAGTTATCCTATACCTATAATATGCTGAATGTAGATGCCGTGACCACTCAAGTAAAAGATGTCACGCTATTTATTCTCGATCAGGAAGGAAACTATATAGACCGGGAGGAAGTAGACAGTCTTACATTCCATCAAAATGAATGTATAATCCAAGTCCCCTCCCTGCCTCAGGGAGATTACACTTTTCTGGTTTGGGCAGGTTTGTCGGACTCGCATTATCAGCATACTCCCACCTCACTGACACTATTACGCAATGAGGTGGGAGAACAATCCGAAAAAACTTTCATCTCTATTCCACGGGCGGCTGGACAACGTGCATATCAGCGGCGAATATCAGGTTTTGGCTCTCTCTCTTACTAAAAACACGAATATTCTGAGCTGCATATTGCAAAGTCAGTCGGCCGTCCCGCTGGATACAGATGATTTCCGCTTGGAACTGACTGCCGGCAACGGATGTATGGATCATTGGAACACTCCGATAGACTCCGTTTCCACCTGTTATCTCCCCTTTATGCAAGAAAGCGCCAATTTGGAAGACATACAGGTAGTACATGCCGGAATGAATACATTGAGACTGATGGAAAATGACGATACCCGTCTACGGTTAATCTATCAACCTAGTGGAAAAGAGATTTTCGATATTCCGCTGACACAATATCTGCTCCTGTCACGTAATGTCGAGACAACCTATATGCCTCCACAAGAATATCTTGACAGGCAGGACCGCTATAATCTGATATTTTTTCTTGACTCAACAAATGATCCGCAACAACCTTATATATGTTTACAAATGAAAGTAAACGGATGGATAATACGTATAAATAATGCAGAATTAGATAAATAACCTTTCTAATTCGAACATTTCAACCTATATTCGATTCCGTTAAGAAAACAACTTATTTTGTAAAATCTATAAAACGGAACATTATGAGAAATAAAAAAAAATTCAACGAGTTTATGAACAAAACGATTGATGAACTGAAAGACGAGAAACGTTACGGTACGGCTCACATTTATCAAAGCACCTTGAACGCATTCAGTGAATTCTGTGGATGTGAGGTTATTTACTTTCACCAGCTCAACAAGGCCAATCTGAAAGAATTTGAAACCTACCTGCGCGACAAGCAACTGAGTTGGAATACTGTTTCCACCTATATGCGGACATTGCGTGCAACTTATAACAAAGCAGTGGATAAAAAATAATAACCGAGAATTCCCGTTTATTTCATCATGTCTACACCGGCGTGAAAAACGACATCAAACGCGCATTGGAAGTGGAAGAGATAAACAAGTTACTGAACGAGGTTCCCCTAAAGAAACTACCGGAAGATTTGATACGATGCAGAGTCTGGGCTAATTTAATGTTTCAATTACGCGGAATGCCCTTTGTTGATCTGGCTCATCTTCACAAAAGCGACTTGAAAGGCAACACACTTCTTATCGCCGATATAAAACAGGTGGCAAATGATTGTTGATATTCCGGTAACAGCAATGAAGCTGATAAATAAATATCAGAATACCAACCAGGACTCTCCCTACCTTTTTCCTATCCTTAGCGGAACAAAAACCGGAGAGGATCTATATACAGAGTACCAGCAGGCACTACGAACTATGAATTACAATTTAGGCAGATTGGCGAAAAAATGCGGAGTGGCAACCAAAGTCAGTTCATACACTACGCGCCATACCTGGACCACCCTTGCCAAATATTGTAATTTCTCCGAACAATTAATATGTGAGGCTTTTGGACACTCGTCAGTGAAAGTTACAGAAACATATTTGAAAAATTTCAAGAATGAAGAGATAAAGAAAGCCAATGATGCGATAATTCTATACGTTTCAAATAATGGGAAGAAGAGAGTATAAATAGATAAAATTCTAATTATCAATAGATTTAGATTGTGTTACTTCGTAAGTAACAGACCTTATTTAGAGGGCAAAATTAGACAATTAACTGATAGCAAACAAATAAAGGCGCAGCTTTTTTCTAGATTTTAATTAAAAAGGCTATATAATAGATAAAAAGTAATAATAATATGAACAATTATCAAATCAAGGGAAAACAAAGAAATACGATAACATACATTGCGCTTTTTTGCTGTTAACGCAATGCAATAAATTCACTCTATTTCACACAGTTATCTCTTATATATATTTATAAAACGACAGAATATTAATTATACAACCAATCCATTAATTTACGTTCTGTTACTTACGAAGTAACAGAAGGATATTAAAAAGAAAAAAAGCGACATATTTAAAACACACCTTTTAAAAACATAATATAGATCTGACATATAAAAAATTTAACCTATGATACAAGTTCAGAGATTTAATAAAGCACTTAAATTAGCAGTCATTCTAGGAGATTTAGTCATTCTGAATGTACTTTTCATCTCATTTAATTCAATATGGAACGAGTTGTTTGGGGAAAGGGCCTACAGTGGCACTTTACCCCAAATTCTAACTCTATTCAGCGTATGCTATTTTGCGTGCACTATCTCAGGAGGTGTCATATTACATCGCCGGGGAGCCCGTGCCGATCAAATTGTATTCCGGGCACTCCGTAACGTCTTTTATTTCTCCCTATTGTCAACAAGTTTAATTGTACTATCAGAACTTGAAATATACTCCAGTCGCTTTTTTGTCTATTATTTCATTCTGCTTTTCCTCTGCATCACTTTCTATCGTCTGCTTTTCCGTTATGGCATACAGCTATACAGAAGCCATGGAGGTAACATTCGTACCGTCCTCTATTTGGGAAGCACCGAAAATATAGCCGAACTTTATCATGAAATGACCTCCGACGCCACTACCGGATACCGGGTACTGGGATACTTCGACACAACCCCCAATGCCAAGTTCCCTGCCAGTTGTACCTATTTGGGAAAGCCGGAGCAAGCCATTGATTACCTGACAAAAAACAAAGTGAACCAACTTTATTGTTGCCTGCCCTCGGCATTAAGCGAATGTATCGTGCCGGTCATTAATTATTGCGAAAACAACCTGATACATTTCTACAGCGTACCCAATGTGCGCAACTACCTGCGCCACCGTATGTACTTTGAATGATAGGCAGTGTCCCCATTCTCAGCATCCGCAAGGAACCTCTGGGAAAAATAGAAAACAGGCTGATAAAACGTATATTCGATGTAGCCTTCTCATTACTCTTTTTATGCACATTGTTCCCCATTATATTCCTTATTGTAGGAGTGACCATCAAAATCACTTCTCCGGGCCCCATATTCTTCCGTCAGAAACGTAACGGGTTGAATAATAAAGAATTCTGGTGTTATAAATTCCGTTCCATGAAAGTGAACAAGGAATCAGACACCTTACAGGCCACCCTCAATGACCCTAGAAAAACCAAATTCGGCGATTTCATGCGCCGGACCAATATTGACGAACTTCCGCAATTCATCAATGTATTGCTGGGAGATATGTCCATTGTAGGGCCACGCCCCCACATGTTGAAACACACGGAAGAATATTCCAAGATAATCAATAAATACATGGTCCGCCATTTCATCAAGCCCGGTATCACGGGATGGGCGCAAGTGACCGGTTTCCGTGGTGAAACCCGTGAACTGGAAGATATGGAAGGACGTGTGAAAGCCGATATATGGTATATGGAGCACTGGTCTTTCCTGCTCGATCTTTATATCATGTACAAAACCGTAGCAAACGTGCTCCGCAAAGACAAGCAAGCTTATTAAGTTCAAAATAGAGAATTAAAATTAATAGAGAGCCAAAAAAATGAGAAGATTGAAATTTACCCTATTCGCGCTGGTTTCACTACTGCTATGTAGTTGCAGCGCCTACAAAAAGGTACCTTACCTGCAAGGGTCCGAGTACCTGAACATGGCAAATGTCAAAACACCCCTGTATGATGCACACATCATGCCTAAAGATTTGCTGACCATCACGGTGAATACCAGTGATCCCGACGCCGCCATTCCCTTTAATCTGACGGTAGCCACCCTATCACGGCAAACAGCAAAAGCCTTACCAGCCAACCGTCTTTGCAGCAGTATCTGGTAGACAATAACGGAAACATTGATTTCCCCGTTTTGGGAACACTGCACATCGGCGGCCTTACCAAAAGCCAGGCGGAAAACATGATAAAGGAGAAACTGAAGACCTATATCAAGGAAGACCCTATTGTAAATGTACGCATGGCAAACTACAAAATCTCCGTGATGGGAGAAGTTGCCAGACCCGGTACATTCACCATCACCAATGAAAAAGTAAACATCATGGAAGCGCTCGCCATGGCGGGAGACATGACCGTATACGGACAGCGCGACAAAGTGAAACTGATCCGTGAGGACGCGCAAGGCAACCGCCAGGTTATCCCGCTGAACCTGAATGACGCCGACATCATCGTATCTCCTTACTACTACCTCCAGCAGAATGATGTAGTGTATGTCACTCCCAATAAAACCAAAGCTAAAAATGCAGGAATCAGCAACAGTACCACAATCTGGTTCTCTGTAGTGGGAACCCTTGTCTCACTCGTCAGCCTGATAGTAACCATTGCCAAATAAACAGAATTATGAAAGAAGATTTATACGACGACCTTTATCTGGAAGAAAAAGAAGAAAAGACTGATTTTAAAGCGGTTCTTTTTAAATATACCATTCATTGGCCTTGGTTCGTGGCATGCATTCTGTTATGTATGGCAGGAGCCTGGCTTTATTTGCGTTACACCCCGCCGGTATACAATATCTCGGCATCCGTCATCATCAAGGACAATGACAAAAACAGCAAAGCAAGCAGCGGCATGGCCGACCTGGAAGACTTGGGATTTTATTCTTCCATCAACAATTTTGACAATGAGGTAGAAATCCTGCAATCGCGCACGCTTATCAAGAAAGTAGTGGAAGAACTGGATCTTTACATCAGCTATGCGGCAAAAAGTAGTTTTCATGATATAGAACTTTACAAAAGTTCCCCTGTCAAAGTATGGATTACCCCTGAAGAAGCTCAGAAACTCCCTGCTCCGGCATATATCAACCTGACTTTGCAACCGGGCAATAAACTGAATGTGAAGATTGCGATAGGAGAACAGGAATACAGCAAGCAATTCGACAAACTGCCTGCCTTGCTGACCACTCCGTCGGGAACTTTCAGTTTCACCCCGGCTGATTCGACAATCGCAAAAAGCGAGCGGAAAATCATGCTACGGTTTCTTCCCCCGCAGTGTGGCCGGCAGCTACCGGGGAGCATTGAGCATAGAGCCTACTTCCAAATCCACCACTATCGCACAGATCTCTGTAAAGAGCACACATACGCAGCGCGGCATGGATTTCATCAACAAACTGGTGGAAATCTACAACCGGGATGCCAACGACGATAAAAACGAAGTGGCCACCAAGACCGCAGAATTTATTGATGAACGTATTAATATCATCAACGGCGAACTGGGAACCACGGAACAGGAACTGGAAACCTTCAAGCGCGATGCCGGGCTCACCGACTTGAAGAGCGACGCCCAACTGGCATTGAGTGAAAACTCGGAATACGAAAAGAAACGTGCTGAAAACAGCACCCAGCTCCGGCTGGTACAATTCCTGGCCGGCTATGCCAACAATCCGGATCATGCCTACGAAGTACTTCCGGTTAATGTGGGCCTGACAGATACCGGACTGACCGAACTGATCAACCGCTACAATGAAATGCTGCTGGAACGCAAGCGCCTGCTCCGCTCCTCTCAGGAAAACAACCCGGTGGTAGTCAATCTGGATGCCAGCATCCGCGCCATGCGCAGCAATGTGCTGACCACCATCAACAGCGTGCAAAGAGGCCTGGCCATCACCCAGGCGGATCTGGAACGCCAGGCAGGCAAATACGCCGGACGCATCACCAATGCTCCGGGACAGGAACGCCAGCTGGTCAGCATCTCGCGCCAACAGGAAATCAAAGCCGGACTTTACCTGATGCTGTTGCAAAAACGTGAAGAAAACGCCATCACTCTGGCATCTACCGCCAACAATGCCCGCATAGTAGACGAAGCGCTGGCAGATGCCATCCCCGTATCTCCCAAAGGAAGATGATTTATCTGGTAGCACTGATTCTGGGTGTCGCTCTGCCGGTTGCCGTGATCTATATCATCGAACTTTTTAAATACAAGATAGAAGGACGTGCCGATGTGGAAAAAATCACCTCCCTTCCTATAGTCGGTGACGTGCCTTTCTCTGAAAACAAATCCTCGGAGGGAGCCATTGTAGTACACGAAAACCAAAACGACCTGATGGCCGAAACCTTCCGTAATGTACGCACCAATGTACTTTATATGATGAAGAGTGACGAGAAAGTTATATTGGTTACCTCCACCACTACAGGAGAAGGCAAAACCTTTATCGCTTCCAATCTGGCTGTCAGTCTGGCTTTATTAGGAAAGAAAATTGTGATTGTGGGTCTTGACATCCGCAAGCCGGGCCTGAACAAAGCTTTCCAGTTATCACATAAGGAACAAGGCATCAGCCAGTTCCTCGCCAATCCGGAACATACCGACCTGATGTCGCTGGTACAAGTTTCAAACATCAATTCCAACTTGTCCATTCTGCCCGGAGGTCCTATCCCTCCCAACCCGACCGATTGGTGGCACGTGAATCTTTGCCTCAGGCTATCGACATACTGAAAAAGCATTTTGACTATATCATTCTGGATACCGCCCCCATCGGCATGGTGACCGATACCCAACTGATTTCGCGCGTAGCCAACGCCAGCATCTATGTGTGCCGGGCAGACTACACCCACAAAGCAGATTATACTTTAATCAACGAACTGAGCGAACAGAAAAAACTGCCCAACCTATGTACCCTTATCAACGGACTGGACATGAAGAAAAAGAAGTACGGATATTACTATGGATACGGCAAGTATGGCAAGTATTACGGATACGGTAAAAAATACGGTTACGGCTATGGATACGGTGTAGAAAATGTAAACAAAAAGTAATTTCAAAATTAATTACATAATAAAATAAGACTAATCCTCTTTCTAGAATGTTAATATTTTAACAAATTCAGAAGAGAATTAGTCTTATTACGTTTTAATATATAAATATTATTTACTATATTTTTCTTTCGAAACATCAAAACAGGGACACTGTTTCACCCATTCCTCAGGCTCTATCTCGCCATTTCCGTTCAAATCCGGACTTAAATCCCGATGACCGCAAACCTTGCAACCGGGATAATCCACCAGCAACGTCCTGACCAGTACACGCAACGAATGTTTCTGCCACACCGTCCGCGTATCCGCCGGCCTGCCCCGTTCACTGATTCCCCCCTCATGGCATATCCCGATACTCTGTGCATTATACCCACGCGCATGCGCCCCTATTTTCTCTATGGGACGGGTTGTTATATCCCCGTTCTTGCGGATATAAAATGATATCCGGGTCCGTTCATTCCACGCCTGCGGTGGCACACCTCCAAATCCTGTTCGGTAAAGTCCCTGTCCGCCTTTGTGGCGGAACAGTGGACAACAATCAGATTAATCACCCTCATCCCCCTATGCACGAGCTGATTCCTACTACACCCGCAATAGCCGTAGCTACTGCAATCACCACTTTCAAAATAGTGCTCCAAACAGATTTACCTTTCATCCTACAGTTTTTTTTTAAAATTAAACACTTGTCCGCCACCTACTTAAGCAGGCTTTTGCTCTTCCTTCGTTTTTACCGGCAATTTATCCACTTTCGTATATTTCAGTGCTGCCAGAATACCGCTTAGCGCAATACCCGGACGGAAATTGATACGCGCTTTTCTAATCATCGACACATCATACGTATCCTCCGTTTCCGCACCTCTTCCGCTCAGCCCTATCTGGAAAGTGCCCAGATCGGCAAGCCTTACAATCTCACCCCCTTCCAGAGCCTCCATAATCACATCCTCCAAGGCAACAAGCACAGCCATTACATCCGCACGCGTCACCGTACAGGTCTTCTGAATACGATCCGCCATTTCGCGAATCTCTACATGCCCATTGGCTGAGCTTGTGCATAAAACTTAGGCACTGCATCCTGATCAAGCGGATTATTACGCTTTACTACCGAATAAGAAACTGTTCTTCCCATACTTTTTTCAAATTAAAAAATTAAAACTTGCAAATTAAGAAACACACTGGTAATCAACCGTTAACCACTAAGCCGGCTATGATTGACTTTTGATTACACTACAAAGATACGATGAACCGAAAGCCCCGTGTAGACATTTGTAGAGAAGCGTAGGAGATTGTCGGGAAATGTCGAGAATAACTTACAGAGAGAGTAGGAAAACAAGGACATTTTGCGTATCTTTACTCTATAATCAAAACGATAAAAGAACATGAACCAAGAAGAAAAAGCATTCATTATCAGAGCGTATGACAAAGCGGAACTGGCAGAACTATACAGCCCGGGGCGAACTGCCGCGGCAGCCCTGCAAACCCTGTATCGCTGGATGCGGAGAAACATGCTGCTACAGGAAGAATTGAACGAAGCGGGCTACAACAAATTCCGCCACAGCTTTCTGAAGCATGAAGTGGCAATCATAGTGAGGCATCTGGGAGAACCTTAGGACATACGCTTCCAAAAGAACCTGTTGTTACATCAAAAGACCTTGTTGTTTTTTTAAAATCCCCTGTTGTTTTACCGGAAAGGTCCTGTTGTTTTTTGAAAACAACAGGACCTTTTTTACCAGTATTTTAGGCTCACAAGGCTCAGGGCTCACTTAGGCGGTAATTTAGGCCAAGACTTACCGGTTTTTCTATACTTACCATCCTCTTTCTCAACGATTTGATAATACACCAAACGCAACAAATAACGTTTCACGGATGCCGTAGGCAACCCGGCTTCATTGGCAGCCGCCATCAGCTCCGAATAGGTAAATTCGCGCGGCATTGTTCTCAAGACGGGACGCAGTTTGAAAAAAGCCTTTACCGGCCTGATTCTTCCGGCAGTATCATCCATGGAAGTGGAAAGCAGCAAACTGTGTTCCAGCAACACATCCACTATCTGCATGGCCGTACGGAAATCCTCATCCGAACACTTCCACTCCGATGTATTCCATTGCGGCTCGCACTTACGCAATGCAGTCAGCACCATGGCAATACGAGACATCATCAGTCCGTGGCGCAGCACAATGGCACCCGGAGAATCATCATCTTCCGCCACTACCTCACGCAGATACGTTCTGAAACGCTCCGTATGCTCTTTCCATTGTTCCTCGGTGAAAACCACCTCGGTAGGCGATCCGGAGAGAAAGATAAACATACGCAGCAGTTCCTCGCCCATCCCTTTGAAATAAGCGCGCATATCCAGCCGGGCCTTGCCGGGGTTTGCCGACTTATACTCCCAGGGGGCCTGTCCCACATAGAAAGCCACACGGCTGTACATTCCATTCTCCAGCGAAGAAATAAATTTATGCAACTGGGCGGGAGTACCCGAAGCGCATAATGCCAAATGAGGATCACTCACAACAACAAGCCGGTGATCCGTCTTGAAATAAGAAGACACCTCCTCGTGCTGGGAGGCGGCACGCATCACATCATCATGCTTTCCATACTCCTGGTGCATGGCAGAACTTATCATGTCCAGCTCGGAGGCATTCATCACCAAGCCGACCGATCCACCCGCCTCCAAAGCCAATATCAACTGGCTTTTCGAAATATTGGGAGCCACCTTCAGAATGCGTTCCACCGGCATCTCCGGACATCGGTCCAAATCGGGAACCCTCTTTTCCTGAGCGGCAAGCCGTTCCTCCAGATTCCACTTCAGCAGTTTCTGCCGGTACTCACGCTCATCCTTCCTGTTCAATTCATCGTAATACGCCTGAATGGCTGCGGGCAGAATTGCCGCCAGTTGCATCACCCCCTTTCCTCTACCCGAACCGGCTAAAGCCACCAGATAGAGATCGGCGGAATAAACCATTCCTCCATAATTCATCCTCACCCCCGGCAGCAACCGCTGATGTTGGTAATCATGGAGAGCAACAGAATATCCCTCTCACGCTTGTTGCGACGTGCGTCAAACCACGCTTCAAAAAGTCGGGCAAACGGTCGAACAGCTCATCCGGAAAACACGGAACATTGCGGCGCAATTGTCAGCCTCAAGTTTCTCTATTTCAGCTTCTTCACCCTCTTCGCCGGAATCAGAATACCGCCTAAGTGAGCCTTGAGCTTGTGAGCCCTGGAAGCAGGTGTTTCGGGACCTTGTTCATGTCGGCATACCGGTATCCGGAGTCTATGCGCGGAGGTATATCCCCGGCGGCACAACCCATACCCGCCAGCCTTTCCACCGCCAGCGTTTTCAGTCGGGCCAACTCTTCCTCTCCCACTCCTTTATAGCGGGCGACACGTCCCAGCTTCAACAAAAACTCATTCTTTTTGCCATCCACAAAGGGATTCTGCTCCAGGAACTCGTTGAAGAATGTGTGCAGCATGCCCGAAGCCGCAACTGGAGGCCCGGACGCACCTGCCGGGGTCTTCACTTTCAGCTCCGCCAGAATCTCCCCCACCCTGTCGGGATGCTCCGTCACAAAGTGGCGCCAGGGAAAAACTTCGGTATCCGGACGAAAAAAAGCCTCCGGATCATACGACGCAAAGCAAGGACGGGTGGGATTCTTGCAACTCATGTCACAGGGAAAGGCAAGAAGCTGCGCCACGTGCCATGCCACCAACGCGTATGCCAGACGATACTCGTCCACACTCTCCGCTTCCACACGCACCACCAGCTTCAGCCCGTCGTACGAAACGCTGCGCCATGCCGCTTTCACCCAAGGAGTGTCCTTCAAGACCTGCAAGAACTCAGACACACGGCCGTTACATTTATCCACATCCAGCATGGCGTCCCCACTCCACTGCTTCAGATTGGTTTCGGCATGGCTCCCTTCGCAACGCCCGGCTATCACCAGCGCGGCCAGTTTTCTCTTTAACTTCTTGGCCTCTGTCTCCCTGCCCGAAGCCTTCAGGCGCTGATACTCTTCCACTTGCGCTTTCCAGCGTTCGCCACGCAGAAGCTTCACAAACTCTTCCAATGTCATATCCACGGCATGTTCATCGAACACCGAGAAATAGAAAGAGCATAAATCGGTATAAACCATTCATGTATGAATTTAAATTATCAAAAGGAGGGCATTTCCCTCCACCATGAAAGCAAAAGTATATTGCAAACCCATACAATCAAAAGTTAAATTTGTACACTTACCAAAGGCAGACCGCTGATTTTCAGCATTTCAGCATAACGCAAGTGTACAAATAACAGGGAGTTTCCCTTTTAATATCATTTCACATTTTTATTCCTTATCTCCTTTCTTC
>ENA-OQER01000969-OQER01000969.1-human-gut-metagenome-genome-assembly--contig:-NODE-969-length-14930-cov-2.239614_pt1 | contig 14930 bp, 24 predicted proteins | sample MGYA00242797_ERZ504639 | MGnify/ENA primary metagenome ERZ504639 (study PRJEB26092, sample SAMD00036306) | human gut metagenome | host: Homo sapiens | study: EMG produced TPA metagenomics assembly of...
GGTCACCGTTCCCCTTATAAACCACAGTGTGGTCCCGGCACCTTTCACCGGCATTACTGGATTTGGTACAGGCATAGCGTCCTCACATTTCATAGGTAATAACAATAAGTCAGATCGGCTGAACTCCACAGGCCCGCATCATCGTCGCGTCGGTAGTCATAGCCACTGGCCACCATCCTGGCGATCAAATCTGACAGTGCCGGGATATCGCTCATCACCGGATAAATCCGGGACTCCATCCACGCATCCAGCTCTGAATCCGGCACCTGAGCAGGCAGGAAAACTTCGATATGCAGCTCCGCCTGCCAGGTATCGCTGTCCAGCTCTTCGCCCGTGTATTCAGCGCCGGTGAGATAAACGGCAACTGCCGGAAAATCCGCCTCATCAAAAACAGCGGGGCGACCATCAAAAAACGTCGCCCCGGTGTCATGCTTCTCCAGTGCATCCAGTACGGCTGCACGGAGTTCAGTATGTTTCATCGCTTTATTACCATTCTCAGTTGATGCTGCAGCGCATAGCCCAGCTCTTTCGGAAGACGCTCACGCCGTATCCGCTCAATATTCTGTTTAAACGCCGTGGTCAGTGGCACCGCATCGGGATTTTCACCACATCAATGGGGTAGCGGTTTTTCCCGGCCACACGCTGCATGACATGCCACCGGCCATTTTTCAGTTGCTGAATAAACGCGCCGGGAATACGACGGTTACCCACCACAAGCACGCTGCCGCCACCTTTCAGGATGAACGCTGCCCCTTTTTACGACGCCTGCGGCGGGACAGGACAACCCGTGCGTTACCCAGCTTGATTACGGGCAAATCCCCCCGGTTAACTTTGATTCTGGCCTGCGGATTTTTGACCGTGGCCCTTTTCAGCCTGGCCCTTTCCTTTACCAGTTTCCGGCGTACCTTTGTCTCACGGGCAACCTGTGACGCCGACTGCGATATCGCGGATGAAGCAACGCGGTTAATGGCCATTGCGGCGGCACCGGGCACCGCCGTTCTGCTGATACGGCTGAGGTTTTCAACGGCCTGCTCAAGACCTTTTATGGCCATACATCCCCCTTTCAGCGGCGACGGTTAACGCAGGCGGTACCCCCGCCCAAGCCAGAGATGACAGCTTCCGCCATCATCCGGCGTAACCCGATCTACCAGAAGTTTTCCTCACCGATGGTCAGCGTGTCTCCACGCCGCAGCTGCCGCACATCATCAGTCCGGACAAACAGGGACGGGCTGGAGCCTTCAACGCGCACGCCCTGCCCGGCATAGCTGATATTTTCAGGGTCATCAAAAACACCACGTATCACCGCACCGGACTGCTCACCGGATGTCATGGTGGCTGATGTTCCCATGTACCCGCGTATCGTTTCATCGGCGCGGGCAATGGCAGCATCGAACAGGTTATCGAAATCAGCCACAGCGCCTCCCGTTATTGCATTCTGGCCAGGCCGCGCTCTGTCATTTCAGCTGACACACCGGCAGAGACACGGAACGCCGTTCCCGGCAGCACAAATGCCACAGCCTCATCCCGCGTGGCGTGAAGTGCATCAGTATGCAGCGTCACCAGTGCCACAACCGTGACCAGATCAGCCGTATCAGTCACGGTATCCGGCTGCGCTGATACAACCTCATTTTCATGTCCGGTCAGCGCATTTTCCGGGCTGACAGATGTGTCCTGACCGGCAGCGTCATCCGTGTCATCAAGCTCCTCTTCCAGCTCTGCCACACGGAGCACCAGTTCTTCTTTCGTCCCCGTCAGGCTGACATCACGGTTCAGTTGCTCACCCAGCACCTGAAGACGGGCAATCAGTTCATCTTTCGTCATGGACTCCTCCACAGAGAGAAAATGGCCCCGAAGGGCCATGATTACGCCAGTTGTACGGACACGAACGCATCAGGGTCAGCCAGCAGCATCAGCGGTGCTGACTGAATCATGGTGAACTCACGCGCCGGATCGCCGGTGGTCACCCAGTTTTTCGGGTAGCGGGCAGAGGCGTTAATACCTTCGCGCTGTGCGTCCGCATCCTGAATGCAGCCATAGGTGCGCAGACCGCGTGCCTGAGTGTTCCCCAGCACCATCGTGTTGTCCGGCAGGAAGTTCTTTTTGACGTCGTTTTCCACGTACTGTCCGGAATACACGACGATCGCCGTATCGCCATACATCCCCTTATAGGACACCGCTTCGCCCAGGTCTTTTACCGCTGTCTCCAGCTCGGAATTAGAGCCGCGACGGGTATCCAGCTTCTCCTTGACGGCTTTGAAGGAACGGAACAGCGCCCAGCCTTTCGGATCAAACACGATGATATTCACCACTCCGCTGGCGTTCAGCGCATAGGCTTCGATATCGTCGGTCGGGTCATACGTGGACTTGTCACGCTTGCTCCACTCCGTACCACCGGACTGTGTGATGTTGTTCGCCGCACTGCGGCCCATATCCACCTCAACCGGATCGAAGGCTTCACCGGTCATGGTGTATTTGCCCTTAAGCACAGCAGAAACTGCCTGCATCTCTCTTCGACCTGAGCAATGGCCAGCTCTTCGTCTCGCATGTTCTGCATGATGATGCGACGGCGGCGGTAAGCCGGGTCCGCCAGATTCTGCGGATCTTCATCCGGCAGGCGACGCAGGGTCATCTGCGGATTCACCTCATGCTTGGGTTTGACATATCCCGGCGTAAATTCAGAGGTGGAGCCGCCACGGGAACGGATAACCTCACCGGAAACAATCGGCGAAACGTACAGCGCCATGTTTACCAGTCCCGGAATTTGTGAGAGATAGACTTTCTCCGTGGTGAAGGGATAGCTCTCACGGAAAAAGAGACGCAGAAACAGCGGATCAAACTTAAATTTCTTCTCATTTGCCGCCAGCAGCTGGGCGGTTGTGTACATCGACATAAAAAATCCCGTAAAAAAAAGCCGCACAGGCGGCCTTTAGTGATGAAGGTAAGGTTAAACGATGCTGATTGCCGTTCCGGCAACGCGGTCCGTTTTTTCGTCTCGTCGCTGGCAGCCTCCGGCCAGAGCACATCCTCATAACGGAACGTGCCGGACTTGTAGAACGTCAGCGTGGTGCTGGTCTGGTCAGCAGCAACCGCAAGAATGCCAACAGCAGCACCGTCGGTGGTGCCATCCCACGCAACCAGCTTACGGGTGGAGGTGTCCAGCATCAGCGGGGTCATTGCAGGCGCTTTCGCACTCAATCCGCCGGGCGCGGTTGCGGTATGAGCCGGGTCACTGTTGCCCAGCGGCTGGTAATGGGTAAAGGTTTCTTTGCTCGTCATAAACATCCCTTACACTGGTGTGTTCAGCAAATCGTTAACGGCATCAGATGCGGGTTACCTGCAGCCAGCGGTGCCGGTGCACCCTGCATCAGACGATCCAGCGCAGTGTCACTGCGCGCCTGTGCACTCTGTGGTGCTGCGGCCAGAATGCGGCGGGCCGTTTCCACGGTCATACCTGGAGTTTCTGCCAGCACGCGGGCCTGTTCTTCGCGTCCGTGAGCCTCCTCACAGTTGAGGATCCCCATAATGCGGCTGTTTTCTGCCGCAACCGCTGCGGTGATCTGCGCGTTCACGTCCGGCTGCGCCGCGCTGGCGTTTTCGCCCTCCGTCGCTGGCACCACGTCAGTAACGTCAGCCTGCGAAGCAGTGGCTGAAACAGTTGTTGATTGAGTCTCTTTGGTCATTCGCCCTCCTGAGAGACGGGATTTACGTGCATCCAGTGCATCACGCATGACGGTGATCGCATCGGTACTGTTAACAAGTTCATCAGCCAGTCCGGCATCAATGGCCTCCTGACCGCTGTACACTGCAGCCTCGGTATCCAGCACAGCCTGCACGGACAGGCCGGTATATGCCGACACCTTCTGTGCAAACATCCGGCGGGTTGCATCCATCCGGGACTGCAGTGTTTCCCGGACATCATCCGGTAGATGGCTGTAGGGGTTGCCATCCACCTTATGGCTGCCGCTGTAAATCAGCGTGATTTCCACGCCCTGTTTCTCCAGCGCAGCACCGTAATTACTGTGAGCCATCATGACGCCGATGGAGCCTGTCCGGGCGGTCTGCGTGACCAGACGCCGGGAGGCGGCACTGGCAAGCAGCTGACCTGCACTACAGTTCATGTCGTTGGCCAGCGCCCATACCGGTTTTATGTCACGCACACGGGCGATGATGTCAGCGCAGTCAAATGCCCCCGCCACCATCCCGCCGGGCGTGTCCATATCGAGCAGAATGCCGTCCACCATCGGATCGCTGGCAGCCTGTTGCAGACGGGCGATAATGCCGTTGTAACCGGTCATCCCCGAGTACGGCTGCAGCGCCCGCGTCCGGCTGACCAGCGTGCCGGACACCGGCAGCACGGCGATGCCGTTCATGACCTGATAACTGCGGGCCTGTCGTGTCCGTCATCATCACCGGATAATGCCAGCGTCGCGAGTGCCTCCTGGGCAGTCAGGCTGTCGCCGGACACCGCATCCGTCAGGCGGCTGATCCCAAGCTGGCCTGCAAGCGCACAAAAGAAAACCCGCGCATAGGCGGTTCAAGCATCAGCGGCTCATTAAAGGCCATGCTGGCAATATGCGGGAGATTACGCAGCTCTGCTGTCACTCTTCTCCTCCTCTGTTGATTGTCGCAGCCCGGATTCAAATGCCGCAGCCGCCCAGGCGGGTGGTTTAAGACCGGCTGCACGACGCTCCATCGTTTCACGGACCTGCTGGGCAAAAATTTCCTGATAGTCATCGCCGCGTTTTGCACACTCTTTCTCGTAGGTACTCAGCCCGGCTTCTATCAGCATCACCGCTTCCTGAACTTCTTTCAGACCATCGATGGCCATACGACCGGAGCCTATCCAGTCACAGTTCCCCCAGGCACTTCGGGCTTCCTGAAAACTGAAGCGCGCTTTTGAAGGTAACGTCACCACGCGGCGAACGATGGCCTCTTCCAGCCAGCACAGAAACATCTGGCTCGCCTGACGGGATGCGACGAATTTTCGCCGTCCCATAAGTGCGCCCACGACTCGTTCGCGCTGGCCCGTGCCGTGGAGTAGCTCATCTGGGCGTAATTCCGGGAAAGCTGCTCATACGAGACACCCAGCCCGGCTGCGATATAGCGCAGCAGTGACTGCTCAAACACGGAGTAGCCGTTATCCGTGTCCTGAGCCGTCTGCAGGTTCAGTGAGTCACCCGGCATCAGGTGCGGCACTTTTGCGCCTCCAAGCCGGACCGGTGCTGCGGCGTAATACGCGGCAATTTCACCAATCCAGCCCGTCAGCCTTTCCCGCTGCTCCTGACTGTTCGCGCCCAGAATAAAATCCATCGCTGACTGCGTATCCAGCTCACTTTCAATGGTGGCGGCATACATCGCCTTCACAATGGCGCTCTGCAGCTGCGTGTTCTGCAGCGTGTCGAGCATCTTCATCTGCTCCATCACGCTGTAAAACACATTTGCACCGCGGGTCTGCCCGTCCTCCACGGGTTCAAAGACGTGAATGAACGAAGCACGACCGCCGGGTAACTCACGGGGTATCCATGTCCATTTCTGCGGCATCCAGCAGGATACCCGTCCTCGCTGACGTAATATCCCAGCGCCGCGCCGCTGTCATTAATCTGCACACCGGCACGGCAGTTCCGGCTGTCGCCGGTATTGTTCGGGTTGCTGATGCGCTTCGGGCTGACCATCCGGAACTGTGTCCGGAACAGTCGCGACGGGCTGGTATCCCAGGTGGCCTGAACGAACAGTTCACCGTTAAAGGCATGCATGGCCACACCTTCCCGAATCATCATGGTGAACGTGCGTTTTCGCTCAACGTCAATGCAGCAACAGTCGTCCTCGGCAAACTCTTTCCATGCCGCTTCAACCTCGCGGGAAAAGGCACGGGCTTCTTCCTCCCCGATGCCCAGATAGCGCCAGCTTGGGCGATGACTGAGCCGGAAAAAAGACCCGACGATATGATCCTGATGCAGCTGGATGGCGTTGGCAGCATAGCCGTTATTGCGTACCAGATCGTCCGCGCGGGCATTGCCACGGGTAAGTTGGGCAGCAGGGCTGCATCCACACTTTCACTCGGTGGATTCCACGCCCGCAACTGCCCACCAAATCCGCTGCCACCGCGTGATAACCGGCATATTCACGCAGTGATGTCATGCGTCCGGCCCCAGAAGGGTGGGAATGGTGGACGTTTTCATACATAAAATCCTGCAGGTCCCCTGCGTCGCTGTGTCATGCCGGTCTGCACTTCCAGCTCTGCAATATATTTTTTCAGGTCAGACACGGAAGTGGCCGTAAACTCCACTCGCCGTCCGTCTTTCTGTACTGTTGCCACCCGTTTACCTGTCATCAGGTCATGCAGTGCCGCACGGGCAGCGGCAAGTTCTTCCTGTCGCGTCATTCATCCTCTCCGGATAAGGCACGGGCGTAATCTGCCAGTGTTTTCTTGTTGGTTGCTGCACCATCCTCTTCCTGCAGCTCGCCAGCAGCGCACTGAGATCCAGCTGCCAGCGGGAAATACTGATGCGCAGCGCCGCCAGCGCATAAACGAAGCAGTCGAGTGCCTCATTGCGTCGCTTTTTGCTGTCCCACAGTATTTTTTCCTGCCATCCACCCATTTTTCGACCTGCTCTTCAGCAGTCAGCTGCTGCGCTTCGGTCAGATCAAAAATATCCGGGTTATTCGGGAAGTGAACGGCACCGGGAAGCGGTTCATCCCCTTCCGGCGTCAGTGTGAAGCGGTTATAAATCTGCTCTTTCGCGGTATCCGTACCGATTTCGGTAAGGTAAACCCCGTTTTTGTTTCGCTTACGTGGCATGCTGGCCACAGGCTTACCGTAGACGGATGCCCCTTTAATGGGGATCACCCGGAACAGCCCATGTTTTTTCGAGCGTTCATACACAATGGTCGGATCAATCCCGCCAGTATCCCAGCAGATACGGGATACCGACATTTCTGCACCATTCCGGCGGGTATAGGTTTTATTGATGGCCTCATCCACACGCAGCAGCGTCTGTTCATCGTCGTGGCGGCCCATAATAATCTGCCGGTCAATCAGCCAGCTTTCCTCACCCGGCCCCCATCCCCATACGCGCATTTCGTAGCGGTCCAGCTGGGAGTCGATACCGGCGGTCAGGTAAGCCACACGGTCAGGAACGGGCGCTGAATAATGCTCTTTCCGCTCTGCCATCACTTCAGCATCCGGACGTTCGCCAATTTTCGCCTCCCACGTCTCACCGAGCGTGGTGTTTACGAAGGTTTTACGTTTTCCCGTATCCCCTTTCGTTTTCATCCAGTCTTTGACAATCTGCACCCAGGTGGTGAACGGGCTGTACGCCGTCCAGATGTGAAAGGTCACGCTGTCAGGCGGCTCAATCTCTTCACCGGATGACGAAAACCAGAGAATGCCATCACGGTCCAGATCCCGGTCTTTTCGCAGATATAACGGGCATCAGTGAAGTCCAGTTCCTGCTGGCGGATGACGCAGGCATTATGTTCGCAGAGATAAAACACGCTGGAGGGATCATCCGGCGTCCATTTGAGGCCAAACGACGTCTCTTTATCGCCAAATTTAAGATACTGCTCCTCCCCGCAGTGCGGGCAGGCAACATGAAAACGCATAAAATGCGGGGATTCACTGGCTGCACGCTCAATCTGGCAGGTGCCTCTCACTTTGGGGGTGGAGCCACGGATGGACTTTGGCCAGACCGAGCCTTCAATACGTTTGTCGCCAAGAACGTCGGAGAGCCTTCCTGTTCAATATCCTCATCAAAGGCAGCAAGTTCATCATAACCCGCCACATCCACTGACTTTTCACGGTAGTTTTTTGCCGCTTTACCGCCCAGGCACCAGAAGCCACGACCATTGGAAAAACGCTTCATAGTGAGCGTGTTATCCCGGTGCTTTTTGCCATACCACGGAGCCAGCGCCAGCAGCAACGGAATATCGCGGATGGTCGGCTCAACGTGGGTTTTCATAAAGTTCTCGGCATCACCATCCGTCGGCAACCAGATAAGTGTGTTGCGCTGCTTATGCTCTATGAAGTAGGCATAAACACCCAACAGCATTTTGGAATAACCAACACGGGCAGACTTCACCACATTCACCTCGCGGATGTAGTCACTGCCCATCGCATTCATGATGGCCCGCTGAAAGGGCAGTGTTTCCCAGCGCCCTTCCTGGTATGCGGATTCTTTTGGGAGATAGTAATTGGCATCCGCCCATTCAACGGCGGTCTGTGGCTCCGGCCTGAACAGTGAGCGAAGCCCGGCGCGGACAAAATGCCGCAGCCTGTTAACCTGACTGTTCGATATATTCACTCAGCAACCCCGGTATCAGTTCATCCAGCGCGGCTGCTTTGTTCATGGCTTTGATGATATCCCGTTTCAGGAAATCAACATGTCGGTTTTCCAGTTCCGGAAACGCCGCTGCACCGACAGGGGGATCCCGTCGAGAATACTGGCAATTTCACCTGCGATCCGCGACAACACGAAAGTACAGAATGCGGTTTCCACCACTTCAGCGGAGTCTCTGGCATTTTTCAGCTCCTGTGCGTCGGCCTGCGCACGCGTAAGTCGATGGCGTTCGTACTCAATAGTCCCTGGCTGGAGATCTGCCTCGCTGGCCTGCCGCAGTTCTTCAACCTCCCGGCGCAGCTTTTCGTTCTCAATTTCAGCATCCCTTTCGGCATACCATTTTATGACGGCGGCAGAGTCATAAAGCACCTCATTACCCTTGCCACCGCCTCGCAGAACGGGCATTCCCTGTTCCTGCCAGTTCTGAATGGTACGGATACTCGCACCGAAAATGTCAGCCAGCTGCTTTTGTTGACTTCCATGTTCATTCCACGGACAAAACAGAGAAAGGAAACGACAGAGGCCAAAAAGCTCGCTTTCAGCACCTGTCGCTTCCTTTTCTTTTCAGAGGGTATTTTAAATAAAAACATTAAGTTATGACGAAGAAGAACGGAAACGCCTTAAACCGGAAAATTTTCATAAATAGCGAAAACCCGAGAGGTCGCCGCCCCGTAACCTGTCGGATCGCCGGAAAGGACCCGCAAAATGATAATAATTATCATCTGCATGTCACAACGTGCATCTACGCCATCAAACCACGTCAAATAATCAATTATGACGCAGGTATCATATTAATTGATCTGCATCAACTTAACGTAAAAACAACTTCAGACAATACAAATCAGCGACACTGAATACGGGACAACCTCATGTCAACGAAGAACAGAACCCGCAGAACAACAACCCGCAACATCCGCTTTCCTAACCAAATGATTGAACAAATTAACATCGCTCTTGATCAAAAAGGGTCCGGGAATTTCTCAGCCTGGGTCATTGAAGCCTGCCGCCGGAGACTGTGCTCAGAAAAAAGAGTTTCTCCTGAAGCAAACAAAGAAAAGAGTGACATTACTGAATTGCTCAGAAAACAGATCAGACCAGATTGAAGCAATTTAGATAATCGTGCAGACTACGCCCCTCATATCACATGGAAGGTACTACAATGCTCAGGTTGCCATTTTTAAACAAATATTCGATAAAGTGAGAAATAATTTAAACTATCACTGGTTTTATTCTGAACTAAAACGTCACAATGTCTCACATTACATTTACTATTTAGCCACAGAGAATATTCATCTTGTTCTTGAAAACGATAATACGGTTTTAATAAAAGGACAGGGTAAGGTTGTAAATGTAAGATTTCAAAAAATAAATGCCTTATAGAAGCCACCTTAAAAGGATTCAAATCAGGAGAGTTATCATTTTACGAATACAGGAAAAAATCTTGCTACAGCAGGGGTTTTCAGATGGATTACAAATATCCACGAAAACAAAAGGTATTACTATACCTTTGATAATTCATTACTCTTTACTGAGAACATTCAGAACACTACACAAATATTTCCGCACTAAATCATAACGTCCGGTTTCTTCCGTGCCAGAACCGGACTCGCTGGCATGATGAAATATGTGTACCCGGTAACCCCGGTGTGCATCGTTTTTGATTATTCCCACACACTCGCGCAGAAGGAGTTCCCCGTCGGGCTACGGTCTCTGTTAATACGGGAATACGGCGACGATACAGCGCATGATGTGTCAGGCTTGAATACCTTTATCCTTTAAAAGGGATATCAGTTAAGTTATCCCGTGTAGGGTATAAGCCATTATCAAGCCCACCCGTAGATAGGCTTTGTAATGGCTACTTCGCTTTTGCTTCCGCTCGCTTACGCCGGCGCTCTTCTTTCCTCTCGCTTTTGCCATGTCCATGAATGCCTGCATGATCGAGTTCCGCATCATGTAGCTAACAAAGTGATGATTGACACAGCCGTTGAGGCGCAGCTGCTCGCCAAACTCATCCACCGAGGCCAATGCTTCCATCATGCCCTTCTCGCCTTTCATGAACTCTGAGAAGTCGCGCCCCGCTCTGGAGGCGCATTCAATAACACGATCACTCATCGGAAGCCGGGGATCGTAATCTGCAGCTGGTTAGCCAGGGAGTTAATCTCAGCGACCAACACTGGCTTCGTATAGCGCCATGCTGCCAGCCTTGTCCGCAGAAGCTCGCCATGTCTTTCTTCTGTCAAACTCATGACATTTCATGTTGAGCTGCGCACTTAAGCTGTTGCGATGCTGAAGTTCTCCGGTGAAGTAGTCATCGAGGACTTTATAGGCCGCGTACTTGAACCCGGGGTTTAACCAAGCCGCATAATCGTAAGCAACAAACTTCCCGCCATATGTTCCACCGTGTACACCGCGCTCAGTAAAAACCACAGATTCGTGGTTTTTCTCCAGCTCGGCTAAGAACTCTTTGGTCTGCTTGTTTCGCAGGTAGTGGTAAGGTGATTCAGATTCACTTTTACCACTGGCTTTCCACATATCAGTGAGGCAGATCATGCCATCTTCACCGATACGAATTGGTTGATTGAAGAGGGTTAATGATTTCATAGCGTGTACCTACTCTTTGAAATGAACCTTTGCCGCACAGGAAACCAGCCCACCGAGCTCGCCAGCACTAACTGGTATCCTCAAAGGCCCATTCCAAAGGGGCAGGTTCGGTGTAAAAAACATGCGTTGCGGTACGCATTTATTGCAAAAAGCCCCGCATCGCGAGGCTCATTAAATGGACTTTGTGATTTGCAAAAAAATTATTTCAGGCATTGCGTCCTGATGTATTCCTGCAGGTAGTTAACCTGCGCGGTTATCTTGTCGATTCCACTTCGGAGACGGTAATAATTGAGTTCAGCATCTGCTGTAAGTCCTGGGCTTTCTCCATCGCCCATGCCGCTGGCTCCGGTCGTAGACTTTGCACAGGTGGCGGCGACTTGCAGGCGCTTACGCCCAGCAGAAACATCAGCACGGAGACTTTCGATAGTCGCGTTAGCATCAGCAAGCTCCTTTGTGTATCTTGCGTCGAGTTCTGCTACATCACGTTGACGCTTCTGCATGTCAGCGATGATGGATGTGGCTTTGTCGCGCTGTTCTTTGTAGGCGATGGCGTTATCACGGTAATGATTAACACCCCATGACAGGCAGACGACGATGCAGATAACCAGAGCGGAGATAATCGCGGTTACTCTGTTCATTGCTGACCCCACAAACAGATTTCACGCTCAATCTCACGACGAGTCATGAGACCTTTCCATTGCTTACCGCCAGCATATGTCCAGCGACGTAGCTGATCACATGCGCCTTTGATATCGCCCTGGTTTATTTTGCGAAGAAGCGTCGATGTTCTGAAATTGCCAGCACCCACGTTGTAAACGAATGAGTAAAGAGCGCCGCGCATTGTTTCCGGTATATCGACTTTGATGTACGGGTTAATTTGTCTGGCGACCGTGGCAAGGTCTTTATTCAGGAGGGCTTTGCATTCTGCTTTGGTATACGTTTTACCGAGCATGATGTCTTTTCCTGTATGCCCGTGACATACAGTCCATACACCAACAATATCTTTGTATGGTATGTAGCTGACACCTTCCAGACCATCGTTACCACTTGGGCCAGTAATTAACACTGATGCTATAGCAATTGCTCCGCCACCAATAGCAGCAGCAACGGCTTTTCGTAATGATGGAGGCATTATTCACCTCTCGCAGCCTTGCGCTTATCTTCTTTAATCTTGAAATAAAGGTTTGTCAGGTACGTCAGCAGGCCAAATACCAGGCTACCCAGCACACCTATTGCTGCCCACTGTGAGGGCGTGACTTTATCGAGCAGCTGTAAAAACCAGTAACCGGCACTACCTGCTGAGGTGCCATAGGCGACACCCGTTGTTAACTTATCCATGGATTTCATAACCCCACCTCGCAGACAAAGCGGGTGTAAATTGAGGGAATACTACGAAACGTAACAGACTCGGAGTCAGTGAATAACTCAGGTATTGGGTTATCAGCTAATATCGAGACTCAAAAAATGGAAAAACCCGCTCGACGGCGGGTTTAAGCTGTGTGACGAAGTAACCACTCTTAACAGCATAACCAATTTTTTACGTACGTAAACCACTAAATGATATTTGCGAGAATGCTACCGAGTATTGAAAACACCACTACAAATACATAAGCAAATCTCAACAAATAACCAACAAATAATTTCTAGTGTTATTTTTAGCCGATTTAAATTGAACCTTCAAATCATAGAGCACTTATAAATAACAACCGTTAATATAAATTGGCTAATAGATTTATTTTTATTCAGCCAAGAGCCATGAATAGGATTCGATAGAAAAAAGTTCAGATAAAAATAGAGATCTACTTCACAAATCAAACGAGAAACCAAAACTTACATCTTGAAATAATCATATTGATTAGATGAATATTTATCGCGCAGTGACATCATTTTTTAATAATAGTTCAAAAAAAAAGGGCTCACGATGAAAAAATTAACAGTGGCAATTTCTGCTGTAGCTGCATCAGTACTGATGGCGATGTCTGCTCAGGCAGCTGAAATTTATAATAAAGACAGTAACAAGCTGGATCTGTACGGGAAAGTTAATGCTAAGCACTACTTCTCCTCTAATGATGCAGATGATGGTGATACTACTTATGCCCGTCTTGGCTTCAAAGGTGAAACCCAAATCAACGATCAACTGACTGGTTTCGGTCAGTGGGAATATGAATTCAAAGGCAACCGCGCTGAATCTCAAGGTTCCTCCAAAGATAAAACCCGTCTTGCCTTCGCTGGCCTGAAATTCGGTGACTACGGCTCCATCGATTACGGCCGTAACTACGGTGTAGCATACGACATCGGTGCGTGGACTGACGTTCTGCCAGAATTCGGTGGCGATACCTGGACCCAAACAGATGTGTTCATGACTGGTCGCACCACTGGTGTTGCAACCTATCGTAACAACGACTTCTTTGGCCTGGTTGATGGTCTGAACTTTGCTGCTCAGTACCAAGGCAAAAACGATCGTAGCGATTTCGATAACTACACCGAAGGTAACGGTGATGGCTTCGGTTTCTCTGCTACCTATGAATACGAAGGATTCGGTATCGGTGCAACTTATGCGAAATCTGATCGTACCGACACTCAAGTTAATGCAGGGAAAGTTCTTCCTGAAGTATTTGCTTCCGGTAAAAATGCAGAAGTTTGGGCCGCAGGTCTGAAATATGACGCTAACAACATTTACCTGGCCACTACCTATTCTGAAACCCAGAATATGACTGTATTTGCTGATCACTTCGTTGCTAATAAAGCCCAAAACTTCGAAGCTGTTGCACAATATCAGTTCGATTTCGGTCTGCGTCCGTCCGTTGCTTACCTGCAATCTAAAGGTAAGGATCTTGGAGTATGGGGCGATCAGGACTTAGTCAAATATGTTGATGTAGGTGCAACCTATTACTTCAACAAAAATATGTCTACTTTCGTTGATTACAAAATCAACCTGCTTGACAAAAATGACTTCACTAAAGCACTCAGTGTAAGCACTGATGACATCGTTGCTGTAGGTCTGGTTTACCAGTTCTAATCTGATTACGAAAAAGATATGTTGCGGGAGGCGTTGCTCCCCAACATATAAGTGGCTCCCTCAAGCCACTTCCTTTAGAAGCACAACCTTGCTTCTAACTATATAAACCTTCTGTTATATATTACCCTTTATTTTTGGGGGCGTCTCAACGCCCCATTTTTAATAAACAATTGGCATATTAATTAGAGTTATTAACAACGATATCCATCTCTAACCGGATATCTAATGCCATTAACATCCCTTCAATTATGCCCTCAGCCTTCTGTAACCTTTTCCCGATATAACCATCAGAGCAGCCATGCTTACCTGCCAGTGACATGAATGTCATACCGACTACATAATAATCTACTAATAAATCGTGCAAATCGCTGTTGTTCTTTTTCAGACGGGCCATGCACCGCAAATGATCATCGCGTCATCGTCACAACATTGCGGGCGAGATTTTACTTTTGAAGTAATTAATCCCTTAAAACCGGCGGCAATGGACGACCAGGTCACATCTTCATGATTATTAGCCGCCCACGCTCCCCAACGCTCAAGAACCATCTGAATATCACGCATCAACTTACTCCACAAAAATCAGACCAGAACGCCAATTACAAGCAAAAATCAATAAAACAGTATTAGTTGATTGTTATCTCTGACTTCATACTCCTGCTCCTGTCAGGGTTTTGGCGTAATTCCTCAGTATTCGGTAATCGGTCAAAACAGAACCGGGGAAACGATATAAGCGCAGGCGCATCCAGCGGTGGCGAAGAAGTTCTGCCATATAAAACTCAAACATCATTCATCTCCCAGTTCAGTGATGGTCAGTTCCAGCTTTCCACCTTTGACAACCGGCATCTTCACAACGCGGTAATCAACGACCTGAGCATCATCCAGCCAGAAACCTGCTTTAGTGAGTGCGTCAAAAGCGGCTTTTTGCAGATTATCCAGGTCACGGCGACGGCGATCCGGCATGTGGCACTCAATGC
>ENA-OQER01000970-OQER01000970.1-human-gut-metagenome-genome-assembly--contig:-NODE-970-length-14920-cov-8.242277_pt1 | contig 14920 bp, 13 predicted proteins | sample MGYA00242797_ERZ504639 | MGnify/ENA primary metagenome ERZ504639 (study PRJEB26092, sample SAMD00036306) | human gut metagenome | host: Homo sapiens | study: EMG produced TPA metagenomics assembly of...
TTGTATGATAGGACTTTCTTTCCGGAAAGAATGGACGGATCTGCTGAAAACGGAACTAGCCGCTCAACGTCCGGTTTATTATGACTGCTGTCCTGCTCCGATACCGATTGCCTGGCCGCCCTTTACATAGCATACAGAGTTGGATTGTGTATACTTTAAAGTAATCATAGAGATTGCCAGATCAATCTTAGCCTGCTCTGTGAGCTCCTTGTTCTCTGTCACGATATTTGAGAAGAAATCATCATCAATATGAAGCTCGTTTCTGCCCTGCTCAAATGTGATGCCAAATACATCCTTTCTCTCGATAGGTGCCGGCTCATATGACGGGTCAATCTCGATAACACAGTAATTGCCTTTTTTCTTAGCCTTTAAAATCTCAAGAGCCTCGTCTGTGTAGCCCGGAGCGATAACACCGTCTGATACCTCTCTCTTGATTACAAGTGCAGTGCTCTTGTCACATACATCTGAAAGTGAAATAAAATCACCAAATGATGACATTCTGTCAGCTCCTCTTGCTCTGATGTATGCATTTGCAAGTGGTGTAAACTCAATATCCATATCATCAACCCAGTAAATCTTTTTCTCCACATCTGAAAGTGGCTGTCCAACTGCTGCACCTGCAGGTGAAACATGCTTGAAGGATGTTGCGGCTGGAAGACCTGTTGCCTTCTTAAGCTCTCTTACAAGCTGCCATCCGTTAAAGGCATCAAGGAAGTTGATATATCCGGCTCTGCCGTTAAGCACTTTTATAGGAAGCTCTCCCTCCTTCATAAATATTCTGGCTGGTTTCTGATTTGGATTACATCCGTATTTTAATTCGTATTCCTGCATTTTTCTGTTCTCCTGTTTTTATCTGCTTATCTTGTATATTTGACCGTTTATATAGTGTTTTATTTGTTTTTATTTACGATTCTGCTCTCATACTCGCCTGTAGCATATCAATATATCTGACAAAGAGTGATACCTTATTATCCTCGTTTAAGTTCTCCCATACCATATCGGTAAACTCATCGATATCTCCCTCGATGTCTACCCATGTAGGCTCACCCTCAAAGCTTGGCAGTGGATTTCCATCGCCCATATATGTATGGATGAAATGTCCCTCTCCTGCAACCGGTGCTGAGTATGCAAATGTGTATCTGTTGCATGCATCAGGATTGCCGTTGTTGCTCTTTAAGATTGACATAGCGTAATTGAACTCGCCATTGTCAATATGCATGATTCCTGAAATTCTAGGTGTATAGTTAGGAGCGTCAGGCTCAAACTCTCTTGTCCTTAAGGCCTGCTCAAATGTCTGCTGCTTGTCCATCAGCTCATAGATAGTATCTGTCTGGTCACCGTTTGTGACAATTGTCTTGTTGCCGAGCACTCTTACAGGTGCGTAAATGATAAGACTCGGATCCTCAAGCTTTGAAGGGTCAAATGCCTGTGTTCTGATGCCCTCGCCATCCTCTACAAATACTCTGTTGCGGCTGTTTTCGCTTCTGCCCATGATAAAGTATGCTGTTACACCTTCTTACCATCCTTTGTGCGGCCGATTACGATACCTCTGCCAGGGTATGTTGTGCTTGATAATTCCTTTGCTAATGATACTCTTTCCATGTCATCCTCCATGTTTTCTGATAATGTGGTCTGCATCCCCAAATTACTCGGGCCTGCCGGAATAAAAAAGACCGTCTGAACACACATAATAATATAAAGCTCTGCAGGAAACTTATATAAATGTGCGCCCAGACGGTCGGCAATCAACTGTTATACTCCATGTGGTTATCCACTTCCGTCAGTCATATAACTGTCTTTATTTAAGCATGTATTTTTGTCATTGTCAAGTACCACTTTAAAATAAGCATGTACTTATAAGTTATTCTTATAAGTACATGCTTGTAAACAATGCCATTATTTACTAATTTTTAAAGCTGTGAATAGGTGCCGGGATTCTTCCTCCGCGGTTTACAAATGCATCACAAGAGAATCTGTTTACCGGCATAACCGGTGCAGATCCAAGGAGTCCTCCGATTTCTACCACATCACCTACATCCTTTCCGATTGCCGGAAGCAGTCTGCAGGCTGTTGTCTTTTGATTTATCATACCGATAGCCATCTCATCTGCGATAATTCCTGAAATTGTGGTGGCCTTTGTATCGCCCGGGATTGCAATCATGTCAAGTCCCACTGAGCACACACAGGTCATAGCCTCAAGCTTTTCGAGAGTGAGTGCACCATCATTTACGGCATCTATCATTCCCTGATCCTCTGATACAGGAATAAAGCACCTGAAAGTCCGCCGACATATGAGGATGCCATGATACCGCCCTTTTTCACCTGATCGTTTAAGAGTGCAAGTGCTGCTGTTGTTCCCGGAGCTCCGGCTCTCTCTAAGCCTATCTCACAGAGAATATCAGCTACAGAGTCTCCGATAGCCGGTGTAGGTGCAAGTGAGAGGTCTATGATTCCAAATGGCACTCCAAGCTTCTTTGAAGCCTCCTTTGCCACAAGCTGTCCTACTCGTGTAACCTTGAAAGCTGTCTTCTTGATTGTCTCACAGACACCTCAAAGTTCTCGCCTCTTACCTTTTCAAGAGCAGTCTTTACTACTCCGGGTCCGCTGACACCTACATTGATGATGGCATCAGCCTCTGTCACACCATGGAAGGCTCCTGCCATAAACGGATTGTCATCAGGAGCGTTGCAGAATACTACAAACTTGGCACAGCCTGATACAGGAAGGTGTTTTGTCACCTCTGCTGTCTCCTTTATCATCTCGCCAATCAGCTTTACTGCATCCATGTTGATTCCGGTTTTTGTAGAGCCAACATTTACAGAGCTGCATACCAGGTCTGTCTCAAGCATTGCCTGAGGGATGGATTTGATTAAAAGCTCATCCGCCTTTGTCATGCCCTTTGATACAAGTGCTGAGTATCCACCGATGAAGTTGACACCTACCTCTTTGGCAGCTCTGTCAAGTGTCTTTGCTATGGTAACAAAATCCTCTGAGCTCTTGCAGGCCGCACCGCCGACAAGGGCGATAGGTGTAACTGAAATACGTTTGTTTACGATAGGGATACAGTAGTTGTTCTCTATCTCTTTTCCTGTTGATACAAGATTCTTTGCAAGTGTTGTAATCTTGTTGTAGATATTCTCATTTACCTTTGCAAGGTCTGAGTCTATACAGTCGAGCAGGCTGATACCGAGTGTGATTGTACGCACGTCAAGATTTTCCTTCTCCACCATGTCATTGGTCTCAATTACTTCACCAATATTTATCATTTTGCTGTTCTCCTTTAACTGTGTATGACATTTTTATGCTAAACTAGATTCGATGCATCATCTCAAAGATTTCTTCCTTCTGACACTTTATTGTTACACCAATTTCTTCTCCAAGTGCATCAAGCTGGTCAGAAATCTCTGCAAATGAAGCTGTAGCATTTGCCATATCAACAATCATCATCATGTTGAAATAACCTGAAACGATAGTCTGTGAGATATCAAGCACGTTTACACTGCCCTCTGACAGATATGTACATACCTTTGCGATGATTCCTACTGTGTCTTTTCCGACAACTGTGATGATTACTTTGTTCTTTGTGTTATCCATAACAACTTATTCTCCTGTTCTCTTATTCTACGGCTATGCGGTCTGATGCCCTGTCTCTCTTAGCCACATACATAGGGAAATCACTTGCCTTATATGGATTGTCTCCCATTGTGACCTCAAGCCTGACGGCTTCATACGCCAGCTTTTCGTAGTTATTTTCTTTACTAAGGTGTCCCAGTATTACTGAGCCAAATTTATCATGAAGAAGCTCGCATAACAACTGCCCGCTTCTCTCATTCGACAAATGTCCGCTGTCACCCATGATTCTACGCTTGAGCGGATACGGATATGCCCCTGTCTGGAGCATATTTATATCATGATTGGCTTCAAGCAGCAGCCCATCCAGGTTCTGAAGCTTTGAAACCAGTGCATCATCATACGTGCCAAGGTCTGTCACGACTGCCATCGCATGATTTTCGTTTTTAAATCTGTACGCGACAGGATCAGCCGCATCATGTGATATGTGAAGCGGCTCAAACTCTATATCACCTATCGTAAAATCGACGCCTGCCTCAATAGGATGAAACAGCTCATCATCTATATTTCCAACGGATTTTGTGCATTTTATGGCCCCGATTGTGGCCTTTGTTGCATAAATCGGCATATGATAGCGTCTTGCCATGACACCAAGCCCTGCGATATGGTCTATATGCTCATGTGTCACGAGAATCCCATGCATATCTGTGGCAGTCATATCAAATTCATTCAGTCCGTTTTCTATTTTCTTACCGCTGATGCCCGCGTCTATGAGCACATGACAATCATCCGTACCCACGCATATACAGTTTCCACTGCTGCCGCTGGCAATGCTGCATAATTCTAACATGTTAATTCTCTTTCCAGTATAATTCTATTTTGTCTCCCTCATGAAGCTCCTCGGAAAACCGGGCATCTCTGCCATTTATTACAGTGGCTATTGCCCTGCCCTTTCCTGCCTGTAAATCAAATGAGATATGGGTAAATATATCGACAAATATATATGTATCCTTGCCGGACAGCTCTACAGGCTCACCGTTTACAATTACTGTAACTGTATTTTCTGATGAGTCTTCTTCGTGTATTTCTTCCTGTATATCATTTTTTGGCAATTCATTTTCCGGCAGTTCGTTTTCCGGCACAGCAGATGCTTCAGCTTCTTTAGCAAAATCATCATGCAGTTCATCGATCACCTGATTCATCATCTGCTCTGATGTTCTAGCCACTGTGTTGTCTGACTCTGTGCTGTTTGCATCCTGCTCAGCTAAGACCGAAGCATCATCTGAATCAGACTCTTGTGTGTCATTATAATTGTTATTGTCGATTCTTGCAACACCATATTCATCTGTTTTCCACTCAACAGAGAAATTTTCGTATACAAGAGTGTCGAGATCTGCCTCTTCATTGTTTACAAATATCATCTGGTCTGTGTCAATAACGAGATCCATAAACTGCGCAATCTGGCGCACTGTATAGTAATTTCTTGTCTCAATCACATCATTTTCCCTGATGCTGTAATCCTCCGGCTCAAGCTCTCCGTTTACCTGGACAAACCTAGGACATGAAACCCTTCTGCCGTTTATGATAAAAGTAATGACAGAATGATTGTACTCATCAAGCTGCGATATCTTATACACTGCTGCCTCTCCTGCTGTGGACGGCTCGATGACTATCTCACTGTTTGGCTCAAGCGGTGTGTTGATGCTTGCTGGCTTTCCGTTCATGGTCACCACTGCGCCATCTCCGGCCTCGCCTCTTACAAGCCTTGCCACACCGTTTACCGTAAAGTTTATCGGGGTACCGCGCTTTGGAAACAGCTCATCGTTTGGAAATCCCGCCTGAAGCGCCGCATCGACTATTGTAAGCCTGTTATTGTCATAGAGCTTTATTCTCTCACCGTTGAATCTGACCATGATAAAATTATTTCTCTGGTCATAATAATTCAGACATATACCAATTGGAGTGACAAGAAGCGGATCCTTCTTAATATCCTCCTGCTCAAAGGTCACATCGCCAAGCACTTCCTCACCTCTTAGAGCGACTCTTTCCTCCGGCAGGTCAAGGTCTTCCGCAAGCTTTTCCGTGAAGCCGTGTATCTTGCCTCCGCCTCCGACTACAAAGCAGGCACTCACTGTTTTGTCACCGTTTAGCTCTCTGATTTTAGTCGATACCTCTTGCGCAATATTATCAACAACAGGTGCTGCCACATCCCAGACATCCTTTGCAGGAATTGTGTGCTCGATGCTCATGATATCCTTGTATGTAACCGTATCACTTGTCGTAGACTGAAGCTTGATGCTCTCCGCCATATTGAAATCCACGAGGAAATGCTGCACAATAACTTCTGTCAGCTCATCTCCTGCATGCGGTATCATGCCATAGGCTATGATACTTCCGTCTCTTGTGATTGAGATATCACTCGTTCCGGCTCCCACATCGACAAGTGCGATATTAAGCATACGATAGTTCTCCGGAATTGCCACATTGATAGCGGCGATAGGCTCCAATGTCATATTGGCTACACTAAGCCCGGCCTGTCCCACCGCCGCATACAGTCCGTCTACCACATCCTCCGGCAGAAATGTAACTATGATATCCTCGCCTATTTTGTTTGCCTTATGCCCCTCAAGGCTGATAAACACCTCATCATTCAAAAAGAATTTGACTGTAGAATATCCCACACAGTAAAACTTATAGCTTGTATCGTTAACCTCCTTGAGTGCCTCCTGTGCTTTTTCTATGCCAAGCAGGTCAAGCGTATGGACATCCTCGCCGGTCACCACAGACTCCTGCGCATACTCATACTCCACATGCGTCGTGACAGTCTTTAATACTCGTCCTGCGGCTGCTATACACACCTCTTCAAGTGGCTGTCCTGTCTGTTTTTCAAGCTCGTCCTTTACTTCCTTAATGGTTTTTGCCACCCTGCCTATATCATGTATCTGACCGTCAAGCATCGCTCTGGTCTCATGCTCCCTGACATACTGTGCTGTAACCACAAATTCCTTGTCATCAGTCTGATAGCCGACAGTTCCTACAACATTTCTTGTACCAATATCCAAACCGAATACATTATTCATTTCCACTACTCCTTGTATTTGCTAAGCGCTTTATTTATTGAAGCTATCGTGTTTTCGATATCTCCATCATTATCGATAACCTCCTTGCAGTGCCTTCTGTACTCAGCTTCTTTAAGCTGGCTTGCAAAGATACTATCTATCTTCTCATCTGAATATCCGCGTGATGACTTAAGTCTTTTTCTTCTGACTTCTTCACTTGCATAAATATACCACAGCTCGTCGCAGATTTCACCATATCCCTCCTCTATAAGGAGTGCTGCTTCAAGCACAAGCATGAAAAGACCTTCTTTTTTTGCCTCTTTAACTGCATTAAGCACATATTCCTTTACTGCAGGATGCACTACTTCATTTAGAAGCTCTCTTTTTTTATCATCCGAAAAAATCACTCCGGCAAGTGCCGTTCTGTCAAAATGCCCGTCCTCAAGCCATATCGGTTCCTCTGCAAACAATTCCTTTAATCTGTTGTAGCAGTCGCTTCCCGGCTCCATCAGCTCATGTGCTATCTCATCGGAGAGCATGACCCTTATGCCATCAAGTTCCTTAAGATAGCTAAGCACTGCCGATTTTCCGGCACCTACACCACCTGTTATTCCTATAAAAATCATACTATTTCCTTTTCTGTCATCAATGCGCATCATACCAGTCATAGCCACACTCGGTGCCCACCTCCATGGATACCTTCATGTTCACCGCACCACGCATCTCTTTCTCCAGAAGCTTAATCACTTTATCCTTCTCAGCTTCCTTTGTCTCAATTAAAAGCTCATCATGCACCTGAAGGATAAGTCTTGACTTTAAGCCCTCGTCAAGAAGCCTGTCATGCACACGTATCATGGCAATCTTTATGATATCGGCTGCTGTACCCTGAATAGGTGAATTCATTGCAACTCTCTCTCCAAACTGTCTCTGCATGAAATTGCTCGAGTTCAGCTCGGGAATCGGTCTGATACGCCCAAACATGGTCTTTGTATAGCCATTTTTCTTGGCATCCAAAACCGTCTGATCCAAAAACTCCTTAATCTTTGGATATTTGACAAAATAGCTGTCTATATAGCCCTGTGCCTCTTTCCTTGAAATCCCCAGGTCGTTAGACAGACCAAACGCGCTGATGCCATATACGATACCAAAATTTACAGCCTTTGCATTTCGTCTTTGAAGGTCTGTGACCTCATCAAACGGTGTGTCAAACACAAGGGACGCTGTACTTCTGTGGATATCCTGACCATTCTTAAAGGCCTCTATCATCCTTTCATCCCCGGAAAGCGCCGCAAGCACCCGAAGCTCGATCTGCGAGTAGTCTGAGTCAACAAACAGATCTCCATCCTCAGGCAGAAATACCTTTCTGATAAGCTTGCCCAGCTCAATCCTTATCGGGATATTCTGCAGATTAGGCTCTGTGCTTGAAAGACGGCCTGTCGCAGTGATTGTCTGATTTAAGGTAGTATGGATTTTGCCATCGGATGCAATATATCCCGAAAGTCCGTCAGCATATGTGCTCTTTAGCTTTGTGAGCTGTCTGTATTCCAATATATCCGCGACAATCGGATACTCCGGTGCCAGCTTTTCAAGCACATCTGCCGCAGTAGAATAACCGGTCTTTGTCTTCTTTTCATTTGGCAGTCCAAGCTTTTCAAAGAGAATGACTCCAAGCTGCTTTGGCGAATTTATATTAAACTCTTCACCTGCTGCCTCATATATTTTCTTTTCAAGCTCAGTTATCGAAACAGCAAGCTTGTCTCCATACTCCTTAAGCTTTATTCCATCAGCCCTTATCCCCTCATTTTCCATATCATACAATACGAAAACGAGTGGCAGCTCTATATCTCTGTAAAGAGTGAGCATATCCATTTCCTTTAGCTTCTGCAAAAGAACCGGCTTTGATTTCCAGGCAGTATACACCTCGTAGCAGGCACAGTCCACTGCCTTTTTCTCATCCTCCTTCATCATCTGAGTAAAATCAAGCTTTCCCAGATAATCCTTTTTAGATGAGATCATAAGCCCCAGATAGTCCTTTGCAACCGCATCATAGGGATACTCCCCGACAAGCGGATTGATAAGGTATGCAGCCACCATCATGTCAAAATATCTGCCTCTGTCATCTGCCTTTATCTCTTTGCTCTTAAATCTGTGCAGATTGGTCTTTAAATCCGGTGATATCCATGACTTTACTTCCAGTGTATTTAATTTTTCATCCAGGAAGCTGCTTGAAATCTCATCACCTGTACAGATAAAATAAATATCCTCCTCTGAAAAACAAATCGAAACAGCAAGATAATCGTTAGAAACCGGCTCCGAAAACAGACTTAGCTGTCCATCACTTTCGCTATTTTCCAAAGACTCTCCCTGTACTACCGCAAAAGCGACCTCCTTGTCCTTTGCCTTCTCAAACACTCTCTCTGCAGTCTTTAAGTCCCTTACTACCACAAAATGCTCCTCGGCATTGTTTTTAGGAGCCTCCACATTAAACCGTGACAGCATGTTTTTGAATTCGTATCTTTTGCACAGTAAAAAAGCTTCCTCAGTGTAGAGTGACTCTACTCCGCCACTAAGCTTTGCATCAGAAAATTCATAGTCAACCGGCGCATCAAGTATGATTGTCGCAAGCTCCTTGCTCATAAGCGCCTGCTCCCAATACTCCACTATATTCTTTGAAGCCCTTGGCGGCTTTACATTCTCAGCGTCCTCATGTACAGCCTCTATACAGTGGTATTTTGCTATAAGTGCGCCTGCTGTCTTTTCGCCGATACCGGGTACCCCGGGAATATTATCAGACGTATCTCCCTGCAGAGCCTTTACATCGATAAACTCCTTTGGAGTGACGCCGTACTTTTCGATAACATCTGCTGTATTGTAGTTTTCTATCTCGGTTCCTGTTTTCTTTGTCTTTGGAATCCTTACCATGACATGGTCAGTCGCAAGCTGCAAAAGGTCTCTGTCTCCGGAAATGATGGCGACATCCATACCGGCCTTTTCTGCCCTGACAGATAAGGTTCCAAGTATATCGTCGGCCTCATAGCCTTCCTTTTCCACGATTTTAATGCCCATAGCGGTAAGCATTTCCTTTATCATAGGCACCTGCTGCCTGAGCTCCTCGTCCATAGGCTTTCTCGTGCCCTTGTACGCATCAAACATTCTGTGACGAAACGTCGGCGCATGCACATCAAATGCCACCGTCAGATAGTCAGGCTTTTCCTCGTCAAGAATCTTGAACATGATATTCAAAAATCCATAGACTGCATTTGTGTGAAGCCCCTCTGAATTGGTCAGATCAGGAAGTCCGTGATATGCCCTGTTTAAAATACTGTGTCCGTCTATAAGTACAAGCTTTTCACTCATTTTATACTTTCCTTATTACTTAATATTGTTGTAATCGCTGCCGGTCACACTGCAGTGCAGGCAGTAATGTTAAATAGCTCTTGTATATTTCTTAAGCCACTGAGCCTCCTCATCATTCAAAAATGGTGAAACAAGCTCATAAACTCTCGCATGATAAGCATTCAGGTATCCTTTTTCCCTGTCTGTCATCTGATTTGGATCAATCGCATCGAGATCTATCGGTACATAGGTCAGATTCTCAAAATACATAAACTGGCCATACTCATTTTTCTCACCCTTTCGGCAGATAAGCTCATTCTCTGTACGAATACCGAATTTGCCCTCTAAATAGATGCCCGGCTCATCTGTAGTGACCATGCCCTCTTCTATCACACGCTCTGCAGTTCTGCCCGGGTACTGCTTCCAGTGAAAGCTGTTTGGTCCCTCATGAACATTGAGCACATAGCCCACACCGTGTCCGGTACCGTGATTGTAGTCCATGCCGATCTCCCACAAAGGCTCTCTTGCCAGAATATCAAAGTTTAGTCCCGAGCAACCCTCCTTAAACCTTGCATTTGCCAGGTTCATATTTGAGCGGCAAACTCTCGTAAACATATCCTTCATCTCGTCAGTCACAGGGCCTAGTGCAAAGGTCCTCGTGATATCTGTGGTTCCCTCAAGATAATGTCCTCCTGAATCAACCAAAAGAAGACTCTCAGGCTTAAGCTGCCTGTCGGACTCCTCTGTTGCAGAATAATGCACAATAGCACCATGATCAGCATATCCGCATATTGTGGCAAAACTCAAATCAAGAAAGCCCTCCTGCTCAGCTCTAAGCGATGCAAGATAATCTGAAGCCGAAATCTCTGTCATAGGTATCTTACCTATATTTGTCTTAAGCCAGTACATGAACTTGCACATCGCAACTGCATCCTTCAAATGCGCCTTGCGCAGATTTTCAAGCTGTACTTCATTCTTTACGGCCTTCATGACAACTGTAGGATCCTCAGCATCAATCACCTTAACACCATCCGGCAAGCTGTCGCAGATGCGATAATTTACAATCGATGTATTTAAAAGCACTGTCTCTTTTTCATCAATATACTTCACATATTCATAAAAATCATCGTAAGGTCTTGTCTGTATACCATTCTTATCGAGGTATGCCTTAAGAGTCTCTGTCACAACCTCTTCCTGCAAAAACCATATGCAGCTGTCCTGTGACAGTGCCAGGTATGAAAGCACTACAGGCACATAGCTTATGTCGCCTCCCCTGACATTTAAAAGCCAGGCGATATCGTAAAGTGATGACATCAGATGAAGTGTTGCACTTTTGTGCCATATGCTCTCTGACTCTTTTAAGCTTTGAGCTTATATCCTCACCGGTGTATTTATTGTCAAAAATCATGACAGGTGCCTTTGACATAGGAGGCCTGTCTGTCCATATAAGGTCAATCAGATCCTCATTTACGTACATGCTGCCGTGCTTTTCTTTTGCAATTTCAGAAAGCCTTTTGCCCCATGCGGCATTTACCACTCTGCCGTCAAAGCCTATTACACCGCCATCCGAAAGAGTATCCTTTATATACTCATCAACTGTCGGTACGCCCTCCTCGCCAATCTTAAAGAGCTTTACAGTGGTATCCTTAAGCTGCGCAGCCGCCTGCACAAAATACCTGCCGTCTGTCCATAGTCCGGCCTCATCCATAGTGATGACTGCGGTACCTGCTGAGCCCGTGAAGCCTGTAATATATTTGCGTGCCTTAAAATGCTCTCCTACATACTCTGACTCATGAAAATCAGCAGTAGGTACCACATACAGCGAGATGCCCCTCTTTGCCATCTCGCTTCTCAATGCTTTTAATCTATCCTGTATCATTTTATTATGCCTCTTTAAATTCAAAAAATTTTGTATCTAATTCCGGATACATTCTCTTTAATGAGATTGGTTTGCCGGATTTGTTCAAAAAGCAATGGCTGCTTTTTGCAGTGGTGCGAAGCTCGCCTGTCTCTTTGTCCTTCATGACATACTCAAGCTCCATCTTGATTCCGTTATACTTAAGCAGCTTTGTGTAGATGACGACCGTATCATCGAAATGTACCATACTGTGATACTCTACCGATATCGACAGCACCGGACTTATGATTTCCATATCCTCCATCTGCCTGTAGTTGAGTCCTATCTGATCCATCAAATCAAGTCTTGCTTCTTCCATCCACTTGACATAGTTTGAATGGTGGATTATACCCATCTGATCTGTTTCATAATACTTTGCGTGGTGCTCGTAAGGACGGATTCTAAGTTCACCTTGTGAGCCGGCAATCTGTAACTCATTGTTTGCCATAAAAACTTCCTCCATTCATATTTTGGTCTTATTTCTATTATGCCACATTGGACAGCTAAATTCAACGACTTGACCGTAAAATATAAACCGCCAAAAATATAAACCGGCTGCTACCTGCGTATCATGCTGTAGCAGTCTCTGCATATATTGCGCGAATTTCCAATCGGAAGTATTCTGCCGCAATACCGGCATCTGATAATATACTCATCCTTGCTCTTTGATAGAAGCTGCATAATCTTTGCCTGTGTTTTGTCGCGCTCGTTTTCAAGCCAGTCCTCCTCCACAATTTTGCCCATGCGGACTGAAAACTGATAGTACAAATCAAGCTTTTTGTAATAGGATTCGTATTTCATGAGCCCTGATACTTTGAATGCTTATCAGGCTTGTCGAGAGAGATATCAGATGTATACGACATGCAGTAGCGCAGCCATTGTCTGACAAGCTCCCTGTCCTTTATATCTATAGGACATGTAATCATCTTATAAAGCAGATATTTGTCATCAAAATCTGCGATAAAGTATCGCTCCTTATACGCATATCCATACAAAAACAATATCTCATCGACATTGATTTTCCTAAACGGTGCTGATGGCTCTGCCTCATGCCAGAGCTTAATTATCGCATCAAGCGGCGCATCCATTGTAAGGAGCACCTGCGGGAAGCCAAGACTTACTATATCAATATCCTGCTCCGGTATATTTAGCGTATTCTTCAGATAATTCAGATTCTTTTGTCCCAAAGCTGTCACATAGCCTGTATCATACAGACCAAATCTGCCTGCACGACCCGCTATCTGTTTTATCTCAGAGATGACAAGCGGACGTCTTGATACTCCATCAAACTTTTCCACCTCCAGAAATACAATTCTTCTGACCGGCAGATTGAGTCCCATTCCTATGGCATCTGTAGACACGACAACCTGTGTCTTTTTCTCATTAAAAAGCGTCATCTGCCTGCGCCTTATTTCCGGTGGCAGACTTCCGTATATGACACTTGGCTTTATGCCGTTTTCCTCCAGACGCCCTGCTATATTGAGTACCGACTTCTTTGAAAATACGATAAAGGCATCGCCTCTCTCACATCCTGTGGAAATGAAAAAGGCTTATCCTCCAGCTTTAGAGCTGTCTTTCTCTCATACTCCCTTATCTCATACTCGTCGTGGCACAGATTAATCAGATGGACGACAACATCCTTTGCCACCGGCTCATGCATATATGAATCTCTCCTGCAAGTGTACCAAGAATTGCCCTGGTCCATGAATGTCCCCTGTCATCATCTGCTACCATCTGTGCCTCATCAATCACTGCGATATCATATTCCTTGTCACAGTCAAGCATCTCCACTGTCGATGCTGTAATTCTGCTGTCTGATACCTCAAGACACTCCTGACCTGTAAGCATGGTGCATGGTATGCCTGCATCATTCATCTTCTCATATACCTCAAGTGCCAGAAGTCTAAGAGGCCCCAGATAAACTCCGTTTTGCGCCAGCTTAAGCCTCTCAAGCGCCTGATATGTCTTACCGCTGTTAGTCGGGCCTATATGGAGTATGAAGTGCCTTTTCATGCTCTGTGCTTTTGGAAACTCAAGCTCCGGCCGTGCCGGAACCAGCGTAACAATCTCCCTTCTAAGCTCCTTGCTGCGGTACTCATTGTAAAGCGCCTTCATGCTCCTTGTACATATCGCACCTATATACTCCTTGCGCAAAAGCTTTAGAAAATCCTCTGTGAGATACTCTGCCTCATTCTCATCAAACTGCTCCATATCCACCCTGACGAGCTGCGGAAGGATTTCTCTATTTAAAATCTGCCTTGCATTCTTATTGTTGGAATAGTAGGTAATCAATGCAAGCCTTTTTATTTCCTGATGCAGCTTGTCAAGTGCTATTGTCTCGTTTTTTGAAAATCGCGCATATTTAATTGATTTTGCTTTACTATTGAGCCTGTGAATATAGTGTGCCAGCTTTACAGGCTTACCTGTACTTCTCTTCGCATTCTCCCTGTACTGGTCAACATAAAACTGTACCAGTACCTCTTCAAACGATTTTTCCATATATGTGTGTTATCCTCTTTATTTGTATACACCGTTAAGTGTCACCTCAAACGTAACATCCTTTCCGGCAAGTTCTGTATTCGTCTTATAATCATCTGGGAATTTCAGGTTTAAATCAAAGGTTTCTCCCACCTTGTGACCTACCACTCCTTCCTCAAAGCCATCTATATAGCTGCCTGAGCCGAGCACCAGGTCTGTACCCTGTCCATCAGTGCTTCCACCCTCGAATTTTTCACCGTCCATATATCCGGTGTAGTCAATATTTACCTTATCTCCGTTTTCCGCAACCGTGTCAGTCTCTGTATTCAGTGTTGCTGCCTCGGTCTGTGAATCACTGCTTTGTGTCTCGGATGCCTGAGATTCTGTGGTCTGTGATGCAGCTTCTGTACCGTCAGTGCCATTTGACGATGAACCGCCCGATGTCGCAACTGCCCAGATTAGCACTATGACTACCACAACGACTGCCACTACCGGCACCCAGAATTTCAGCAGATTCACAACCTTTGCCTTCTTTTCTGCCTTCTCTCTCTCGATTCTTCTTTTTTTCCTGTGCTGATTT
>ENA-OQER01000971-OQER01000971.1-human-gut-metagenome-genome-assembly--contig:-NODE-971-length-14919-cov-1.773594_pt1 | contig 14919 bp, 20 predicted proteins | sample MGYA00242797_ERZ504639 | MGnify/ENA primary metagenome ERZ504639 (study PRJEB26092, sample SAMD00036306) | human gut metagenome | host: Homo sapiens | study: EMG produced TPA metagenomics assembly of...
TCTTTTCGAGAGATTTCTTTTATCTGAATTCTGTTTTTTTGAGCAATACTGCGGACTACCTTGATTTTTTCTTTTCCAAGTCCAAAAGTTAAGATAATCTGAGCCATTTTTCCATCCTTTATATGTTGAATTTATAATGAGAATTATTTAGCATTCTTTTATAAATATTCTATAACATTTTTACATGTAATGGCAACAGAAAATTTCTGTATGTCATTTGACGATCGCAGTAATTGTAATTTTCTGAATTTCAGTGTAAGATATCCATATCTTAGGAAAGTGAAAAAAATAGCATGAATGATAAATTTGCAGTATGTATTGGAAAAGGTGGACAACGGGACCAGGCAGAATCTTTTGCACGGAAAACGGAGAGCATCATTGCAGATAAACCAGGAAAAAACCTGACAGTTTTGTTCGATTCGAAAGGTATTTCTCTGACGGGATATGGATTAACCTATCAGGGCGATTTTGAAAATATGCTTCACCGTGTCACAAACGGGAGATTGCAGCATGAAATGCTGGTGCGGGCTGCCAAATCAGAAAAAGAAGGAGCAAGGCGATTGATGCCACGGCAGGTATGGGAGAAGATGCCTTCCTGCTTGCAGCGCAGGGATACGAAGTAACCCTGTACGAGCAGAATCCGGTCGTTGCTGTCCTTTTGAAAGACGCACTGCGGCGCGCAAAGAAACATCCGATATTGAAGGAAATCGCAGTCCGGATGAAACTGGTCGAGGGAGACAGCGTAGAATGTATGTCCAAACTTCTGGATCCGGTAGATGTTATTTACCTCGATCCCATGTTCCCGGCACGACAGAAATCCAGCCTCATCAACAAGAAGCTACAGCTGATCCAGAAACTTGAACCACCATGTTCCGAAGAGACGGATCTCTTTGATGCAGCAATCAAAGCTACACCGGAGAAGATTATCGTAAAACGTCCGCTGAAGAGCGAATTCCTTGCCGGAAGAAAACCTTCCTACACGTTAAATGGAAAAGCCATCCGTTATGATTGTTATACATTATAAAGAAATTAGACTAAAATGTAAAGATGATATTTGAAGTATTCAGGAAGGGAACCTCTGGATATACAGATATCCCTTCCGTCATATTTATTTCAAGAAGAAATGAATCAACTTATCATTAATTCTCTTATATGGCTGGTATCTCATTGGCAGATCCAGCCATGTTTTTTTGTCCACGATACTCTTATAATGGGAGAAGTCCGGAAGCTTCATGGCCATGATAACCACCCATACCACTTTCACCAAATCCCCCCAAAAGGCATTTCACTGGTCGCGAGATGGATAATAGTGTCGTTGATACAGCCACCACCGAACTGGCACTGAGAGGTGACCTTACGAGCAGCCACTTTATCACGGGTAAAAAAGTACAGAGCAAGCGGATGCGGCATAGAATTGATTTTGTGAATCAGTTCATCCAGAGAATCATAAGTAAGAATCGGCATAATCGGTCCGAAAATCTCTTCCTGCATCACTTTATCTTCATAAGTCACATGATCCATGACAGTAGGAGAAATCTGTAAAGTTTCTGAATCTGTCTGCCTCCAAAGACGACTTTATTTTTATCAATCAGGCCGGAGATTCTGTTAAAATGTTTTTCATTAATAATTTTTCCGTAATTTGAACTGGAAAGCGGCTGTTCCCCAAATTGAAGTGAAATCTGTTTTTTTACTTCTGCAAGAAAAGCATCCTTAACAGAACTGTGACAGCAGATATAATCCGGAGCAACACAAGTCTGTCCGCAGTTCAGATATTTACCAAAAACAATCCGCCGTGCAGCCAGTTTCAAATCAGCAGATTCGTCAACAATACAGGGACTTTTTCCGCCAAGTTCAAGCGTTACAGGAGTAAGATGTGCGGAGGATTTTTTCATCACTTCTCTGCCGACATTCTGACTACCGGTGAAAAAGATGTAATCAAAATGTTCTTCCAGCAGGCTGGTGTTTTCCGCACGTCCACCGGTGACAACTGCAACCATCTCCGGAGAAAAACATTCCCGGATCATTTTTTCAATCAACTTACTGGTATTCGGTGAATAAGCACTTGGTTTCAGAATCACGGTGTTTCCGGCAGCAATTGCGTCAATCAGTGGATCAAGAGAGAGCAGGAACGGATAATTCCATGGACTCATGATCAGAACGACACCATATGGACCTGGTTTGGTAAAACTCCGGGAATGAAACTGCGAGAGTGGTGTGTGCACCCGTTTTTCACGTGTGAATCTGCGTATATGTTTCAGCATATAAGAAATTTCACTTAAGACCAGACCTGTTTCACACATGTAGCTTTCGAAGTTACTTTTGCCAAGATCTGCTTCCAGGGCCGTTGCGATTTCTGCTTCATTTTTCTGGATACATGTCTTTAGTTTTTTCAACGCATGAATGCGTTTTTCTATATTTAAAGTTTCATTACTGTAAAAATATGCTCGCTGTTTTTCTATAAGTTTATGAATGTCATTCTGATTCATTCGAAGTGTCCTCCTGTTTTTTGTCCATGAGAATATAATAAAAATTTTTCCAGTTTCGTGTGCATCCATCAGTACCGGCACCGGATAGAGAGGATTTCCTTCTTTGTCTGCATAATGAGCCAGTTTTGGAATGTCTTCTTCTTTTGATTCTGGTATAGTATCCCCGATATTGAAACGTTTTTTCATATCTTTGACTGCCTGGATAAAAGCATGCGCGGCTTCTTTTTCAGGTGTACTGCTGTCAGCAACACCGGCTGCCAGGGCAAGTCGGGCGAGTTTGGAATGAATCGTATCTCCATATGATTCCAGTACAAATGGAAGAAGTACTGCATTTGCAAGTCCATGAGGAACATTATACTGGCCACCAAGGGTATGTGCAACTGCATGAACATATCCAACATAAGATTTGGTAAAAGCACAGCCTGCAAAATAAGAAGCTCGGAGCATATTTTTGCGAGCTTCCTTATCCGAACCGTTTGTATAGGCACGGTCCAGATTTTCGAAGATCAGCTGTACGGCATCCAGTGCATTCTTTCGGGTACCAGGTGTTGTAGAGTTCCCGATATAAGCTTCGACAGCATGAGTTAAGGCATCCATGCCTGTGGTAGCAGTGATAAATGGCGGAAGGCTTAAAGTGACTTTCGGATCCAGAACAGCGTATCTTGGAATCAGAGGAAAGTCATTGATCGCATATTTGTATCTTGTTTCTGCATCAGTAATAACGGCTGCAAGAGTTGTTTCACTTCCGGTTCCGGCAGTGGTAGGAATGGCGATCAGAAGTGGAAGTTTTTTGTGTACTTTCAGGATGCCTTTCATCTGTGCAAGAGACTGATTCGGTTTTGCAATGCGCGCAGCAACTGCTTTGGCGCAGTCCATACTGGAGCCACCACCAAAACCAATGATTGCTTTGCATTCAGACTGGTACCAGAGGTCTTCAGCTTCTTTTACATTGACAGTAGTTGGATTGGCAACGGTTTTGTCATAAATGGAATAAGAAATATTGTTTCCTTTCAGGGCTCTTTCCAGGCGGTCGGTCAGTCCCAGATTGCGGATGCCTTTATCTGTGATGATAAGAACGTTATTCGCATTTCTTTTTGAGAAGAATTTCAGGCAGGGACTTCACGCTTCCGATAACTTCAGGATTGCGATATGGAAGGAATGGAAGTGCAAATTTAAAGGCTTTCTGGAAAGCACGACAGTAAATTTTTCGTAATGTATTCATAAATCTAAAATCCTTTCGATGATTTAATTATTTGAATTGCAAAATATTTGTATTCAAAACATTCCTATTATAGCATTCAAATTGTCGTTGTAAAGAAAAATAATCCCGAATATAAAAAAAGATTCCCGACTGAAATTTTTCAGAACAAAAACACGTCAGAAACAGTATGGATGTCATGTCAAGATATGTGCAGAGATAAAATTTATAAAAATATTGACTTCAACCATACTTCAAGTATTATTATAGTTATTGAGTGATAATACTTGAAATATTTTTATATTAGGAGGATTCAGACATGGAAAAATCAACCGTTTATTTTACTGATTTTCGCTGTCCGGTCGGAACGAGTCAGTTGGATAAGTTAAGAAAGCTCTGTGTGGCAGCCGGTATCAAAGATATTGATATGGATGGAAAATTTGTAGCAATTAAGATGCATTTTGGTGAGCTTGGAAATATGGCATTTCTTCGCCCGAATTATGCAAAAGTTGTTGCAGACCTGTGCAAAGAGCAGGGTGGTATGCCATTTCTGACAGACTGTAATACACTTTATCCGGGAAGCAGAAAGAATGCACTGGAACATCTGGACTGTGCAAACTTAAATGGATTTAATACGATTACAACAGGATGCCAGATCATTATCGGTGATGGCGTGAGAGGTACGGATGAAGTAGAAGTACCGGTAGTGAATGGTGAGTATTGCAAGACCGCACTGATCGGACATGCAATCATGGATGCAGATGTTTTTATCAGTCTGAGTCATTTTAAGGGACATGAAGCAACAGGCTTTGGCGGTGCCCTTAAATATTGGTATGGGTTGTGGAAGCCGTGCAGGAAAGATGCAGCAGCATGCAAGTGGTAAGCCGGCAGTCAATGCAGAAGTCTGTCGTGGATGTCATCGCTGTGCCAAAGAATGTGGAAGTGACGCAATTACATATGTAAACAAAAAAGCTGTGATCGATTATGATAAATGTAAGGGTTGTGGAAGATGTATTGGACCTGCAGCTTTGATGCTGTCTATAATCCAAACAGCAGTGCAAACGAGCTGCTTGACCGTAAGATGGCAGAATATGCACAGGCAGTCTGTCATGGACGCCCGCATTTCCATATCGCACTGGTTCAGGATATCAGTCCAAACTGTGATTGTCACGGTGAGAATGATGCACCGATCCTTCCGGATATTGGAATGTTTGCAAGCTTTGACCCGGTTGCACTGGATCAGGCATGTGCAGATGCCTGTCTGAAGGCAACACCGATTGCAGACAGTCAGCTGGGTGAACATCTGGCAGAGCCGGGATGCATTGCCACCATGATCATTTCAAGGATTCCAATCCGAATATTGAATGGAAGGCAACTCTGGATCAGGCTGAGAAGATCGGTCTTGGAACAAGAGAGTATGAGCTGAAGAGAATTAAATAAATCAGAAAGACCTGCTGTTTTGATCGAAAGTGTACAGCAGGTCTTTTTATGGATTGAATGTTTAACAGATCACAATGATCTGAATTGGAGGTTTTTACTGGATCGGCTCGAAGTCTACGGCACCGTGTTTACACAACGGGCAGATGATATCTTCCGGAAGTTCATCACCTTCGTAGATATATCCGCAGACCTTGCAGACAAAGCCTTTCTTTCCTTCTGTCTGTGGTTTTGGTTTGACATTGTTCTGGTAATAGGTGTAGGTCATGGTCTCCTGGTCACTCATGACACGAGCTTCGGTGACACTGCAAATGAACATGCCGTGGGTTCCGAGGTCAACATACTGTTCTACTTTGAGAGACATGAATGCGTTGATGTATTTGTCAAGGAATACAAGTCCGTTACCGGAACGGTTGACTTTTTGACCTTCAAATTTATCTACAGTTCTGCCGGACTGGAAACCGAACCTTTCAAAAACAGAGAACGGTGCTTCCACGGACAGACAGTTTACATTCAGGACACCTGTCTGCTGGATTACGTGGTGAGAGTAATTGGCTTTGTTGATGTTAACTGCTACACGGTACGGATTATCGGTCAGCTGAGTAACAGTATTTACGATCAGTCCGTTGTCACGTTTTCCATCGTTGGAGGTTACAACATAGAGACCGTATCCAATACGGAAAAGTGCAGACATATCATTTTTGTTTGCAAGAGTATCGCTTTTGGCAATGTATTCTTTGCAGAGTTCATCAGTCATTGCCTCAATTTCTTTTCTGTTTTCTTCTTTTACAGCAGACCAGATGTGAACGTTGTTCTTTAACCAGTTGATCTTTTTACATGGAGCCATCATTTCCTTTATTACTTTTGCAGAAGAGGAGCCAGGAGCGTTTTCGATGATTCCTACGGTGCGGTTCTGGAAGTTATGTTCCACAAGTCTGGTGATAAAGTCATTCATAAATGGATAAATGCTCGCGTTGTAAGTGGTAGTAGCAAGAATCAGTTGGAATAACGGAAAGCATCGCTGATGGCCAGGGACATATCATCTCTTGCGAGGTCATAGACAAGAACTCTCGGGCATCCTTTGGATCTGAGCTTTTCTGCAAGGAGATATACAGCATCTCTGGTGTGACCGTAAACAGAAGTGTAGGCGATCACGATTCCGTCTGTTTCCGGCGTGTAGGAAGACCAGGTGTCATAAAGTCCGATATAATGGCCAAGGTCTTCGGTAAGGACCGGGCCGTGAAGCGGACAGATCTTCTGGATATCAAGGGTTGCAGCAACTTTGAGAAGTGCCTGTACCTGTTTTCCGTATTTTCCTACGATACCGATGAAATAGCGTCTTGCTTCGTCATCCCACGGTTCTTCTGCATCGAGAGCACCGAATTTGCCGAAACCGTCAGCAGAAAAGAGAACTTTTTCTGTGCTGTCATAAGTTACCATAACTTCCGGCCAGTGTACCATCGGGGCAAAAACAAAAGTCAGCTGATGATATCCAAGAGAAAGTGTGCCGCCGTTTTCTACTTCGATCCTGCGATCAGTGAGATCCAGATCAAAGAAATTCTGGATCATGTTGAATGCTTTTTTGTTGGAAACAACTGTAGTGTTCGGATAAATTTTGAGGAAATTTGCAACGTTTGCTGCATGGTCCGGTTCCATATGCTGCACGATCAGGTAATCCGGAGTCCGTCCGTCCAGGATCTGCTGGATATTGTCCAGCCATTCATGAGTAAGTTGGCATCTACGGTGTCCATAACCGCAATTTTATCATCCAGGATTACATAGGAGTTGTAGGACATGCCATTCGGAACTTTGTACTGTCCTTCAAAAAGGTCAATCTGGTGGTCATTTACACCTGCGTATCGGATTGTATCTGTAATCTTCATTTCATTCCCTCCAGTTTGTTATGAGTTTATGTAAAAAGGTTTCTTATCTGTAACTTTGTTAAAACTATAACAGAATATCAGGGAAAATTCTGTTGCAAAAGTCACAAAGATGCGATTAGTTGAGAAAAATTGTGTTATAATAATGGAAAACAATAGCGGAAAATGAGGTGAGAAACGATGGAGCATATTACACTTTTTACAGATATTCTTCCCGAAGAACAGGAAAGAATGCGAATCTGTTTCCATGCGAGAGAAATGACATTTCGAAATGGAGAGACCATCATGGAATATTCCAGTTCCATGAAAAAGATCGGGCTGATTCTTTATGGCAGGGCAATCCTTTACTGTTGTGATACGGAAGGAAACCAGTACCTGATCGACGAATTTAATAAAGATGCAGTTTTTGGGGAACCGTTTCTTCTTCCTGCTGATTCACAGCATTATTATGTCTGTGCCGCAGAGGAGACAAAAATCATGTTTATTGATTATGAACATGTGATCAAACGCTGCGACCAGGCATGCTATCACCACAGCCAGATGGTCAGTAATTTGCTGCAGCTCACCGCAATCCAGTCCCGGCAGCAGAATGAGCGGATCTACATGCTTTCCAGATCCAGTACACGTAAGAAACTGATGGCTTATCTCAATGCACTTTCCACAGAAAAACACAGCAAAGATCTCAAATTACCTATGTCTTATACCGCACTGGCACAGTATTTAAGTGTCGATCGCAGTGCGATGACAAGAGAACTGAAGAATCTCGAAATGGAAGGAATCATAGAGAAAAACGGAAAGCAAATCCATATAAATTGACATATTCTGAATTGGTGGAGTATACTGAACATAATTTACTTTATGGGGAAAGACAGTAGATCAAATATATTGTGGAGGATGGGGAAAGTGAATGATAAAACAGGAAGAAGCAGTAAACTCAGATTATTGCTTCTGTTTCTGATGCCGGGGATTATCATACTGACAGTAGTTTTTGAAATACAGACAAATATAGAAAAAAACAGAGCCAATACAGATGCATCAGTCATCATTAATTTTATGAAGGAAGAATGTGTTCGTTATGAGAAGATATATGCACAGGATGATATGGAAGACCAGTTCAGTATCGAAGATATCCTTACGGGGTACAAAGTAGAAAGAGCAGGAATTATTGTTCTTACGGATGGAGAAAGAATCATCAGTCGAATGATCTGACTATGCGGGGAAAAACAGTGGCAGAAAATCCATATATCCAGGCATTTAATTCTTATCAGGAGTCGAAGAAGCTTGTTCGCATATCCAAAGATGGAAAGGTATATTATGGTAAATATGCAAAATGTGGACAGTATTCTATTTATGTTTTTCTTCCGGAAAGTGAAATATTTATAGAACGTGGAATGGTGATGGCATATGTTGCCGTGTTCTATCTTGCAGCCTGGTTTGTGCTGATCTGTGTTCACCGGAAACTGGAGAAGCGGCGGATTGTAAATCTGGAGTATCAGCATAACATTATTGATGCAATCAGCAGAATTTATGTGACCAATTATGTGGTCGATCTGAAGCAGGACAAATTTGAAATAATCCGCGCGCCAGAGCAGATTTCTCAAATTGCACATCATTTTAAAGGAGCGCGACAGATTACAGATGCAATAACTCAATATTGTATCGGTAAAGACTATCAGGAAGGAATGAGAGAAGCTACAAACCTGGACACTCTGCAGGAAAGACTTCGTAATAAAGAATATTTGAACTATACATTTCAGGATACGGTTGGGGCATGGCATATGTTGACGGCTTTGCCGAAAAGAGTCATGACGAATGGAGAGATTGAAACCGTGATTTTGTTGTTCAGAATATTGATGAGCAGAAAAGAAGAGAACTGGAATACCAGAACCAGATACTGGAGACAGCAGAAGAAGCCAGACGTGCAAAATGCCGCCAAAACAGAATTTTACGGAGAATGAGTCACGATATCCGAACACCGATCAATGGTGTCATGGGAATGCTTAATATTGGGGGATCATTTTTCCGGAAGACATGGAAAAGCAGAAAGAATGCCGTGAAAAAATACGTGATGCAGCCATGTTCCTTTTTGAACTGGTTAATGATGTGCTTGATATGAGTAAGATGGAATCTGGTGAGATTGAATTGGAGCATGTTTCGTTTGATCTGCGGGATATTTTGAAAGAAGTGTCGTCTCTGATCGAAGTGCAGGCGGTAGAAAGAGGAATTGCTTTTAATTACAGGCCGGAAGAGGGAAAACACTGGAATCTGATTGGAAGCCCTCTGCATCTGCGTCAGATTTTGTTGAATATTGCAGGAAATTCTGTAAAATATAATCGTGAAAATGGAAGCCTGAACCTGTTTTGCAGAGAAGTATCCGACAGTAATGGATATGCGATGTTTGAATTCGGATGTGCAGATACAGGGAAGGGTATGAGTGAGAAATTCCAGCAGCATATGTTTGAACCTTTCAGTCAGGAAGAAAACGGTGCACGCACAAATCTTGGTGGGACAGGACTGGGATTATCCATTGTGAAAAAGCTTGTAGAAAAGATGCAGGGTGAAATTGATGTGGTGAGTGAAGTGGAAAAGGGAACTACATTTACCATCCATATTCCATTTAAGATTGATGCAGAAGAAAAAGAACGGAAACCGGAGAAAGAAGAGCAGGAGCAGTCCATTGCAGGGGTAAGAATCTTGTTGGTAGAAGACAATGAACTGAATATGGAAATTGCAGAATTCCTACTTGAAAATGAAAATGCTGTGATCACAAAAGCATGGAATGGAAAGGAAGCGGCAGACATTTTCCAGAAAGAACCAGAGGGTAGTTTTGATGTGATTCTGATGGACATCATGATGCCGGTGATGGATGGATTAACTGCAGCGCGGACAATACGTGCAATGTACAGAAGAGATGCAAAGACAATTCCAATTATAGCTATGACAGCAAATGCGTTTTGATGAAGACCGGAAGCGAAGTCGTGAAGCAGGAATGAACGGACATCTTGCAAAACCGCTGAATATACAGGATATTATAGGCACAATCGCAGAATGTATACAGTGCACATCAAGTTGAATATGTAATAAGATCCAGGGTTATCAGACGGCCCTGGATCTTTGCATATAGTAATTATTTTGAGCTTCCTTCCAGAAAATCATAGGCGAACTGTGCATACATGGCGGCTCCGCGTTTTAAGACACTTTCATCTACGGTATAGTGATCGTTGTGATTTTTGGCGGTGATGCCAAGAGATTTATTCTGGCTTCCAATCAGCCCGAAGACACCAGGAACTTTTTCCATATAGTAGGCGAAGTCCTCACTGATCATCATTTTCGGGAATGGTTTCAGACAATCAGTACCGTACATTTTGGCAGCGGCATTTCTTGCAATCAGTACCAGATCTTCATGCTCATTGATGATCGGAGCCGGAAAATATTCAAAAGTCAGAGTAGCCTTTGCTCCCATGGAATCAGCTGTATTTTCAGCGATTCTGCGGAGCAGAGGCTCTGTTTTTTTGCGCATTTCAGGGGAATGGGTACGCGTAGTTCCCTCCAGAACGACCTTATCAGCAAGAATATTAAAGCGCTGTCCGCCTTCTATCTTACCGACGGTGACAACCAGTGGATTCAGAGGATTATTCATACGGGAAACGATTGCTTGAATTTCTGTGATGATATAAGCGGCAGTCAGAATCGCATCAACACCCTGATGCGGGGTGGAACCATGAGAGGAAACACCCTCGACTTCAATGCGGAAATTATCGCAGCTTGCCATACGTGGACCAGTTTCAAAATTCATATAAGGAGCATCCAGCTCTCCCCAGATATGTGTGCCGTAAATGGCATCTACATCGTCCAGAAAACCATGCTCGACATAGTACTGTGCACCGTGGCAGGATTCTTCAGCAGCCTGGAAAATAATCTTTACATTTCCTTTTAGGTCTTCTTTTTTGCCATCAGCATACGGATTCCGCCCAGAAGCATGGCAATATGGCAGTCATGTCCGCAGGCATGCATGACACCCGGATTCTGGCTGCAAAATGTAAGCCCGGTGTGTTCTTCGACAGGAAGTGCATCGATATCTGCACGGAGGGCGACTGTCTTGCTGCCAGGGGTGGATTTTCCCCCTTTGATTATTGCCCAGAGACCATTGTAATCCGGGTAATAATGTGGCGTAAGTCCCATTTCTTCGAGGCACTTTCCAATCTCATGCGTTGTATTTTTTTCTTCGAAAGAAAGCTCTGGATGCGCATGAAAATAACGCCTCTGCTCGATGATCCAGTTTTCGTTCTGTTCTGCGATATCTCTAAGTTCATGGTGTTTTCCTTTCTGTCTTAATGGATATGAAATTTCAAGCCGAACATCCGTGAGACTTGGCGCGTGATTCTGGTCAGCATAAGCTGACATATTGTTACTATTCACTCCGTTCACAGCAACTTGGTCAAAATCCATTCCAAATCACCTAGTGATGGGATTTTGCCCCGTATGTCTCGGGATTTTGCCATATTCATGGCAAAACACCTCGCGGGATATTACCTGTGAACAGTTACGACATATTCATTACAGAATCACTGCGCATCCTCGCGGAGCGTTTATCTCAGTCGGAGATTGGACTCCCACTGAGACAAATTTGCTATTGAGTCTTCTCGACTGAGATAAATACAAAACTCCTGTTTGCAATAACTTCTTTGGAATGCTATGATAAAGTCATTAATTATTATAAAAATAAACAAGATAAAACGCAACAGGGAGATAGGAAAATGGAATTCTGGGATATTTATGATAAAGATAAGAAACCGACCGGACGTACAATGAAACGCAATGACTGGTGTCTGAAAGACGGGGAATATCATCTGACAGTACTTGGCGTAGTTGCACGACCGGATGGAACATTTTTTGATCACAAAACGTGTCATGACCAAGGCGTGGGCACCGGGCTGCTGGGAGGTTTCCGGAGGAGCAGCACAGGCAGGTGAAGAGTCACGCGAGGCTGTTCTTCGCGAAGTAAAAGAAGAGACCGGCCTTGATGCACGGGATGCTGACGGCGGTTATTTGTTTACTTACAAACGTGAAAATCCGGGCGAGGGTGACAACTATTTTGTCGATGTATACCGCTTTATTATGGATGTTAAAGATGAAGATCTGCATCTGCAGGAAGCAGAGACAGATGGCTACATGTTTGCAACTCTGGACGAGATCAAAGCCTTTGCGGCAGAGGATAAATTCCTTCATTATGACAGTATCAAACAGGCATTTGAATTCTGATAAAGCTGTCGTATCAAACATGGCAAAATGTGATAAAAGCAAGTGCAATCTATTCGATATCTTTTAATACAAAACTATTTTTGTGATAGTCCAGAAGCCCTTCTTTTTTCATTTTACTGAGTTCTTTTGAAAGGGCGCTGCGATCCAGGCTGAGGTAATCGGCAAGCTGCTGGCGGTTCAGCGGAATGTCGATGTAACGGTTTTTCTGCAGTCCTGCCTGATAGGAAAGATAGGAGAGCAGACGATCGCGGATCTTCTTGGAAGAGGTGTGTAGGATGCGGCGTGAGAGCAGCAGGTTTTTGCGTGCGCTGATTATCGTCATATTGTGGATCAGATGCGAATATTCGCCTTTCCGGCGGCGGAAAGCCTGAAAAGTTCCGGCACATTCAGAAAGAGGATTTCTGCTTCTTCCATTGCTATGACATCGACCATCATCGGCTCACCGGGAACACAGGCATAAGCTTCAGCAAACACTTCCCCGGTGTGTGCAAGACTGATGATATTTTTGTTGCCCCACAGGTCGTTGTTTTCAATCTGGACAGTACCGTATAATACGATTCCTATGTCAGTGACAGGAGTTCCGGCAAGATAAACCGGGGCTCCTTTTTTATATTTTTTTTGTAAAAGTTTTCAGCCCGTGCAGAAGCTTTTCTGTCTCGGAAGGGGAACAGCCTTGAAATAGTGCAGTCTGGGAAATCAGTTCATAATCCATAGCAATTCTCCGTTTTTGTTTATTTTGTGGTTATAACCACATATTTTTTCTTATTAGTTTAGTATTCTTTGTGTGTAAGGTCAAGGCACCAAAAGAAAAAGAGTAAGAAGAAACCAATAAAAATAAATAACAAAAACAGGAGGATATCTTATGATCAGAAGAATTATTCATATAGACGAAGAAAAAATGCAACGGATGTGGTGCGTGTGCGGCTGCCTGCCACGAGAGCGCAATCGGAATGGTTGACGGCAAAGCGAAGCTTCTGCGTGACGATTATTGCGACGGACTTGGTGACTGTCTGCCAGCCTGTCCGACCGGTGCGATCACATTCGTAGAGAGAGAAGCAGCAGCTTATGATGAAGAGGCTGTACTTGCAAATCAGCGAAAAAAAGCAGGCGAGAATAAATCAGCACATCATATGAGCGGTGGATGTCCGGGAAGCCGTATGCGTCAGATGAAGCGTGAGACAACAGCTCCGACTGAAAATAAAATGGAATCTCAGCTGCAGCAGTGGCCGGTGCAGATTAAGCTTGTGCCGACGCAGGCACCGTATTTTGAGGGCGCGAAGCTTTTGATCGCAGCAGACTGTACTGCCTATGCTACGCAAATTTTCATCAGGATTTTATCAGAGGGAAGTTGTTTTAGTGGGCTGTCCGAAACTGGACAGTGTAGATTACAGTGAGAAACTGGAAGAAATTATCCAAAGCAATAATATCAGCAGTATGACGGTTGTGCGTATGGAAGTTCCGTGTTGCGGCGGTCTGGAAATGGCAGCAAAAAAAGCTCTCCAGAACAGCGGGAAATTCATTCCGTGGCAGGTTGTTACAATCTCCGTTGACGGAAAAATTCTGGACTGAAACAACACAAACAACAAATACCTGCTGAAATAATAAGCAATAAGCATTGCCAATTTTGACAGAATCCCTTATAATGTGACATAGGAAATGACATTTTTTATGGAGGGATTTCAATGGGAAAGACCGTGACGATCTGTTTTACCAATAACAAAGGCGGAAGTGGCAAATCTACCACCTGTTCAAACCTTGGTGCAGCTATGGCGCGTGCCGGAAAGAAGTTTTGCTGGTGGATGGAGATATGCAGCTGAATCTGTCGCTGGCATTCTTCCCGGAAGACTGGGTGCTGGAGCATGCACAGGGAGAGAAGAACCTTTATCATGCGATTGGGAAACAGGAAGATCTGACTGATTATATCGTGCATACACCGTACGAGAATCTGGATCTGGTTCCGTCCTCTACCCTGATGAGTTCGATTGAATACGAACTTTTTACTAAATGGCAGAGAGAGTTTATCCTTCGGAAATGCCTGCAGAAGGTCAAAGATTCAGAAGTTTATGATTACATCCTGATCGATGCACCGCCGACACTTGGCGGTTGGGTCATGAACATTCTGTGCGCTTCGGACAAGGTGATCATCCAGTAGAAGCGAGCCCGTGGGGGATGTTTGGCCTTGCAAATATGTTCGAATTTCTGAATGAAGTAAAGCAGATTTCGCCGGATCTTGAGGTTGCCGGAATTGCAGTGACCAAGGTGGATACCCGCAAGAATTACTTCAAACAGACAATGGAAACACTGCATCAGCTGGAGAGTATTTATGTATTTGAGCATGTGATCCGTGTAGACAGTTCTGTGGAATGGTCTCAGGATAACAGCATCCCGGTTGTAGAATACAGGAAATCCAGCAGAAGTGCAAAAGAATATACAGAGTTGGCAGAGGAGGTAATGAATCGTGTCAGTAGGTAAAGACAGCATCCTGCGTGCAGCAAATGCAGATGCAAAAAAAACAGAAGTAAAGGCAGAAACAAAACCAGCAGAGGAAGTAAAAGCACCGGTAAAAGCGGAAGCAGCTCCGGCAGCTAAGAAAGCTCCTGCAAAGAGAACAGCAGCAAAGAAGACTGCTACTGTGAAAAAGACAACTACAGCTAAG
>ENA-OQER01000972-OQER01000972.1-human-gut-metagenome-genome-assembly--contig:-NODE-972-length-14888-cov-2.105006_pt1 | contig 14888 bp, 24 predicted proteins | sample MGYA00242797_ERZ504639 | MGnify/ENA primary metagenome ERZ504639 (study PRJEB26092, sample SAMD00036306) | human gut metagenome | host: Homo sapiens | study: EMG produced TPA metagenomics assembly of...
CCAGCGAAATCCACATTGTTTGTCCAGTCACAGATTTCCGAATTGACAGAGCTTACGTTTTTCTATGCCAATCTGGTAACTGTTTCCAGGCTGCAGCGGAATCCGACTGTTAAGTCAGAAATTAAAATGCGCAATTTTGAGACCAGTATTCCGGTCGGATTTTTTACATATCCGATCAGTCAGGCAGCAGATATTACTGCTTTTAAGGCAACGGTTGTACCAGCGGGAGAAGATCAGCTTCCAATGATTGAGCAGACAAGGGAGATTGTCCGTAAATTCAATTCCATTTATGATGAGGTGCTGGTGGAGCCGGATGTGCTGCTTCCGGAGAATGAGGCATGTATGCGTCTGCCGGGAATTGATGGAAAACAGAAGATGAGCAAATCCCTGGGGAACTGTATTTATCTTTCAGATACGGAAAGTGATGTCAAAAAAAAGATTATGAGTATGTACACGGATCCGACACATATTCAGATATCTGATCCGGGACATCTGGAAGGAAACTGTGTATTTACCTATCTGGATGCTTTCAGCAAACCGGAACATTTTGAAGAATATCTTCCGGAATATCATAATCTGGATGAATTAAAGGAACACTATACCAGAGGCGGTCTTGGAGATGTAAAAATCAAAAAATTCCTGAACAACGTCATTCAGGAAGAGCTGGCTCCGATTCGTGCGCGAAGGGCAGAATTTGAGAAAGACATTCCGGCAGTATATGAAATTCTGAAAAAAGGAAGTGATGCAGCGCGTGAAGTTGCAGCACAGACACTTTCTGAAGTAAAACAGGCGATGAAAATCAATTATTTTGATGATGAAGAACTGATTCGTGTACAGAGTGAGAAATATCAGGGTGTATAAAAAGAAAGGATCGGAAAATATGATGATGAAAAAGACAGGACTGCTGGCAGTACTGACAGCAGGAGTACTTTTACTTGCAGGATGCGGTGGGGAAGCAAAGACAATTGATGCGCAGGCTCTTGCAAAATCGCTTGCAACAGAGATTAAATATGATGATACATTAAAGGAACTGACAGCGGATGAAATTTCAATGCTTGTAGATTTACCGGAAGATGTTGATTCTGTTATGTATGCCGGAAGCGGTTCTACGGCAGAAGAGGTAGGTGTTTTTACCGCAAAAGATTCAAATCAGGCAAAAGAAACCATGGAAGATGTCCAGAAATATCTTGATGATCAGGCGGATTCTTTCCAGGATTATGTGCCGGAAGAGACAAAACGGATTGGAAATGCGGTGCTGGAGCAGAAAAATCAGTATGTGGTTCTGTGTGTGTCCGGGGATTCGGACCAGGCAAAAGAAATTATAGAAAAGGCGTTTAAATAAAATGGTTTTTAGTAGTTTTGTATTTTTACTTGCATTTTTACCGATCGTATTATTGCTGTACTATCTCTGCCCGGCAAGGCTTAGAAACCTTGTTTTATTGGTTTTCAGTCTGGTCTTTTATGCGTGGGGAGAGCCGGTCTATGTATTAATCATGCTGTTTTCGATTGTATTTGATTATGCGAATGGGCGGTTGATCGAGCACTTTAAAAACAAAAACTGTCCGGGGAAAGCAAAAGCCGCACTGATCGTTGATCTGTGCGGAAACCTTGCCATCCTCGGGTTTTTTAAGTACACGGATTTTGTTATCGGGAGTATCAATTCCATTACAGGGGCAGGGTTGTCGCTGCTGCATATAGCACTTCCGATTGGAATTTCTTTTTATACCTTTCAGACAATGTCTTATACGATTGATGTTTATCGCGGGGAGTTGCAGCACAGAAAAACATTCTTACATTTGCAACCTATGTAACCCTGTTTCCGCAGCTGATCGCAGGACCGATTGTGCAGTATAAAACGGTGGAAAAAGAACTCATGCACAGAAAAGTCACGCTGGAAGATTTTTCCGAAGGAGCATTTCGTTTTTCCGTGGGTCTGGCAAAGAAAGTGCTTCTGGCAAATCAGATCGGAAGTCTGTGGGATTCCATTTCACAGTTGAATCACATGTCGGTGGCTACGGCATGGCTTGGTGCAATTGCATACAGTTTTCAGATTTATTTTGATTTTTCGGGATATTCGGATATGGCGATCGGACTGGGCAGAATGTTTGGATTCTATTTCCTGGAAAACTTCAATTTCCCGTATATGTCAAAGACAATTACGGAATTCTGGAGACGATGGCATATTTCCCTGAGTTCCTGGTTCCGCGAGTATGTATACATTCCGCTTGGAGGAAACCGTAAGGCCTGGCACGGCAGCTGTTTAATATTATGGTTGTATGGATGCTGACCGGTCTGTGGCACGGGGCAAACTGGAACTTTGTACTCTGGGGTGTGTATTATGGTGTGCTTCTCATGATTGAAAAGTTGTTCCTGCTTAAATGGCTGGATAAACTTCCAAATTGGATCGGGCATATCTACAGCATGTTTCTCGTGATTATTGGATGGACGATTTTTGCACAGACCGATATTCATCAGCTGGGGGGATATTTAAAGACAATGTTTGGAATCGGACATGTTGCAGTTGCGGACTCTGATTTCTTATATTTCCTTGGAAGCAATGCGGTACTTCTGGTGGCATTGATCGCGGCATCTATTGATTATCGTGTCTGGATGCGCAGATTAAAGCTTGGAAAAGATGCTACTGTATACGATACGATTGCAATGTCGAAGGGATGGACTATAGCAAAGCCGGTTCTTATGGTTGTGTTTTTGCTGGTGTCCTTTGCGTTTCTGGTAGGGGACAGTTACAATCCGTTTTTATATTTCCGTTTTTAGGAGGCATAGATCATTGAAAAAAATCAGAGTGACAATGATCGTCATTTTTGTTGCGTTTCTTGCGCTGGTATCCGGTGGAAGCCTGCTGATGAAAGATCGTGAGTTCTCACCGAACGAAAACAGATATCTGGCAGAACCGCCCAGACTGACGGTTGACAATATATTGAGTGGAAAATTTCAGGATGGTCTTGAAAATTATCTCAGGGATCAGATCTGTTTCCGTGATGGATGGATCACGGTAAAAACCGGAATCCAGAAAGCCTGCAAAGACACGGATATCGGAGGGGCTTATGTGGGAAAAGACGGCTATGATTTTGAAAAAATCACACCGGAAGATGTGGATGAAAAACAGATTGCCCGCAATGTAAAAGCGGTGCAGGATTTTTTTGCAAAAGTTTCTGAAAATGTAGAAAAGGAGCGGTTATCTTTTCTGCTTGTTCCGTCATCCGGGCTGGTAATGGAGGATAAACTTCCGGCACATGCACGGCTGTTTGATCAGGCAAAGTATATTGACCAGATTGAAAAACAGATGACGGACTGTCGTGTGACAGATGTGAGGAAAGACCTTCTTTCGCATAAGGATGATTATATTTATTACAAAACGGATCATCACTGGACGAGTGAGGGCGCTTACCTTGCCTATGAAACATGGTGTGACAGTACCGGGATGGAGAGCACGCCGCTGGCTGATCTGAAAAAACAGGTTGCAACCCAAAAATTCCGTGGAAGCCTGTATTCCAAAATACTGGATGCGGATTCGGCATATGACAGTATCTGGACGTATGGAGATACGAAGCAGAAGACATACGGAAGTGACTGCAGTACTGAACAATTGATGAAAAGAAACAGACAGACAGCTGTTACGATACAGCGCAGCTGAGTCAAAAGGATAAATATAAATACTTTTTCGGAGATAATTACGGAACGGTACAGATTGTATCAGACCATGCCAGACATCAGGATCGCAATCTGCTCGTCATCAAGGATTCGTTTGCAAACACCTTTGTGCCGTTTGCAACAGAAAACTATGGACAGATTACCATGATTGACTTACGGTATTATAATGGAAATGTAGAGGAATATATGAAAGAACATCAGATTACAGATGTACTCGTTCTCTATAATATTACAAATTTTATTTCAGACCGGAATCTGTATAAACTGGTCGGAAGAATTTAAAAATAGAAAAGAGGTAAGAATAAATGGTTTATAAGAGAGTAAGTAAAATAATCTTGCTGCCATACTTGCCGTAACGGTGTTCAGGTTGCGGGAACAGGCAGGAAGAGAAAATAGATAAGACAGAAACAGAGACCACAACACAGAAAAGCACACAGGATTCCACACAGGATGTCACGCAGGAAGCGGAAGAGGAAACAAAATATCCGTCCATCACTTCGGATGGAAAAATAAAAGATTACAAAAGTGTTGTGACAGTGGATGATACAGCATATGAGTTATACACCTATCTGGACAAAACAGCAGACAATTATGCAAAGAGTGTTAATAAGGTAGCAGATACCCTGACCGGGAAATCGGATGTGTATGATCTTGTCATTCCACTCAGCTCGGGAATTACATTTCCGGATAATCTGAAGGATGAAATCACATCTTCCGACCAGCATGACGCCATGCAGAAGATCCAGGCAAAAATGGACAAACATGTAAAAAACGTGGATGTATATGACGTGCTTATGCAGCATCGGACGGAGTATGAATATTTTCGGACGGATCATCATTGGACAACACTTGGTGCCTATTATGCATATACAGAATTCTGCAAAGCAAAAGGAATTACGCCGGAATCGCTGGATGCATATAGTAAAAAACAGGATTTTGACGGATTTCTGGGATCTTTTTATAATGATACTTCGGATGCAAAGCTGAAGGCGAATCCGGATACTGTGACAGCATATTATCCAAATGCTGAGAGCATATGCCATGTGACGGCATCGGATGGCAAAAAATATGACTGGCCGGTAATTTATGATGTTTCGAATTACAATGCGGGACTGAAATACAGTACGTTTATTGCAAGTGATAATCCATACACGGAAATTGAGAACAAGGATCTGTCGGATGGAAGTTCCTGCATTGTTGTAAAAGAATCGTTCGGAAATGCATTTATTCCATTTCTGGTTGATCATTATCAGACGGTGTATGTCGTGGATTACCGTTATTGGACAGGAAGTATCAGTAAACTTGCACAGGACAAGAACGTGAATGATGTGCTGTTTTTGAATAATCTTCCATGATTCGCAATAAAAGTCTGGTAGGAAAGTTATACAGAGTGCTATAATACATTACAGTAAATAATTCCGTACAGACGATACGAAAGGAGGGGAATCCGGTGGTTAAATATTACAGAACAGATGACCGAAAGATTCATGAAGAACCGACAATTCAGGATGGCGTATGGGTGCAGATGGTAAACCCCAGTGTCGCGGAGGGACAGATGTCGCGGATGCTCTGGATATGGATGTTGAAGATGTGCTGGCCGCACTCGATGAAGAGGAGAGTTCCCGTATCGAACTACAGGATGGTTATACTCTCATTCTGGTCGATATCCCGTCGATCGAGATCCGTCATGAAAAAGAATCGTATACGACCATACCGCTTGGTATTCTGATTACATCGGGTGAGATCGTTACAGTCTGTACGGAGGATACACCGGTTCTTCAGGCGTTTTTGAATAACCGTGTCCGGGAATTCAGCACGAAAAAAAAAGCTTCGTTTTGTCTATCAGATCCTGTACCGGATTGCAGTGCTTTATCAGAGTGATCTTCGTATCATCGACAAGATGCGTACGGAGATCGAGGAACGTGTCGGGGATGATACGGAGGAAGTGGATCTGATTGCGCTGCATGAACTGGAATCGACACTGGTCTACTTTGCGACATCCCTTCGTGCCAACGGAGTAGTGCTTGACCGCCTGACAAGATACAGCGGCTGGAGCAGTATCCGGAGGATAAGGAGCTGCTCGGGGATGTAATCGTAGAGAACCAGCAGGCAATTGAGATGACAAGTATTTACCGTGACATCATAAACGGTACCAGAGAATTGTTGTCATCGGTCATCGACAACCGGATGAATTCCATCATGAAATCGCTGACAGTCATCACGCTGGTTATGGCGATTCCTACGGTTATTTTCCGGAATTTACGGTATGAATGTCAACGAGCACTGGGTTCCGTTTGCCAATACTGCGCACGGATTTGCTATTATCATCGGAATTATGGTGATCATTTGTGTGATTATCCTGCTTCTTCTGCGAAAGAAGCGTATCCTCTAGCGGATTGAATTGCGGTATTGCAGAGGCGGGACATGAAAGGTGTTCTTAAATGTCCGGATAAAATAGCTTACATTTGGAAAGCCGCTCTGCAGTGCTGTCTCTGTGATGGAGAGACTTGTGGTTTCCAGCAGATGCTTTGCGTGGGATAACCGCAGGTACGTGATATACTGCGAGAGCGTAAGCTGGAAATGTTCCCGGAAATACCGGGAGATATATTTTTCGGACATATGGAAATGTCCGGCGAGATCGTGCAGGGAAATACGAAAACAGTAATTTTGCTGAATATAAGATAACAACTCTTTCTGGAGACTGCTGGTGCTTTTGGTATGGCTGGGATAAAACAGATCCTGTTCTGCCATAAGAAGCACAAGTTTCAGGAGAAGAATGCGGGTGCCAAGCTGGTTTTGGTATCCGTTTTTTGGTTCGCAGCAATACGGTCAGAGTTGGCGTTGATGATCTGATCAAGCAGAACGGATGCCTTTGCTGCTGTGTCGTGATCCTCTGGAAGTTTACAGGGAAAGGAGAGGGTGTGGTTCCGCAGGGGAAAGAAAAGTTCCCGTTCCAAAGAATCATCCGACTGAAATGAAATAAATTCGAGAGGAAACAGGAGGGTGTAGTAGTCGACATCCCCGGCTGCCGATCCCATCAGATGAAGCTGCCCCGGAGCAACAAAATAGACCGAACCGTCCCTCAGCAGTATATCTTTCCCGTCAATCAGGAGGTTTAAAGGTCCTTTTTTCGTGTAAATAACTTCAAGCTCATCGTGCCAGTGTACGGGAATCTGAAAAGCATGGAAAATATTGTGTATGTGATATTGTGTATAGGGGTAATTGTCTGTGCCGTGCGGACGGTTTTCCTTGAGTTCCGGATACATGAAGTCCCTCCTTCTGTCGGTTTCCTAAATTATAATGGAAAAGTAGAAATAATGCAATTATAAGGCGATAAAATGCAAGCATTTTTTTGAAAAAAGGGCATAAAATGAATACGAAAGAAAGGAGATACCATAAATGGAACAGAGGAGAAAAAATTTAACGCAGCTTTTTATTCCTATTTGCCTGGAAACGCTTTTGTATATGCTTTCGGGAATGGTTGATACCCTGATGCTTTCATCTGTAAATGATCAGGCAGTAGGGGCAGTGGGAACTGCGAATACATATATAGGGATTTTTATTATAATGTTTTCTGTGATTTCCTCAGGAATGGTGGCCGTCATGACACAGAATATCGGGGCAGGCAGACCGGGGGTGGCATATCAGGCAAGACAGCTTGGACTGGCATTTAATGCAGTGCTTGGCGTAATAATGTCTCTATTCTTATCACTCGGTGCAGGGATCATTCTCTCTGGGGTCGGTGTGGCAGATGCACTGATGCAGCCGGCGAAAACTTATCTGCAGATCGTGGGCGGATTTTGTATTTTAAATGCTTTGATTCCAATCTGCTCGAGTTATCTTCGGGCATTTGGTTTTTCGAAAGAACCGTTGTATGCATCAATTATCGGTAATGTTATTAATTTTTGCCTGAATGCATTTTTCCTGTTTGTACTGCACAAAGGCGTGGCAGGGGTTGCCACAGCTACCGTGATCTCACGCATCATCAATCTGGTGATTGTTGTTATGCTCGGTGCAGTTTTAGTAAAAGCAAAACAGCATCCGGAGAGGGAGAGCAACCGGGAAGTGATGGGACAAATCATCCGTATCGGGCTGCCGTCCGCATGCGAGACGGCGATCTATAACGTTTCCATGACACTGGTGATCCGTTTTTTGAATCAGATGGATGCACAGGGACTTAATGTGACGGCGCGTTCCTACACAATGCAGATCACAAATTTTTCCTACTGTGTGGGTGCGGCGCTTGCACAGGCGAATGCGATTATGACGGGATGGCGGATTGGCGCGAAAGAGTATGATGCATGTGACCGCGGAACGAGAAAAGCGGCGATCATAGGCGTGATTGTTGCAGTTATTCTGGAAACAATGTTTGCACTTTGTTCCGGATGGATTATGCAGCTGTTTTCCAAAGATCCGCAGATGGTGTCGCTTGTCGGCAAACTTCTGGCAATTGACATTGTGCTTGAGATGGGGCGTGTAACCAATCTGGTGTACGGGCAGGCGTTAAAGACGAGTGGAGATGCCGTGTTTCCGGTAGTGATGGGTGCCTGCTTTATGATTTTGTGTTCAGTTGGGGGAACGTATCTGTTTGGAATCCGTCTGGGCCTTCTGGCCGTGGGCGCATACATCGGTATGGCTGGCGATGAATGCGTCCGTGCCGTTGGCATGTACCTTGCTGGAAGAGCGGAAAGTGGAAACAAAAGGGATTGGTTAAATCCCGGTAGCTTCGTAGCGCCCACTGGCACCACATGGAAGAACCAGTCCGTTGGAGGAAACCGGAAGACCGATCTCGCTGGCGGTGACTGTACCATTGGCGGTGCCAAGCACCGTGCTTATCATATAGGAAAGAACTGCCGGCTGCAGACCGGTGGTATATGAGTTAATCAGGAAGAAGAGCGGATTGTCCGTTAAAATCTGGCTGCAGAGCTGGATGAGCGGATAAACGCTCTCTTCTATTTTCCAGATTTCTCCTTTTGGTCCGCGACCGTAAGAAGGCGGGTCCATGATAATGGCATCATAATGGTTCCCACGACGGATTTCCCGCTCTACAAATTTGACACAGTCATCGACCAGCCAGCGGATCGGGGCATCTTTCAGACCGGAAGAAATTGCGTTTTCTTTGGCCCAGTTGACCATGCCTTTGGAAGCATCGACATGTGTCACGCTTGCGCCGGCCGCTGCGGCTGCAAGTGTTGCACCACCGGTATAGGCAAAAAGATTAAGAACCTTAACCGAGCGTCCTTTAGAAACAGCGTCAGCAATGAGCTGGGAAAACCAGTTCCAGTTGCAGCCTGCTCCGGGAATAATCCGGTATGTTTAAAACTGAAAGGTTTTAAATGAAACGTTAACTTCCTATTAATAGGCAGGGAATATTGAATGGTCCATTCTTTTGGAAGCTGGAAAAATTCCCATTCGCCGCCGCCTTTGGAGCTGCGTGGTAGTGGCCGTTCATTTTGTGCCATCCTGTTTCCTTTTCGGGGTGTCCCAGATTACCTGGGGATCTGGGCGGACGAGAAGATAATCTCCCCAGCGTTCGAGCTTTTCACCTTTTGAACAATCGATCACTTCGTAGTCCTTCCATTGATCTGCTAACCACATATATCATATCCTCCTGATTTCCATCTGTATAAAACAGTAACATTATATGAAAAATAGAAAAAATAATCAATCATTAAATTTTGGGGCGAAAAAAACGTAAAAGAAAAAATAAAAAAAAGTTCTTGCTTTTTTGGGAAAGACCATGTATAATATCAATTGCTGTGGCATGATAGCTGTGAAACGTGAGGTTGCTGCCTATGTGGCAGGTTTTCCGTGGAGCGAATGTCAAGTTAGGAAACTGACGACAAGTCACTGTACAAACAATATGGTCTATCAAAGATAGAAACAACGTGTGAAAAAATGCGAATCGCCTGACGATGGGGCGATACATCAGAGATGTACCGCAGGACACACACGGAGAAGTGTACAGTCACCGCTTGTCGTACTATTTACAAAGTGCGAAAAGGAGGCGACTTTTTTTATGGCAAGTCAAGTAATGAGAATCACTCTCAAGGCTTATGATCACGAATTAGTTGATTCATCAGCAAAGAAATCATCGAGACTGTAAAGAAGAACGGATCACAGGTGAGCGGACCGGTACCTCTTCCTACTAAGAAGGAAGTAGTTACAATTCTTAGAGCTACTCACAAGTATAAAGATTCCCGTGAACAGTTCGAGCAGAGAACTCATAAGAGACTGATTGATATCGTTACACCAACTCAGAAGACTGTTGATGCTTTATCACGTCTTGAGATGCCAGCAGGTGTTTACATCGATATTAAAATGAAACAGAAATAATAACTGTTTCGACAAATTATTTCGTAAGTCCTGATTAGTTATTTCATATAGATATGGCTGCTCTAGGATGAACGGTTCCGCTACTCCACTGCAGATCAGCAGGTGGGCAAGAGGCGTTCCGCTGTAGAAAACAGGAGGTTAAACAATGAAGAAAGCGATTTTAGCAACAAAAGTCGGAATGACACAGATCTTCAATGCAGACGGTGTATTAGTACCGGTTACTGTATTACAGGCTGGTCCTTGTGTTGTTACTCAGATTAAGACAGTAGACAACGATGGATACAGTGCAGTTCAGGTTGGATTTGTTGACAAGAAAGAAAAGACTGTTAACAAAGATGCCAACGGAAAGAAAGAAATTCGCAACAGACATGGCGTAAACAAGGCTCAGATGGGTCACTTCGCTAAAGCTGGTGTATCTGGTAAGAGATTCGTTCGCGAGTTCAAGTTTGAGAACGCAGACGAGTATAAGTTAGCAGATGAAATCAAAGCTGACATCTTCGCAGAAGGTGACAAGGTTGATGTTACTGCTATTTCAAAAGGTAAAGGTTTCCAGGGTGCTATTAAGAGATTAGGTCAGCACAGAGGACCGATGGCTCATGGTTCTAAATTCCATCGTCATCAGGTTCTAACGGTGCATGTTCTTCTCCGAGCCGTGTATTTAAAGGAAAAGGAATGCCTGGACATATGGGTAGCGTAAAAGTTACAACTCAGAATCTTGAAGTTGTAAGAGTTGACGCAGAGAACAACTTACTGCTGATCAAGGGTGCTGTCCCAGGAGCAAAGAAAGCTCTCATCACAGTAAAAGAGACCACAAAGTCTGGTAAATAGTGCAAAGTAAGAAAGGAGGAACTTTACGATGGCTAAAGTAGCTGTTTATAATATGGAAGGTAAAGAAGTTGATTCTATCGAATTAAACGATTCCATTTTCGGCGTAGAAATTAATGAGCATTTAGTTCATATGGCTGTGCTTCAGCAGCTTGCAAATAATCGTCAGGGAACACAGAAGGCTAAGACACGTTCTGAAGTTCGCGGTGGCGGAAGAAAACCATGGAGACAGAAGGGAACCGGTCATGCAAGACAGGGATCTACACGTTCTCCACAGTGGACAGGCGGCGGAGTTGTATTTGCTCCAACACCAAGAGATTACTCATTCAAGCTCAACAAGAAAAGAGAAGAGAGCTGCATTAAAGTCTGTTCTGACTTCTAAGGTAGCAGAGAACAAGTTCGTAGTTGTTGATGAGCTGAAATTAGATGAAATTAAGACAAAGAAGTTCGTACAGGTTATGAACAATCTGAAAGTTGAGAAGGCACTTGTTGTATTAAACGACATGGACACAAACGTGATCGCATCTGCAGCAAATATTCCAACTGTTAAGACTGCTCAGACAAACGAGCTGAATGTATTTGATGCATTAAAGTATGACAAGGTAGTTGTTACAAAGGCTGCTCTTGCAACAATCGAGGAGGTGTATGCATAATGGCAAACGTACAGTATTATGATGTAATCCTCAAACCAGTAGTAACTGAGAAGAGTATGAATGCAATGGCTGAGAAGAAATATACATTTCTTGTTCATCCGGATGCAAACAAAACTATGATCAAGGAAGCCGTAGAGAGAATGTTCGAGGGAACAAAGGTTGCCAAGGTCAACACAATGAATTGTGAAGGCAAGAACAGAAGACGTGGAATGGTAACAGGAAAGACTGCTAAGACAAAGAAAGCAATCGTTCAGTTAACAGAGGACAGCAAGGATATCGAGATCTTCGCTGGATTATAATTCCAAAGGAGCACTTGCATAAGAGCTGCTTCGCAAGCAAGTGCGTAGGCAATGCATCTAGATGCATTACAAGATATGTGTCAGAGATGACACGATAATGAAAACATCGAAAGGAGAAAAACAATGGGAATTAAGACATATAACCCATATACACCTTCCAGAAGAAATATGACTGGTTCTGATTTCTCTGAGATCACTAAGACAACTCCTGAGAAATCCCTTACAACTTCTTTAAAGAAGAACGCTGGTCGTAACAATCAGGGTAAAATCACAGTTAGACACCAGGGTGGTGGAAACAGAAGAAAATACAGAATCATCGACTTTAAGAGAAGAAAAGATGGTATTCCGGCAACCGTAATCGGTGTTGAATACGATCCGAACAGAACAGCAAATATCGCACTGATCTGCTATGCAGATGGTGAGAAAGCATATATCCTTGCTCCTGCAGGATTAACCGACGGTATGAAGGTTATGAACGGACCAGAAGCAGAGGTAAGAGTTGGAAACTGTTTACCACTTGAGAATATTCCGGTTGGTACACAGATCCACAACATCGAGTTACTGCCAGGTAAGGGCGGACAGTTAGTACGTTCTGCCGGACTCAGCGCACAGCTGATGGCTAAGGAAGGAAAGTATGCAACACTTCGTCTTCCTTCAGGAGAGATGAGAATGGTTCCAATTCAGTGTAGAGCAACAATCGGTGTTATCGGAAACGGTGACCACAACCTCGTAAATATTGGTAAGGCTGGACGTAAGCGTCACATGGGTATCCGCCCAACAGTTCGTGGTTCTGTTATGAACCTAATGACCATCCACACGGTGGTGGTGAAGGTAAGGCTCCGGTAGGTCGTCCAGGACCATGTACTCCATGGGGCAAGCCTGCACTTGGTTTAAAGACCAGAAAGAAGAACAAGCAGTCTAACAAGCTTATCGTAAGAAGAAGAGACGGTAGAGCTATCAAATAATTAGGAGGTTTATGAAATGGCACGTTCACTTAAAAAAAGGACCTTTGCTGATGAGAGCTTACTCAAAAAAGTAGATGCTATGAACGCTTCCGGAGACAAGTCCGTAATTAAGACCTGGTCCCGTCGTTCTACTATTTTCCCATCTTTCGTTGGACACACAATCGCTGTTCATGACGGAAGAAAGCATGTTCCGGTATATGTTACAGAGGACATGGTTGGACATAAGCTCGGTGAGTTCGTTGCAACAAGAACTTACAGAGACATGGAAAAGACGAAAAGAAATCAGGCGTGAGATAAAATAATATTTAGTGGAAGGAGGTTTCATCCATGGCAAAAGGACATAGATCCCAGATCAAGAGAGAGAGAAACGAAGTAAAGGACACAAGACCTTCAGCTAAGTTATCTTATGCTAGAGTGTCAGTACAGAAGGCTTGCTTCGTATTAGATGCAATTCGTGGTAAGGATGTTGCGACTGCACTTGCAATCGTATCCTACAACCCAAGATACGCTTCAAGCGTTGTAGAGAAGTTATTAAAGTCAGCAATCGCTAATGCTGAGAACAATAACGGAATGAAGGCAGAAAACCTTTATGTAGCAGAGTGCTACGCAAATAAGGGACCAACAATGAAGAGAATTCATCCTCGTGCACAGGGTAGAGCTTATAGAATCGAAAAGAGAATGAGCCACATTACAATCGTGCTCGATGAAAGATAGGAGGCAATCATGGGACAGAAGGTTAATCCTCATGGATTAAGAGTCGGCGTTATCAAAGATTGGGATTCTAAATGGTATGCAGATGGAGATTTCGCTGATTACTTAGTAGAAGATTACAATATCAGAACATTTTCTGAAGAAAAAATTATACGCAGCTGGTGTTTCTAAGATTGAGATCGAAAGAGCATCAGATCGTGTGAAGGTTATCATTTACACAGCTAAGCCAGGCGTTGTAATTGGTAAGGGCGGCGCTGAGATCGAAAAGATCAAGGCAGAAGTTCAGAAACTTACAGATAAGAAGTTAGTTGTAGATATCAAAGAAGTAAAGAGACCAGATCGTGACGCTCAGTTAGTAGCTGAGAACATCGCTTTACAGCTTGAGAACCGTGTTTCTTTCCGTAGAGCAATGAAGTCCTGCATGGGCCGTGCAATGAAGACCGGTGCAAAGGGAATTAAGACTTCCTGCTCAGGACGTCTTGGTGGAGCTGATATGGCCCGTACAGAGTTCTACTCTGAAGGAACTATACCGCTTCAGACACTTCGTGCAGATATCGATTATGGATCGCAGAGGCAGATACCACTTACGGTAAAGTAGGTGTTAAGGTTTGGATCTACCGTGGCGAAGTGCTTCCTACAAAGGCTAATAAGGAAGGAGGAGCTCAGTAATTATGTTAATGCCAAAGAGAGTAAAACATCGTAAACAGTTCCGTGGTTCCATGGCTGGTAAAGCAACCAGAGGAAACAAGATCACATACGGTGAGTATGGTATCGTATCATTAGAGCCTTGCTGGATTAAGGCAAATCAGATCGAGGCAGCCCGTGTTGCTATGACAAGATATATCAAGCGTGGTGGTAAAGTCTGGATCAAGATCTTCCCAGAGAAGCCTGTAACTCATAAGCCTATGGGTGTTCGAATGGGTAAAGGAAAGGGTGCCCTTGAGTATTGGGTAGCTGTAGTTAAACCAGGTAGAGTATTATTTGAAATCTCCGGTGTTCCGGAAGACGTAGCGAAAGAAGCTTTACGTCTTGCTACACACAAATTACCTTGCAAGTGTAAGTAGTTTCACGTGCAGATTTAGAAGGCGGTGAGTCAAATGAAAACTAGTGCATATTTAGAAGAATTAAAGTCACTTACTGTTGCAGATTTACAGTCACAGTTAGTTGATGCAAAAAAGGAACTTTTCAATTTGAGATTCCAGAATGCAACCAATCAGTTAGATAATACAGCCAGAATTAAAGAAGTTCGCAAGAATATTGCTAGAATTCAGACTGTTATCACCGAGAAAGCTAGCGTTGCTGAATAAATCCAATTCTCAGAAAGGAGACTTCGGTCGTGGAAGAAAGAAATCTTAGAAAAACACGTGTTGGTGTTGTTGTAAGCGATAAGATGGATAAGACAATCGTTGATAGCTGTAAAGAAACAA
>ENA-OQER01000973-OQER01000973.1-human-gut-metagenome-genome-assembly--contig:-NODE-973-length-14885-cov-4.200366_pt1 | contig 14885 bp, 18 predicted proteins | sample MGYA00242797_ERZ504639 | MGnify/ENA primary metagenome ERZ504639 (study PRJEB26092, sample SAMD00036306) | human gut metagenome | host: Homo sapiens | study: EMG produced TPA metagenomics assembly of...
ACAGGATAAAGCAAGAGCGTAGCCAACCAGGAAAAGACGATCAGGATCACGAAGATCGCCACGTAGATCATCAGTAGACGGACACCCCATACCTTATATTTATAGTCGGGGATGCCGAAAAGGATTTCCAGTATCCGGCTATCCTCATCGTTCTGGATACCAAAAACAGCAGGATAGAACACCAACAGGACACAGGGGAACATCAGGAGGTTGTAGACCACCCCTTCATTGACCTCCGATCGGCTCCAAGCAATCTGGAACATGAAATAGGCAAAGAACAGAAATGCCGCCAGGAGAAACCAGATGAATTTCCCTGCAAAGATAATCTTCAGGTTATATTTAACCAAGCGAAGGCAAGAGATATATGAATTGTTTCAGTGTCATAATTATTTATGGTTTGAAGATTATTGATTTACCATCGACGCATAAATCATAAATTTTTAAAGTTCTTTCAACAAGCAAAGATAAGCATCTTCCAAGTTCGGTTCCACTTGTACCGCTCCATCATACGGAGAGGTGGTCGAGAGGTAACGGACCCGGATACGGTCGTCTTTTTGGATATGGTTGACGATCCGGGACTTATCCAATGCCTGTTCAAATTCTGTCTTACCTATATCGAACTGCCAGACCTTTCCGGCCGCCATGCCGACCATATCAACCGGATTCGCCAAAATACTTTAGGCTGCCTTTGTTGATCACGACCACCTGGCTACATGAACTGGATATGTCTTCGATGATATGAGTAGAGAAGATCACGATACGATCCTTGCTCAACTCCACCAACAGGTTTCGGAAACGGATGCGTTCGCGCGGGTCGAGTCCGGCAGTAGGTTCGTCTACCACTAAAATACGTGGCAGGTGCAACAGAATCAGAGCGATACCGATACGTTGTTTCATACCGCCGGAGAAAGAACCGATTTTCTCATCTTTACGGTCGAACATATGGACGGCGCGGAGGACATACTCCAACCGCTCACGGCGCAGCTCGGGATTGACGAGGCCCTTCAAGATCGCCTGATAATCGAGAAATTCCCAAGATGACATATTCTCGTATGTCCCGAACTCCTGTGGCAGGAAACCGATCAGGCTCTGCAGTTCCTCCCGGTAGACACGCGTATCCAGTCCGTTGATCCAGATACTGCCGTAGCTCTGTTCCAAAATGCCGCAGATGATACGCATCAGGGTGGACTTACCTGCTCCGTTCGGTCCCAAGAGGCCGAACATACCTGTACGGATCTCGAACGATACGCCTCGGAGTGCCTTGAACGGCTGCCGACGTTTCCCGATCAGCGGAATACTTTTCACCATACGGAACCACGAACGACGCAGCCCGGCGAAACGTCCTTTTACACGCTCGATATTGATTTCCTTCTCGTACAGATAGCCAGAAGTCACATAGATTGCTATGCAGAACGCCCACAACACCCCGATCGTCCCCACCAAGTTCGGATTATCCAATTTGTGGAACAGACCAAAAAGGATCAGTGGAGGAAGGCCCCAAAAGATGATCCGGTTAACGTATTTCACCGTCCGGCTTCCTGCAAACCGTCCATAGAGATATTCACGTACCTTGCGCCACAGGTAAAGCGTTGCGGCGTAGACTGCGAAAGAGAGAAGAAATATCCACAACCTGTTCCCGACAAAGAACCAGGTGAACCAGACGCCGAAACCTAACAGGACGAACTGCCAGCCCAGTTCCATAAAGAATCCTCTTTCTCGCGTCTGAAGCGGGATCGCAGAAGCACCAGTGGTATCCACATAATCAGAGGAGGTATCAGGACTGATCTTTTGCGATCCCATGTCAGGCACGGGGAACGGGACAGTCATCCGGCAATCCGGCAGGTATAAGGTAGTTTTTCTCCAAACCTAACCGTCGACGGATCAGCAGGCCACTCTTCCACTGGCGGCTGACACGTCCCGGCCAGTCCGTATATCTTCACCAGGTTGCGGACGGATATATGGATGTCCGTCTCCGGATCGATCACCTTCGAACGGGCACGGCGGAGACTTGTCTGCATAAAATAGGTCACTCCCGGAATACCGGCCAACAACAACACCCCATAGACGGACTGCCACAGGAGGCCACCACCATAAAACCAGATACAGCCGGCTCCTGCCATAAAGAGCAAACCGTGCAGAACCCATACTTTCGCGGACAGCTCCTTGTACCATTGTAGCGTGTTTTCCAGTCCCATACAAACAGTAGGGATCAGGATCAGCGTCAACAATGCAGAGAAGGAAAGACCGCCGATCACAGTAATGGCAAACGGTGCACCGATCGCTCCGGCATACTCAGAGTTACCCATCGCCATCGGCAACATGGCTACGATCGTCGTGATGGAAGTAATTAGGATCGGGCGAATACGTGACAGCCCAGCCGTCATCAACGCCCTGTTGCGGCGATAACCTCGCCGGCGGAGAATGTTGGCATAATCGATCAGGATAATACCGTTGTTCACCACTACTCCCAGCAGGATCAGAAACCCGATCATCACGTTCGCATTGTTCAGCAGGCTGTTGCCCGTCAGCAACAACGCCAGCAGCGAACCGATCGCAGCCAGCGGGATGGAGAACAGCAGGACGAACGGCGTCACAAAGGACTCGAACACCGAAGCCAGGATCATAAAGATCAGGATAAAGGCAGCCAACAGCAGAAACTTGAAGTCGGCAAACATATCTTCCTCGTGAAACACTTCGACCGCCACGCCCGAAGGCAGGTTATAGCCCGACACCAACTGGTCGATATCCGACCGGTAGCCTTCGAGGAGGTCTCTCGACTCTTCAACGTCGCGCGAGAAAGAATAGAACAACTCAATCTGCTTGTCCTGGTTCACACGGGTGACACGGGCACGCCCGCGGCCATAATTGACGGAGGCGATATCTTCCAGCCTGTGCAGCTGCCGGAAGCGCTTGGTATATGCACTTCGCGCAGGTCGTCCACCGTCTTTGTCCCGATTCTTGCCAGCCTCTTCCTCCTCTACCGTCCGGTTACGATGATGATATCGTAGGTATCCTCCCCCACCTTGAAAGAAGTCCCGGACGAAATCTCCGGGTTCAGAGATGTGAGGCCGGAAGCTATGTTCTGGCGAGAGATATCGTAGGAGGTCAGCAGGATCGGGTCGAAACCGAGACGAATCTCCGGCTGCGGGCGACTGTAGGAGACACGGGTATTGCGGATGAACTCCTGTTCGTCGAGGTAATAGCGAAAATCCTCCGCCACCCGCTGCATAAGGTCAAAATCAGAGCCTTTGATCACAATGCGTTCGCGGTTCTCACCGATACCCAAAAGACGCATGAAGCTCCCCATGCCACCCATCATATCCCCGGAGCCGCCTCCCCCTCTGCCTCCACCGCTTCCGGCTTCAGAAAGTGATATTTCGGCGCGTTGATGGTACGGAGGCGAGTTTGCACATCGGATTTAATGTCAGTGATGCTGCGCTTCCCGATCTGGCGGTAATCTTCTTTGAGAACAAGTGTCAGCTCGGCGTCCGTTTCCCGGATACGGCTGATCAGATCTTGTTTCTCCGGAAACCCGGCAAGGCGTTCCTCGATGACACGAACGACCTGGTCGCATTCTCCAGCGTGCTGCCGGTCGCATCGTCACATAGATGCTGAAACGGTCGCTCTCCACCTCTTTTCGGTCCTGGATATTCAGGGAGACAGAAAGGATCAAGCAAAAGGAACAGCAGGATGACGGCCCCAAAGACCGTCACACCGGAATTCCTCATGCAGGTCTTCAACAACACCAGATAGATTTGTACCGGCCGCTGCGTGACAGATACTTTTTCATAAAAGACCGTGCCCCTATCCGGCTTCCTCAGTACCGTATAGGTAGCCATCGGAATGAAAAGGAGGGCGACAGCGAGAGAGATCAGGGGAGTCGAGATGATGGAAACGCCGATATGGTGTCCCATCAGCTTGATCAAAAAATTATCGGAAAAGACGAATGGAAGGAAGACCGTAACCGTTGTTAGGGTAGCGGCAAGGATGGAGCGCCAGACCTCGCGCGTACCTTGCGTCACGGAACGTTCGGGTGTATTGCCGGTAGATGAGATGCGGTAGATGTTCTCCAAGACTACCACACTGTTGTCCAGCAGCATACCAATCGCCAGCGCCATACCAACCAACGTAAGGCTATTGATCGTAATCCCTGCCCCGTAGAAGAAATTGAATGCCGTATAAACGGAAATCGGGATGGACAGAGCGATGAAGAACACCAACCGTAGGTCTTCAGGAAAAGCCAGAGAATGACGACGGCAAGTAGACCACCCACGATCGCAAGGCGGATGATTTGGTCAATGTTATCCTCCATCGTCTCCGCTTGGTTATTCTCTACGACGATCGAGAGGTCGAGCGGGGCAAGCTGCTCGTTCAGACGGTCAATCACTCCGACCGTACGGTGAGAAAGCTGGATCAAGTTGGCCTGCGAGTCAGCAAGCAGGGAAACGGAAACGGCATCTTTGCCATTGACCCGACTGTAGCTTGTCTCCTCTTTCATGTCGAAGAAAACGGTGGCAACGTCTTTCAGCAACACGGGGCCAGAGGCAACGACGATGTTTTCGAGGTCGGAAACTTCGGTATAAGGAGAATTGACATGGACAAAGTATTTCCCGTCCGGCTCACTGGCATAGCGACAAACGCCTTCTCTTGCGTATTCTGTGTTAAGAGGCTGCTAATAGCGGAAGGAGTCAAATTGAGGGCTTTGCAGGCATCAGGATCGAGTTGCACCTCTATGGCCTTCTCGCGACCACCATAGATATTGACGGAAGCGATGCCGTCAATGTTTTCCAGGTCGGGCCTTATCTCTTTCTCCACTAAGTTACGAACCCGGTCCGTACCACCCGATCCACGCACCTGGAGCGACATGAAGCCACCGGCAAGCATCGAAACATCGATCTTTTGTACCTGTATTGTAAAGCCTTCGGGAAGAGAAGAGGCGATTTCGTTAATCTTCTCCTGCAACTTCAGGGCAGTAATTTTGAAGTTGATATTTGACTTGAAGTCAATCTTGATGGAAGACTGGCGGCTATCGATCAGGGATTCGATTTGCTCTACTCCACCTATGGTTCCGATAGCCCCTTCGATAGGGATCACGACTTCCGACTCGACATACGACGGATCCATATCCTGTGCCGAGGTGACTTGTACAAACAGCATCGGAAGCTCCGCGTTAGGCAACAGTTCTACCGGCAACTGCTTGTACGACACGTAGCCTAATCCTGTCAAGGCTATGAACAGCATACAGATCGCAATCTTCCTATGTAGTAAAAAATTCATTTTTCCCTTTTCATTTTTTCAAATACATAATATACACACGGGATTACCATCAGACTCATGACGGTCGAAGTCACCAACCCACCGATCACTGCGATCGCCATAGGTGAACGAAGTGAAGCACCTTCGCCGAAGCCGAACGTCATCGGCAGGAGAGCTAGGATCGTCGTGAGCGTCGTCATTACTACAATAAATCTCGCTTATAGGCGACTGACAGGAGGGTCAATGAGCAAAGCTGATCAGCAGTTTGTAACCATGTGCCGCGATATCTTGGACCATGGCACCACCACCGAGGGCCAAAAGGTCCGTCCGGTGTGGGAGGACGCACCCCTGCCTATACCATTAAAAACTTTGGTGTCACGGCGCGCTATGATCTGCGCGAGGAGTTCCCCGCGCTCACCCTGCGTCGTACGGCGCTTAAGTCTGCCATGGACGAGATTCTGTGGATCTATCAAAAGAAGTCCAATAACGTGCATGATCTCAACAGCCATATCTGGGATGAGTGGGCCGATGAGACCGGTTCCATCGGTAAAGCCTACGGCTATCAGATTGGTCAGAAGAGCCATTACGCCGAGGGCGACTTCGACCAGATGGACCGTGTGCTGTACGACCTTAAGCACACGCCGTATAGTCGCCGCATTATGACCAATACGTACGTGTTTAGCGATCTGTCCGAGATGCACCTTTATCCGTGCGCCTATAGCGTGACCTATAACGTGACGCAGCGTCCTCAGGACGACAAGCCGACGCTCAACATGATTCTCAACCAGCGCAGCCAGGACATTTTGGCCGCGAACAACTGGAACGTGTGCCAGTACGCCATTTTGCTGATGATGGTCGCGCAGTCGGTCGATATGATTCCCGGTGAGCTGCTGCACGTGATCGCCGACGCCATATCTATGATCGTCATGTCGATATCGTCCGCGAGCTTATCGAGCGTCCGCAGTTTGCGGCACCCAAGGTAACGCTCAACCCCGATGTGCATGACTTCTATGCGTTTACGACCGATGACCTGATCGTCGAGGGCTATGAGCACGGCCCGCAGGTCAAGAACATTCCCATTGCGGTGTAGGTGGTGCTCATGACGTGTAAGCTATCTGCTATCGTCGCCGTGTGTGACGATTGGGGCATTGGGTGCGAGGGCGACATGGTGGTGTCCAATCGCGCCGATATGCGCCATTTTGTGGCCTGCACCAAGGGCTGCCCGGTTATCATGGGACGCAAGACCCTGCTGAGTTTTCCCGGCGGGCGTCCGCTCAAGAACCGCCGCAATATCGTGCTCACCCGCGACGAGAGCTTTGCCCCCGAGGGCGTCGACGTGGTGCATAGTATCGACGAGGCGCTCGCCGCGGTTGCGATGAGCGTTGCCTGGGTGATCGGTGGCGGCGATGTCTATCGGCATTTTTTGCCGTATTGCGTCGAGGCCGAGGTCACGCATAACCACTGCGTCCATGTCGTGGATACGTACTTTCCCGATTTGGAAGCCGATCCTGCGTGGGAGATTGCGCAGCGTAGCGGGGTCGCGACGATTGCCGCCGGTGAGGGTGACGAGGGCGTCGATTATGAGTTCGTGACGTATCGTGCATCGAGGCGTAAATCGTCTGGCGTGAACGGTATCATCGGGTTGATTGAATGCATGGGGCGGCGCTTAGCGTCGCCTCGTTTGGTATAGATGTGCTGTAAAGAAGGGTGCGGGCTGGCTGCTATGACTGATGCCGTTGAGGTTCTGCGAATTGATTCGCTCGAGGACGAGCGGCTCGATGCCTACGTGCGACTGACCGAGCGTGAGCTTCGCTGCGTGCTGGAGCCGCAGAAGGGCATTTTATCGCTGAGAGTGCAAGGTCATCGAGCGTGCGGTTCGCGCCGGATATGAGCCGGTGAGCTTTCTTCTGGGCGAGCGCTGGCTCGACCAGATGATGCCGCTGTTTGACCAGCTTGTCGTGCGCGAGGGAGCGGGTCCGGTTCCCGTGTTCGTGGCCTCCATGGAGCTCATGGAGCAGTTGACGGGCTTTAACGTGACGCGCGGCGCGCTGGCGGCGTTCCGTCGCCCGCGTCAGATTCCGGTTGATGAGTTCTTGGGCGGCGTTGTCGAGGCGGCGGGGGGTCGTCCGGTGCGCGTGTGCGTGCTTGAGGGTATTGTCGATCACACCAATGTTGGCGCGATTTTCCGCTCGGCTGCCGCATTGAACGTTGACGGTATTTTGGTCAGCCCGACGTGCTGCGATCCACTGTATCGTCGCTCGGCCCGCGTGAGCATGGGCACCGTGTTTCAGGTGCCGTGGACGCGCATTGGCAGCGAGGCTCGTGTGTGGCCGCATGATGGTCTGAGCGCGTTGCACGATGCCGGTTTTTCGTGTGCCGCTATGGCGTTGACGGACGACTCTGTTTCGCTTGATGATCCTGTACTGCGGAAGATTGATCGCTTGGCGATTTTTATGGGCACCGAGGTGCCGGCTTGGCGCCAAGACCATTGCCGGCTGTGACCACGCGGTGCGCATTCCGATGGCGCACGGGTCGATTCGCTCAACGTGGCCGCGGCGAGCGCCGTCGCCTTTTGGCAGCTGTGCCCGCACGTGAGCAATGAGTATCACTACCAGCCGGGTTTGTATCACTAGGCAGATATTTTGCACTGGGCTCTGATTCGGGGTGTTTCGGTCGACGCCGGTCGGTGCTAAGCTGGTATTTGCTTTGGTCTTAAATTGCCGTTTTGTTGTTTAACATACGTTGGCGGGGAGGGCGTGTGGCTAAGAAATCTACGGCTATCGATGTAACGCAGGGTGTCATTTGGCAACAGCTGCTGTCGCTGTGCGTTCCCATCTTTTTTAGTTCGTTTTTTCAGCAGGCCTACACGCTTATCGGTACGTATATCGTTGGCCAGTTTGGCGGCAAGCTCGCGCTGGGTGGCATTCAAGCACGATGGTGCTCACCGAGCTCTGCATTGGCTTTTGCGTTGGCGTCGGCGCCGGCTGCGCGGTCATTACCGGTCAGTATTTTGGCCAGCACGATGATGAGCGACTGAGTCGTTCGGTCCATACAGCCATGACGCTCGCGCTGGTGGGCGGTATCGCTTTCTCGATTCTTGGCATAGTGTTCGTTGAGCCCATGCTGGTGCTTATGAACACGCCGCATGAACTATTGGCCGAGGGCGTGGCCTATGCTCGCTGTTATTTTGCCGCGATGGTTGCGGCACTGCTGCTTAATATGGGAACCGCACTGCTGCGTGCCGTGGGCGACACGCGCGGCCCCGCCGTGATCATTGCCTCTGGCTGCCTGGTTAACGTGGTGCTGGATATCATTTTTGTCGCTGTGTTGCATATGGAGGCGCTGGGCTGCGGCATCGCGGTGGCGCTGACCATTTGCTCCAATGCAACGATGATCGTGTTGCGCATGATGCGCGCTCCGGGTGCATGGCGTCTTTCGCTGTCTAAGCTCGGTATCGATCGCGGTATTTGCAAGAGTATGATCTCGTGTGGTCTGCCACTCGGTTTTCAATCGGCTGCCTATTCGATCTCGAACGTGCTGATCCAGGTATCGGTTAATTCGTTTGGCGCCGATGTCACGACTGCTTGGGGTCTATCTGGGCGCTGGATGGCATTATCTGGATGGTGACCGAGGCGCTCGGCGTATCGATCACTACGTTCTCGGCGCAGAACTTTGGCGCGCGCAACTACGAGCGCATGCGCAAGGGCTACCATACGTCGCTCGTGCTGTCGTTTATGCTCATTGGTGGCCTGTCTGCCGTGCTGCTGGTGTTCTCGGGCCCGCTGTCGCGTTTGTTTGTCGACGATGCTTTGATTTCGGCGTACACCACGACTATCCTCCATTTCATTGCGCCGTTCTATGCGATTTTCTCGATTATCGAGAACGCCTCGGGTTCCATCCGCGGCGCCGGCGTGAGTTTGCAGCCTATGATGCTCACCATCTTTGGCACCGTTGTCTTGAGGGTGATCTGGGTGTTTGCGATCATGCCCTTCGATCCGTCGCTCGAGCATCTACTGCTGGTCTACCCCGTAACGTGCTCATTACGGCCACGATGTTCACCATCTACCACCACAGCGGCAACTGGCTCGGCCGCGCCACCGCCTAGCCATTCGGGACGTCCCCAATGGCTAGTATTCGATGCCTTGGCGGGCTAGGAGTCCTTCGTCGAAGTAGTGTTTGATGGGGCGCATTTCGGTGACAAGGTCGGCGAGGTTCGCGAGGGGCAGCAGGCCGCGGCCGGTTAGCACGAGCTCCGTGGTGGCGGGCTTCTGCGCGATCAGCCCTCCACATCCTTGCGCGTTACAAAGCCGCGGCGCATCGCTTCGCCGAGTTCGTCCAGGATGAGCACATCGACCTGCGAGATCTGCTCGCGTGCTAGCTCCAGAATCTGTGCCGCGCAGGCCTCGGGCGTGTCGCGGTCGGCTTGTACGATGCGCAGACCCAAACGGGGCGCCGCATCATGCTCGGCGCAGTGAAGTTTCTTGGCAAACTGCAGCCTAAGAACGTCGAGTCCGTAGCCCGTCGCGCGCAGCGCGAGCCCCAGCGCAGCCGTCGTCTTGCCCTTGCCGTCGCCTGTATAGATTTGAACCTTGCCGACTTACAGTGATGCCATCTCTGTCCTTTCGTGCCCGGCGTCGGTTTATCGCCGGCCGGGTTGGGTATTCTAGTTAGCATTATCAACCCCAGTAGATGGAGTTCAAGCAGATGGAGATGGATGACAACAAGCGTAGACGGAATATGATCCTCTACGTGCTCATCGCCTTCGTCGTCTACCTCGTGCTCTCGACCGTTCTGTTCCCTAACATCGGTCACACGCAGCAGATTACGAAGACCGATTACTCGACGTTTGTCAAAGCGCTCGATAAGAAGAGTGTCGACAAGGTCGAGTACAACACGGACGATTACTCGATTTATTACACCAAGAAGGGCGAGGACGAGAACATCGCCTATAAGACGACCGGTGTGCCGAACGATGCGGGCTTTACCGATCGCGTGCTTGAGTCTGGCGCTTCGCTGGAGTCGGTCGTTCCCGATAAAACTCGGGTTTGATGACCTACTACCTGCTCACGCTCATTCTTCCCATGGCGATTTTCTTCCTCATCGGTTGGTGCTCAACCGCCGCATGAAGAAGGCTATGGGCGATGACGGCCCGTCGATGAACTTTGGCGGCGGCGGTTTTGGCGGCGGCGGGCTGGGTAAGTCCGGCGCGCGCGTGATCGCCTCCAAGGACGTGGGCGTGACCTTTAAGGACGTCGCCGGCCAGGAAGAGGCCAAGGAGTCCCTCAAGGAGGTCGTCGACTTTCTGGAGAAGCCGCAGCGCTACGAGGAGATTGGCGCCAAGCTGCCGCGCGGTGCTCTCCTTGTTGGCCCTCCGGGTACCGGTAAGACCCTGCTAGCCAAGGCTGTTGCCGGCGAGGCTGGTGTTCCGTTCTTTAGCATTTCGGGTTCTGAGTTCGTCGAGATGTTCGTCGGCCGTGGCGCCGCCAAGGTGCGTGACCTTTTTAAGCAGGCCAAGGAAAAGGCCCCGTGCATCGTGTTTATCGACGAGATCGATACCATCGGTAAGAAGCGCGATGGCGGCGGTTTTAGCGGCAACGACGAGCGTGAGCAGACGCTCAATCAGTTGCTGACCGAGATGGATGGCTTCGATAACCACAAGGGTATCGTTGTCCTTGCCGCAACCAATCGCCCCGACAGTCTCGATCCGGCGCTGCTGCGCCCCGGTCGTTTTGACCGCCGCATCCCCGTCGAGTTGCCCGATCTGACCGGCCGTAAGAACATCCTCGAGCTTCACGCCAAGAGTGTGAAGACCGAGCCGCCGATCGATCTGACCGCGATTGCCCGCGCCACGCCCGGTGCCTCGGGCGCCGACCTGGCCAATATCATCAACGAGGGCGCCCTGCGCGCCGTTCGCGAGGGTCGCAAGCGTGCAACCCAGGACGACTTCGAGGAGTCGGTGGAGGTCGTCATTGCCGGCCAACAGCGTAAGTCCACGGTGCTTTCCGACCACGAGAAGCAGGTCGTTTCCTACCACGAGATCGGCCATGCTATCGTCGCTGCCCGCCAAAAGGGTTCCGCGCCGGTTACCAAGATCACCATCGTGCCGCGCACGAGCGGTGCTCTTGGCTATACCATGCAGGTCGAGGAGGACGAGCGCTTCCTGACGACACGCCAGGAGGTCTTGGACAAGCTCGCCGTCTACTGCGGCGGCCGTGCGGCCGAGGAACTCATCTTTGGCGAGATGACGACCGGTGCCGCCAACGATATCGAACAGGCCACCAAGCTTGCCCGTAACATGGTGACGCGCTTTGGTATGTCCGACGAGTTTGGCATGATGGCGCTCGGTACCGTGCAGAACGCGTATCTCAATCAGGACACGTCGCTCACCTGCGCCCCTGGTACGGCCGAGCGTGTGGACGCGATTGTCGCTAAGCTGATCGAGGACGCGCACGATCGCGCCCTGCAGATCCTCAAGGAAAACAAGTTCAAGCTCCATGAGCTGGCTCGTTATCTGTACAAGAAGGAGACCATCACGGGTGAGGAGTTCATGAACCTCCTCACGCGCGAGAATCCGCTGATGCCCAAGCAACAGTAACGCCGCGGTCGAGCCAGTAAACGCCGACGCCATTGAGCAGCTTTCTCAAATGGGGCGTTTTGCTTGAGAGGGATGGAAATGAAGATCGTGGTGAGCGCCTGCTTGATGGGCGAGAGCTGCAAGTATAACGGGCTTGACAACTATCGTCGCGAGTTGGTCGAGGCCTGCGAGCGTACAGGGACTGAGGTCCTCTTGGTGTGCCCTGAGGTCTTTGGCGGCCTGCCCACGCCGCGCAGGCCGTCCGAGATTGTGAACGGCGAGGTCCGTACCTGCGAGGGTACCTCGGTCGATCGCGAGTTTCGCCTGGGCGCTCAACGTGCGCTCGACATGTGCGAGCAGGCGGGCGGCCCGTCCGAGATCGTTGCGTGCATTTTGCAGGATCGCAGTCCGTCGTGCGGCGTGGGCCATATCTACGACGGATCCTTCAGCGGCACGCTCACAACAGGTAACGGTGTCTTCGTTGACCTGCTCCTGCGCCACGGCTACCGCGTTATCCCGGCTAGCGAGTTCGACTCGAGCATGTTACGGCAATAAAAAACCGCCACAAAGGTATTGTCCCCTTTGTGGCGGTTTTGGTCGGTTAGGCCAGGATAGAATGGCCGTAAGCGTTGGCGCCTTGATGGCGGCGGCGAATTTCTCGTCGGTGAAGGGCTCCGGGTTGCCTTGCTTCCATTCGTTGGTGGCGTGCGCGTACTCGCACAGGGCAGGGATATCAGCCTCGGAAAGCCCGACCTGCTCAAGCGTCACGGGCAGGCCCATCTGATTGTTAAAGGCGGCGTAGCGCTCAAGGTTCTCGGTATCGCCCGTATAGGCGAACAGTACCAGCACACCCAGCTCACGACCTCGCCGTGCAGGTAGGAGCCTCGCGCGGAATGCTGCAGGAAGCGTTGTAGAACGCGTGCGCCACGCTCGAGTTGTAGTAGTAATCGTTTTGGTTGGTCAGGTTGGAGACGTAGCCCGTGTTGACCACGATATCGAGCGCGATCTGCTTGACGGCTTCGGTCGACAGGTTCTGGCGAACGTCCTCAAGACCCTGCACGCCATAGGTAAACAGCGGCTCGGAGCAGGTGTGTGCGAGCGCCAGGCCAAGACCTGCGGTGTGCTCCAGGTTGCCGGCGCTCGTGGCGTACTCGACCTCGGGCTGCTTGGACAGGGCATCGCCCACGCCCGCCCAGAAGTACTCCGCCGGAGCCTCGGCGATGATCTTGGGGTTGATGAAGATGTGCGCGGGGCGGTTGGGGTACGAATAGCCCTCGAGCGAGCCGTCGTCGTTGTAGACGACGGCAATGGCGGTCGCGGCCGAGCAGTTGGAGCAGATCGTCGGCACCGTAAAGACGATCTTCTTGAGCTCGATGGCCGCCGTCTTCATGGTGTCGAGCGCCTTGCCGCCGCCGCATGCGATAAGCACGTCGGCTTCCTGGCAGGCGGGGGAGTTTACGACCTTGGCGATATTGGCGCGTGTACTGTTGGTACCGTAGACGCGCGTCTCTAGAATCTCGACGTCGGTACCTTCCAGCACAGCTTCGATACCGGGAAGTGCTGCGGCCAGTGCCCGCTTGCCACCGATGATTGCGACCTTGGTCGCTCCGTATTCGGCCAGCGCTCCGGGCAGCTCGTCAAAGCAGTCTTCGCCGACGGTATAATCGCTCATCCCAATCGTGCGCATAGCAACCTTCTTTCGTTCGATAAAGTGCTTACAGGCATTTTGCTCCAAGTGAGTGCTTGCGACCGTGAGAAATTACTAAAGTATGAAACCGATGTTGAGGGTTTTTCGCTGGCGCGGAACGTGCTAGCATACTCCGCATAAGCGTTGATGGGGACGAGTAGTCGGCCATCCGCATGCTACAGAGAGCGGGGAGTGCTGAGAACCCGCGCATGCGACCGATGAAAATCACCCCGGAGCTGCGGTCCCAACGGACGCGTCGTGCAGACACGTCTTAGTAGACATCGCCGAGATGGTCGTCGATACAGACCAGCCGAGTAACGGATGCGAGCGCGCGAATACGCGGGCGAGGGCATCTAAGCTGGGTGGTTAAGCGAAGAGCTTTTGCGGGCACACGGCCCGTTTTGTGGCGCTTCGTCCCAGCTTGTAGGGACGGGCGCTTTTTTGGTGCCCAGAGGGCGTGCGCGCCCACGACATGAAAGGGGTACCGTGGCAAACGAGTACAAGCAGACGATGAATCTGCCCAAGACCGGTTTTCCCATGCGTGCCGGTCTTTCCAAGTCCGAGCCCAAGCGACTCAAGGACTGGCAGGACAACAAGGTCTACGAGCAGGTTCTGAAGAAGAACGAGGGTCACAAGAAGTTCGTGCTGCACGACGGCCCTCCGTACGCCAACGGCCCGATCCACATCGGCCACGCCATGAACAAGATCTCCAAGGACATGATCAACCGTTACTGGATGATGCAGGGCTATGAGGTTCCCTATGTCCCCGGTTGGGACTGCCACGGTCAGCCGATTGAGCACAAGGTCGAGGAGAAGCTCGGCACCGAGAAGTTCAACCAGACTTCCACGGCCAAGATCCGTGAGCTCTGCAACAAGTTCGCTGTCGAGAACATCGAGCTGCAGAAGGCCGGCTTCCGTCGCCTGGGCGTGCTCGGCGACTGGGACAACCCATATCTGACGCTCTATCACCAGCATGACGCCGCCGACATCGAGGTCTTCAAGGCCATGTTCGATAAGGGCATGATCTATCGCGGCCACAAGCCGGTTCACTGGTGCAAGCACTGTCACACCGCGCTCGCCGAGGCCGAGATCGAGTACTCCGACGAGACGAGCCCTTCCATCTTCGTTCGCTTTGAGATGACCTCCAAGCCCGCCGGCTCGAGAACTTCGACGCCCGGTCGACTTATCATCTGGACGACTACGCCGTGGACCATCCCGTCCGACCAGGCCGTTTCCCTCAAGCCCGGCGCCGCCTACGTCGCCGTTGAGCACGATGGCCGTGCCGAGGTCATGCTCGAGGACCTGGCTCCAAGTGCTGCGATGAGTTTGGCTGGGAGTACACCCCGGTCATGGTCGACGGCAAGCCCT
>ENA-OQER01000974-OQER01000974.1-human-gut-metagenome-genome-assembly--contig:-NODE-974-length-14877-cov-2.104271_pt1 | contig 14877 bp, 20 predicted proteins | sample MGYA00242797_ERZ504639 | MGnify/ENA primary metagenome ERZ504639 (study PRJEB26092, sample SAMD00036306) | human gut metagenome | host: Homo sapiens | study: EMG produced TPA metagenomics assembly of...
ACCGTTTTTCTTTTCATAAACCTATAAAATCACGACTTGTGAGAGGACGCTTATATCTGCCCTTCAAGCCCTAAGAAAGCACTACAGAATCTGCAGCACTACGCCCGTGAAACTCCGGTTTAATCATCCACTTCTTTGTAGTCTACGTCAAGCGCATCCGCCTCCTGCTTCATAGCCTTTGCAGCTTTTGCGGTTCTTGAAACGATCCACAGATCAGAGATTCCATCATAGATCAATGCAACTCCGATAAATTTCATTGCAAGGCTCACAACCCCAAATGCATTTACGATACAGATAATGCCGAGTGCAAGACTGATAATTCCAAGGATCATTGGACTCCACCACTTCTCATAACCGTTTGCCTTTGTCTCAAAAGCCATTTTGATATCGCTGATTCCATGGACTGCCAGCATAACACCGATAACGATTGGAATGATCATAGCGATGTACTCCGGTCTTGCAAACAGCCAGATGCCTACTAAAACCAGGATCAAACCAAGCATTCCGTTAAAAGATGTCAGTCTGTGATTTGTAAAATATCCCACAAGATTTACAACTCCCATAACAATTAAGCCAAATGCAAGCAGCATACAGATTGCACTAATTGTCTCATCTGACCAGATGATCAAAACTACTCCAAGTACTACACACAATAACGCTGATAAAATGACATCCGCTTTTATTCTTTTTAATGTCTCTTTCATTTTTCTATCCTCTCTCTTTAACAAAAATTTTTGTCATTGCTGTTTCTTTTATAACGAATATCATACCATTCTTTTAGGTTCCGGTAAATATACAGCTTATGAAAGAAGTATAAAAAGATAAAAAAATCGTTAATTTCTTGACATACAAACATGTCTTGATTAGACTACAGTGGAAAGAATTTTCATAATTTGCAAATCAATCTGAAAGGAAATAAATTACCATGGGAAAAGAAGTAAAGACGAATGCCATGCGCATTCTTGACAAAAATAAAATACCTTATGAAATTATCAATTATGAATGTGACGAATTCATCGATGGGCTTCACACAGCCGAAGCCACCGGAGCTCCGGTGGAGCAGTCTTTTAAAACACTTGTCATGCAGGGAAAAAGTAAACAATATTATGTTTTTGTACTGCCGATTGCAGAGGAAGTTGATCTGAAAGTTGCCGCAAAAACAGTCGGTGAAAAATCCGTAGAATGATCCACGTAAAGATATCACCGCCATTACCGGTTATGTACGTGGTGGATGCACTCCCCTTGGCATGAAAAAACAGTTTCCTACCGTTCTTCATGACAGTGCCAGAAATTTTGACAAAATCTATATCAGCGGTGGGCGTATCGGAACCTCCATTACCGTCAATCCGGATGCACTGCTCTCCGTAGTACGCGGACAATATGCGGATATCATCATGCATTAATTAGCGTTTCACTTAAAAACTGCCGCTTGCAGGCTGTGAAAATCCGTAACATAACCTGCAGGCGGCAGTTCAAATCCAAACTTCAAATTAACTTGTCAGTTCCCCGGGATTTTTGCGAGATTCATGATCTCCTGAAGCTCTGCGCCCTCCACCGGTGCATTTCCATAGCTGACGTGTTTTGCATCCTCTGTCACGCCGCCGAGAAGTCTTACATCCTTCTCTTTTGTCATCTCGATCGTATAATAATGCGCCTCATCTTTTAATGGATTGTATGTAATATAGATTCTGTAGCAAAGTGGCGGCACTAATCCTTTATCCGGAAGATCCACGCGGATAAGTGTCAGATCCTCTGAAATATCCAATGCCATAACGGAATAATCATCCTCTGTATATGGATAAAGTTTTGGCTCTTTGAATGCTGCCGCAAAAAGCTCATTGACGAATGCCTCTTTCTCATCGCAGAGTTTTTGCACGAATTCCGCTTTTTCTGTATACAAGCGCTTTGGGATCACAGAAAATTCTGTCTGATTTTTCACAAATGCCTGAAACTGCTGTGGTGTCATTTTGATCTGCTTTGGCTGTTTTGCCATTTTCTCATCTGCCTCATGCAGTTTCTGGATCAGTTCAATCTTCAATACCAGATTATCGGTAAATGGATTGATGACCATTCCGCTTAAATTCAATTCCGGTTTTACGGCAACGCTGTTGCACGCCGGGAATGGCATGCTTAAGAGTGCCTGGCTTTTTGGTGCATTTGCCATCTGCTCTTTGGAGGTGTACACTACAAAATACTGTTCGCCGGCACCGCTCTTTAAAAAGCAGGGAGTTGCTGATCCGGTGCTTTTAACATTGCCGGAACTAACAGTTTCGTCGGACGAAGCAGATTTAAGACTGCTGTAAGCTTTTCTTTTGTCCGGTCTGCTGCGTAATCTTTGATTGCCTCCTCCAATCTATCATTTGTGATTTCCATTGTTGTCTTTTCTTCCATAATAAAACTATCCTTTCCTGATGCCCTATGCCAGAAATATGTTTCCTGACGATTTTCTATCTTGTGATCGCTGACATTCCATATTTCAAATTTGAACCATGATTTCTCTTATTTTAGCACATTACTGCGATTTATTCCATTTATTTCTGTTGCTGCATTTGTATTTATGACAATCTACACATTCAGTATACATACCTTATAACTCTTTGCAATTCATGCAGCTTTATGTGCTATTTTAATTTTTTTAATAAATCCGGCAATTCGCTCAATTCAAAAATGCGGTAATCCGGATGGATCGTACCATGATCTGTTATATTTCTGTCTCTCTGATACCAGATTGTAGTCAGTCCGGCATTTTTTCCACCAAGGATATCTGAGGATAAGCTGTCGCCCACAATGACACACTCTTCCAGCTTAAAATCAGGAATATGTGCAAAACAATAGTCGAAAAATTTTTTGTCCGGTTTATGATACCCGATTTTTTTGAAATAAAAAAGTTCCTCAAATACGGTTTGATTCCGGATTCCTCAATACGTCTGCTCTGCACTTCATAAGTTCCATTGGATGCAGCATACAATCTGTACTTGCCGTGCAATTTCTGTAAAAGTTCGAGCGCGCCATACTTTCGTTGTTCATATGCAAGATTCTGCTCGTAACATTTCGCAGTTTCTTCCGGCGAAGCTGTTATCCCATATTCTTCAAAAAAGATCCGGTAACGGCTTATTTTCACTTCCTCCTGCGTCAACTCACCGAGTTCTAACTTTTTCCATTGTGCCTGATTGATCTCACTGTACCTCGCCAGCAATTTTTCTGTTGGCTCCACTCCAACTTTTTGCAGTGCTTTTTTCAGCGCTTCCTTTTCTGCCTTGTGGAAATCAAGAATGGTATCATCTAAATCTAATAAAACTGTTGTTATCATGTCATTTCCTCTTATGCTTACATATAAAAACACATTATTTTCTTAATCATAACAGACCTTTTTCTAAAAATCATCTTTTTTGTGATTTTAAACGGAATGTGATATACTAACCACGTTATTATTTGAAATTTCTGCATATTTGCTGTGCAATTTTATATTTATGAAAGGTTCATCTATGAAGGAAAAAATCTTTAACATTATTCAGATTGGCGACAAGAGCAACCGCCTCAGCCGCGCTTTTGATATTTTTATCACAATCCGGGAATGAGCAAGTCCAGAGCCACGATCCGTTTCCTCGTTTCTTTTGACGGTATTGTGGATCTGCTCACGATCATTCCTGCTTTTTTCCTGTCCGGGTTTGTCATTTTCCGTATGTTGCGCGTGGCAAGAGTTTTCCACCTGTTCCGTCTGAATGCCAAATATGACTCTTTCAACGTAATCACAACTGTTTTATATGAAAAAAGAAATCAGATCATCTCCTCTGTTTTTATTGTGCTGATTCTCATGCTCGCCAGCATCTGTGCATGTACAGCGTAGAACACGATGCACAGCCTGAGGTATTCCGCAACGCTTTCAGTGGTATCTGGTGGAGCATGTCAACGCTTCTCACCATCGGTTACGGTGATATTTACCCGATCACAACACTTGCTATCTGTGCTTCCGCAAAAAGACACGATTTTGAAATTGAATGATATTATTATTATACGTGGGGAGAATGGTTAAATATACGAGGCAGCAATGACTCTTGCTTTGTCACAAAAAGGCATAGAAAAGGATGTATCCCTCTAAATTGCACTTTGCATATTTTCTGAAAATTCGGATTGACAACTACACTATTTTGATATAGTATAAATCGCAGGAAATGAGTTTTTCAACCGTACAGTTTTTACTCATGCGGCTCACTCGTTTCTTTTTTTATTCTCAAAATATCATATAAATATAATTTATTATCTTGGGCATGTCTTATTACCATTCTGCCTTTAAAAATATTATATCCTGTTAATTCACCATCATTATTGTATTTAGGAACAGCAAATCTAGTATCATAAGACTAAATACAACAGTGGTGGAAGTAGAAATAAATGAAAGACTAAAATCTACTTTGCCCTATTCAAAGTGGAAATAAACTTTTCACTTCAGTCATATAATAATATTGCAGATTCAACCCAAATACCGCTTGCATTTAGCGGACATTAGTGGTAATATATCTGCTAGTGATCAGGTTGCAGAAACTTGCGATGCCTGCGACCGGAAGGAAGACCTGCGGGCCTTCCTTTTTTTACAAAAATACATGGAGAAAAATATGCCAAAGAAGCCAATTAAACCCTTTATTACATACTCTGATCAGATAAATATTCTGACTCAGAAAAAACAACTTAATATTCCGATTTGTCATATGCTGAGGGGAAATTGCATGATATTGGCTATTACTCCTTAATTGATGGATACAAAGATATATTTTATAATCCAATGACCAGAACATATGAAAATGGAACAAAATTTACCGACCTTGTTGCATTATATGAATTTGACGAAAATCTTCGTTCCCTTGTATTCAAATATATTTGCCATATTGAGCAGAAAATCCGTTCGCTAATTTCCTACTCTTTTTGTGAGGCTTTTTCAGAAAATCAATCAGCATATTTAAATCCGCTCAATTACAATGTTTCAAGAAAAAACAGACAAGACATATCTAAACTGATATCTATGCTGACATACGAGGCAAATCAGAACACAGAGCATAATTATGTAGTCTACCAGAGAAAAACTTATGGTAACGTTCCGTTATGGGTTATAATGAAAACTCTTACGCTTGGTCAAACTTCGAAAATGTATTCATTTATGCTCCCAAGCATAAAATCCAAGGTTAGTGTGCATTATGGCAATATTACAGAGAAAGAATTAATCCAATATTTAAAAGTACTTACTGTATTTCGTAATATATGTGCACATAATGAACGGCTATTTTCTTTTGAAACCAGATTCGAAATACCCGATACTGCACTGCATAAGAAAATGGGTATTCCTCAAAAAGGTACCCAGTATCTTTACGGAAAACATGATATGTTTGCATTGCTCATAGCTTTTCGATACCTGTTGGATAAAGATGATTTTACATCCTTGAAAAAAGAACTAACCAAACTAATTAATAGATTTTGCACAGCCACATCACCCACTCAAAAAAATAAATTACTTCAGGCAATGCATTTCCCGTCCAACTGGTCAAACATTACCCGATATAAATTATAAACTTCCATAATAAAAGAATCTCCACCGATACCGGTGGAGAACAACACTTTCGGCCCAACCAATTCTATACCGCATATTGGTCAGCGGTAAACCATCAACCCGACCTTTTCTATACCACATATCGGTCAGTGGTAAACTTTCGATTTCACTATTGAACGCTCTTTCGTATGTATTACATCCCACTCAATCAATGAAATTTCGCAGGATTCCGATATGCCTTTATGCCGCTTTCTTAAATCGTTCCATAAATTGCTTTGCATAAGTCTCATACCGAAGTCGTTTTCCTTCTGCATCATCACACCAAGTTTCCGGTACATACTGAATCTCCACGGCGATATCTCGTAAAACCAGTGCTCCGTACTTCCGTCGCTTCTGCATCCCATCAGAATAATTCCGATAATTCTTTTCTTGATGATACAGCTACGCTAAGGAAAAGGCCATATTGTCTGCACCGGACATGTCTGTCCGATGTAGTGCAACTATTGTCTCCACATGTTTCGTGAACGGAAACATGTCGCAAGGCTGGCACTCGACAGCCTGATATCCATGTCTTGTGAGATATTTTAAATCCCTCGCAAGTGTCTCCGGGTTGCAGGACACGTAGACCACTTTTTTCGGTGCAAGTTTTACAACTGAGGATAAAAATGCCTCATCGCTTCCTGATCTCGGTGGATCCATGAAACAACATCCACTTTTTCGTTCTGCTCTGCCAGCTCCACCATAAATTTTCCGGCATCTGCATTGTAAAACTGTTCATTTTGGATGTGGTTCCGTTTTGCGTTGATGATTGCATCCTTCACAGCATCACGGTTTAACTCCACGCCGATCACTTCTTTTGCCTGAGACGCAGCGATCAGACCAATGGTTCCCGTTCCACAGTACGCATCGATCACTTTCTCTTTTCCGGTCAGCCCCGCATACGCAATCGCCTTGTTATAAGTATCTCTGTCTGCACCGGATTCACCTGATAAAATGATTTTGGTGAAATACGGAAGGTACAGCCGCAGAGCGTGTCCTCAATATAGCCTTTTCCATAAATGACGGTTTCTTTTTCTCCGAGAACCATGCTGGTCTGTTTATCATTTACGTTAACCACAACTGTAGTTATTTCTGGATGAAGTTTCCGCAGTGCTTTTACAAAATTGTTTTTGGATGGAAGAATCGGGGAACCGAGCACCAGCACTACCATCACCTCGCCGCTGTGAAAACCACGGCGCACGAGAACGTGCCGGAGCAGACCGTATCCGGTGTCCTCATCATAAGTTTTTATTTTAAATGAATGTAAAAGTCCTCTGATATCACGGATGATAGCGCTTGAAAGCTCATCCTCGATCTCACAGGAATCAATGTTGATGACCTCATGGTTCCGGCCTTGTATACACCGGAAATCACGCCGCCCGGTGCCGCCTTTGCATGTCCGTTTCCTGCGGTACGTCTGCCTCCGTTTGCATGTTTTCCCCTGCGCTCCACATCAAACACTGCGTGTACTTTATTTCTGTAATGATACGGATTTTCCATTCCGATGATCGGCAGGACTTTACAGTAATCCCCAATGTTTTTGCGCACATAGGTCTGTTTTTCCTGCAGCTGTTGTTCATAGGACATTCCCTGATAATCACAGCCGCCACATTTTTTTGCATACGGACAGGCTGCTGCCGGTTTCTTTTTTTGTTTCTCTGATTTCCATGTGTATTTTTTCTGCAATGCTCCCGCATTATCTATGATTTTTTTCTTTCCTTTTTCCTGCATAACTGCTCCTTTTATTTTGGCTTGCTACTTTCATTTTGGCTTGTTACTTTTCATCTCTATGTGTTTATGCTATCATAGGAACCCATAAGAATCAAAATATTTTTAGTGAGGTTATGAATATGAATTTTATTAAGAAGAATTGGAAAGGTGTGCTGTTATGCCTGATAATCGCGATTCCAAGCTGGATTTTAGGAAAATTTTCCCAATTGTAGGCGGTCCTGTCTTTGCGATCCTCCTAGGAATGGTCATTACATTATTGGTCAGCGATAAATCTGCTCTACAGAGCGGCATCACATTTGTGTCCAAAAAGATCCTGCAATATGCTGTTATTTTACTTGGTTTTGGAATGAATCTCTCTGTCATCCTGCAGACAGGAAAACAATCGCTTCCAATCATTCTTGCAACGATCACAACATCCTTGTTGTTGCCTGGGTATTACATAAAATCCTTCATGTTCCCGGAAAATCTCCACACTCATCGGTGTAGGTTCCTCGATCTGTGGAGCTCCGCAATTGCAGCTACTGCTCCTGTCATTGACGCTGATGATGAGGAAGTTGCACAATCAATTTCTGTCATTTTCTTTTTCAATATGCTTGCCGCTTTATTTTTTCCTATGCTTGGCACCGTTCTTGGTTTTTCCCAGACAAGCGGAGAAGCTTTCGGTATTTTTGCCGGAACTGCTGTGAATGACACCTCTTCCGTTACCGCTGCTGCCTCCACCTGGGATTCCATGTACAACCTTGGTTCGGCGACTTTGGATAAAGCTGTCACCGTAAAACTACAAGAACACTGGCAATTATCCCAATCACGCTTGTCCTTGCTTTTCTTCGAACCAGAAAGGAACAAACGGATCATAATAAAGTGGATTTTAAAAAGATTTTTCCAATGTTCATTCTCTATTTTATCATTGCATCCATTATTACAACAATAGCAGTGAACTTCGGTGTTCCTGCAGCTGTTTTCAATCCGCTAAAAACTTTGAGCAAGTTTTTCATCGTTCTTGCCATGAGTGCAATTGGTCTGAATACCAATATTGTGAAATTAGTGAAAACAGGAGCCAAGCCTTTGCTTCTTGGATTCAGCTGCTGGATCGGTATTACCTGTATGAGTTTGCTGATGCAACACGTATTAGGTCTGTGGTAAAATTATGAATCTTTTTGATAGGAGGAAGCGGTTTTCGCTCCTTCTATTTTTGTATTCTGGCAAATAGAAGCGCTATCACCATCAGAAAGCATCCCACAAACACAAAACACCACTGTATTCCGATTTTTGTCAAAAATGCTGAGGCTGACAGCGTCAGAATCTCCACCAGATTCACTCCCATATTAAGCACAGACAGCGTTGCCGCACGCTGGCTGCCACACTCCGCTTCGTCCACAAACTGATTTTCCAGATTCATCAGCAAATATTCCGGAAGATTTAAAAGCAACGGTAATATCAGCATTAGAAGCAGTACGGCTGCCCTGAATTTTACCACTCCAAAAAGAAGAAATGCCACCCCTGCTGCGGCAGCTGTAACTGCGGGCAGTTTTTCCCTACTGGACTTTCCGTTTTTTCCGTCAGACAATTTTCCTAAAATGGGTTCTGCCAGCATCTGTACGGCTGAATAGCTCAAAATGATCAATGACATCCATTCTACCGGCAAACCGCAGTTCTCAAGTTTTACCACATAAAAGAAGTTGATCAGAAGCCATGCGATACTGAAAATCGCCAGCGAAATCACAAACAGAAATGCTTTTTTGTTTTTAAATACCGCTAAAATCTGCCGTATCGAATCCTTTTTCTGCATAGTATCACCGCTATTCTCCTGCTGTCTGATGTCTGCCTGAAGCCGCATTTCTTTTCTATCTGCAATTATGGTTTTACTGCTTTCACTTCTCAGGAAGAACGAGCATACAACCGCTATAATATCCATGACTACGGTTGTAATCAGTAGACCTTCCATACCGCTTATTTTATAAATCCCGGCATACGCAACTGTACTGATGATAAAACCTGCTATTCCAAGTTTTCTGCATGTGCTGTTTTTACAAGATATCCGTTTTCCCCATACAGATTGTACAGGTATGCGCTTCCTGTCCCGGAGGTAAAGCACGCCGCAATCCCCTCCACAACTGCCTCCACGACGAACAGTGCAAGTGACCGGCTCACAAAGGCTGCAAGCAATAAACTTCTCGCGCCAAACAGTAACACCTGCGCCAAAATCAGTGATTTCCGGTATCCAATTTTATCTGTTATAAATCCTGTTGGAATTTCCCCCAGAAAAATCACGCCTGACAATAATGCCTGAAGGATGAAAAATACGTGTTCCGACACACCAGCCTGCGTTCTTACCAGCAACGCAACCGGTGCAAAAAAGACAAGTCCATTCAAAAAACAGACTCCATCATAACTATCAAATTTTAATTTTTTCATGAGATATCTCCTTTTTTCTAATTCGTAATCAGTTGACCGATCTTCTTTTTTGTAACAAAAAGATTACACCTATCTGTAACCTGATCTAAAAACTGTGCCGTCTTTGATCTCAGCCAGTTTTTCCATCATTGAATTAGAAAAAAAATCAATGTCTCATGTATTTGATAACCTCCGAAGTCTTACTTTTAAAATATACTGTTATTTAAAAACTGTATCAGTGAGAAATGTTCACTGACGTAATTTATACTAACATAACGTATTTCAAATTACAAGTTTCAGTGCCCCTCCTTTTCATCAAACTATCTTTATTTTTCTTCATAGAACTCTTTTCTATTTTACATTTATCTAATTTTTGCTTTCAAAAAAAGACTTCCAAAATTTACTCAGAAGTCTTTTTGAAACATCTTATCTTCTATAAAATAAGCTTAGTTTATTTGCTTAATGCATCCTGTACTGCAAGTATTAACATTCCTGCACAGTCTGTGCAGCCCTCCGGAATTACATCGAGATTGAAACCTTCTATTTTGGTTGGAATACCATTATCATCTGCAGTTATTTTAATTTCTGCAATTTTATCCGGTCCCATATTCTGAAGTTCCTGAAGAACCATAGTCTGCTTTGTTGGCACATCATCTGGAATGCATCCGGATCAGTCAGGGAATAACTCCAGAATCCATTGTCATTTACAACGATGGTTGTGATTCTTATCACCCTCAAGGTAATATCTACGTCTGTACCTCTCTTGTATCCATTGGCTTCCGTGTGATAGCTTCCGGATACATTTCGCTTCTCATTGCTCTTACCGCAGCCAGCAAATGCAAGAAGCATTATGCATCCTAGCAAAAGTGTAATAACCGCCTTATGAATTAACTGTTTCCTCATTTTTCTTCTCCCCCTTTTTTCCTCTGAATCCAGGAATCACAAGGAATATAATACTTAATGCCATTCCAAGGATTAAGATTGCATTAGCACCACCAACAACAAGTTTCCATGTATTGCCCTCCTGCATCTCAAGACCTACACCTGATGTATTGGCAAATACATATAACTGTCTGTGTGCTGATTCCTGTAACATGCGGATACCGTAATCTGTTCCGTATAAATTTTTTGTCGTTACAGCTGTCTGTGGAGCAAGCCACATGTCAAGACCTGCAAGTACACCTGTATCAGGAACATAGATTGTAAATCCATAGCCGCATCTGTGATCATACGTCCATGTGATCCCCACTCACCTCTCGCAAGATCTGTCACTAATGGTTTGCTTGCACCTGTCCAGCCTGTTCCGATATAGTTATAACTTGTCATATATCCATTGCAGTCTGCTTCTTTTGTAACAATCTCAAATGGTCGGCAATAGATTTCTCTTAATGCCTGCTCATCTACCAGGTATGTACCCCACCACGGTTTGTCTCCTGATCATTGGCTACAAAATGTTTTAAGTATACCGCAATCTTTTTATCCTGTAACCCTCTGATCTCCTCTGCTGCTATTTTTCCGGAAGTGTCGGATCTTCTGAATAGGCCTCGAAGCATCTTCCACCAAATGGAGATCTGTGGATATTAACAGTCATACCATACATACCGGAAATTCCGTTTGCAAGGCATTCATCTCCATAAATAGTTCCCATTCTGTAAGCAAGCTCTTTATTCCATGTTGCTGCACGCACAGTTGAGCCTACATACTGATTAGCTGTTTTATCGGATGTCAGATTGTGGAGTCCTTCTGCACCGTCCATATCAATTGCAGCTGCCTTGTTGATGGAAAGGATTGCCGGGTTGCTCCAGCCACAGGTTCCATATAATCTTCTAAGTTCATCCACTGACATTTCTTCTACTAACTGCTGCCACTTCGGATCATCAAATTCAAGACCTGTCATGTCTGAGATTTCCAGTCCACTGTCTACTCCGGTAACAGCCGGTTCTGCGTCCGGCAGATTATCAAGATCATACTCCCATCCAGAAGTATTATTCGTCATAAGTGCAACTGTTTCATCGGAAGCTGCCACATTCATATTTGTCTCTCTGGATGTCGGCATCGTTCCTGCCCAGTCAGAACGGGATACATATCCGACTGTTCCGTCTGCTCCAAAGTATCCGTCACCAGCTGTGACTGCATCAAACAGGTTCTCTGCTGCCACTTCATCTGTGGAACGTTTGCCCTGGTTTGCGTCATTGTATACAACTTTACTGTCTACTGTGTAGGCAATTGGCTCTACAGCCGTTCCATCACTGTTAACCTTCATGTTATGAGAATCTGTCTGAAGCCTGAATTCATAATCACCGGCACTTAATACATAGCATTTGTTATTCTTATAGTCATAAGATGCCATGTCATCTACATTCATAGTAAGTGTCACCGTCTCAGATTCACCTGGTTTTAGTGTATTTGTTTTTTCAAATGCTCCAAGTACTACAGATGATTTTTCAATCTCCTCTGCCGGGTCATATGGTGCTGCATAGTAGAGCTCTACGACATCTTTTCCTGCAACATCGCCGGTATTGGTAACTTTTACATCGATATTGATTGTTCCACCAATATCTCCTAACTCTGTTTTCTCAACTTCCCAGTCGAAGTTTGTGTAAGACAAACCATAACCAAATGGGAACTGAACAGTTGTGTCATAATCAATATAACCATCAGCTGCTGCTGTCTCATAATAGCGATATCCAACATAAATACCTTCCTGATAGTAAACATATTTGTTGTTTCCATCAAAGTTAGAATATGTGTAATCGCCAAAATTGTAATAAGAAGGAGCTGTTGTAAGGTCATATGCATAAATATCAGCAAGATGTCCGGATGGATTTACTTCACCGGCAAGGATATTTCCGAGAGATCCACATCCTCTGGAACCCGGCATTCCGATCCAGAGTGCTGCATCAATTGCCTCATCATCCAGAAATCCTGTTTCCATTACCATAGCTGTATTCAATACAACGATGACTTTGTCATAATGCTCTTCTACATAGCTTAAAAGTTCCTGTTCTACGCTCTGGAGCTCCAGATAATGTTTGCCGGCATCTCCTCCGACATAGCCGTCCATCTCTATCGTTGCATCCGATCCTTCTCCACCTGCACGTCCGATCACTACCATTGCCACATCCGAATAGTTCTCTGAATATGTCAGAACATTTTCACCTTCGTAATCGTATGCTTCATACTCATCTAAGGACTGCTCTAAGATACTGTGATCTGCTCCTGACATATCTGTCATTCCACCTTCCTGATCACTTCTCTCTTTGTAATTGTCCTCATAGAACTGCCACAGTCCAGGGTTTACTTCGAATCCGGCATCTTCCAGACCTTTTTTTCATATTTGTGTTCAGATCCTGCTTGAACCAGCTCGATGCAGAACCAGAACCCTGATATAATGTCTGATAAGATGCAATACCAAACAGATTAATCTTCGTTCCTGCTGCCAGTGGCAGAGAAGCATTGTCCTTGTTCTTTAGCAATACGATACCTTCATTTCCAAGTTCCTCTGTGAGATCTGCGGCCTGCGACAATGCTTCGTCTGCTGACATCTCATAAACAGAATTACTGTCATCCCTGAAATAAAGCTTGATCATTGTGATGTATCTTGATACAAGCAGGTCAGCGACTACGGTAACGATCAGCAGAATTGCGGTTATCGCAATACCAATGTACCCTTTTTTCTTTCCTTTGCTTTTCATATTTTTCCTCCTTTTTTCTGATGAACGAATCGTAGCATAAAAAAGAGGCAGATTGCCTCTTTTCACAACTGGTCATTTTCAATTCGTAATTTTAAGTTCTGGATTCTGTGTATGAAAACCAGAACTGACCGGTTATATTTATGCCATTTGTAGTTTTATCTTATGGGATTGGTATTGAAATCCGCTTGATCACAAGCGCATGCTCCTTATGTATCGTCATGCAGCCATCATATTTTTTCACAATCTCTTTCACACTCTTAATGGAATAATCAATTCCCTCTTCTCTCACTTCCTGTGCTTCCTTTGAGTCTTCGAAATAATTCTCAAGCTGTATCATAAGCAGTCCGTTCTTCTCCCAGACCGATAGTGCAATCTGCTTCTTGTCCGGCTCTTCCAGCATTTTGATGGAATAAAAGGTATCCTCGAAAAGTCCTGTAAAAAGTGCGTAGACATCCATTGTCTCCATAAAATCCATCTTCGCACCATCCACAATGCACGCCATTGTGATATGATTCGCCTGACAGTAAAAGTTCTTCTCCGTCAATACAACATCTAATACTTCGTTTCCAGTCTTCACAACCGCATCATAAATCTGAATGGAATCCTTAAGGTCCTCTAGCGAATCCTTAAGCTGTTCTGAAACCTGCATCTCCTGGATTCCTGTAATCTGCTGTTTTAACTCATGACACTTTAAGTTGATCGCGTTCATGTTTTCTTTCGCTACGGCATACTGCTCCTGCCGCTTCAGCCATAAATATTTTACCAGAGACAGTTCATTCTCATCCTGAATCCTACGGAAAATACCATCATCTAAGATCAGGATGAAAAGACAGCAGATCATGGAATAAAAATGGCACACCAGTTCCAGACCATAGTATTCATTATTCGCATAGCTTTGTACCATTCTGCTCAAAACAAGCACGACAAAGAATACGCCTACTGAAAATCCAATAGTCTGTCTGACACTGATGTCAAACTCTCCTTTTCCTCTTTTTTTCTCACAAAAAACAAATAACATGTTCCATATACCAGTGCGACTGTCAGAAACATCTTCAAGTTGATATCCGGTTCTGAATCTGTCGGTGCATGTGGAACATGAAACAGGATTCCACGGATACATTTTTCTATCATGCCAACGGTATAAGCCAAATGCTGTACGGCATAAGCACAGACAGCCGTGTAAGTACCTTTCTCCATGAGATCACATACACACGGTAGGCAATAAATCCGATCATCGCTGTTTCCAGAATAAATTTGATATTCGAATTTGTGTCCATTGCAGCGATCACACTTCCTGCAAGCACAAGCAGGACTCCCTGCTGCCAGAAATGCTCTCTCTTTTTCATCGGAATCATAAGAATCCACGTTATCACCAACATCTCGATAAAAAAAAGATGCCTGTATCCATTCAATACGCAGCCCGTTCATTGCACTCCTCCGTAGTAATCTGTCAGTATCTCCATAAATTCCTGCCTTTTC
>ENA-OQER01000975-OQER01000975.1-human-gut-metagenome-genome-assembly--contig:-NODE-975-length-14860-cov-2.047105_pt1 | contig 14860 bp, 17 predicted proteins | sample MGYA00242797_ERZ504639 | MGnify/ENA primary metagenome ERZ504639 (study PRJEB26092, sample SAMD00036306) | human gut metagenome | host: Homo sapiens | study: EMG produced TPA metagenomics assembly of...
TGATTATGCGAAAAAGGCATGCGAGGTAAGTGCGGTCAATTACCTGTTAAAACCGATCGAAGTGGAGGAATTCAAACAGGTGATGGAGCATGTCATTGCACTTTGCAGACAGAAAAAGCAGTGGAAAGAACAGAAAGAAAATCTGTTAGTCGCAGATAAAAAATTATTGTTATACAGACTTTTTAACACGAAAGAATCTGTGACAGAGATTGTGGAAAAATTAAAAGAATACAAGATTAATCTGGAAAATAAATATATCTGTTTCGTGAGTATTGAGACACGGAACAATTACTTTGAACTGTGCGAGGAAGAATTTGAAAAAATACTGAAACGCAATATGAAATTACCATATGAACAGATCGACTTTTATCCAAACCAGATTTATGTGATCATTTACAGCAGAGAGCCGATCGAGGAACGGAAAGTGGAAAATTCCATCCGTTTATTATATGCCGATCTGACCGAGGAAAAAGCAGAGATGCCATCGATTATTGTCGGAACAACATTCTTTGGAATAAAAGAATTTTCAGGCAGGGTAAAAGAAATGGAAGATGTCCGAAATGACACGTTCAGCTATTTTTCGGGAGTAATCTACATTGCACAGAAAGCAGCGCGGGATACAGGAACGCTCGAGGAAACCATGCAGATGAAAGATAGTATTTTCCGAAGCATAGAGGATGAAAATATGCCTGCAGTGGAAGAACAGTTATTGGTCTATCTGAAACGTCTGGAAAATGAAAAAGCGTCGAGTGCATTTTATGCAAAGTATCTGATTTTAGATATTGTCAAGGCTATTTATCAGAAATACGGCATCTATAACGAGAGCCTGATCATGCAGACAGCAGATGAAATTATGAACAGTCATGATCTTTGGAAAGTGGGTGAAGTTGTGTCAAAAGTGATACGGGAGATCACTGTTTCCCAGAAACAGAGTCTGCCGGATACGAGCCTCACGGTATCCGAAATCAAAAAAGTCATCAAGAATGAGTATATGCATGATATCGGTCTGGAAGAGATCGCAGAAAAAGTCTGCCTCACAGCGTCTTATGTGAGCTTTATTTTCAAGAAGGAGACAGGATACAATCTTGTGAAATATTTGACAGACTATCGCATGAAGAAAGCGAAAGAACTGTTAGAGGAGAGTAACTGGAAGATCGTGGATATCGGAAAGGCATGTGGCTACACAAACCAGCCCTATTTCAACAAACTGTTTAAAAATTACTATGGTGTGACACCGAAGCAGTACCGTGAGCAGAAATAAACAGAAAAATTGGAAGTGAAATACAGTGGTGCGGTCATGTTGCCAGAAATACATAAGAAGTGGGGAGAAGGTCAAGTGAAGAAAATTTGTAACTGGTTTATACATAATGCGTCCATGCAGAAAAAGCTTATTATAAGTTATATTATTCTGGTGTCGATTCCATTATGTATTCTCGGTATTCATTCGTTTTCTGCGGCAAATCAAAATCTGCTGGACCAGACAGAAGTGACGATGGACAATAATTTACACCGTATGTGTCAGGAGGCAGACGCTATTTTTCAGAGAGAGACAGATTTTACAAAATATCTGGCGTACAATCTGGAATTTCGACAGACGTTGGAGGGGAATGCCTATAATGGTAGTGCAATCGCACAGAGCCTGAATAAGACGGTGGAACCGGTATTCTGGTACTTTATAACGAGTGATGAAAACTTAAAAATGATCAAAATCGTCACACCAAATACGGCATCAGACATAGGCTCTTTCCTGGAGTCGCGGAGCCATATGAGGATACGGTGTGGTACAAAAAGCACGAAAAAGATTTTAATACAGAGTGGACGGTCGAGGAGGACGGAAAGCTGTATGCAACGCGGACAATTTTAGATACGGCAACGACCAGCAGAAGAATCGGTGTACTGCGTGCGGAATTTTACTTAAACCGGATTTTGGAACCGTTTGATACGATGGATTATCTGGACAACGGGATCGTGATAAAAGACGGAAATGGTCAGGTGATTTACACAAAAAAAAATTGCTGATGAGCAGATGGAACAGAAAATTGAAGCGTACATCGGAGAAAACCCGGAGGATGCATCGTCTTAAATAAAGAATATATTTTAAAAGAAGCGTCGATGGAAAAAAGTCGACTGGAAAATTTACTATTTTATTGACCGGAATACAATCTCGGAACAGATTTATTCCATTATATTTTCTACAATCATAGTAGTACTTATTTGTGTCGGACTGACACTGGTGGTGATTGGAGTGCTGTCGCGTGTGATCGGTCAGAGAATTTTGCAGTTGAGGGATCAGGCGGAGCGTATTGCAAACGGCGATCTGCAAAATCCCTGTCACACAACCGACACGGATGAGGTTGGCATGGTGACGAACAGTCTCGGAAGAATGACTGTGCAGTTAGATTCCATGATTAATGAAGTATACAAGATGGAGATTGAGAAAAAAGAATCCGAATTGAGAGCGCTGCAGGCGCAGATGAACCCTCATTTCCTCTACAACTGCCTCTCAGGTATCAAGTGGAAGGCGCTCAGAAAAGGGGATGACGATATCAGCGATATCACAGGACTTCTGGCAAAATTCTACCGCACAGCATTAAACAACGGACAACAGATCACAACGGTGAGCAGTGAGTTGGAGAATATCCGGGCGTATATTGAGATCCAGAAAAAAAAATGCATGAGGAACCATTTGAGGTGGAATACCGTATAGATGAGAGCGGTCTCGAATGCTGTATGCCGAACTTCTGCTTCAGCCGCTGGTGGAAAATGCGATGAAGCACGGCATTGATTATATGGAAGAACCGGACACCGGAAAAATTATTGTAGAGTTTTGCAGAAAACCGGAGCAGCTGGTATTTTCTATTTACAATAACGGACCTTTGATCGAACTTGAAATGGTAGAGAAATTGTTGAATGAACAGGGAAAAGGCTATGGAATCCACAATATCAAGGAACGTCTGGAGCTTTATTACGGAGCACTCGGAAGTCTTGAAGTGAAAGTCACTGATGCAAAATATACCTGCTTTACGGTAAAGATGCCGGATACGCTGCAGAAGAAAAATCCAAAATAAAATACATGAAAAAGTATTACTTTTCCAAAGAAGTATTATTTTATTCTGCTAGGTTCGACTGTATGATAAATATATCAAATGAAAGAGAAAAACAGCAGCAGACAGCGGTATTTTCTTTCGGGAAAAGGAGAAAAAGGTATGAAGAGAAAAGTTTTGAGCGTATTATTGTGCGCAGCAATGACACTTGGGGTAGTAGCAGGATGTGGAAGCTCCTCGGATACAGGAAGCACAGATTCAGCATCTAAGACAGAGACAAAGGGAGAGAAAACAGACTCTTCTTCGGACAAAGTGACAATCCGTATGTCTTACTGGAATAGTGAAGACACGGTACAGGCAATGTTAGATTATCTTGCAGAGGCAGTGCCGGAGGTAGAGATTGAATATCAGTTTATTGATAACTCTAACTACGATACAATTATTGATACCCAGCTTTCCGCAGGCGAAGGACCGGACATCATCTGCGAGTCACCGGGTTCTGCATTAAAACATGCAAAATTAGGTTATCTGGAAGCGTTGGATGATCTGGCAGCTGATTATTCCACAGCAGGTACAAGTGTTTACGGATATAACGGAAGTACCTATGCACTTCCGGGAATCAGCTGGTTTGAAGGAATCTATTATAACAAAGAAATTTTTGAAGAAAATAATGTGGAACTTCCAAAGACATTTGATGAGTTTTTAGATGTTTGTACAACATTCCAGAATGCAGGAGTTACACCACTTGCAGCAGGCTTAAAATCATGGGAACCGCTGTTAAAGAGTTCTATGGCATTTGTGACAGCAGAGTATCTGTCCACTGATGAGGGAAAAGGTTTTGGAGAAAAATATCGTAACGGCGAAGTGACAATGGACGGAACCTGGAATCCATATATCGAGACATGGTCACAACTGATCGATAATGGTGTATACACAGCAGACATGACAGGTATTGATCATGATCAGGCATTAGAGCAGTTTGCAACAGGCGGTTCAGCAATGTTCTGCTCCGGTCCTTGGGATTATGATGCGATCATGGAAAAAATCCGGAGTTACAGCTTGACATGATGCCTTTCTATGGAACAAAAGAGAGCGCAGGCTGGCTCATGGTGGTCCTGGCTGTGGATTTGCAGCAAATGCTTCTTCCAAGAACCTTGACGCAGTGAAAAAAGTGCTTGCAGCAATTTCAACGACAGATGGACAGAACGCTTTATGGCAGAACAATCAGGGGGGTTCTTCTTACTTAAATGGAGTAGAATTTGACCTTCCGGAAGCATATACAAGTGTCGCAGGTGCGTTAGCAGCAGGAAATGTTTACTGCCCATGGAATGAATGGGGTTCTGCAGCAGGTGCACATGAGACTTATGGAACAGAGATGCAGAGTTATCTTTTAGGTGCGCAGGATTTATCCACAACATTACAGACGGTTGATGAAGTGGTTTCTGAGCTATTATCAAAATAGATAAGAGTGCAGTGAAGATGCCTCAAACTCGGCAGTGAGGCTGGGTTTGAGGCTCTTTTTCTGCCTTTTTTCGGAAAGGAAGCAAGATTTTATGAATAAAAAACAGAAAAAAAGGGAATGTGGTTCACTCGGACGTTACTTTGCGGTGTTTATTATTCCGGCACTGGCAATTTATCTGATCTTTAGTATTTTGCCGTTTATGTACACCATTTTTTACAGTTTTACTGATTATACTGATATGAATCCGACAAATTCTGCACTTTGTTGCATTTCAGAATTATATAAAAGTATTCCAGACGCCTTTAATGCGGATTGCAATCAAGAATTCATTGATTTATGCCATATTACTGACTGGATTTCAGGTAATTCTTGGTCTTCCGATCGCTGCTGTTTTGAATAAAAAAGTTAAAGACAAGAAATCTGCTCCGTGCGGTTTACTTTTTCCCGGCAGTATTCAGTTCTTTGATTATTGGATATTTATGGAACTTTATTTTATCGTCCTCGGACTATGGATTGATCAACAATCTGCTTCACCGCTTCGGGTTAGATACGATTAACTTCTTCACGACAAACCGGGCACTATTCTCTGTTATATTTACGCAGATCTGGCAGTGGACCGGCTGGGCGATGGTTATTTTTCTTGCCAACCTGCAGAGTATCGCACCAGAGTTATATGAGGCGGCACAGATCGATGGAGCAAACGGCAGACAGAGCTTTTTTAGGATTACGCTCCCACTCATGTGTCCTTCCGTAAAAATTATTGTAGTAACCGGACTGATCGGAGGCATGAAAGCGTTTGACGCAATCTACTCCATGACTTCCGGCGGACCTGGAAATGCAACGGAAACGGTTATGACAGTTATGATGAAGAAAGGTATCTCGGATGGCTTCTATTCGGTAGGTTCCGCTTTCGGTGTATGCTTCTTTATCATCGTATTGATCATTAGCGGTGTGACAACCAAAATAATGGGAAAATGGGGGGAGGCTATCTCATGATAAAACAGAAAAGTAGTGAAATGGGAGTCAGTAAAAAAGAAAAACGCGGGCTTGTTATTACAGAGATTTTTATGATACTTCTGGCAGCGGTATGGTTTATTCCAATTTATTACCTGATCGTGACGACATTTAAAAATCCGCAGGAGGCAACACAGTCTCCGTTGGGGCTTCCAAAAGTCTGGGTATTCCAGAATTATGTAGATGCTTTTGTAAATATGCAGTATCCGAGAGCATTGTTTAATACTGTAAAAATTACAGTACTTGCAGTTGCAATTATTGTTTTGGTTACATCCATGGCAGGTTATGCGCTGGCAAGAACGAAGTCCAGATGGGGAAACCGCATTTTCCTGCTGTTCCTTGCAGGTCTGGTTGTTCCGTTCCAGATGAATATTGTCAGCCTGTTTAAAATTGTGAAAAGTATCGGACTGATGAACACGGCATGGGCAGTCATTCTTGTGGATGTGGCGATCAATGTTCCACAGGGAATTTTCCTGTTTAAAGAGTTTGTGGAATCGACCATTCCAAAGGAGTTAGAGGAAGCGGCAGAAATCGACGGCTGCTCTGTGATCCGTAAGTTTTTTGTGATCGTACTTCCATTATTGAAACCGGTTATTGCAACGGTTGTTATCCTTGTTACTTTGAATGTGTGGAATGAATTTATGACACCGCTTCTGTTCTTACAGAGCCGTGAGCAGGATGTCATCCTTCAGGAAGTATCCAGAAATATCGGACAGTTCTCAACCGACTGGACAGCGTTGTTCCCAATGCTCATGCTTGGTGTTGCACCACTTATGATCTTCTATATTTTCATGCAGAAATACATTATCGCAGGAGTTTCTGCCGGTGCAGTGAAGGGGTAAGACGATATTGCAGAATGGAGAAGAATATGAGACGAATGGAACTGGATGCAGGAATCAAAAATATTATGGTGATCGTGCCGCATGAAGATGATGAGATCCTTCTTGCAGCAGGTATTATGGAGAAAGCACTTGCAAAAGGAATTGGTGTTCATGTAGTGATGGCAGGAAACGGAGATTATGAAGGACATGATGAGGCAACCGGAAGTGTCCGTCTGCCAGAGACACTGGCAGGGCTTCAGGTGCTTGGACTGGACGGGAGACAGGTGACATTTCTCGGTTATGCGGATACCGGGATGGATGAGACAGAGAGTTTTCTTCATCAGTTATATGATGACAGCGAGGGAGACCGTGTACATGTGTCGCACTGTTCGAATCATACGTATGCGCTTCCTGACAAGAAAGATTATCATGCGGAAAAGTATGGAAAACCTGCTTTGTATACAAGAAATCAATTTAAACAGGATTTAAAAGAGATCATTATGGAAAAACGTCCAGAAATTATTTTTACAACTGCAGAATATGACAGACATGGGGATCACAGTGGTCTGGTACTTTTTTATTAAAGAGATTCTGACGGAGGAGAAAGAATATCATCCGACACTATTTTCAGGAGTAGTCCACTCAAATGCCGGGGATGAAAATTGGCCGAACCGCTCTGCTAAGAGAGATAACATCTGGGATTATGCGAAGAGTATGGATGTCTGTGAACCATTTGCGTGTCCAAAAGATTTTGATAAAGGATTGTTAAAATGGGAAGAACGCATCAGTTTGCAGTTCCGGAAGATATGTGGGCACTTGATTTTTCCAAGAACAGAAAGGCACGTGCGCTGGCATGTCATAAAAATGCGATCAAAGAGGATGCGGTAGAATTTTTATATTCGTTTATTAAAAGAGAAGAGTTGTTCTGGGAGATTGTGTATTAGGAAAACAGAAGGAGTTAGTGAATAATGGAGTTTAAGAAACCAATATATCCGATCGAACAATGGAATATCACGGAGACGGAATTCAAAAAAGAAAATAATTACAGAAATGAGACGACATTTGCGCTGTCTAACGGCTACATTGGCACAAGAGGAACTTCGAGGAGGCGTATCCATTCGATGTGGATACCGGTCTGGAAGGAAACTTCGTCAACGGCTTTTATGAAAGCAATGAGATCCGCTATGGAGAGGCGAATTTTGGTTCACCGCTTTTGAGTCAGTCGCTTTTAAATCTGCCGAATCTGAAGGAAATTCATGTCATTTTGGACGGTGAAGAGTTCACGATGGAGCAGGGCGAAGTAAAAGAGTATGCAAGAAACGCTTCACATGAAGGATGGTATTCTGGAGCGGAAACTGACATGGACGGCTTCAAGTGGAAAATGACAGAAATTCATATTTTCCGTCTTGTTTCCTTTGCCAGAAAAAATATCATGGCAATCCGTTATCAGGTCAGACCAGTCAATTATGCTGGAACGGTGGAGTTTGTGTCAAAAATGCAGGCAGATGTGGAAAATCATACAAGAAAAACAAATCCAATCGTGGACTATGGACCATTTGGACGGAGACTTGATCCTGATAAGGTGAAAGCGGAGAACGACATTTCCTATTATGAGGGAACGACAAAGGGAAGTCACCTGACTGTGGCATGCGGAAGTGTTCATGAATTATGGTGTGATGGACAGACAGTGACGGACGTGAACTGGATGGCGGAAGCAGGAGAAATGGATACAGTATCCAGAGTTTCCTTGTCAGCAAAAGAGGGAGAGTGCGTGACACTCGATAAATTTATCTGTTATTCGACCAGTCTTGACATGGAGAAAGAGAAGCTGGAAGCTTTTGTGCAGGACGAGCTTGCGGCTGCAAAGAGCGAAGGCTATGAGAAGCTCAAAGAACAGCAGAAGAGTTATATGCAGGATTTCTGGAAGACAGCAGATGTAGAGATCAAGGGGAATGAAGAATTACAGCAGGGTTTACACTTTAATCTGTTCCATATTATCCAGTCAGCCGGAAGAGACGGAAAGACTGGAATGGGGGCAAAAGGACTTTCCGGAGAGGGATACGAAGGTCATTATTTCTGGGATACAGAGATGTATGTACTCCCTGTTCTGATCTTTACAGAACCGGAGACTGCAAGAAAGCTGCTAGATTACCGCTATGCGACGCTGCCACAGGCGAGAGACCGTGCAAGGATTTTAGGTCACATGAAAGGTGCACTCTATCCGTGGAGAACGATCAATGGTGAGGAGGCTTCCACTTATTATCCGCTCGGCACAGCGCAGTATCATATCAATGCGGATATTTCTTATGCATTGTCACTCTATCTTCAGGTGACAGGGGATGTGGATTACCTGAAAGAAAAAGGTGCGGAGATTCTGATCGAGACTGCCAGAGTATGGCAGATGTCGGTTCTTTTGCGGAGTGCAAAGGTGGAAAATACTGTATCTGTGATGTGACCGGGCCGGACGAATACAACGTGTTAGTTGACAATAACTTCTACACCAACCTGATGGCGAGAGAGAACCTGCGGGATGCGGTTGGAGCAGTGGAATACTTAAAAGAGCATGCACCGGAGGATCTTAAGAGACTGGAAGAGAAACTGGACTTCTCTGTGGAGGAGCTGGGACTTTGGCGTGAGATCATCGAAAAGATGTATTTCCCATACGACGAGAAGCGGCAGGTGTATCCGATGGATGACGGTTTTATGATGCGGAAACCATGGGATGAAAATAAGATTCCACCGGAGAAGCGTGCATGGCTGTATGAGAATTACCATCCGCTGTTTATCATGCGCCACCGCATGTCAAAACAGGCAGACGCGATCCTTGGCATGTACTTGCATAACGATCTCTTTACCGAAGAAGAAATCCGTAGAAACTACGACTTCTATCAGGAAGTTACCCTGCATCATTCTTCTTTGTCCACCTGTATTTTCGGAATCGTGGCATGTGACATCGGCTATCTGGATGAAGCATATAAATATTTCTCACAGTCTGCAAGAATGGATCTCGATGATTACCACAACAACTTCTACGCGGGAATCCATGCCGCCAACATGGCAGGAACCTGGCAGGCGATCGTTAATGGATTCGCAGGTGTGCGTTGTCAGAATGGTGTGCTGAAATTCAAACCGACCATCCCGAAAGAGTGGAAGGAATATGCATTCCGATTAAAATTCAAAGGAGCACTTCTGGAAGTGCGTATTACAAAGGATAAGGCGGAGTTCACGCTGCTGGAAGGCGGGGAGATTTCATTTACGGTGCGAGGTAAGGAAGTTGTGCTGAAGAGTGGGGAGACGTATACGTATCTGCTCAGTTAATTCAATAAATCATAGGAAATAAGATTGAGTTTTAATAGATAATAGCGAAACTCATCTATAACGTAGATTAGATTGTGAAAGATTAGATAATTGCGAAACTCATGAAAGTGTAAATTGAATTGTGAAAAATTAACAAAAGACATGAAAGACATTGGGGAACCGCCGGTTCTTAGAAGGTAGGTACAACTGTAAGTTGTGCCTGGCTTCTTAGTACCGTTGCGAGTGACACATAGCGGAAGCGTGTCTTGAATGTTTTTGTTGATTTTGAACAATTGAAAGAAGAGTATGAGGAGTTTCACAATTATCTATTGTGAAAGATAAACAAGAGGAGACAGCTATGAATAAAAAGTATAAAGCAATTTTCTTCGACTGGGACGGAACCGCAGTGACATCAAGAACTGCGCCGGTTGAGGATGCAGTTGTTGCAATGAAGCCACTGTTACAGCAGGGAACAAAGCTCGTGATCGTAAGCGGGACAACTTACGATAAGATAGCAGGTGGGAAGTTCCATACTTATTTCACAGAGGAAGAGCAGAAGAATTTGTTCTTCGGACTGGGAAGAGGGGCATACAACTATCAGATCACGGACGATAGACCGGAAATTTTTCGCATCTATGATTCCAGACCAGGAAGGATTGTTGAAAATCCATGATATCTGTTATGCAATCCATGTGAAATTATTGTGGGAATACGGACTGAAAACAGACATTGTATTCAGCCGTCCGAATTACTGCAAGATCGATCTTATGGTGGAAAACGACCGTGGAGACCAGCTTTTCATGCAGGGCGATGAGGTGGAACATTTACGCCAGATCTTAAAACAGCATGGTATCGAATCTGGATTGAAGGAACTGATCGGCATTGCAGAGCAGACCGGAGAGAAATTCGGACAGAGAGTATCGGCAACCTGCGATGCAAAATATCTGGAAGTTGGAATTCCTGCAAGAGCGATAATGTGGATGTTTTTCTTGAGAGATTCAAAGCAGAAGGAATCACAGCAGAGGACTGCTCATTCTGGGGCGATGAATTTGTTGAGATCGAGCATGAGTTATATGGAAGTGACAGCTTTATGTACACAGAGAAATCAAAAGCAGGTGATTTCTTTGACGTGTCTGCGATTGAAGGAAACCGCCCGGAGGCAGTGAAGGTGCTCGGTGGAGGCGTGGAGACGTTTTTGACCTTTTTGAAAGAACAGGCATAAACAGACTGTAGAATAGTAATTTGCTAAAGAAGCGCAAGTTCCGGCAGAGGGTGCTGGTTCTGGCGCTTTTTTGCTTTTTTATAGGAAATTGCTATGCGTATTTATCTTTTTGCTTGCACAAATCACAAATATCTTTTAGAAACACTTGACATATGTATCATTGTATTATAATAATTAATACAAATGATACATATTTTTTATGCAATAGGAAACTTCATTCCTATTATATAAAAACATTCCGCAAGGATGTACAACTCATGAAGACGAACACATAGCAACGTTATTCGCTCGTGCAGGAAAATGTGTATCAGGCGGACACTTTATTTTAGAAAGAATTCGATATTAATATAACAGAAACGCGGGAGAAAGGAGAACCTCACATGATCATATCCATCAATGAGATGTCAGAAATCCCAATTTATCAGCAGATCCGAAACCAGATCGTGCAGGGGATTTCCGATGGAAGACTATCGCCGGGAGAACAGCTTCCAACCGTCCGCGGGCTTGCAGAAGAGATCGGGATCAATTCCATGACAGTCAACAAAGCCTATAGTCTGCTCAAACAGGAAGGCTATATCTTCGCTGACCGCAGGAGCGGCGCAAGGGTGCGGAAAGAATTTGCGGTGACGAAAGAGCTTTCGGAGAAATCAAAGGAATTGTTGCAGCAGATCATCTCGGAAGCGAAAGTCAGCGGCATGACGAAGGAAGAATTTTTTGAAATCTGCGGGAAGCTGTATGAATAAAATACGTAGTGATTTGATGAACAATTGCGAAACTCCTGAAAATCTAAATTGAAAGAAGAGTATGAGGAGTTTCGCAAACGCCAATTACAATCCAGCTTTGAAAGGAGAAAAACTATGATCGTAAACATAATTATGTTTTTCACAATGTATCCGGTTTTATTAGTCCTCTATTTTTGTTTCCGAGGACAGTATCAGTATGCAGATGGCTGCCTGTTTGCAGTAAACATGAAACCAGAGTGGATCAAGGAACCGGAGGTGGCAGCAATTTGTGGAAAAGTTCCGCAGAGAGATGAAACAGTATTTTATATTTCTGCTGATCGTTCCGCTTAGCAGTTTCCTGACAAAATACATATCCATCCAGCTTACAATCTGGATGATGTGGATATTGCTTGCAATCGCATTGCTATGTCTCCCGCTGGTGCATGCGAACAACGGATTGAAAAGATGGAAAATGGAACATTGTCTGTATGAAACGGAGAAGATGGAACACCGCATCGAATTGAAAGCAGTCGGAAAAGTCAGAAGAGTAAAATTTCTGCCATTTTTCCTGCCAAATCTGGTGGCATTGCTGCTTGCACTTGTGCCGGTATGGGCAAAGAGTTTCAATCCGGCTTTGGAAAAACAATAGAATTAAGCAGTGTAGGGTGGCTTACAATTGTTATGTGGCTATGCGGAGTGGCACTGACTGCTGTAGCAGTCCGGATGGACAGACAGCCGACAGCGGTGATAAATAATGACAGTGACGTAAACCTGAATTATACAAGAGCAAGAAAAAATATCTGGAAAAATTTCTGGCTCATCGTACTCTGGCTGAATACGGCATTTGCGGCAGTAATCCTGGCAGCATCTTTTCTGGCAGATAATATGGGATGGATGATTTTGACAGGCAGCATGTGTATACACTGGCAACACTGCTTTTGTGTATTCCGTTAATGAAACAGTTAAGGAAAATTGAAGCAGTCTACGAAGCAAAGCGTGAGCTGAACGATAACGCTGATGACGACAGGCACTGGATCTGGGGAATCTTCTACTACAATCCGGCAGACAGACACAGCATGGTGCCAAAGAAAGTCGGAATGGGAACGACTATGAATCTGGCAACACCGGTTGGAAAAGGAAGTGCTATTTTGGGCGCAGTGGTACTTATGGTGACGATTCCGGCAATGTGTATCTGGCTGATCCTTGACGAATTCACACCGATCCGGCTTGCGGTAGAAGATGAGATACTTTACGCAAAACATTTGAACGTAGATTATGAGATTCAGGTGGAAGATATTGAACATGTCGAGAAAATCACAGAGCTTCCGTCCTGGAGTAAATCAAGTGGAACTGCGATGGATACGTTGGAAAAAGGAACCTTTTTCATAAGAAATGTTGGAAAATGCGAGGTCTTTTTAAACCCGGAAAACACAGAATTTCTGCATTTTTCTGCAGATGGAACAGACTATTATATGAGTGGATCTGACGATGCGCAGACGGAAGAAATCTACCAGATCATACAGAGCCGGGAATAACAGGAAGGAAAGAAAATGAAGTATTACATGGCACCGATGGAGGGATTGACCGGCTATATTTACCGTAACGCATATCAGAAATATTTTCATGATATCGACCGGTACTTCACTCCGTTTATCACAAATAAAAAACTGGATTTTAAAGTGAAAAAGGACATTGATCCTGAGCATAATCAGGGTATGGAAGTTGTTCCGCAGATCCTGACAAATCAGCCGGACGATTTTATTTCGATTGTAAACCAGTTGAAGCAATATGGTTATGATGAGGTGAATTTAAACCTCGGCTGTCCGTCCGGAACGGTGGTGGCAAAAAACAGAGGGGCTGGATTTCTTGCAGTACCGGATGAGCTGGACAGTTTTCTTGATAAAATTTTCAATGCATGTGACTGCAAAATCTCCATCAAAACCAGAGTCGGAAAAGATTCGCCGGACGAGTGGGAGAATCTCCTTGCGATTTATGAGAAATATCCGTTATCGGAGTTGATCGTCCATCCAAGGATCCAGAAGGATTTTTATAAATATACGCCACGCATGGAAACCTATCAGTATGCAGCAGAGCACAGCAGACATTCGCTTTGTTTCAATGGGGATATTCATTCGGTCGGGGCATACGGGCGGTTACGGCAGACATTCCGGAAACAGAAAAAGTCATGCTTGGCAGAGGTATTTTGCAGGATCCGGGGCTGGTCGGAGAACTTCGGATGGTGGAGGCTCAGTTTGCGGCTAAAGATACGGGTACACTGGTTGGAAACAAAAAGTGCAATGTAGTGGACAAGCAGACACTCCGCGCATTCCATGATGATATCTGTGATGGTTACAAAGGCGTGATGTCCGGCGACCGCAACACGTTATTTAAAATGAAAGAACTCTGGTGCTATATGAGTAAGAGTTTCACGAATCCGGAGAAGTATCTCAAGAAGATCAAAAGACGGAACGCCTTGCAGAGTACTATGTGATCGTGGATACACTGTTCCGGGAGCAGGAACTGCAGCAGGAGTGGTCATAGATCAAGTTTCAGATAAATCTCATCACGTTCATCCTGGCTGATTCCGAGATAATGCTGGGTGATGCGGTAGGAGGAATGATTATAAATATCCATTAAAAGTGCTGGCGGAGTTCCCTGTTTCCATGCATGGTAACCAAATGTTTTTCTGAGGGAATGACAACTGATGCAGTCTTCTTGTGTGGTGTGAACTGCGGCAGTTTTGACGATCCGGTATGCCTGCGAGCGGTTGAGCGGTTTTTCGTGACAGGTTGTTTTCGTGAAAATATATTCGCTTTCCTCCGGGGACCGCTCATTGAAATATGCCTGTAGTGCATCCTTTGCAGTGGCATTTAAAAGAACATTGTTTCGTTTTCCAGTTTTTTTGTTCGTGGATCAAAATATGGTCGTAAAAGCTTTGGAATTGGAAGTTGTATACAGATGACCATTTTAAAGATAATAGATCACCAATACGGAGTGCGGTATTTAAACCGAGGACAATGAGTGTATAATTGCGGACATTCGGTTTTTCATCTGCATAATACATACGGAATGAATATAACTCGTCCTCTTTTCTGATTGGCTGCGTGTTCCCATGAGAATTACCTCCTGAAATTCATGATAAATTGTGCAGTTTCTGCACTTTGACATCCACAGTTATATCCCAAAATGACTGTATATACAACGTATAAATCGTGAGTAAATAAAAAAATGCAACATTTCTTAGAGAAATGTTGCATTTTGTTTACAAGTTCTATATC
>ENA-OQER01000976-OQER01000976.1-human-gut-metagenome-genome-assembly--contig:-NODE-976-length-14856-cov-2.738747_pt1 | contig 14856 bp, 24 predicted proteins | sample MGYA00242797_ERZ504639 | MGnify/ENA primary metagenome ERZ504639 (study PRJEB26092, sample SAMD00036306) | human gut metagenome | host: Homo sapiens | study: EMG produced TPA metagenomics assembly of...
TGCACCACGATCTTGCGGCCCAGCTCTTCCGGACTGGATGCGCGGATGACCTTGTACAATGCGTTCTTAACCACGCTGATGGACAGACCAGCCGAGATGTTCTCGATGCTTGCGCCGTCCTTCTGGCCTGCTTGACCGAGCTGTTCATGAACACGGTGCAGCGGCTGCCCAGATCCACCGGGCGGTCTGCAAACAGGCCAAGGCTTGCAAATTCTTCACGTCATAGCCAGTGCCTGTGCAAAGGTCTGCAGAAAGCTGCCGCAGCCGGAGGAACAGGCTTCATTCAGGAAGATGTTGCTGATGGCACCATCTTCGATCTTGAAGCACTTCATATCCTGACCGCCGATGTCGATGATGAATCCACATCTGGCATAAAGTATTTTGCAGCGGTAAAGTGCGCCACCGTTTCCACCAGACCGTAATCGCAGCGGAATGCGTTCTTCACCAGCTCTTCGCCGTAGCCGGTGGTGGTCACGCTGACCACCTGCAGGCCGGGTGCTCCTTGTAATTTTCAGCAGCTGTTCCCGGATGAGGGGCAGCGGGTTGCCGAGGTTCGGTTGATAGTTGGTGTAAGGATCTGGCTCTTCTCGTCCACCACCACCAGCTTGACGGTGGTGGAGCCGGAGTCGATGCCGATATGCACCGGGCCGCACTGCGCGCTGAACGGCACACGCGGCACACTGTGGGACATGTGGCGGGCGTGGAACGCCTCATACTCCTCCTTGCTGGCGAACAGCGGCGGCTCGCTGGCGTAGGTGGCAGTGGCAGCATACTGATCCAGCGCATCGGCCACCTCAGACAGAACAAAAGCCTTGTCGGCATAGAGGGCAGCGCCAGTGCCACATACAGCAGGCTGTTCTCCGGGCAGATGCCAGTCACGTTCAGCGCCTCGTCAAAGCTCTTGCGCAGCACGCTGCTGAAGGTGAGCGGGCGCCAGATACAGGATATTGCCCTTGATGGGACGGCCCTGTGCAAGGCCTGCAATGGTCTGGTTGACCACAGCCTTATAAATGCTGGCAGCAATGTCCTCGGTGCGGGCACCCTGATTGATCAGGGGCTGCACGTCGCTCTTGGCAAACACGCCGCAGCGGGACGCAATGGTGTAGGTGCGCTGTGCGTTCTCTGCTGCCTTGTTCATCTCGTCGGCACCCATTTTCAGCAGGGTGGCCATCTGGTCGATGAAGCACCGGTGCCGCCGGCACAGCTGCCGTTCATGCGCACCTCGGTACCGTTGGTCAGAAACAGGATCTTGGCATCCTCACCGCCCAGCTCGATCACGCAGTCGGTGGCAGGCACAAAGCGCTTGACCGCCACGCGGGTGGAGAACACCTCCTGCACAAAGGGCACGCCGCAGCTGTCGGCCAGACCCATGCCCGCCGAACCGGAAATGCTCAGCAACGCCTTCTGACCGTGCAGCTGCTCGGCATCGATGCGGCGCAGCAGCTCCTGCGCCTTTTCCAGAATATGGCTGTAATGCCGTTCGTATGTAGAATACAGCAGCGCATCATGTTCATCCAGCACCACACACTTGATGGTGGTACTGCCGATGTCAAGACCTACTCTCACGTTGTTTTTCCTCCTAAGGACAAATGCCGGAGGCAAAGCCCCCGGTGGACGGCAAAATCAATTTCTTTGCCAAAAATTAGTTTGTTAACGAATCATTTTGTCAATTCGCATACAAATGTATTATAATCCAATTTTGCGGCACAATCAATCAGCGTCCCTTATTTTACACAGAAAAAATAGTATTTTCCGCTCAAAAAGTTAAACATTTTGTGAACTTGTCGCTTTTTATGCGGCTGCACCGGTGTCTCGGCAAAGTTTTTTAACCTTTGCCAACAAAAAGGACTGCCGCACAGGAGTATCTCCCCCCGCAGCAGTCCTTATTCATTATTATAATGCAATCATGCAGCATGCATCACAGCTCGTCCGGGTCGCCGCGCTCCGGCATGGTACGCAGCTCCCGCACCAGCATATTGCGCAGCTGGTACTGATGCTGCTGTGCCTGTGCCGTATCGCCGCCCGTATGCAGCTCTACCGTCGGCTCCATTATGCGGTCGGTGCACAGCGGAATGGTCACCACTGCCTGTGTGCCCTTTTCCGGTGCGCGCTCCACCCGCAGGCCCCAGCCCATGCGGCGGCAGCACTCGCGGCAGAGCAGCAGGCCCAGCTTTGCGCCGCCCAGAAAGCAGCGCCGGTTCTCCAGCCATGTATCCTCGCCTGCTTCCGGCAGGCCGCAGCCATTATCCATCACCGTCAGCTGCCAGAAGCTTTCGCTGCGGCGCAGCATCAGCCGCACTTTGCCGCCCGCACTGCAGGCCCGCAAGGCATTCGAGAGCAGATGCAGGCACAGCAGTTCTGCATCATTGCGGTCCGCCATGACCCGGCAGGCTGTCCAGCCGCCATAGTCCAGCGTCAGTTCCACCCAAGCTGTGCCTGCACCATATCGGCTGTGCGGCGACCTGCTGCAGCAGCTGGCACAGGTCCAGCGGATAGAGCCGCGGGTCTTCCTCGGTGCGCAGAAAATCCAGCAGCGACATCACTTCGTTCACAGTGCGGTCCAGCCTTGCCGACGCAGCGCTGATATCGTTCACCGCCTGTCGGGTCTGCTGGTCGGCACCCACATGCGCAAGGTGCTGGTCCAGATATTCGCAATTGCTCCAATCAGGCCCAGTGCATGGAAGCATGCCTGTTCCACATCCTTCTGCGGGATCGCCTGCGCGGTCAGTGCACCCGCCTCGTTCTGCCGCATCTGCTCCATACCCTTGTGCCTCCTGTGTTTTATGCTCAGTCGTCCTTCTGACGCTGAAGATAATTCTTGACAGTGTAGATCAGTTTACCAGTGGTAGGTTTCTCGTCCGCAAATCCGCTTTCGTCCTTGAAGCGCAGCCACTTGGCCGAGGGCTTTGCTTCCAGCTGGTCGATCATACGCCGGATGCCGCTGTCCACAGCAGAGACCGACACATCGTACTGCTCGCTCACCGCCTGCAGGATCTCCTTGCGGATGGCCAGCTTCTGGCTGGTGCCGTACACCACGCCCACCGCACAGGAAAGATAGTTGCAGTTCACGTCCGGCAGCTGGATGCCCCAGCCTCATACAGTTCCTGACACTTGCGTTCCATGCGCTGGCTCTGCCGTCCCGGCAGGCGGTACAGCTCCCACAGCAGGTTCTTCAGTTCGGCATGGCCACATAGCAGAACCCATCGCCCGATTCCAGACAAATGGCACTCGTATTCTGCCGCCTGCCTCATCAAACAGAACAACATTCGGTTTGGGATCCATGCTGCGGATATTCATTAAAAACTCCAGCCCGCTCATATCTTCCAGCTGGCTGCAGAGGATCACAACATCAAACTGACGGCCCTGACGCAGCTGTTCCAGCAGACGGCCGCCGTTCTGGAAGCAGGTGCACTCCAACGCAGGGCTTTGCTCCTGCAGGTAGTTCTTTTCCACCCGCAGCTCCTTGCGGTCGTAGCTTCCAAGGGCGATCTGCAGCGTTTTTGCTGTGTGCTCACTCTCCACGCAACGCGCCGCCTTTCTGCCTGAGCTGTTCTGTATCGGTCAGTTCTTCTACCACATCCTGCCAGATCTCCGGCTGGACGCCATTCTCACACAGATAGCGCAGGATCCGGTAGCAGAACTCTGGTGCAGCTGCAATGTAGCAGCTTTGCATGTACTGCCGGTTCCCGGTACGGCAAAGCGTCAGGCAGCAGCCGTTTTCGTTGCCTGTATCCATTGAGTATACCAGCGTATATGCTTTCTGCAACCCGTCGATTGCCGAAAACTGACGGATCATAGGTGAAAATGTACGTTCCATAATTTTTCCTCCCTTGCTACAAGGTTCTGCGACGTTTTCAAGGCATTCCTTGTTTTTCTTATCTTATTTTAAAGAGCAGAGAGGGCTGGTTCAATCCTGAAAAAGCGTCTAAAAATGTCAAAATCACATTCGTTGCGTTTTTTTGTCGTGTTTTTCTGTTCTGCGACGCATTTTATTTTGTGCTTACGGTTCATCGCAGATTTTTTGCGTCGTATTGGCAGTGTAATTCTGCTTTCGCGATGCTTTTCTGTTTTATCAGGATCTTCCGCTATTAAAATAGCACGACGGCGACGCAAATTCAACCTCCACGTCAATTTTTCCTTTATTTTCCTGTTTTTCTGCCTCAAAAGCCAAAAATACCGGTCCGGTCAAAATTTACGTTGAAATATACACAGTTTTTTCATATTGTTCCGGTAAAATAGAAGTGTATAACGCCTTGCTGCGGGTCCTGTATCCGGGCAGTTTATTATAATGTACAGCGGCAGCGTTCCTGCGAGGATGCGCCGGAAAGGCTCACACATGCTCCAACTCAACCACATCAAGAAAGAATACAAAACCGGCGATCTGGTGCAGAAAGCACTGGATGATGTCAGCCTGAACCTGCGGGACAACGAATTCGTCGCCATTCTCGGCCCCAGCGGTTCCGGTAAGACCACCCTGCTGAACGTCATTGGCGGTCTGGACCGCTACGACAGCGGTGATCTGATCATCAACGGCATCTCCACCAAAAAATATACCGACCGCGACTGGGACTCTTACCGCAACCACACCATTGGCTTTGTGTTCCAGAGCTATAACCTCATTCCGCACCAGACAGTGCTTTCCAATGTGGAGCTGGCGCTGACCATCTCCGGCATTTCCGGTGCCGAGCGCCGCAACCGGGCCACCAAGGCGCTGGAGCAGGTAGGTCTGGGCGACCAGCTGCACAAGCACCCCAGCGAAATGTCCGGCGGCCAGATGCAGCGTGTGGCCATTGCCCGCGCACTGGTCAACAACCCCGACATCCTGCTGGCCGACGAGCCGACCGGCGCACTGGACAGCGACACCAGCATTCAGGTGATGGAGCTGCTGAAGGAGGTGGCCAAAGACCGCCTTGTGGTCATGGTCACCCATAACCCGGAGCTTGCAGAGCAGTATGCTACCCGCATCGTCCGCCTGCGGGACGGCGTGATCCAATCGGACACCGCACCGTTTGCGCCGGATGATTCCGCTCAGGTGCCGCCGGTGCACAAAAATCTGGGCCGTTCTTCCATGTCGCCGCTCACCGCTCTCGCGCTGAGCTTCAACAACCTGCTCACCAAAAAGACCCGCACCCTGCTCACCGCATTTGCGGGTTCCATCGGCATCATCGGCATTGCGCTCATCCTTTCGCTCTCGGCCGGTGTGAGCAATTATATCCAGGAGATGGAACGCTCCACCTTCGGAATATCCGCTGCAGATCTCGACCACCGGCGTAGACCTTGCCGCCCTGCTGGACCCGGGAAGCTACACCAGCGCCGTTGCCAACAACACCAATGTGGGTGCCGCCAGCGCTTCTTCCACCCCGGAGGCATGGTCACAGTGCGCGAACTGCTGAGCCAGCTGACCGAGGATAATTCCTCCGTCAATGACCTTGCCTCCCTGAAAAAATATCTGGACAGCGACGAGTGCACCATCTCGGAGGATGCTGCTTCCATCGAGTATTCCTACGGCATCGCACCGCTGATCTACCGCCAGAACAAGGACGGCACCGTGCGCCAGATCTTCCCGGACAGCAGCCTTTCTGCGCTGAACAACACCACCTCTGCCGCCGGCATCGTCTCTTCCATGACCAATCAGAGCGTGTTTACCGAGATGGCCGAAGAGCCTTCGCTGTACGAAGATCAGTACGATGTCAAGGCAGGCCGCTGGCCGGAAAGCTACAACGAGGCCGTTCTTGTGCTGAATTCGGATGGCAGCATCAGCGATTACGCTCTTTATATTCTGGGCATTGAGGACGACAGCGTGATGATGCGTTTTCTGCAGGAGTACGCAAAAAACAAGAACACACAGGCTCCCACCGGCTACGGCACCTACCCCTACGATACCTTTGTGGGCCTGAAATATAAGATCGTTACCAGCTCGGACTATTACGTTTATGACGAAGAACGCCAGATCTGGCGCAACCGCTCCGACGATGAAGCGTATGTGGAGCAGCTTGTGGAAAACAGTCCGGATCTGACCATCGTGGGCGTGGTGCAGCCCCGCGCAGATGCCAGCTCCACCATTCTGCCCATAGGCGTTGCCTATACCCATGCACTCACCAACTACGCCATCGACCATGCAGCCGAAAGTGAAGTGGTAAAGCAGCAGCTTGCCGACCCGGAAGTGAACGTGCTGACCGGCGAGCGCTTTGATGCCGACCAGCGCGAAACCGATCTTGACATTTCTTCCCTGTTCTCGGTGGATACCGATATGCTGAAGGATGCCTTCCAGTTCGATGCAAGCAAGCTGCAGTTCGATCTGAGCGGTGCATTTGATCTGCAGGATGGCAGCTTTGACTTTTCCTCCATCCTTGATCCGTCCGCATTCCAGCTGGATCTGAGCCAGCTGGACCTGAGCGACATCGACATGAGCGATGTGGAGCTTCCGGACATGGACGCGCTGGATCTGAGCCAGTTGTTTGCCGATATGGACCTGTCCGTCTCGGAGGATGCGCTGCAGAGCCTGATGAAGAAGATCATGAATGGCTATAAGCGCTATATCATCGGCAACGGCATCTTGAATCTGGATAAGATTGGTTTCTCTTCCTATATGGAGAGCGACCAGTTCAAACAGCTTCTGTCCGAATCCATGGGCGACCTGCTGGACACCACCGGCCTGCAGGAGCAGTTCACCGCTTCGCTGCAGCAGAACCTGCAGGGCATCATGACGAGCTATCTGCAAAGCTACTCGGAACAGCTGAGCCAGAAGCTGGGCGAAGCTCTGCAGACCAAACTCACCGCTGCCATTCAGACCCAGATGAGCACCGTGATGCAGCAGCTGATGACCCATCTGACCACTCAATTCAGCCAGCAGATCCAGTCCGCCATCCAGAACAACATCGCTCAGCTCAGCAGTCAGGTGGAAGATGCCCTGAAGATCGACCCCACTGTGTTCCAGAGTGCCGTGCAGGTGAACATGAGCACCGACGACCTTGTGGATCTGGTCAAGATGAACCTGCAGTCCAGCACCACCTCCTACAGCAGTGTTCTTGGTGCACTGGGCTATTCGGATTATGCCAAGCCCGGCAGCATCTGGATCTACCCCAAGAGCTTTGAGGCCAAGAACCGTATCGTGGACAGCCTGAACGCCTACAACGCCGCCATGCGTGCGCAGGGCGAAGAGGACAAGGTGATCGTATTCTCGGATACGGTCGGCACCCTGATGAGCGCCGTGACCAAGATCGTGGATATGGTCAGCAATGTGCTGGTGGCCTTTGTTGCCATCTCGCTGGCGGTTTCTTCCATCATGATCGGTGTCATCACCTATATCAGCGTGCTGGAACGCCGCAAGGAGATCGGTATTCTGCGTGCCATCGGTGCATCCAAGCACAATGTCTCCGAGGTGTTCAATGCCGAGACCTTCATTATCGGAATGTGCTCCGGCGTGATCGGCGTGGGCCTGTGCCTGCTGCTGCTGATCCCTGGCAACATGCTCATCCACTCCATTGCAGGAACCACCAGCGTCACCGCTGTGCTGCCGCCCAAGGCTGCACTGGTCCTGATCGTTCTGGCTACCCTGCTCACGATCCTTGGCGGTCTGATTCCCGCCCGCAGCGCAGCCAAGTGCAACCCCGTCACCGCCCTGCGTTCTGAGTAATTTCCTTTCTCGACAAGCAAAAGGAGTCGCTGCATCACGCAGTGGCTCCTTTTTTGATGTCCGGTGCTTTATCTCAATTTCTCGTGTAATTCCTCATGCAGTTCCTCGCGCTCTTCCTTCAGTTCCTGCTTGAGAGTCCGGTCGATCTCCCGTGTCTCCTGCCGGATCTCAGCCAGATCCTTTTCGATCGCAGGGTTTTCTTCGATTTCTTCCCGGATGAACATGAGCGCAAAGCTTACCAGCAGCAGCCCGCAGGAGATCCAGATGGTCTTTCCTGCCAGCCGCGCTGCGCCCATGCTTCCAATACCGGCACCCACCGCGAACAACAGAATGATGCCAAAATAACGCATCATCCGGTCCTTAACTTTCGGTTCATGGGTCTTGCTCCAGATGCAGAATGCTTCCACACCGCTGCGCAGGTCACCAATGCACATGGTGCTGGCAAATGCATAGCCGTTCACCTTGCGGAACGCCTGCACCTGCATTGCGCAGGAGAAGGAAACGATGGCGTTTGCCAGCAGATTCTGCTCCTGCGGTAAAAGACCTACAATGAACAGCAGAAGCACTTCGCCCAGCACCACCAGCTGCCGCCAGTGAAGCCGCTGCATGTCGCAGAAGCGCTCCCGCATCTTTTCTGCACCAGTACGCCCAGCGCAAAAGCACACAGAGGAACCAGATAGTGCAGCACCCGATCCCACTGACCATCCATGATGTTGGAACTCAGCAGCACGATGTTGCCGGTCTGTGCATTTGCAAACACCTTACCGCGGAACAGATACGTATAGGCATCCTGCAGCCCGCCCGAAAGCGAAAGGAACACCGCCGTCAGGAAGGACTCTGACATCTGCCCATGATGTTTTGTTTTCATATTACCTTTTCCCCTCTTTTCGTACCCTATTATTATAATATATTTTTACAGCTTGGTCCATATCAGTTTTACATATCCGGCATGTGTATCCCGGCGCTCTGCCAGCGCCGAAAATACGGCCCGTGCCCGGCCCGCACTTTGCATTCCCTCACAGGTTGTGTTAGAATAAGAAAAAAGCTTTTCCAAAGGAGAACTTCCTTATGCCGAATATTGTCGAGATCACAGACCTTTCCGCACCGGAGCTGGATGTCTATGCCCGCCTGACGCAGGCGCAGCTGCGCAATCGTCTGGAACCGGAAAAAGGCATCTTTATTGCCGAAAGCCCCAAGGTGATCGCCCGCGCGCTGGATGCCGGATACACACCGCTCTCCCTGCTCATGGAGCGTAAACAGATCACCGGCCCGGCTGCCGATATCCTGACCCGTTGCGGGGATGCCCCGGTGTACACAGCCGACCGCGAGACCCTTGCCAGCCTGACCGGCTTCGAGCTGACCCGCGGCGTGCTGTGCGCCCTCCGCCGCCCGCTGCCGCGCAGCGTGGAAGAGGTCTGCCGCAATGCCCGCCGGGTGGCCGTTCTGGAGGCATTGTGGACTCCACCAATGTGGGAGCGATCTTCCGCAGCGCCGCTGCACTGAACATGGATGCCGTGCTCGTTACTCCTTCCTGCTGCGACCCGCTGTGCCGCCGTGCCGTGCGTGTGAGCATGGGCACCGTGTTTCAGGTGCCCTGGGCGCAGATCGGCACCTGCCCTGCCGACTGGCCGGAAAACGGCATTGCTCAGCTGCACAGTCTTGGCTTCAAGACTGCTGCCATGGCTCTGAGCGACCGCTCCGTAAGCATTGACGACAGCGCTCTTTCCGCCGAGCCGAAGCTCGCCATCGTGCTGGGCACAGAGGGTGACGGCCTTGCCCACAGCACCATTGCCGCCTGTGACTACACCGTAAAAATCCCTATGTCCCACGGCGTGGATTCCCTGAACGTTGCCGCTGCCAGCGCTGTTGCTTTCTGGCAGCTAGGCAACCGCTGAGCGATGCTTTTTGGCCCTGCCCAAAATACTTGACAAATTTCCCGAACAGAGTTACACTTACAGGGTCATCACATGGGCCTATAGCTCAGTTGGGAGAGCGTTCGGTTCGCATCCGAGAGGTCAAGGGTTCGAATCCCTCTAGGTCCATAAAAAACAAAACGTCCTGCCGTATCTCGGCAGGGCGTTTTTCGCTAGTTTTCCGTTTCAACGCACTGTCTTAGAACATCACAGAACGCCATATCATCATCTACAGCAGCGATTGCAGCGTTGATCAAAGTCTCTCGATCAGTGTTGCCCCAGTTAATATGTAGACCATATTCCAACGCCATGCAGCGAATCAATTCACGGGTGCTACGGCCATTTCCCTCACGGAATGGATGGATGATGTTCAGTTCGGCCATCGTCTGCGACAGATTTTGAATCTGCTTTTCTTTATCCTGTTCGGCAAGCAGCTTCTTGGAGTGAATAGTTTTGAACACCCGCTCTAATTCTCGGTCAATCAGGTCTGGCGGGTAGAACATCGTGTCGCCCTTGCTGATTTGCTCCTTGCGGATGTGCTGCAAACGGGTACACATCTTCAAAAAGGAAGCGGTGAATCCGAAATAGGTGAGTTTTGGTAAAACGTCCCTTGATTGGCTCCTGTAACAGAGCCATCTGTTTTACAGCCGTAAATTCTTCTTCGGCCTGTTTGAGTTCGGCTTTATCATGAATGTTCAACTTGTTGATCAGAACATCCGTATCCGGGTAGCAGTACATGGACTGCACTGTGGTGTAGACATCATACTTTGAGAACATAATCAGCCCTTCTTCGCGTACTTTGCGCGCAGTTCATTCACGACCTGCTGATAGCTGGCCTGACCGCTGCCAATGCGGTCAAGGTTGCTGCGTGTATCTTTGCTGATGGTCATGCCCTCAATGGCAAAGGTTCCATACACATTGCGGAGGTTGCTCTTGTGCTGAGCAGGGGTAGTATACTTGACACTCATGGTTGAGTCTCCTTTTAATCCACATGGTACTATATAAAGTTTATCGTGTATGCGTACTCTTGTCAATCTATAACTTGATGCCAAATATAAAAAGTGCATGCATTCCGTTCGTCGCCCTTGAGGTCGAGTTCACTCTTTGCACGTGATACTTCTTTCTGCGCTACTTCCATGTCCCTGCGAAGCATATCCTGAAGCAGCTTGCTTTTGGAACACTCTAAAATCTCCGAAAACTTGGTGCATACGATACTCTCTACGATTGCGTCCAGTTTTGTTACACCGTAGCCGGACTGTCCATCGCATTGACCCGGATGCCGTACATTATAATGGCAGCTATAACGGAACCGCTTTTCCTTCACCTTGGAGCCATCAGCACCAGCCCGGTTCCCAGAACCATAAGCAGGAGAAGCGAAGCCGTCCTTATTTTTTTTCATTGCAGGGTCTCCTATTCTTTATCTTCCAAAATAAAAAACGCAGCGCACCCCAATTCTATGGGCTGCACTGCGTCTGAGCGTCTGGCGTTTTGCTTGATGGAATTATTCTGCCGCCAATTTCAAAAATTTCTTGTCCGACTGGATGCTCTGGGTCACAAACTTCCCATCCGGAACAACGCGTATGTTGTGACGGGTGCGGGCACATTCTGTGCCGTCTCTTTCTCGGTGATGTGGATGGCATTGAACGGAATCCCGTGTTCCCTTGCAACCTCCTGCACCTTTGGCACCCAATAATAGGTGTAGGGGCACTGGTCGGTATAGTAGAGGACAAAGCCGTTTTCCTCCACCTTGGGATGCTTGGCGCAGGCCTTGAATTTTGGCGGCTGGGCATTCTCTGCAAGGGGCAGATACATGAGGTTGATGCCGCAATCGGAGATGTCCGAAACCTTAAAGCCTTATGGTTCAAAAACTTTGGGTCAGCAAGGAATTCTCGTTTGCGCCCCTCTGCACACAGAATACAAACGCCGTTTTTGCCCTGCGCTTGGCATCCCGAAGGCATTCTTCCAGCAGCTCGCTGGAATAGCCGTGCCCTTTCAAGGAGCCGGAGACCCACAGACAGTTGATATAAAGCCAGCCTGCCGCTTCAATGGGCACCCATGCGTTTTCTGCCGGGATGTACTCGATAAAGCATTTGCCGCGCTCCGCACTGCGGTAAAAACAAGCCCCTCCTCAAATCGCTGCTTAAGCCATTCCTTCTTGGCAAGGCTCTGTTTGCCGGACATGGCACAACAGATGTGTTCCTTGTCGATGTTTTCTTTTGTGATTCGGATATACTCCATCGAAGCGTCCCCCTATATCCTTATGCCTTTTCCGGCACAGTTTCTTCCATTTTCCCGTCTGCCGTGCCGTTGACGGTGATCTGCCCGGCAGCAATGCTTTGGATCTCCTCCACTCAAGGCTCTTTAAAGAATATAGCACAGAACGCCCGATTGTTCCATGATGAGTGCAGTAAGTTGTAAAAAGCCGCTGTGCCGCAGAGCGCTTCTCCGACACAGCGACCTTTTTGTTTTTGGCTGCGGCTTACCGCATCCGTCCATCGCCGCCCATCAAGGCGGTCATTTCCTCAAGATAGTCCAGCGGAAACGGCGGAGAGCACAGGGGCCTCATGGCAATGCTCATGAGCTTCATGGGATTGTCGTCTGCCGCCACCCGGTTGGAGCTGAGCTTTCCGCAGCGTTTGCAGCGGTGGATGATGGCCCATTCGCCGCCCTTGCGCACCCAGACGGCCACCGGCTCCATGATGCCGCCGCAGGCATACATTTCAAAGCAGATCTTGTTTTCTTTACAAGCAATCTGTCATCATAGACTCCGCCGACGATTTTACCGCGATAATAAAGGATATATTCTCCCATCATAGACCGATACGAGATATCATCCAAATCTGATAGCTGTTCCAAAATAAAATGAAGATATTCTTTGCTGGAAGCCATTATTTCACACCACCCTTCGTATTGATCCATCGGATGATTTCATTTTTCACCTCGTTCAATGTTAAAGGTACGGAAGAACAGCTTTACATGAGCGTCCAGCTTTTCAAGGCTTTTGGCTTCTCGTTCCGGCTGGCGGTCGCAGACGCTGAGCAGGGTGATGACCGGGGAAACGTACATCCATGCCAATGTATCCGGGTCCTCATCCCGAATTTCGCCGCCTGCGATCAGGGAACGGAAAATTCCTGCATGGTAAGAGATCATACGGTCCACATAGCGTTCCGAGAACAATGCAGGCTGCACCTCCCTGCAGGATGCTTTTGAGGGTGTCAATCCGTACATCCTAAAACAAAAGCCGCCCGAAGACGGCAGGATACATCACGGAAGCAAATATGAACGCGGCTCAGGGCCATCAGAACAGATCCAGCATGTTGTCCAGATAAATTTCTTCCCGGACGCGCAGCTGATACTCAGGCTTTGTCATGTAGTAAAGCAGAAATTCCAGTATCAACGCGCTGCCCAGTCCCCGCCCCTCGATCTTGAAGTTGGAAAAGCCGCCGGGCAGATAAATTTTGCGGATATCCCCGGCCCCGATGAAGCCGGGGTTTTCCATTGCCTTTGAAAAACGATAGCCCTGCTGTGCGCCCGGCGCTGTGCAACGGTGGTCCGGGCAGTCCTCGCCAGATTTTTGCGGCTGACATTCTCGTAGCAGTGCTTTCTGTCCCGGCAGCCGTACCAGCAGCATTCGTTGCACAGAAATTCCACCTTGTCCTTCTGATCCTGCGGCAGGGTATCCAGCTCTGCAAACGACTTGTTCAGGCGGAAATCCGGCACAACATAGCGGAACTCTTCCCGTTCCGTCTCTCTGCGGAGCTGCTGAAAATCTGTAAGGACTTTTGTTGTGGAGGACACGAAATAAAGGCCCGGATACTGCCTTTTCAGGTAGTTCAGCAGCAGGTCCGAATGGACGATGACACCATTCTGCACACGGTTTTCTTTTTCAAACAGCGCACAGAGGCATTGCATTTCCGGTCTGCAAGGTGCTCTTCCCGGAGCAGCGAATTGCTGAAGGTGAGCCGGCCGATATGCCATATTCCTGCATCAGTGCAAGCACCCGGTGCGGCTGTGCATCGCCAAAGCCAGTGCGGCCCCCGCCCCAGATGCAGTCGGCCGGTGCACCGTAGACCGAACCGATCTCGCACCAGTCGTAAAAATATTCCCTGTGTTCACGGAACAGCGGCAGAAACACACGGTACAGTTCATAAAATTCAAACAGTCCCGGAAGATGATAATATGCCGTGCTGCGTTCGTGCTGTGCCATTGCCGTGTGTGTTCCTCATTTCTGTAAGTTTCAGCTTCCCTGCAGCAGCTTTTGCGCTGCACCCGGAGATCTTTTTGTCAGTATAGCACAGTCCTGCCGGGAAAGAAATCATCTTCCTCTTGACCTTGAGCGCACTCCAAGTTTTATCATGTGCATGCTGGTGATCTTATCTTTCTCATTATATTCCTTTCTCTGCGAAAGAACAAGAAGTATCTTCATGTCTGACATGAAAAAACAGATTTTTGATCTTCCTTACCATTCCTGAAAGAACGAGACGAGCTTTGCCCGGCTTTCGCGCCTTGCTTTACAGCACAGCGCCTGTTCTGTCAAGAGATGAAACGTTTCGTGCATTGCGAAAAATGTTTCGGTTCACATGCTCTGCGGCTCGATCTTCACCGTTCTGCCGCCCAGGTTTTCGTAAATGCGGTGGGAGACTGAGAGCACCGTGCGGCCTGCAGAGGCGCGGCGCAGTGCTTCCAGCACACGGGCTTCCGTTTCAGCGTCCAGATTTGCCGTGACCTCGTCCAGCAAAAGCACAGCCGGGTCCGCCGCAGCAGCGCGGGCAATGGACAGAAGCTGCCACTCGCCCTGCGAAAACATGCCATCGCTGCAAACGGTGTCACAGCCTTCCGGCAGGGCCTGAATGGCTTCGTCAATGCCCGCAAGCTTTGCCGCATTCCGTGCCATCTCTGCAGTGATCTGCGGATCGCCCAGCGTGATCTGCTCCAGCACGGTGCCGGCACACGGGAGAAATGCTGCTCCACGCAGCCGATGCAGGTGCGGCGCTCGCGGTCGGTGATGCGTGCCACATCCACACCGCCAATGGTAACAGAGCCCGCCTGCGGCTGGTACAGGCCCAGCAGAAGCTTGAACACCGTGCTCTTGCCCGCACCGGTGCGGCCCACCAGCGTGACCTGCCCGCCCTGCTTTACCGTCATGGAGAAGTCACTCAGGACGGGCTTTTCGCCATAGCCGAGGTCACATGCGCAAGCTCCACATCCCCGCGCGCAGCGTCCGGCGCTCGGCAGATCGTGCGCTCCGGCTGAGCGAGAAAGGCATCGATGCGCTTGACACCTGCCATGGCCGACTGGATGGTCTGG
>ENA-OQER01000977-OQER01000977.1-human-gut-metagenome-genome-assembly--contig:-NODE-977-length-14854-cov-2.059890_pt1 | contig 14854 bp, 17 predicted proteins | sample MGYA00242797_ERZ504639 | MGnify/ENA primary metagenome ERZ504639 (study PRJEB26092, sample SAMD00036306) | human gut metagenome | host: Homo sapiens | study: EMG produced TPA metagenomics assembly of...
ATCGATCGATGCTCAGACGTACGTAGCTGTACATCGATCGATGCTCAGACGTACGTAGCTGTACATCGATCGATGCTCAGACGTACGTAGCTGTACATCTGATTCCTGACACTGATATTAAGAGAGTGTTTATGTACCACGGAGCGGAACATAAATGCATCAATTGCATCGAACATGGAATGGAACTGAATGTGGAAAATGTCAGGAAGAGTTCCCGGCAACACAAGCGCTGCGGTACCAGTTTCCTGCTGATTGTAATGCTGATATCTATCGTGTTCTTTTTGTTTATCCGTGTGGATTCGCGTATTTTGCAGCTGGTGCTCAGACTTCTTCTTATTCCGGTGATCGCCGGAGTATCTTATGAGTTTATCCGTTTGGCGGGAAGATATGATAACTGGTTGGTGAATATACTGAGCAAACCGGGACTCTGGATGCAGAAGATGACAACAAAAGAGCCGGATGATGAGATGATCGAAGTGGGAATCGCTTCGGTGGAAGCTGTGTTTGATTGGAGAAAGTGGCAGAAGGAAGAGAATGTATGACCTATAGGGAAGCAATTGTTTCGGGAGAAAAAAGCCTGTGCGAGGCTGGCATTGCAGATGCCAGAAATGATGCATGGCTGCTTTTGACCATGGCATGTAAAATTGACCACACTTATTATTATATGCATATTGACGAAGAGATGCCGGAGGAGCTGCAGCATGAATTTGAAGTGCTGATTAAAAAGAGGCAGAGCGAGTGCCTCTTCAGTATATCACCGGGGAACAGGAATTCATGGGGATGACATTTCATGTGAATTCCAATGTGCTGATTCCGCGACAGGATACGGAAACCCTGGTGGAGGAAGCACTGAAGGTTGTAAACCGGGGATGAAGGTGCTGGATATGTGTACAGGTTCCGGATGTGTGCTGATCAGTATTTTGAAAAATGTACACGGTACCGGGGGATATGGATATGATATTTCCAAACAGGCGATCAATGTTGCAAAGGAAAACGCAAAATTAAATGATGTTCCTGCCATTTTCGAGAGAAGCAATCTGTTTGAGGATGTTGCGGATGAAACGTTTGATGTGATTGTGTCAAATCCACCATACATCCGCAGCGATGAAATTCCGTTTCTGATGCCGGAGGTGTCGGAATTTGAACCGCATGAGGCACTGGACGGAAAAGAAGATGGTCTGTTCTTCTACCGGAAGATCATCCAGGAAAGCCCGGATTATCTGACCGATGGAGGGTATCTGCTGTTTGAGATCGGATATGATCAGGGATGGGCGGTATCATCTATGATGAAAGAGGCCGGATTTGAGGACGTCTGCGTGAAAAAAGATCTTGCGCGAAATGACCGTGTGGTCTGCGGACACAAACACCTATGTGAAAAGAGAGGATAGATTATGTTTGATAAATTAGAGGATTTACTTCATCATTATGAGGAGTTAATGAATACATTGAGCGAGCCGGATGTGGCAAACGATCCGAACCGCTTTCGTAAACTGATGAAAGAGCAGAGTGATCTGCAGCCAATCGTGGATGCCTACAAGGAATACAAGGCATGTAAGCAGACAATAGAGGATTCCCTTGCAATTCTTGATGAGGAATCCGATGAGGAAATGCGCGAACTGGCAAAGGAAGAATTAAATGAGGCAAAGAGCCGTCTGGGAGAGCTGGAACAGAAATTAAAGATTCTGCTTCTGCCAAAAGACCCGAACGACGACAAGAACGTTATTGTGGAGATTCGTGCAGGCGCTGGTGGAGAGGAAGCTGCGCTTTTTGCGGCTGAAATTTACCGTATGTATGTACACTATGCAGAGCGCCGTGGCTGGAAAGTGGAGACACTTGAGGCGGATGAAACCGGAATCGGAGGCATGAAGTCGGTCAACTTTATGGTGACTGGAGCAGGCGCATATTCTGTACTGAAATATGAATCCGGTGTGCACCGTGTACAGCGTGTGCCGGAGACAGAATCCCAGGGACGTATTCAGACATCAACCTGCAGTGTTGCAGTTATGCCGGAGGCGGAGGATGTGGAAGTGCATATTGACGACAAAGACATCCGTATCGACGTTATGAGAGCGTCCGGAAATGGTGGACAGTGTGTCAATACGACGGACTCTGCTGTGCGTCTGACGCATTATCCGACCGGTATCGTGATTTACAGTCAGACCGAAAAATCACAGATCCAGAACAAGGAGAAAGCGTTTGCACTGCTGCGTACCAAGCTGTATGATCTCGAACTGCAGAAGAAGCAGGATGCAGAGTCTGAGGAACGACGCAGCCAGATCGGAACCGGAGACCGTTCCGAGAAGATCCGTACTTATAATTTCCCACAGGGACGTGTGACGGATCACCGCATCAACCTGACATTATACAAGCTGGACAAGATTCTTGACGGAGATATCCAGGAGATTATCGATGCATGTATCGCGGCGGACCAGGCGAAGAAACTTGCAAAAATGCAGGATGAAAACTAATCTGTCCGGTTTATGATGTTCGTTTTGCTATAGGTAGTAGCCGATAATTGAAAAAATGGATGAAGAAGACGGACGTTGACATATGTCATTGTCCGTTTTTTTATTTTGGGTATATAGTTTAGATGCACTGTATCCCCGTACAGAGATATAGAAATATCTGAAAAGCAGATAGAGGCAGGACAGATAAAAAACGTCAATAAAGGAAGAAAACATGAGTAAGAAACACAAACATATTTCTGCCGTGAAAACAACAGAACAAAAGGCAGTACAACAGTCACAGCAGCCACAGAAACTGACACCACAGAAGCTGAATCAGCTTTTGGAGAAAAATCCGTTTGCACAGCTTCTGGGAATGGAACTGCTGGAAGTGCGGGAAGGTTATGCTTACGGAAGAATGCGCATGGATGAGCATTTTACGAATATTTACGGTGGAATGCATGGCGGATGTGCGTATGCGCTTGCTGATACGCTTGCTGGTTTGGCGGCATCCACCTATGGCAATTATGTTACAACGATTGACGGGAAAATGAATTATCTGGAGGCTGTGAAAGATACCGGCTACGTGTACGGTGAGGCAGAAGTACAAAGACAGGGAGGACGGATCGGCGTATATACCGTGAAACTTATGGATGAGAATCAAAAAGTTCTGGTTACAGCGATTTTACCTATTACCGGACAGGACAGGCGATTGACCAGCAGGGATAGGGTGCTTTCAAGGTGTCTGATTTGGAAAAAATCAGATGCCTTTTTTCTTTTTACTTGTTTATCGCGTTAAAGTATAGTAGTGTTAAAATATAAAAATACCAAGGAGGAAAAGTTATGGGAAAAGGTTTTGGACAGCATCGGAACATTGAAACAGACGGTGAATGAATTTCAGATATAAATTGTTTGCAAAAATAAAAACAACTTAATAAAAACAGAAAATGCGGTCATTTTATGAAAAAATATTTCATGAATATGACCGCTTTATTGTTTGAAAAACGGTTAATATAAAAGAAAAAACAAGATATTATCTGACAATACTGCGATAGATAAATAATAGACAAATTAATCAGACAATAGAACGAAAAAAAATGATTTACAAGCGGCGGTCATAGGAGTAAAATGAGAATCAGTTAAGAAAAAGCAACTCATGAATGATTTACAACGAAAGGATAGTTCTATGAAAGAGCAATGGAATGAGAGCACAGCAACCGCCAAAGGATTATATGATCCGAGTTTCGAACATGATAACTGCGGAATTGGTGCTGTGGTAAACATCAAAGGGATCAAGACCCACCAGACCGTGGAAAATGCCTTGAAAATTGTTGAGAACTTAAAGCATAGAGCCGGAAAAGATGCTGACGGAAAGACCGGGGACGGTGTTGGTATTCTTCTTCAGATTTCCCATAAGTTCTTTAAGAAAGCGGTAGAGCCGCTTGGAATTAAGCTGGGAGAAGAGAGAGATTACGGCGTCGGAATGTTTTTCTTCCCACAGGATGAGTTAAAGACCAATCAGGCAAAGAAGATGTTTGAGGTAATTGTCGAGAAGGAAGGAATGGAATTCCTCGGATGGAGACAGGTACCGATTCATCCGGACAAGCTTTCCGACAAGGCCAGAGGATGCATGCCATGCATCATGCAGGCGTTCATCAAAAGACCGGAAGATGTGGAGAAGGGACTTGATTTTGACCGCAAGCTGTATGTGGCACGCCGTGTATTCGAGCAGTCCAACGATGACAGCTACGTTGCTTCTCTTTCGAGCAGAACGATCGTATATAAAGGAATGTTCCTTGTAGAGCAGCTGCGTCAGTTCTTCTCCGATCTGCAGGATAAGGATTATGAGTCTGCAATTGCAACCGTACATTCCCGTTTCTCAACCAACACAAATCCAAGCTGGGAGAGAGCACATCCAAACCGTTTTATTGTACATAACGGTGAGATCAACACCATCCGCGGTAATGCAGACAAGATGCTTGCCCGGGAAGAGACGATGGCATCCGGCAAGCTGCGCGGGGAATTCCAGAAGGTACTTCCGGTCGTCAACACCGAAGGATCTGATTCCGCAATGCTGGACAATACGCTGGAGTTTCTGGTGATGAGTGGCATGGATCTGCCACTGGCAGTCATGATCATGATTCCGGAGCCATGGGCAAACAACGCCGTGATGACACAGAAAAAGAAAGATTTCTATCAGTATTATGCAACTATGATGGAGCCTTGGGACGGGCCTGCATCCATCCTGTTCTCCGATGGAGATATGATGGGAGCGGTTCTTGACCGTAACGGTCTGCGTCCATCCCGTTATTACATTACAGACGATACTATCTGATTCTTTCTTCCGAGGTCGGAGTTCTCGATATTGATCCGACCCATATCGTGACAAAAGACCGTCTGCGTCCTGGTAAAATGCTTCTTGTAGATACTGTGCAGGGTCGTGTGATTGATGACGATGAGTTAAAAGAAAGATATGCGGATAAGCGTCCGTATGGTGAGTGGCTTGACAGCAACATCGTCATGTTAAAGGATTTAAAAATCCCGAATGAGCGTGTGCCGGAATACACACAGGAAGAACGCCAGAGAATGCAAAGGGCATTCGGTTACACGTATGAGTCCTTAAAGGATTCCATCCTCCGATGGCAAAGAACGGCAATTGGAGGGTACCGGCTGCGATGGGTACAGATACACCGCTTGCGGCGCTGTCCGGAAACCGTGAGCCGCTGTTTAACTATTTCAAGCAGCTGTTTGCACAGGTAACCAACCCGCCAATTGATTCCATCCGTGAGGAGGTTGTTACTTCTACGACGGTGTATATCGGATCTGCCGGAAACCTCTTAGAGGAAAAGCCGGAGAACTGTAAAGTACTTCGGATCAACAATCCGATTCTGACCAACACAGACCTGATGAAAATCCGCAATATGAAAGTAGACGGATTTAAGGTAGAAACCATTCCGATTATTTATTATAAGAATACCAGTCTTGAGAAAGCCGTAGACCGTCTCTTTATTGAGGCGGATCGTGCATACAGAGACGGAGCCAATATCCTGATCCTTTCCGACAGAGGCGTGGATGATAACCATGTGGCAATTCCTTCCCTGCTTGCCGTATCTGCATTGCAGCAGTATCTGGTAAAGACAAAGAAACGTACTTCCCTTTCCCTGATTCTCGAATCCGGAGAGCCGCGTGAGGTACATCATTTTGCAACACTGCTTGGTTTTGGTGCGAGTGCAATTAACCCATACCTGGCACTGGATACCGTAAAACAGCTGATCGACGAGCACATGTTAGACAAAGATTATTATGCCGCAGTTGATGATTATAACCATGCAATTATCACCGGTATTGTAAAGATTGCAGCCAAGATGGGTATTTCTACGATCCAGTCGTATCAGGGTTCCAAGATTTTTGAGGCACTTGGTATTGATAAAGATGTCATTGACAAGTATTTCACCAATACGGTCAGCCGCATCGGTGGAATTTCCATCAAGGATATCGAGAATGATGTCAATACGCTTCATTCCGCAGCCTATGATCCGCTGGGACTTGAAACCGATGTAACCCTTGACAGCAAGGGCCGCCACAAGATGAGAAGCGGAGCCGATGCGCATCTGTACAATCCGGCTACCATCCATCTGCTGCAGCAGTCTACCAAACGTGGGGACTATGAGATGTTCAAGCAGTATACAAGTCTGGTAGATGAAGAAGAAAAGCATACGAACCTGCGTGGACTGATGGATTTTGAGTACCCGAAGAAGGGTGTGAAGCTTGAGGAAGTGGAAAGCGTAGATTCTATTGTGACACGTTTTAAGACCGGAGCGATGTCTTACGGTTCTATTTCGAAGGAAGCACATGAGACACTTGCCATTGCATGAATCACTTACACGGTAAGTCAAACACCGGTGAAGGTGGTGAGGACAAGGATCGTCTGATCGTCGGACCGGACGGAAAGAACCGTTGTTCCGCAATCAAACAGGTTGCATCCGGACGTTTTGGTGTTACCAGCCGTTATCTGACCAGTGCGCAGGAGATCCAGATCAAAATGGCACAGGGAGCAAAGCCTGGGGAAGGTGGACATCTTCCGGGTAAGAAAGTATATCCATGGATTGCCAAGACAAGACTTTCCACACCGGGTGTATCTTTGATCTCCCCGCCACCACACCACGATATTTATTCCATCGAGGATCTTGAACAGCTGATCTTTGACTTAAAGAATGCAAACCGCGATGCAAGGATTTCTGTAAAACTCGTTTCCGAGGCAGGCGTTGGTACCGTAGCAGCCGGTGTCGCAAAAGCCGGTGCACAGGTTGTCCTGATCTCCGGATATGACGGTGGTACAGGTGCTGCGCCAAGCAGTTCCATCCACAATGCAGGACTTCCGTGGGAACTTGGTCTGGCTGAGACACATCAGACATTGATTATGAACGGACTGCGTAATAAAGTAAGAATTGAGACAGACGGAAAGCTGATGAGTGGTAAAGACGTGGCCATTGCTGCATGTCTTGGCGCGGAAGAGTTTGGTTTTGCAACCGCTCCGCTGGTAACCATGGGCTGTGTCATGATGCGTGTATGTAATCTGGATACCTGTCCGGCAGGTATTGCAACCCAGAATCCGGAGCTTCGTAAGCGTTTCGCGGGAAAACCGGAGTATGTTGAGAACTTCATGCGCTTTATCGCAGAAGAACTTCGGGAGTACATGGCAAAACTTGGTGTCCGCACAGTGGATGAACTCGTCGGACGAAGCGATTTCTTAAAGGTTCGCGGAGATCTGTCCGAGCGTGAAGCAAAGCTTGACCTGAGCAATATCTTAAATAATCCGTTTGCAGGAACAAAGCAGAAGGTTATTTTTGATCCGAAGCAGGTATATGATTTCGAACTGGATAAGACCAAAGATATCACGGAGTTCTTAAAACAGTTAAAGCCGGCACTTGATAAGAAGCAGAAGCGTATGATCGATACCGAAGTGACAAACGTAAACCGTTCTCTTGGAACAATCTTCGGATCAGAGATTACAAAGAAGTACGACGATACACTCGATGAGGATACTTTCATTATTAAATGCAGCGGAGCCGGCGGACAGAGTTTTGGTGCCTTTATTCCAAAGGGACTGACACTCGAACTGGTGGGAGATTCCAACGATTATTTCGGAAAGGGACTTTCCGGCGGAAAGCTGATCGTTTATCCACCGGCAGGAGTAAACTTCAAAAAGGATGAGAACATCATTATCGGTAACGTAGCACTGTACGGTGCGACAAGCGGTAAGGCATTCATCAATGGTGTGGCAGGAGAACGTTTCTGTGTCAGAAATTCCGGAGCTACTGCTGTTGTTGAGGGTGTCGGCGATCATGGATGTGAGTATATGACGGGCGGTCGTGTCGTTATCCTTGGTAAAACCGGAAAGAACTTTGCCGCAGGTATGAGCGGTGGTATCGCTTATGTACTGGATGAGGACAACGATCTGTACATGCGTACCAACAAGTCAATGGTATTCAGTGAGGAAGTCACCAATAAATATGACGTATTAGAGCTCAAAGAAATGATCAAAGAACATGTTACCCTGACCAATTCGGAAAAAGGTAAGGAAATTCTCGATCACTTCAGTGAGTATCTGCCGAAGTTTAAGAAAGTCATCCCATATGATTATAACCGTATGCAGATGGCAATCGTTCAGATGGAAGAAAAAGGTCTGAATGCAGAGCAGGCACAGATTGAGGCATTTTATGCCAGCACGAGAGCATAAGGAGGGAAGAAACAATGGGAAAGCCAACAGGATTTATGGAATACGACAGATGTGAGGCGCGTTCGGTGGAACCAAAGGAACGAATCAAAAATTTTGATGAATTCCACATCTTCCTTTCCAAAGAAAAACAAAGAGAGCAGGCAGCGCGCTGTATGGATTGCGGTGTCCCGTTCTGTCAGTCGGGTATGACAGTTGCCGGAATGACTTCCGGCTGCCCGCTGCACAATCTGGTACCCGGAGTGGAACGATCTGCTTTATACCGGAAACTATCAGCAGGCATATAACCGTCTGCACAAGACAAATAATTTCCCGGAGTTTACCTCCCGTGTATGTCCGGCTCTGTGTGAGAAGGCATGTACCTGTGGACACTGGGGAGATCCGGTATCTGTCCGGGACAATGAGCATGGAATCATTGAGACGGCATACAAAGAAGGTTATGCCGGACCACATATTCCAAAGGTTCGTACCGGAAAGAAAGTTGCCATCATCGGTTCCGGTCCTTCCGGACTGGCAGCAGCAGATCAGCTGAACCAGAGAGGACATGATGTTACGGTATATGAGAGAGATGACCGTGTCGGCGGACTTCTGATGTATGGTATTCCGAATATGAAGCTCGAAAAGCAGATCATTGACCGTAAGATCAATGTTATGAAAGAAGAGGGCGTGAAGTTTATCACAGGCTGTAATGTCGGTGTGGATGTCAAGAGTGCAGAGCTGTTAAAAGAGTATGACAGAGTCATCCTCTGCTGTGGAGCAAAGCATGCGCGTGATATCAAGGCAGCAGGTCGTGATGCAGAAGGAATCTATTTCGCAGTCGATTATCTGTCACGCAACACAAAGAGCCTTTTGGATTCCAATTTTAAGGACAACAAATTTATTTCCGCAAAGGGAAAAAATGTTGTGATCATCGGTGGCGGTGATACCGGAAATGACTGTGTGGGAACGGCTATCCGTCAGGGTGCAAAGTCTGTAACCCAGCTGGAGATGATGCCATGTCCACCGGCAGAGCGGGCAGCAAATAACCCATGGCCGGAGTGGCCGAAGGTGTTAAAGACCGACTATGGCCAGGAAGAAGCGATTGCATGTTTCGGTACAGATCCACGAATCTATCAGACAACCGTAAAGGAATTCCATAAGGATAAGAACGGCAAGTTGAATGGTCTGACAATCGTCAGACTTGAGAGCAAGGTGGATGAGAAGACCGGACGCAGAAATATGGTGGAAGTTGCAGGTTCCGAGAAGAAGATTCCGGCAGAACTTGTACTGATCGCTGCAGGATTCCTTGGAACAGAGGAATACATTGCAAAGGCATTCGGTGTAGAGCTGAACCAGAGAACAAATGTAGCTACAGAGCCTGGAACATATGCAACAAATGTAAAGAACGTATTTGTTGCGGGAGATATGCACAGAGGACAGTCACTGGTTGTCTGGGCAATTCGTGAGGGCCGTGAGGTGGCACATGACGTGGATACAAGTCTGATGGGATATTCTTATCTGTCCGTACAGTAAAATAGAGACTTATGGCTGGTGCATAGCCATATGATTTTTGGGAGTCATCTGAAACAGATGGCTCCTTTTTTACCTCTTGTGGGCTTCACGCAGTTATTCTTATTTTTATCGCAGTATATCTGGTGGCAAGCAAAATGCACATGATACTTTGAACACAGCAATGCAGGCGGACATGTGGAATGTAAAGGTCAGGGCAGCAGTGATCCGAATGCTCCGTGTGTGGAATTGCAGATCTCAAGCAGTTTTGGACAGACTTGTATAATTTTTGGATAATTCTGCTTGATATTATGTACATTTCGATGTAGAATTATAGATAAATAGTATACGATACATAGGAGGAAACGTATGCGTAAGAATTACTTTCAAAATGTGAAAATTGCGGATAAGCTGAAAATGGTTATGAAAGCAATTTTTGCAATTTTACTGGTGAACAATATTCTGTTTGCAATTTTAATGCTTGTATTTGGACATCCGGTATGGATTATCATTCCTGTCATTGCAGTAGTTGGTATGCCATTGCTTTCCAAAATGATCATTCAGGAACTGACAGAAAATATTCTTGAACCGTTAGACCAGATAGAAAAGGCCGCAGATGACATGGCACACGGAAATCTCGAAATTGATATTTCTTATCAGGGGGAAGATGAACTGGGAAAGCTTGCAGAAAGTTTCCGCAATACATCTTTTTATTTAAGGGGTGTTGTGGACGATATCAATCAGCTCCTTACAGAGTTTGCAAAAGGAAACTTTGATGCGAGATCCATGATATTGAAGCTATCAGGGAAATTTCGGTGAAATTTTAAAGAAACTGGAAGCGACAGAAAATAATCTGAGCCAGACGATCAAAAATGTACAGGAATCTTCCAATCAGGTATCCGCAGGAGCTGACCAGCTGGCACAGAGTGCGCAGGGACTGGCAGAGGGAGCTACCGATCAGGCAGCGGCAGTACAGCAGCTGACATCTTCGGTTGCCGAGGTTGCTACACATATCGAAGAAAATACAAAGTCTACAGACAGTGTACATGACCAGGCAAAGCGGGTTGCAATCAAGGCAGACAGCGGAAGTGCAAAGATGAAAGAACTGGTCGAAGCCATGCAGCATATTTCAGAGACCACCAATGATATCCAGGTTGTCATCGGAAAGATTGAAAGCATTGCCAGCCAGACAAACCTGTTGTCTTTAAATGCATCCATTGAGGCTGCGCGTGCCGGTGAAGCAGGAAAAGGATTTGCGGTTGTTGCAGAACAGATTAAAAACCTTGCGGAAGAGAGTGCTTCTTCGGCAGAAGAAACCCGTGTCATGCTGACAAACAGTCTGAATCAGGTGGGTGTCGGAAGCTCTGTTGCAGATGAGACTTCCCAGTTTATGTCGGAAATGATCGAACAGCTGGATGCGGTTGTTATGGAGGTGGCTAAGATCCGTCAGATTTCTGATCAGCAGGCAGAATCGGTAAAGCAGATTTCCGCTGCTGTTGAGCAGGTAAACGGGGTTGTGCAGTCTAATTCTGCTACTTCTGAAGAAGTATCTGCAACCAGTGAAGAACTTTCTGCATCTGCTGAAAGTCTGGATGAGATGGTATCTGATTTTGTTCTTCGCAAATAAGATACGAACAGATGACTGGCACATTGTACAGATGAGGTGATTTTATGCCGTCGATCATGGTGTATACGGAAGAAACATTTTATTATACAGACGGAATCCGTGTTGTTGCGCGGGAAGAATATATGCGGCCGGATGTTACGGAACTGAGTTTCTACCGGAAAGAAGGTTTCTGGTTTGGATTTGAAGCTCCGTATTCTATTTATACCATGCAGGGAATCCGGGCATTGATTGAGTTGAAACTCAGACAATACGATTGTACACCGGAATTTCGCTATACGCGTAAGAAAATTGAATATAGTTACAGTGAAAAAAAGATTCTCGATTCCGTGATTTTTTATATCACGAAATCCGATCAGCCGGGAGTTTTGTCTGTGATGGAGGAAATTAATCATTCCACTCATCTGTGTTTCTGGAACATGAAAGTGCCATACCATGATTTTGGGGAAATCCGTAAACATACCGATGCGGTATTTTACGGAATGTTTCAACAAAAAGCGTAATAGTTCTTGACTTTTTCGGCAAAAGTTCTATAATACATTCTCGGTAATAGAGGATGTGTCGAATGAATAAAGAGAGAGATTATTTTTTGATAATTTGAAAGCGGTATTGATATTCTTAGTCGTGCTGGGACATTTTTTGCTCCCTATCCACGGAGAAAGTGTTCTTGTGGTGGTAAAGCGCCTGATCTATGTATTTCATATGCCGCTTTTTGTATTTGTGTCAGGTTATTTTGCAAAGAAAATATATAAAAACGGGCAGTATAATTTTAAAAAAATATTGTATCTGATCAAGGCGTACATCATATTTGTTATTGCAATTCAGATAGTATATGCACTGTGTGGATTCCGGGATTTCTCAGAGATTAATTTTTTCTCGCAGAGTGGGGCGCCGTGGTATCTGTTTGCCATGATTGTGTGGTATCTTACCATTCCTGTCATCCGGAAGTACAAAGAGATACCGGTATTAATCGTGACGGTTGCGCTGGCCTGATCGCCGGATATTTCAAAAATATCGGCGATTTTTTGTGCATGTCCCGTATTCTGGTATTTGGTCCGTTCTTTTATCTGGGATATTATATGGAACAACCGGTGCTTGAACGGGCATTGCGACCGGTTTACCGGAGAGTTGTTGTACCGGCTGCTGTGGCAATCTGTGCGGGGATTCTGGCGTTTGGCTCAAAGTTAAAAGATGAGCTTGGCATGGTCTATGAAACATTTCCTATTATGAACTGGATGATGTGTGGGAAGGACCGTTTGTCCGTCTGGCACTGATGATTGCCGCGTTTCTGATTTCGTGGGCGATTATGTTTTTTGTGCCGCGTGGGAAAACCTGTCTGTCAGTGATTGGACAGAATACGATGCCGGTATATATGCTGCACCGGATCCTGCGGGATATCCTGATGTTTGCGGGAATCTATGACTATCTCGGAGACTGGGGATGGTTTGCGCTGTTTGTTCTGATTTGTCTGAGTATCTGCGTGATTTACCTGCTTGTTCATCCAAAGGTAGTAAATCAGGTAAATAAGATTCTGACACTGTATACCCCGCGGCTGTGGGGCAGAATACGCCGGAATCAGGCGATATAAAGGAATCGTAGATTGACGTTTCCTCCTATATTTCTAAGCTTAGAACCAGAAAGATATAGGAGGAATTTTTTATGGATGCAAAAAAGTTTGGAGTACTCTGGTATTATGGAGAAATGTCTGCACGGATACTTAATGGTGTAACGGCACAGCGTATGATAGAAGTAATTCGTATTTGACAATTCCAAAAAATGATTATATAGTGGCAGAAAAGAACTTTTGTTTTCACAGAGAAAATACACTGAGGGAGGAACGTAATAATGTATGAATTTACGCAGGATTGTCTGACGGGCATCGACCAGATCGATGAAGAGCACCGAAAACTGTTTTCGCTGATCAATGAAGCGGTTGAACTGCCGAAAGAAGCACGTACACCACAGACGGTAAAAAATATACTGGAACATTTAAGTGATTATGCCGTAAACCATTTTGCACACGAAGAAGCCTATATGGAGGCACAGAACGATCCGGAACTGCCGTTGCAGAAAAAAGAGCATCAGGCATTTGCCGATCACGTAAAACTTCTGGAAAAGCAGCCACTCACCGGGGAGAATGCATCGGCGATGCTCGATGAGATTCTGACCTATCTGGTACGCTGGCTGTACCGGCATATTTTAAGCAGTGACATGATGATCGGAAAAATGCAGAAAGAAGATCCGTTTGTGTTTACCGCGAAATATTATACGGGAATTGACTGGTAGACAGGGAACACCGGAAGCTGTTTGAGATTATCGGAGAGGTAAATGCACTGATCCATAACGACCTGCTTCATGACAAATACGATGAAATTGTACGTCTGCTGGATGAACTCCGGGAATATACCAAGTTTCATTTTGAAGATGAAGAGGCCTATATGCAGAAAATCAACAGCCCGATGCTTGAAGCGCAAAAGAGGGCGCATCAGGCATTTGTGGACAAGCTGATGAGTATCGATCTGGATAAGCTGGAAGAAATTGATGACAACCAGCAGGAATATCTGCATGAGCTGATCGAGTTTCTCGGCGGATGGCTGATCAATCATATTTTAAAGATGGATACGCAGATTGAAAAGACAGAGCAGTAAGTATTATATGCGGTGAAAGGATTATTTTCACCGCATTTTAATATGTCAATTTAATATGAAACTTATATAGAAAATACGTTATCCTTTTTAAAAATATTCTTTATAATAAAAGATAGCGAGATTGAGAAAAGGAAGTGTATTTTTATGGCAACAATTTTTCCAAGGGAACAGAAGGCAAAAATGCTTTTTGAAAAGATTAAAGAGAATCCGCAGGCATGTGAGCGCCTGATGGAAACGTTTTATGATGCGCTCGGAGTGGGCGATGATTATGAGGGCAACGGTCTTTCTGCGGAGCAGTTTGCAACCGCACTGTTTCGTTCTTATGAGGAAAAGGATCTGACGGCGTTTCTGATGGCAATCTGCCAGAACAGTATGTTTGATCTGCTGCGGAATTCGTTTCTGGCTCCGTTTCGTTTTAATGCCAATGGTCAGACAAATCCCTATATCCTGACGGATGAGGATGGAAAATTAATTCCGGATATCAAATTTCATGTCAGTGACAAAAATTATGAGCAGTTTTTTAAGGTATTTCAAAAGAGTGAACAGGTGAAGATGTATCTGGCATACGGATTCCGTAAACGGCATTGTTATGACAGAGATACCATGGAAGCACAGGAAATCCGTATGGGAGAGCATATCGGAGTGCTGCTTGTCTATGAAATGCCAGATACGGTAAAAATACAGGAGACAGAAGCGCAGGCATATGCGGCCATCTGGGATATCCTGATGGATCTGCAGAAATCCCTGCCACGTTCGGTCGTTTATTACGGGACAGGATTCCATGGAAAATAAGGGAAACCGTTACGATGCACTTGGGGTGTTTTTGCCGATGTACCATTTTCGGAAGGCATTGGAGAAAAACATTGATATTGCAAACAAAATTGTATTGATGCATTAAGAAAGAGGATGATGA
>ENA-OQER01000978-OQER01000978.1-human-gut-metagenome-genome-assembly--contig:-NODE-978-length-14845-cov-1.533564_pt1 | contig 14845 bp, 21 predicted proteins | sample MGYA00242797_ERZ504639 | MGnify/ENA primary metagenome ERZ504639 (study PRJEB26092, sample SAMD00036306) | human gut metagenome | host: Homo sapiens | study: EMG produced TPA metagenomics assembly of...
CAAAATTATTTGATGGTTTTCCTGAGGACGAACTTGGAAGAATTGCTATTCATTTTATAAATGCCAAGAGAGAAGGGGAAGTGACTCCATCGTTTCAGATTAGTCGAACGAAGCATATTCTTGAATTAGTTAAGCAGGAATGTCTCGAGACAATATTGAACGAACTCCACAAGAATAGTAAATTTCTATGATCGTTTCATGGTTCATCTAAGTTATTTTTTGGATTATATTGATCGATCTAGGAAAGATAATACGTCCTTGCTGGGAATGGAAGAACATCTAGAGGTTTCGTATCCTAAGGCTTTTGAAATAGGAAACAGAATCTATAATGTCATTGCAAGAGAAACAGAAGTGGATTTATTCCACAGTGAGCGAATTTATATCGTTCTTCATGTTTAACGTCTCTTGTAAAAATTTAATTTGCTCTATATCATTAAAATTATAAGGAGGAACTATTATGAATAGAGAAGAAGTCCAATTACTTGGCTTTGAAATTGTCGCTTATGCTGGTGATGCTCGTTCTAAACTTCTAGAAGCATTAAAAGCTGCTGAAGCTAGCGATTTTGCTAAAGCAGAAGCTCTTGTTGAAGAAGCAGCAAATTGCATTGCGGAAGCTCACAAAGCGCAAACATCTATGCTTGCTCAAGAAGCTGCGGGCGAAGAAATTCCATACAGCATCACAATGATGCACGGACAGGATCACTTGATGACAACCATTTTGTTAAAAGATGTGATTCATCATCTTATTGAATTATACAAAAGGGGAGCTAAATAATGAACAAACTCATTGAGCTTATTGAAAAAGGGAAACCATTCTTTGAGAGGATTTCTCGTAATAAATATTTGCGAGCGATTCGTGATGGTTTCATTGCAGGGATGCCTGTAATCTTATTCTCATCTATCTTCATCCTAATTGCGTATGTGCCAAATGCTTGGGGATTCCACTGGTCTAAAGATATTGAAACACTCTTGATGACTCCATATAACTATTCTATGGGCATCTTGGCCTTCTTCGTTGGTGGTACAACGGCTAAGGCTTTGACTGATTCAATGAACCGCGACCTTCCAGCAACCAACCAAATCAACTTCATTTCTACAATGTTGGCTTCTATGGTTGGATTCTTGCTCATGGCTGCCGAACCCGCTAAAGAAGGTGGATTCTTAACAGCATTCATGGGGACAAAGGGGTTGCTAACAGCCTTTATTGCTGCATTCGTTACTGTTAATGTTTACAAAGTCTGTGTGAAAAACAATGTGACTATCCGCATGCCGGACGAGGTTCCACCAAATATTTCACAAGTATTTAAAGACTTGATTCCATTTACATTGTCAGTTGTACTCTTGTATGCACTTGAATTAGTTGTGAAAGCAAGCCTTCATGTAACAGTTGCTGAATCAATTGGTACTCTTCTTGCTCCACTATTCTCAGCTGCAGACGGATACCTTGGTATTACTATCATCTTTGGTGCTTTTGCCTTCTTCTGGTTTGTAGGTATCCATGGTCCTTCAATCGTAGAACCAGCAATCGCTGCAATTACTTACGCAAATATTGATAACAACTTGCATTTGATTCAAGCTGGACAACATGCCGATAAAGTCATCACATCTGGTACTCAAATGTTTATCGTTACCATGGGTGGTACTGGTGCAACTCTTGTTGTTCCGTTCATGTTTATGTGGTTATGTAAATCGAAACGAAATCGTGCTATTGGACGCGCTTCAGTAGTTCCTACATTCTTTGGTGTAAACGAACCAATCTTGTTTGGTGCACCACTTGTTTTGAACCCAATCTTCTTTATCCCATTCATCTTTGCACCAATTGCAACGTATGGATCTTTAAGTTCTTTATTGAAACACTTGGCATGAACTCATTTACTGCCAACCTTCCATGGACTACACCAGGACCTCTTGGTATTGTTCTTGGTACGAACTTCCAAGTACTTTCATTCATCCTTGCTGCGCTATTAGTAGTAGTTGACGTGATCATTTACTATCCATTCGTTAAGTTTACGATGAACAAATTCTTGAAGAAGACGTTCAGGTAAATCAAACGATAGCTTGAAAGAAAAAGTTGCTGCAAACTTTAACACTGCTAAAGCAGATGTTATTCTTGAAAAAGCTGGTGTGGAAGGCGAACCAGTTCAAAACAATATCACAAAAGAAACAAACGTATTGGTTCTTTGTGCCGGTGGTGGAACTAGTGGACTTCTTGCCAACGCTTTGAATAAAGCTGCTGAAGAATATGATGTTCCTGTGAAGGCTGCTGCTGGTGGCTACGGTGCTCACCGTGAAATGTTGCCAGAATTTGACCTTGTTATCCTTGCACCTCAAGTAGCTTCAAACTATGAAGATATGAAGGCTGAAACAGATAAACTTGGAATCAAATTGGCTAAGACTGAAGGAGCTCAATACATCAAGTTGACTCGTGATGGTAAAGGCGCTCTTGCATTCGTTCAAGAACAATTTCAATAATAAATAGATTTACTGTTGATTGAAGTGAGATGGAGAAGGATTGATCACTGACTCCTCTCCATCTTGCTTTGTTTCTATTTTATGATTGAGAAGGGGAAATTTATGTCAAAAACATTACCTAAAGATTTTATTTTCGGTGGCGCAACAGCAGCTTATCAGGCAGAAGGTGCTACACATACAGATGGAAAAGGTCCTGTTGCTTGGGACAAATACCTAGCAGATAACTATTGGTATACTGCTGAACCAGCGAGTGATTTCTACCATAAATATCCAGTAGACATACAGTTGGCTGAAGAATATGGCGTAAACGGAATCCGTATTTCTATTGCTTGGTCACGTATTTTCCCAACTGGCTATGGTGAAGTCAATCCAAAAGGGGTAGAATTCTATCATAAGTTATTTGCAGAATGTCATAAACGTCATGTAGAACCGTTTGTAACTCTTCACCACTTTGATACACCTGAAGCTCTTCACTCAAAGGGAGACTTCTTGAATCGTGAAAACATCGAACACTTTGTAGATTATGCTGCCTTCTGTTTTGAAGAGTTCCCAGAAGTCAACTACTGGACAACCTTCAATGAAATTGGCCCAATCGGTGATGGTCAATACTTGGTAGGTAAATTCCCACCAGGTATTCAATATGACCTTGCCAAAGTCTTCCAATCTCACCACAATATGATGGTTTCTCATGCACGTGCTGTGAAATTGTACAAAGGCAAAGGTTATACAGGTGAAATTGGGGTTGTTCACGCCCTTCCAACTAAGTATCCTTTGGATCCTAAAAATCCTGCAGACGTTCGTGCTGCTGAATTGGAAGATATCATCCACAACAAATTTATCTTGGATGCGACTTACCTTGGACACTACTCAGATGCAACCATGGAAGGGGTAAACCACATCTTATCAGTAAATGGTGGTAGCTTGGATCTTCGTGAGGAAGACTTTGCAGTCCTTGAAGCAGCTAAAAGATTTGAACGACTTCCTTGGAATTAACTACTACATGAGTGATTGGATGGAAGCCTTTGATGGTGAAACTGAAATCATCCACAACGGTAAAGGTGAAAAAGGAAGCTCTAAATACCAAATCAAAGGTGTTGGACGTCGTGTGGCTCCTGACTATGTCCCTCGGACGGATTGGGACTGGATTATCTACCTCAAGGTTTATATGACCAAATAATGCGTGTCAAGAAAGATTATCCAAACTACAAGAAGATCTACATCACTGAAAATGGACTTGGATACAAAGATGAATTTGTGGACAACACTGTTTACGATGATGGCCGTATTGATTATGTGAAACAACACTTGGAAGTATTGTCTGATGCGATTGCCGATGGTGCAAACGTAAAAGGATACTTCATCTGGTCATTGATGGACGTCTTCTCCTGGTCTAATGGTTATGAAAAACGTTACGGACTCTTCTACGTTGATTTCGATACACAAGAACGTTATCCTAAGAAATCTGCACATTGGTACAAGAAATTAGCTGAAACTCAAGTGATTGAATAACCTCACTTGAACGTATTCTATTTTGTTATCAGATATTCTAGAAAAGGTGGCTCTTTGCCACCCACTACAGTTGACAAAGAGCTGAACTTTGAAGTCGTAGAACTAAAGATGTTTAGAGGCATTGTAGCCAATATCGCTAAGCCTTTAAAAACGGTAGCTCTATGATTGCGGACAGGTTGGCAAAGTGGCAAAGGAAAACTATCTATAATGGCTAGTTTATCAGATGGAAGCATTTCACTCATAGCTTTTCGGATTAATTGGACGAGCCAAATCAATTGTTTTGACCGACGATTGAAATGACCTCTTTCTAGTAGCTGTCCACAAGGAAAGAGGTGGCAGATGCTGTAGAAATGACGCTGTGACGTTATGCCTAGTTCAGCCTGTAACAAGAGCAAGATAAGAATTGATTCATCTGAAACTTTGGCTAAACTAACATTACGCCGATGTTTGAAGGAATTTGGACAGTAGTTTTGGTAGAAGTGATGACAAATTTGTGATAATTGCTGTACATTCCATTGTAAATGATGAGATTTAGCAGTATACTGCAAGTGGCTCATTTGGACTAACCTCCTATATGTTTCATAACTTACGCTATTTTGAAATGAACTAGCACCACGAGTAAAAGGTATCCTAGTAGCCTTTATCACTGTTAATGTTTATAAATTCTGTGTGCTTCATGACATCACCATCAAGATGCCAAAAGAAGTACCTGGTACTATTTCTCAAACATTAAAAAAGTTGTTGTGGTTGAAACAGCTTATGCCAATACTCTTGGCAATCTTGACCAAAAGACAAATGCTGTCACAGCAACAGAAGAAGCAGCAGCTGGTTACAAAGCTAGCCAAGATGGTTAGTACGAATTTTTGACAGATTTAGTTGATAAGATTAAAGATGTCAAAAATAACAATGGACTTGGTTTCTTCTATTGGGAACCACTCTGGTATAACGGTAACGTCTCATGGGCTACGCAAGTGGGTATGTCATATCTTGGCATTTCAGATATGACAGGTAACGAATGGGAAAATCAAGCTGTCTTCGATTTCCAAGGAAATGCTTTACGTGGCATCAAAGCTTTAATTACTCTAATCTAACAAATCTCCTTCAAAACAATAGCTTTGAATGGGACGGTTATACCGAAAGTCCATCATATTGGAATGTTTGGAAAAATGGCCAAATTTCTGGGATTAAAGACCGAAGTTTATGATAATACGCGTTATAAACTCAGCTTCTGGTCAGACAAAGCATATGAAAGTTCTATCTATCAAACAGTAGGAAATCTCAGCCCAGGTACTTACAAATTAAGCATCGATGCTATGGGTGGTACAAGTCTTGAAAATGCAGAACTTTATATCAAAAACTACGGTGGCAACGAACAAAAAATCTCTCTCAAAGATTCAAATACTTGGAAAACCTATACCAGTGACAACATTCAAATCACAAACGGACAGTGTGAAGTTGGCGCTTACGTCAAATCATCTGCCAACAAATGGTTAAACATTGATAACGTCCGACTTGTTAAAGTTGATGAAGAAAAACTCCCCCAAGAACTTAGTTCTGGGGGAGATTTCTGTTTTTATTTTTTCAGCGCTCTTCGGTAATGGCTTGGGCTTTGTCCGAAATGTTTTTTGAAAGCCTTGCTGAAGGCGAGAGCGTCTGGAAAGCCTACAGCGTTTGCGATTTCTGATATGTGAAAAGTCGTGCTGGTAAGTAAATCAACACTTTTTTCCATACGGATTTGGATGAGATAATCCTTGAGAGAATAATCTGTTTCTTCTTTGAAAATCTTGTACAAGTAGGAGCGATTTAGATTGAGCTTTTTTGCAATCTCACTGATTTTTAATGGATTTCCATATTGTGTGTGAATGATTTTTTTAGCTTGCTTGATGTAATTTTGAATCAAAATACTGCTATCAGACATTGCTTTGCTTGGAAATTCTTCTATTAGAAACGCTAGCAATTTGTAAAGTTCAGCAATCAGCTGAAGCTCTGTAATGTCATCGAGTTTTTGATCACGGAATTGTGTTAATTTGACTAGCTGATCGAGGATTTTAGAGTTGAGCGTTGAATGACAAAAATAGTGTTCAAGAAGTTGTGTTTTATTTAAGATGCTTTCAGCTTTTGAGCCACTAAATCCAACCCAAAGATAAGTCCAAGGGTGCTTGCTATCTGCTTGGTAGAAGGTCACTTTTCCTTTTGGCAAAATGAACATATCACCTGTTTTAAGTTCGGTCGTTGTGCCATCAATTTTGAAGTTCCCTTGCCATCAACAATGAAATGAAGGACGTAGTTATCCCTAACAGTAGGTCCAAAAGAGTAGTTTTATCACAAATCTCAGCACCATAATGGTCGACGTTCAGGTCAAAATTATTCGTGCCAAATTCGTTGTAGGTATTTAGAACATTCAAAGTATCAACTCCTTTATAAACAACATTACCATATTTGCCCAACATGATACCATTCAAGAGGTAACTAAATGATGGTAAAATTTTAGTAAACAAAGGGAGGAATTATCATGGGAATCGCATCGAAGGGAATCTTTTTTACATTCAAAGTAAAGAGATGTCAATGATTATCGAAAATAAAGAAGGGGATTTGCTTCTTCGTCATATTGGAGGCAAAATCGCCAAATATCACGGCTCAAACGCGATTTTGGAGAAGGACCACGCTTTTTCAGGAAATCCAACTCCAGATAACCGCACCTTTAGTTATGATACACAACGCCAAGTTTTTGGCGTTCATGGATTCGGAGATTTCCGACAACCATCTCTAAAAATAGCACACGCTAATAACGAATTGACACAATTTAAGTTAACATCTAGTGAGATTTTACATGGTGCAAAAGAAGCAACAGGATTACCTAATCCACATTCAACAGAAGATGCCGAAACTTTAGTTTTGACACTTGAAGACAAAGTCGCTTCGCTAGAATTAAAACTTTACTACACTGCTTATGCTGATTGCAGCACTATTTCAACTCATGCTGAGGTTCGAAATTTATCAGATAAAGCAGTTGTTATCAATCGTGTTTTGTCAACCATGCTTGATGTGCCAGCTTCTGCTTATGATGTGGTGACATTGCAAGGTGCTTATGCACGTGAAAAAACGGTTCGTCGTCAAAAAGTTGAACAAGGTATTTTCACAGTTGCTTCAAATCGCGGTGCTTCAGGTCATTCCCATACACCTGCCATGATTTTATGTGACCACACAGCAACAGAAGATGCTGGTCAGGCTTTAGCTCTTCAACTGCTTTACAGCGGTAATTTCCAAGCTTTTGTCCAAAAAAATCAATTGAACGAAGTCGTTTAGGTATCGGAATTAACGATGATAATTTTGCTTGGCAACTATCAGCTGGCGATAGCTTTGAAACACCAGTGGCTTTGATAACCTTTTCAAATCATGGTCTTGGAAAACTTACTCAAGAAAGTCAATTGTTCATTCAAGATCACATCATGCCAAAACAATTTGCACATGCTGAACGTCCAATTCTCATTAACAATTGGGAAGCGACTTATTTTAATTCAAAAAGAAAACATTAATTGATTTAGCTGACGAAGCAAGCAAACTTGGTATCGAGCTTTTTGTTCTTGATGACGGTTGGTTTGGTAATCGATTTGATGATAATCGTGCGCTTGGTGACTGGGTTGTCAACGAAGAAAAACTCGGTGGACCTCTGAATGATTTGATTGCTGAAGTGCATGCCAAAGGTTTGAAATTTGGTTTGTGGTTTGAACCAGAAATGATTTCTGTTGATAGTGATCTTTATCGTGCGCATCCAGATTGGGCTATTCAAGCTGAAGGTCGTGGTCATACTTATTCTCGTAATCAATTGGTGCTCAACCTTGCAAATCCTGATGTCGTAGCCTACATCAAGGCAGCTATTGATAAGATTTTGACAGAAAATACTATTGATTATGTTAAATGGGATTATAACCGTAACATCACAAATATCGGAAATGGTGATACTTATCTTGCGACCCAAATGCAATCTCATGATTACATGCTAGGTTTGTATGATTTGGTGTCTTATTTGACAGAAAAGCATAGTAACATTCTCTTTGAATCTTGCTCAGGTGGTGGTGGTCGAAATGACCTTGGTATGATGCGCTATTTCCCACAAGTTTGGGCTAGTGACAATACTGATGCCATTTCACGTTTGCCAATTCAATACGGCTCAAGTTACCTTCACCCAACCATTTCAATGGGCTCTCACGTATCAGCAAGTCCTAATCACCAAATGGGTCGCACAACACCGATTGAAACTCGCGGTAATGTTCCATGATGGGAAATCTTGGCTATGAACTTGATTTGACAAGCTTGCCAGAAAGTGACAAAGAAGTAATTGCTGCTCAGGTTGCACACTACAAAGACATTCGACCAGTTGTCCAATTTGGAAAACAATATCGCCTCATCAATCCAGAAGCAGGTTCAAACGAAGCAGCGGTTCAATTTGTTTATGAAGATAAGGTTGTCGTGACTTACGTTCGTACACTTTCAACGATTGAAACAATTGAAACAACACTTAAGCTGAAAGGTTTGGAAGAAGAAGCTCTTTACTGCTTGCAAGGAACAGACCAAGTTTACTCAGGAGCAGAGCTCATGTACGCGGGCCTCATAGCGATTCTCCACAAGGTGATTACCTCAGCAAACAATACTATTTCGTGAAACAATAAGGAGGTTTTCCATGAAATGGCCTAAACGATTAATAGTGACTGGAGTGGCAATGTTGACAGCGGCAGCTGCTTTGACATTGACAGCTTGTTCAAAAAACAGTGATTCCTCTAATGATGGCAAGGTAACTATCGAATATTTCAACCAAAAAACAGAAATGGTTGATACGCTAAAAGAAATCATTAAGATTTGAAAAGAAAATCCAAAAATCCATGTCAAAATGACCAGTGTGCCCAAGTGCTGGTACTGTTCTAAAAACACGTATGCTTGCAGGTGATGCTCCGGATGTCATTAACATTTACCCTCAGAACGTTGATTTTAAAGAGTGGGCAAAAGCAGGTTACTTTGAGAATATGACTGGAAAATCATATCTTAAAAACATCAAAAATCATTACGAAAAAATTATGCTGTCAACGGCAAAATTTATAGCGTCCCGCTATCAGCCAACGTTTCAGGGATTTATTTTAACAAGACAAAATTTGAAGAATTAGGCCTCAAAGTTCCAGAAACTTGGGATGAATTTGAAACACTTGTTAAACAGATTAAGCTGACGGCGAAACCCCGTTTGCGCTTGCTGGTAGTGAAGGTTGGACTTTAAATGGCTATCACCAACTAGCTTATATCAGTGTGACTGGCAGCGGTGATAAGGCAAATGATTATCTTCGTTTTTCTCCGGTGAATTCTATTTCAACAGATGACAAAGAAGTAAAAAATGTCTTGAAAACGTCTTGATTTATTGGCTGAAAAAGGAAATCAACAAACTAACTGGGAAGGGGCTTCTTATAATGATTCTGTTGTAGCCTTTGCGACTGAAAAAGCTTTAATGTTACCTGGCGGTTCATGGGTATTAGCAGCATTAAGCAACAAGACCCTAAATTTGACATCTCAACCTTTGCCTTTCCTGGGAATGAAGTTGGTCAAGAAGTGACTGTTGGTGCAGGTGATTTGGCTTTGTCTATCTCATCAGCAAGCAAACACAAAAAGAGTGCGAAAAATTCATTTCTTATATGGCTTCAGCTAAAGCAATGCAAAAATATTATGACGTCGATGGCTCACCAGTATCTGTAAATGGTGTGGTTGAAGATGAGAACTCTCCCCTGCTCCGCTTTATCGATTAGCTTTTACAGATAAGCACTATGTTTGGCTGGGTGAAAATTGGACAAGCGAAGAAGACTTCTGGAGTTTGACAGCCAATTATTTGATGAGCGAAGATGCTAAGCAATATACAGATGAATTAAATGCCTTTTTCAATCCGATGAAAGCCGATGTGACGAAGTAGGAGGAAACTAGAATGCGAAAATTTTTAAATAAATATTGGGGCTGGGTGTTCTTGATTGTTCCCTTGATTTTACAAGCAATTTTCTTCTATTTCCCAATGATTCAAGGTGCTTTCTACAGTTTTACAAACTGGACTGGATTGACTTACAATTTTGATTTTGTTGGTGTCAACAATTATAAAATCTTGCTAACGGATACCAAATTCTTTAAAGCTCTTGGCTTTACTTTGATTTTGACCATTGCGTTAATTGTCGGTGAAATTGTGATTGGTATCTGGGTGGCGCGTGCTTTGAATACTAAAATCAAAGGTCAAACGTTCTTTAGAGCTTGGTTCTTTTTTCCCAGCTGTTTTGTCAGGGTTGACAGTGTCTTTGATTTTTAAACAAGTTTTTAACTATGGTTTGCCTGCTATCGGCGAAGCTTTGAATATTGAATGTTTAAAAACAAGTCTTTTAGGAACAACTGGCGGTGCTGTTTTTGCAGCAATCTTTGTTATGTTGTGGCAAGGTGTTGCCATGCCGATTATTCTCTTCCTATCTGGTCTTCAAACCATTCCAAGTGAAATCACAGAAGCGGCAGCAATCGATGGCGCAAATAGCAAACAAACGTTCTGGAACATTGAATTACCATATCTGTTACCAAGTATTTCTATGGTCTTTATCATGGCACTAAAAGGTGGCTTAACAGCTTTTGACCAAATCTTTGCTTTGACTGGTGGTGGACCAAGTAATTCAACAACATCAATCGGACTTTTGGTTTACAATTATGCCTTTTCAAGTAACCAATACGGTTATGCTAACGCAATTGCCTTGATTCTTTTTGCCATCATTGTTCTTGTTTCAGTGTTGCAACTTAAATTATCAAGTCGTTTTGAAGTATAGGAGTGAGAGATGAAAAAAAGAAGAACGTTATAATACTTTTTGGAAATATGTGCTCTTAATTGCGGGTTCAATTCTGATTTTGATTCCTTTATTAGCAACTGTCTTTAGTTCGTTTAAGACAACTAAGGATATCATGCAACATTTCTTTGCTTTTCCAAATCCTGTCACTCTAAGCAACTACACACGCTTGCTTGCTGATGGCATCGGACATTATTTCTTAAATTCAACGATTATCACCGTTGTATCAGTGATTTTGGTGACTTTATTTATTCCTGCGGCTGCTTATTCAATTGCTCGTAATATGAGCAAAAAACGAGCTTTCAATATCATGTACAGTTTGTTGATTTTGGGAATTTTTGTGCCATTTCAAGTTATCATGATTCCAATCACAGTGATGATGAGTCGACTTGGCTTGACTAATATTTGGGGTTTGATTATCTTGTACTTAACATATGCTGTACCACAAACCTTATTCTTGTATGTCGGATACATCAAGTTAAGTGTTCCTGACAGTTTGGATGAAGCAGCTGAGATTGATGGTGCTGATAAATTCACAACTTATCGCAAAATCGTCTTTCCAATGTTAAAACCAATGCACGCTACAACTTTGATTATCAATGCACTTTGGTTTTGGAATGACTTCATGCTTCCACTCTTGATGCTGAATAAATCATCAGACTCTTGGTCATTGCCACTTTTTCAATACAACTACACAGGACAATACCTCAGCGACTACGGACCAAGCTTTGCATCATACGTCGTTGGTATTATTACTATCACAATCGTTTACCTCATTTTCCAAAAACATATCATTTCAGGAATGAGCAACGGCGCAGTGAAATAAGGAGTCGACGCAGTGTCATTAAGACACAAGGAGGCTCATCTTTTTCACCCAGCCTGTAGCCCGAGTTCAACTTTTTGCTGGGTGCTAAAATCCAAAAGGGTAAAGGAGTAACTATGACAATACAAAATAAAACAATGCTTATTACTTACTCAGATAGTCTGGGAAAGAATTTGAAAGAATTAAATGAAAATCTTGGCAAGTATTTTGGAGAAGCTGTCGGCGGGGTTCATCTTTTGCCATTTTTCCCGTCAACAGGTGACCGTGGTTTTGCGCCAGTCGATTATGATGAGGTTGATGCTGCATTTGGGGATTGGGATGACGTGAAGGCATTGGGTGAGAAGTATTATCTCATGTTTGATTTCATGATTAACCATATTTCTCGTCAATCAAAATATTACAAAGATTATCAGGAAAAGCACGAAGCTAGTGCTTACAAGGATATGTTTCTTAACTGGGATAAATTTTGGCCAGAAAATCGTCCGACACAAGCTGATGTGGATTTGATTTACAAGCGTAAAGACCGCGCACCAAAACAAGGAATTCACTTTGCGGACGGTTCAGTTGAGCATCTCTGGAACACATTTGGTGAAGAGCAGATTGACCTTGATGTGACAAAAGACGTGACCATGGATTTCATTCGAAAGACCATCGCGCATTTAGCTGAAAATGGTTGCGACCTTATTCGATTAGATGCTTTTGCTTATGCAGTTAAAAAATTAGATACTAATGATTTCTTTGTAGAACCAGAAATCTGGGAATTGCTTGATAAAGTCCGCAGCATTGCTGCGGAATCTGGTACAGAGTTGCTTCCAGAAATTCATGAGCACTATTCAATCCAGTTTAAGATGCTGAGCACGATTACTATGTTTATGATTTTGCCCTTCCGATGGTGGTTCTTTATAGCCTTTACAGCGGAAATGTTAATCGTTTGGCGAAATGGCTTAAAATGTCTCCCATGAAACAATTTACGACACTTGATACGCACGATGGTATTGGAGTTGTTGATGTCAAAGATATCTTGACGGATGAGGAAATTGATTACACGTCAAATGAACTTTATAAAGTAGGTGCCAACGTCAACCGAAAATATTCAACAGCCGAGTATAATAATCTTGATATCTACCAAATCAATTCAACTTACTATTCTGCGCTTGGGATGATGACAAGAAATATTTCTTAGCTCGTTTGATTCAAGCTTTCGCGCCAGGCATTCCACAAGTGTATTATGTTGGCTTTTTAGCTGGTAAAATGATCTTGAATTGTTAGAAAAAACAAAAGAAGGTCGCAATATTAATCGTCATTATTATAGCAGTAGCGAAATTGCAGAAGAAGTCAAACGTCCAGTTGTTCAAGCTTTGCTAAAATTATTTACTTTCCGTAATCAATCGGCTGCTTTTGCCCTGGATGGCAGTATTGAAGTTGATGAACTTGATAGTCACACAATTCTTATTACACGCCGTAATCAAGGCAGTAGTGTTGTCGCACAAGCAAAGATTAATCTAAAAGATTTGACTTATCATATCACAGAAAACGGTCAAGAAATTACCTTTCTATAAAGCTAAAAGCAAGGGATTATCCTTGCTTTTCTCTGCATCTGGGTTTGAGAAATGCAAACGCTTGCGTGAAACAAAAGAAAAAGCTAAAATAGAGACAAAGAATTCTAAAATGAGGTGCGTTATGGAAAAACATTGGTGGCACAAAGCAACGATTTATCAAATTTATCCAAAATCTTTTAAGGACTCAAACGGTGATGGAGTTGGTGATTTAAAAGGAATTATCAGTAAGCTTGATTACCTGCAAAAGCTCGGAATTACAGCGATCTGGCTCTCTCCAGTTTACCAGTCTCCAATGGATGATAATGGCTATGACATTTCAAATTATGAGGCGATTGCTGATATTTTTGGCGATATGTCTGATATGGAAGAATTGCTAGAAGAGGCAAAAGCGCGTGGTATCCGCATCATTATGGACTTAGTGGTTAATCACACGTCAGATGAGCACGCTTGGTTTGTTGAAGCGCATGAAAATCCTGATAGTAAGTATCGTGATTTTACATTTGGCGTGATAAACCTAATGAGCTCGATTCTATTTTTGGTGGCTCTGCTTGGGAATATGATGGCAAAACTTGGGCAATATTATTTGCACTTTTTCAGCAAGAAACAACCTGATTTGAATTGGGAAAATCCGCTGTTACGCCAGTCTGTTTATGATATGATGAATCGCTGGATTGACAAAGGTATTTCTGGTTTTCGTATGGACGTGATTGACATGATTGGGAAGATTCCTGACCGCTTAATCTCAAATAATGGTCCAAAATTGCACGACTACCTTAAAGAAATGCACCAAAAAACTTTAGCCGGAAAAGATTTGTTAACGGTTGGTGAAACTTGGGAGCAACTCCGGAAATTGCTAAGAAGTATTCATCGCCAGCTGAGAAAGAATTGTCCATGGTATTTCAATTTGAGCATATCGGTCTTCAACACAAGCCAAACGCTTCAAAATGGGAATACGAAAAAGAGCTAAATGTTCCTGCTCTCAAAGCTATTTTCAACAAATGGCAGACAGAACTGGAGCTTGGTCAAGGCTGGAATTCCCTTTTCTGGACAATCATGATTTGCCGCGCGTGCTTTCTATCTGGGGTGACACTGACGATTATCGTGAAAAATCAGCCAAGGCGCTAGCCATTTCCTTACACTTGATGCGAGGAACGCCTTACATCTACCAAGGAGAAGAAATCGGCATGACTAACTATCCTTTCAAAGATTTGGGAGAAATTGATGATATCGAGTCACTAAATTTTTGCCAAAGAAGCCCTTGAAAATGATAAGACACCAGAAGAAGTCATGGATAGCATTCGCATGATTGGACGTGACAATGCTAGAACACCGATGCAATGGGATAATGGCAAGAATGCAGGATTTTCAACAGCTGATAAAACTTGGTTACCAGTTAATCCCAATTACACAGAAATTAATGTACAAGCAGCTCTAGACAATCCAGATTCTATTTTCTACACTTACCAAAAACTCATCAAACTTCGCAAAGAAAACGATTGGTTGATTGATGCGGATTTTGAACTTTTGGATACAGAAGATAAGGTTTTTGCTTATCTTAGAAAAACAGCAGATAAAACTTATTTAGTAGTCGCAAACTTATCAAATCAAGTCCAAGCCTTGAAACACTCTCTTATCAA
>ENA-OQER01000979-OQER01000979.1-human-gut-metagenome-genome-assembly--contig:-NODE-979-length-14836-cov-2.701067_pt1 | contig 14836 bp, 23 predicted proteins | sample MGYA00242797_ERZ504639 | MGnify/ENA primary metagenome ERZ504639 (study PRJEB26092, sample SAMD00036306) | human gut metagenome | host: Homo sapiens | study: EMG produced TPA metagenomics assembly of...
GGCCGCGCGGGCAGAGACACGCACGCTGGTGCAGAAGCTGCTGCCCGGCTTTGCAGGCAGCGCGGTGCTGGATGCGGACGGCCTGAACGCCGCCGCGCAGCTGCTGGCTGAGGGCAAAACGCTGCCACACCCGGCGGGAGAGCTGATCGTGACCCCGCACCCCGGCGAGATGGCCCCGGCTCACCGGGCTTTCGGTGGCGCAGATCAATGCGGACCGTGAAAATACTGCCTGCCAGTATGCAGAAAAATGGAACGCCGTGGTGGTGCTCAAGGGCTGCCGTACCGTGGTGGCTGCACCAGATGGCCGCGTGTGCACAAACTCTACCGGCAACCCCGGTCTTGCCCGGGGCGCAGCGGAGATGTACTGGCCGGTATGACGGCGGCCCTGCTGGCTTGCGGCCTGCCTGCATACGAAGCTGCGGCCTGCGCGGTGTATCTGCACGGTGCCGCTGCCGACCGTGCCGCTGCTGCGCTTGGCGAGTACGGAATGCTGCCGCATGATATCTTGTCCCAGCTGGGCCGGATATTTGCGGAAAACCACAGATAAAAAGAAAAGGGGTGTCTCTCTGTCTGCCGAAGAGACACCCCTTTTAACATTGCATCACATCGCCAGCACTTCGGCCCACTTTTCCTCGGCTACCGGGATGCCAAGCTCCATGTTCTCCTTGCGGCTGCGGTGCTCGCCCATGCCGGGGCAGCGCACCTCACGGCCCGGCTCTGCAGGCTCACTGGATGCCACATCGGCGGCAATGCGCAATCGGCATCAGTGCAGGCGGTGAAAGGAGTACACGAGCACACACCGACAGCTATGTGAAAAAACAAATGAATGTGCGAACTTCATAATTTTTTAAGAGTTATTTTGTGAAAAAGTCATATTGAAAAACGAAAAGAGGATTGATATACTAATACCACAATATCCAGTTGGACATGTTACTGGTAATGCAGGCAGGATCTGATGGAATGACAAATACCTTTTCTTTTGGGTGAATTGTAGCCAGATACTATGATTCCGGGAGAAATTGTACACGGGGTCATTCTGTTGGGTCTTTTTTCTTTTGTCCGCTTCGGCCGGGCGCCAGGGAAATGCCACCACACACAAGATAAAGGAGAACAAAATGAAGAACTACAAGCAGACTGCCTCCGACGTGCTGCGTCTGGTTGGCGGCGAGAAGAACGTTGTGCAGGTCGAGCACTGCTCCACCCGCCTGCGCTTCACTCTGGCAGACACCTCCAAGGTGGATGCTGCAGCCCTGAAAAAGACTGCCGGTGTTATGGGCGTTATTTCCAGCGGCCCGCAGTGTCAGGTGGTCATCGGCAACGATGTCATCGAAGTGTACGATGAGCTGCTCAAGCTGGGCACCTTCAACGCAGGTCAGGCTGCAGCTCCCGCTGCCCCCAAGGGCAAAAAAGAGATCGGCGGCATTATTCTGGACTACATGGTCGGCATCTTCCAGCCGCTGGTCCCCGCCATTGCAGGTGCAGGCGTTCTGAAGGCTCTGATGGTGCTGCTGAGCACTCTGGGCCTGATGAGCAGCGGAGATATCGCCTATAAGGTGTTTGTCGGCGTGGCAGATGCAGCTCTGTACTACCTGCCCGTTATGGTCGCCTTCACCACTGCAACCAAGTTCGACTGCAACAAGCTGGTGTCGGTGGCTCTGGCTGCTGCCATGATCCACCCCAGCGTTTCCGCTCTGCTGGCTACCGAGGGCGGTGCTTACTTCCTCGGCATCAAGCTGCAGAACATCGCTTATGGCGGACAGGTATTCCCGGCTATCCTGACCGTCATTTTCATGTCCTTTATTGAAAAGTGGGCCAACAAGTGGTGCCCCAAGGCCATCCGCGTGTTCTTTGTGCCCATGCTGTGCTTCGGCATTGGCTTCCCTGTGGCACTGGTCGTCCTCGGACCTCTGGGCTACAACATCGGTGCTCTGCTGACCACCGTGATCCTGGCTCTGTACAACACGCTGGCTGGCTGGCCGTTGCTCTGCTGGCTGCCGTGCTGCCCTTCATGATCTCCATGGGCATGCATAAGGCTCTGGTCCCCTACGCAGTTGCTTCTATTTCCGACCCCGGCTTTGAAATGCTGTACATGCCTGCTTCTCTGGCACACAACATTTCCGAGGGCGGTGCCTGCCTGGGCGTTGCACTGAAGACCAAGGACGAGAACCTGCGCGCTACCGCGATCTCCGCTGGCATCTCCGGCCTGTTCGGCATCACCGAGCCTGCTCTGTACGGTGTTACCCTGCAGCACAAGAAGGTCATGATGTCCGTTGTGGCCTCCAGCTTCATCGGCGGTCTGTTCGTTGGCCTGATGAAGGTCAAGGCATTCGTTGCCATGGGTCCCGGTCTGGCTGGCATGGCCATGTTCGTTGACCCGGATAACGGCAAGAACATCCTGTGGGCTGCAGTTGGTCTGGTGATCTCCGTTGTTGTTTCCTTCGCACTGTCCTTCTTCCTGTATAAGGACGAGACCCCCGCAGAGGATGAGACCGCTGCACCCGCTCCCGAGACTGCTGCAGACGCAGCAGCTGCGGATTCCACCATCAGCAGCCCCCTGCAGGGCAAGGCCATTGCTCTGGAAGAGGTCAAGGATGAAGTTTTCTCCCAGAAGATCCTGGGCGACGGCATTGCCGTGGTGCCCGAGAAGGGTGAGCTGTACGCTCCCGCTGACGGCGTGATCGAGTCCGTGTTCGGCACCAAGCACGCCATCTCCATGAAGACCAATGCCGGTGCTGAACTGCTCATGCACATCGGCATGGACACCGTCAAGCGCGATGGCAAGGGCTTTGACCCGCAGGTCAAGGACGGCGAGACTGTCAAGAAGGGCCAGCTGCTGATGAAGTTTGACCTTGACGGAATCAAAGCAGACGGTTATGATGTAACTACCCCCATCGTCGTGACCAACGCCGATGAGTTCACCATCAAGACTGTGGCCGAGGGCGCTGTGGTGCCCGGTGCCGCACTGCTGAAACTGGAGGCAAATAAATGAGTTTCCCCAAAGGCTTTTTCTGGGGCGGCGCTGTTGCCGCGAACCAGGTAGAGGGCGCATGGAACGTGGATGGCAAAGGCCCCAGCGTGGCCGATGTTGCCACCTACAAGCCCAACACCGACGTGAAGGATTACAAGTCCCATGTTGCCATGGACGACGCACACATTGCTGCCGCCATGGCCGACCCGGATGATACCTATTATCCCAAGCGCCGCGGCATCGACTTCTACCATCATTACAAAGAAGACCTGAAGCTGTTTGCCGAGATGGGCTTTACCATGCTGCGCGTTTCCATTGCATGGACCCGCATCTTCCCCACCGGCGAGGAAGCAGAGCCGAACGAAAAGGGCCTGCAGTTCTACAGCGACCTGTTCGCTGAGATGCACAAGAACGGCATCGAGCCGCTGGTCACGCTGAGCCACTACGAAATGCCGCTGGCACTGGCCACCAAGTACAATGGCTGGGTGGATCGCCGCGTGATCGACTGCTTTGCAAAGTTCTGCCATGCGTGCTTTGAGCGCTACAAGGATCAGGTCAAGTACTGGCTCACCTTCAACGAGGTGGACAGCGTGATCCGTCACCCGTTCACCACCGCCGGCATCATCCCCAGCCGCCGTGCCCGAGGATAAGATGCTGGAGACCTGCTATCAGGCCCTGCACCACCAGTTGGTGGCCAGCGCTATGGTAGTAAGGACTGCCACGAGATCATCCCCGGCAGCAAGGTGGGCTGCATGCTGACCAAGCTCACCACCTATGCCCGCACCTGCGCACCCGATGATGAGCTGGCTACTCAGGCAAAGAATCTGGAAAACCTGTTCTATGCCGATGTGCATGTCTGGGGCGAGTACCCCCGCCTGATCCTCAAGATGTTCGAGCGCAAGGGCATCCATGTGGAAATGCTGCCCGAGGATGCCGCCACCCTGAAGGCAGGCTGTGTGGACTTTGTTTCCTGCAGCTACTATATGACCATGACCGAGTCTGTGGACCCGAACGCAGAGCGTACCCCTGGCAACACCGTGCTGGGTGTCAAGAACCCGTATCTGCCCTCCACCGACTGGGGCTGGCAGATCGACCCCAAGGGCCTGCGCTACAGCCTGATCGAGCTGTACGACCGTTACCGCAAGCCGCTGATGGTGGTGGAGAACGGCATGGGTGCCAAGGACGTGGTGGAGGCCGACGGTCCATCCAGACCCCTACCGTGTAGAGTACTTCCGCCAGCACATCAGCGAAATGGGCAAGGCCATCGATGAGGGTGTTGAGATGTGGGGCTACACCACATGGGCACCCATCGACCTGATTTCTGCATCCACCAACCAGATGTCCAAACGCTATGGCTTTATCTATGTGGATCAGGATGATATGGGCAACGGTACTCTGGCCCGCAGCGTAAGGACAGCTTCTACTGGTACAAGAAGGTCATTGCTTCCAACGGCGAAGATCTGGACTAAGCGGCAGTCTTAAGGTTTCAACGGAAGGAGGAGGGACCGATGCACATTCAGAAGGTGCTGAACAGCAGTGTTGTGCTGGTGCAGGATGACAGCGGCGAGGAATCCATCCTGCTGGGCAAGGGCATCGGCTATGGCCGCAAGGCGGGCGAGCCCATTGAACGGCAGCCCTCAGACCGCGTGTTCCTTCCATTGTCCAACCCGGACGCACAGCCTATGCTGGAGCTGTTTTCCAGCATTCCGGCATCCTATCTGGAACTGACGCAGGACATTGTGGACGACGCAGAGCAGTCGCTGGGAGTCAAACTTTCGGCGCACATCTATCTGCTGCTGACCGATCACCTGCATTTTGCAGTGGAGCGCCAGCAAAAGGGTCTTGTGGTGACCAACCGCATCTTCTGGGAAATCAAGCATTTTTATCCCAAGGAGTATGCGGTGGGCCAGCGCGGCCTGCAGAAGGTAAAGGCAAAGCTTGGCATTGAGCTGCCGGACGAAGAGGCAGGCAACATTGCCTTCCATATCGTCAACGCCCGGCAGGACCCGCAGGCCGGCTACGATGCCATGCGGGCAGCGCAGCTGATCGGTGAGCTGTCCAACATTGTCACCTACAGTATGCACTGCCCGGTGAGCACCGAGAGCATCCACTATGCGCGGTTCGTGAGCCACCTGCAGTATTTTGCCGAGCGGTTCTTCTCCGGCAAACTGATGGACAGCGAAGACGACTTTTTGTTCCAGCAGATGCAGCAGAATTATCCGGCAGCGGTGACCTGCGCGGAAAAAATACGCACCTTTGTGCTGCGCAAGTACGGCGTGTTTTTGCCCAACGAGGAAACCGCCTATCTGGCGTTGCATGTGGCGCGGCTGACGAGCGGCAAATAAAATCAGAAAAAGGGGAGAGCTGCCTTGCGGAAGGCGGCTCTCCCTTTGGGTTTTGAAAAAGGGAAGGGAAAAGGAAAAAACAATGGAGATAAGTCTGTTATTGATGCAGCAGATCGCACAGCTGTTCCTCATTCTGATCATGGGCTATGCTGTGGTCAAGGCGGGGCTGCTGAAGGCCAGCGACAGCCGGGTGCTCTCAGTGGTCATGGTGTATCTGGTCACGCCCTGCGTGATCATCAACGCATTCCAGATCGACGATACGCCGGAGATTCGCAAGGGACTTTTGTACTCCATGGCTATTGCGGCGGCTATCCATGTAGTGCTGCTGGTGCTCAGCGCCCTGTTGAGCCGCCGCTCAAGCTGGATGCCGTGGAGCAGGTGAATGTGATCTACAGCAACGCCGCTGCACTGGTGATCCCGTTGGTCAAGGCTCTGATGGGCGATGCGTATGTCATTTACTCCTGCGCATTCATCATTGTGCAGCTGGTGCTGCTGTGGACCCACGCCAGTTCCCTTTTGCAGGGCAGCAGTGCGCTGGACTGGAAAAAGGTGCTCACCAATATCAACATGATCGCCATTGCAGCCGGTGCACTGCTGTACTGGTTCCGTGTGGTGCTGCCTGCACCGCTGCAGAATACCATGAGCACAGTGGGCAACATGATGGGACCGATGGGCATGCTGCTGGCCGGTATGGCCATTGCAGAAAAGCCGCTGCGGGAGGTGTTCTGCACCCGCCGCAACTATCTGCCCACAGTGCTGCGTCTGGTGGTATGTCCGCTGGTGGTTCTGGTGCTACTGTGGGTCTGCCATGCATCCAGCTGGGTGGCCGACGGCAAGAACATCCTGATGACGGTCTACCTTGCCGCCATCACCCCTGCCTGTGCTACTGTTACCTCCATGGCTCAGCTCTATGACCGCGATGCGGCGCATTCCAGCGCGCTGTATGTGCTGACCACTCTGCTTTCCATTGTGTCTATGCCGGTAATGATCGGCCTGTTCGATCTGCTGCTGTGATGAGCTGCGCTTATTCCCTCTGCCAAAATACAATAGAAAGGAACCAACCTCAATGAATCAACCCAGAGACAAGGGCCTGAACGGCAACGAAAAGATCGAGCAGGCGGTAGCCGCCCTGCAGCAGGAGCCCACACAGGAACAGCTGGCCCACACCCTTACCGTGATCCGGCGGCGCATAAAGGAGCACGGCCAGCTTGTCGTGGCGGTGGAGCCCAATTTGGGCAGTGAACAGATGCAGCTGCGGGCCATCCGGACGGCCGATGACGCAAGCTGGTGGTATGCATTCACCAGCTTTGACGAGGAAATGAAGGGAGCCGAGCCGGTGCAGTCCACCTTTCTTGTGGATATGGACAAGCTGTTTGATGCAGCGCTTGCCGTGCCGGAGATCAGCGGCATCATCCTGAACCCGTGGAACCGCACCATCCAGCTGGATAAGACCCTCATCCGCATTATCAAGGTGCATGAGTGCGCACCGCAAACCTGCGATACATGGAGGAAACAAAAATGTTCAGACCCATGAGAAGAGCCAGCCGCGCATCCCGGAAGAAGCTGCAAAGCACCTGCTGCAGCAGTCCCGGCGGGGCGTGCTGGCAGTGAACGGCGACAACGGCTATCCCTTTGCGATCCCGGTAAATTATTACTACGATCAGGAGCACGACAAAATCTACTTCCACGGTGCAAAGTCCGGCCAGAAGGTGGACGCGCTGAAACAGAATGATAAGGTATGCTTTACCGTTTACGGCAACGAACACTTTGAGCCGGGCGACTGGGCACCTTATGTGCAGAGCACCGTGGTGTTTGGCCGCTGCCATCTGATCGACGATGCCGCTGCTACCGAGGCCCGCGTGCGGGAGCTTGGCATGAAGTATTACCCCGGCAAGGAAGAGGTGGAAAAGGAAATTGCGCTGGACATCAAGGCCGTGCAGCTTTACGAGATCACCATTGAACACCTCACCGGCAAACAGATCCAGGAAAAGTAAAAATAAAACAGGGGACTGTTGCAAAATAAAAATGCGATAGCAACTTGCACAAAGAAATAGCACAAAATCAAAAACCCGGAGCCTTTTTAAGCCGTTTTGGCTGTGAAAAGTTCCGGTTTTGTGCATTGTTTTTTCAGAAAGCTATTTTGCAACAGTCCCGTATAGATCAGTTTGCAGGGAAAGGCCCGGCGGTTATCTGTGTTACGGGCGCTTGGGGGCCGCCTTGGTCAGCATCTGCTGGAACTTGCGGGCTGCCGTGTTCAGCGGGCGGTGATGGTCGTACACAAGGCAGATGGAGCGCTGAGGATGATCTCCTGCAGATGCAGCTGCACGATCTCACCGCGGGCCAGTGCATCCTGTGCCATGGGCTGGGGCAGGAACGCAATGCCCAGCTCACTTTTGACAAGGGTCAGCATCTGGTCGGTGGTGGCAGCCTCGGTATCCGGCTTCAGCACCGCACCGTGATCCAGAAAGAACTGCCGGTAAAAGGCGCGGGTCATGCTTTCGTCGCTCAGGGAGATCAGCGGATAATTGTTCAGCTCCTTCAGCGAAAGGTTCTGGCTGGAAAGGGCAGTAAAGGTCCTGCCGCCCACAAGCACCTCATAAAAGGGCTTCAGCTCCACCATTTTCAGGCCGCTTTCCACCTCGCAGGGGTGGTGATGATGGCAAAATCCACCTCGCCGTTTTTCACGGCCTGCAAACTGCGGCGTGGAGTGGTTGGAGATGCGCAGGCGGATGCCGGGATAGTCCGTGTGGAAGGCGCGCAGCTTTTCTGCAAGGTAGATGTTCAGCGCAGTTTCGGTAGCGCTGATGCTGATCGCACCGTGTTCCAGCGTGGCGCTGGCGCTCAGCTCTTCTTCTGCATCTTGGATCTGCACCGCCGCAGATGCAATGCGGGAGTAAAGCAGTTCACCCTCCGGGGTAAGGGTAACGCCGCGGTTGGAGCGGATGAACAGCACGCAATTCAGCTGGCTTTCCAGCCGGTTCATCGAGTGGGTGATGTTGGGCTGGTTGTTGCCCAGCACCCGCGCGGCTTTGGTGAAATTCTGATATTTCGCGACATAATAAAAGATTTTGTAATATTCCCAGTCCACATACATGGCGGCGTGCCCTCTTTCATGTCAATTTTGTATCGTGATCATGTGCAGGATACTTTTTACACATTCTCTACTTGCTAGTATAATAACACCGCAATCAAAAATTGCAAGAGGGAATTCAAAAGTATAAAGTGGTTTGAACGGAGGCGGTTCTTATGTCTGAGATCAAAAAGGTCGTGCTGGCCTATTCCGGCGGTCTGGATACTTCCATTATCATCCCATGGCTGAAAGAGCATTACAACAACTGCGAGGTCATTGCAGTGTGCGGCAATGTGGGCCAGAAGGGCGAGCTGGAAGGTCTGGAAGAGCGCGCCAAGGCAAGCGGTGCTTCCAAGCTGTACGTAGAAGATCTGACCGATGAATTTGTGGAGGATTACGTCATCCCCACCATGCAGGCCGGGGCCGATTACGAGGGCTATCTGCTGGGCACCAGCTTTGCACGACCCATTCTGGCAAGCGTGTGGTGGAGATCGCCCGTGCCGAGGGTGCAGATGCCGTGTGCACGGCAGCACTGGCAAGGGCAACGATCAGGTGCGCTTTGAACTGGCCATCATGCACTTTGCACCGGACCTGAAGATCATCACTCCGTGGCGTGAGTGGGATATCCAGAGCCGTGACGAAGAGATCGACTATGCGAGGCACATCACATCCCGCTGAAGATCAACCGCGAGACCAACTACTCCAAGGATAAGAACCTGTGGCACCTGAGCATGAGGGCCTTGACCTTGAGGACCCGGGCAACGAGCCGCAGTACGATAAGCCGGGCTTTTTGGAGCTGGGTGTCAGCCCCAAGACCGCACCGGACAAGTCCGAGTTCGTGGAGCTGGCATTTGAAAAGGCGTGCCGGTGAGCCTGAACGGCGAAAAGATGAAGCCCGCCGTCCTCATTGCCAAGCTGAATGAGATCGGCGGGCGCAACGGCATCGGCCTGTACGATGTGGTGGAGAACCGTCTGGTGGGCATGAAGAGCCGCGGTGTGTACGAGACGCCCGGCGGTACCATCCTCTATAAGGCTCATGAGGTGCTGGAAACTCTGACGCTGGATAAGCTCACTGCCCACAAAAAGCGCGAGCTGGCCATCACATTTGGTGAACTGGTCTATGACGGCCAGTGGTTCAGCCCCCTGCGCAAAGCTCTGAGCGCTTCGTCACCTCCACGCAGGAAAACGTTACCGGTAAGGTGCGTCTGGAGTTGTACAAGGGTAACATGATCAATGCCGGTGTCTGGTCTCCGTATTCCCTCTACCGTGAGGACATTGCAACTTTTGCCGCCGGCGCGACTACAAGCAGAGTGATGCTACCGGTTTTATCAGCATCTATGGTCTGCCCACCAAGGTACAGGCTATTGTAAATAACGAAAAAGAAGGTAAATAAGAAGTTATGCTTACCGCAGTTACTGGTATCAATTGGGGCGATGAGGGCAAGGGCCGCGTCATCGATCTGTTAGCCGAACATGCCGATGTTGTTGCCCGCTATCAGGCGGCAACAATGCCGGCCACACCGTTGTAACGGAGCAGGGCAAGTTCATCCTGAACCTGCTGCCCTCCGGCATCCTGCACCCGGACGTTGTCTGTGTGCTGGGTGCGGGCATGGTGATCGACCTCGACCATCTGGCCGGAGAAATGGATGCCATTGAGGAGCGCGGCGTAAAGGTAGGCTCAGAAAACCTGAAACTTTCAGATAAGGCCACCATCTCCATGCCGTGGCACAAGGTGCAGGACGGCTTGGAAGAGGACCGCCTTGCCCAGAAGGGTGCGGCCTTTGGTTCTACCCGCCGCGGCATTGCCTACGCCTACAGCGACAAATACCGCAAAAAGACCCTGCGTCTGGGCGATCTGCTGCATCTGGACGAAAAGCGCGTGCAGGACCGCCTGCACATGATCCTGGAATCCAAGAATCTGGAGCTGGGTGGCTGCTATCATCAGGAACCCATGAGCTACGATGCTCTGCTGGAATGGTGCCGGATGCAGGCCGGACAGTTTGCACCGTATATCTGTGATGTGGGTGCATTTTTGAAGCAGGCTCACGACAGCGGCAAGCGCATCGTGCTGGAAGCCAGCTGGGTGCCATGCGCGATATCGATTACGGTATCTTCCCGTTCACTTCCAGCTCCAACACGCTGGCTGCCTATGCGCCGCTGGGCGCAGGCATTCCGAACTGCCGTCTTGACCATGTGGTGGGCGTGCTGAAAGCTACTCCACCTGCGTGGGTGCAGGCCCCTTTGCCGCCGAGAACGCCATGAGCGAGGACTGGAATGAACAGCTGCGCAAGGCAGGCGGCGAGTATGGTGCGGCCACCGGCCGTCCGCGCCGTGTCGGCCCCTTCGACTGTGTGGCCAGCCGCTACGGCCTTACCTGTCAGGGCGCAGACAAGATCGCCCTGACGAAGCTGGATGTGCTCAGCAGCATGAAAGAGATCCCGGTGATCACCGGTTACACATTGGATGGCGTGCAAGTCCCCAGCTTCGACCGCTGTCCGACCTTGACCGTGTAAAGCCGGTGGTCACTATGCTGCCAGGCTGGAACAAGGATATCTCCGGCTGCAAGAGCTGGGATGAGCTGCCCAAAGAGGCCAAGGCTTACGTGGAATTTCTGGAAAAGCAGCTGGGCCATGAGATCCAGTTCGTCTCTACCGGAGCCGAGCGCGAGAAGTTCGTGCTGAAAGGAGAATGGCTGTGAGACACTTTATTGAGCCCAACAGCTTTTCTCTGGAAGAGCAGCTGGCCCTTCTGGATCTTGCCGACCGGATGGAGGCCGACCCGGCACCCTATGCTCACCTGTGCGATGGGCGCATTCTGGCCACCCTGTTCTATGAGCCTTCCACCCGCACCCGCCTTTCGTTTGAATCGGCCATGCTGCGGCTGGGCGGCAAGACACTGGGCTTTGCAGGGGCACAGCTTTCTTCCGCCAGCAAGGGCGAGACGGTGGAGGACACCGCCCGCGTGGTGAGCAACTACGCCGATGTGATCGCCATGCGCCACCCCAAAGAGGGCGCACCGCTGCGGGCATCCCTTTCTGCACGTGTGCCGGTGATCAATGCAGGCGACGGTGGGCACGCGCATCCCAGCCAGACCATGATCGACCTCATGACGATCCGCCAGCGCAAGGGGCGGCTGGATCATTTGACTATCGGCTTCTGCGGCGACCTCAAGTTTGGCCGCACGGTCCACTCCCTGACCGCTGCGCTGAGCCAGTTTGAGGGCAACCCGGTTCGTGTTCATCTCGCCGGAAGATCTGCGCCTGCCGCAGTATGTGAAGAATGAATCGCTGGAGCCGACCCATCAGATCTATAAGGAAACGGCTGACCTTGAAGCCGAGCTGCCGCATCTGGATGTGCTGTACATGACTCGTATCCAGCAGGAGCGCTTTTTCAACGAGGAAGAATACCTGCGCTTGAAAGGCTGCTACCAGCTGGACGAAGCGCTGCTGCAGAAGGCACCGCAGGATATGCCGGTGCTGCATCCGCTGCCCCGCATCGACGAGATCAAAAAAGGATGTGGATGACGACCCGCGTGCCGCCTACTTTGATCAAGTGCACAATGGCGTGTATATCCGCATGCCATCATTCTGGCGTTGCTTGATATCCCTGATCCAGTTACCGGCAAAAAGGTGCTGGAAGCATGATATAAACCTCTTCCCCGAATCCTAAAAAGAAAGCCGGGCAGACCGCAGTCTGCCCGGCTTTCTGATATTACTTTAATCCACCACCGGAATGTTCAGCCCGAATTCCAGCGGGCGGAAGCGGGGGCAGACGTTCTCGGTGATGCAGATGACCGATGCGGCCAGTCGGCTGCCGATCTCGCAGGACTCGGCCAGCGTTTTGCCGTAGGTCAGGCCGATGGTGGTGCCGGCAAAGAAGGCATCACCTGCGCCGGTGGTGTCGATCACATCCACCTTCTTGGCAGGCACCACGCCGCACTCGCCGTTGGCGCGGGCATATACGGCACCCTGACCGCCCATGGTGATCACCATACTGGGAATGTTGGCGCTGTGCACATTGGCGGCCAGAACCCTGCACATCTCGTCCGGAGTCAGATGGCCGTAATCATCGGAGAACAGCAGCCCGGCTTCCTGCTGGTTGCACACAAAGCAATCGATCTGCTGCAGGAAATCCCGGCGCTCCATGGCAATACTCATGTTGGAAATGGCCGCAAAAACCTTTTTGTTGTACTTTTTGGCGTAGTGCAGCACCTGTTTTACAGTATCTTTTTCCAGATCCAGCTCCAGCGCAATGGCATCGCAGTCGGCAAAGATCTCGTCGCCCTTTTCCTTTAAAAGGCCGGTGAGGGGAGTGGTGTCCGGCCGCTTGGAAATGGCTGCATGCACATCGCCGTCGTTGTCAAAGATGGCCAGCCAGGTGCCCATGCCGTCCGGCACGCGCTGGATGTACTTGGTGTTCACCTTGTGGTTCTCCAGCTTGTTGATCACATCCTGTCCCATGCCGGTGTCGTCCACCAGACTGACAAAGGTAGGGCGCAGCTCTACATTGGCGATATCCTCCACCACGTTGCGGCTCACTCCGCCGTGTACCTGCTCAATGCGGCCGGCATTGCGCCCGCCCGGAATATAGGCGGAAAGGGGATAGCCTTTGATATCCACAAAAACAGCACCGAGCACAACGATTCCCATAGCAAAAAACCTTTCTGAACAAGAAATATTTACGTCTATTATACCGTATTCTGACACAATGCGCCATCCCTTTTGCGCAAAACTCCGCAAAGGTCAGGCAAGGGCTGTCTGCGCTGTGCGCACCAGATATTCCATGGCCTGCATCGGGTACTGTCCGGCAGCAGTCTCACCGGTCAGCATCACGCTGGCCGCGCCGTCCAGCACGGCGTTGTAAATGTCACTCACCTCGGCACGGGTGGGCACCGCGCGGGTGCACATGCTGTCCAGCATCTGGGTCACTACCATAAAGGGCACGCCTGCAGCCCGGCAGGCGGCGGAAAGCTGCTTCTGGCAGCGGGGCAGCTCCCACAGCGGCATGGCATTGCCAAGGTCTCCGCGGGCGATCACCACCTCATCCACAAGGTGGATGAATTCCGGCAGGGCACGCACACCGATCATGTTTTCAATTTTGGCAAAGATACGGATATCCGCAGCCCCGGCTTCTTCCAGCGCATGGCGCAGGGCCAGAATATCTGCTTTGCCGCGCACAAAAGGCAGCATCACACCGGTAACACCGCACTGCTTTGCAATTTTCAGGTTCTGCAGGTCTTCCTCTGTCAGGGTAGGCGAGGGCACCGCAAGGCCCGGTGCAGCAATGCTTTTGCGGCTCTGCAGGGTGCCGCCGCGCACCACGGTGCACACAAGGCTTCCGGCAATGCCTGTGTGACCTGCACCAGAAGCTTGCCGTCTCCAGCAGAAGCTGCTGTCCGGGCGCAGCGCCTGTACCAGAGCTGCCGGGCAAGGTACGCCGTCTGCGCCAAGGCGTATAGAGCTGCCTCAACCAGAGCAACAGGCTCTGCCAGCGTGCCGATGCGCAGTTCCGGCCCCTGCAGGTCGATCAGCAGCTGGCGGATGCCGGCTGCGCGGATCATGGCCAGCCAGTCGGTGTGCGCCGCCAGCGGCCCGTGGGAAAGGTTCATGCGAATGCCGGTCATGCCGGCTTCCACCATGTGCTGCAAGATCGCCGGCTGTGCGCAGGCCGGGCCGATGGTACCATAAAAATCCAAGGTTCATTCCCTCGATTCATTTTTTATTTCTAATGTATATTGTAACATGAACTGTCCGGGTTGAAAAGAGCCGGACGCGGGCAGAATAAGGGGATTGAAAAAATGCGGTAGCAGCCTGCGCAGGGAAATTGCGAAAAATCAAAGACCCGGAACCTTTTTAGAACCGTTTGGCCCTGAAAAAAGTTCCGGGTTTCGTACAATGTTTTTGGAGAGCTGTCTTGCAACAGCCTCTTTTTGTTGTGGGCAATCAGCCTCCGATGCAAAAAAATTCTTTGGTCAGCCTGACCACTGTGCCGGAAAGCAGCAGCAACGCGAGCAGGTTCGGAATGCTCATCAGGCCGTTGAAGGTATCGGCGATGCTCCACAGCAGGCCCAGATCCATCGTTGCGCCCAGAATGGACACAAAGGAGTAGACCAGAAAGAAGGGCTTTGCCACCTTATCGCTGCGGCACAGGAACACCAGAAACCGGGAACCATACAGGCCCCAGCCGATGATGGTGGAAAAAGCAAAGCAGCACAGGGCCACGGCGGTAAAGATGGAGCCCAGCCGCCGTAGGTGGTGGTAAAGCCGCTGATGGTCAGCTCTGCACCGGCGGCGGTGCCGTAGTTCACGGTGGTGCCGCTGCACAGAATGACCATGCAGTCAGGGTGCAGATGACGATGGTATCGGCAAACACTTCAAAGATGCCGAACATGCCCTGCTTGACCGGCTTTTTGGTGTCGGCGCAGGCGTGGGCAATGGAACCGGTGCCAAGGCCGG
>ENA-OQER01000980-OQER01000980.1-human-gut-metagenome-genome-assembly--contig:-NODE-980-length-14824-cov-1.937878_pt1 | contig 14824 bp, 20 predicted proteins | sample MGYA00242797_ERZ504639 | MGnify/ENA primary metagenome ERZ504639 (study PRJEB26092, sample SAMD00036306) | human gut metagenome | host: Homo sapiens | study: EMG produced TPA metagenomics assembly of...
GGCCGGTGTTGGCGGCAGCCGGGGATCCAAACATCAATGGGGACAATGGTGTCGCTGCCGCCCCAGACGCTGTAGAGATCGTGGAAAATCCGCCGCCGGCACCGCACGCGCCGTAGGAAACACAGATTTTATGATCGGGGGCAGACTCATACGCCGAAGTGCAGGCATACGCATCGCCCGGGTGACTGCGCCAGTAAATAACAAAATATCGGCGTGACGCGGTGATGAAACAACCTTAATGCCAAAACGTTCTGCGTCGAATACTGGTGTAATGGCGGCAAAAATTTCGATTTCACAGGCGTTGCAGCCACCGCAATCGACGCGATAAACGTAGGCTGAGCGACGGATATCCTGTAGCAAATGCCGCTTCATCTTTTGCGTTTGCTCGTCCAGCGTGATGGGCTGGCTGACATGTTGTGTAAGCACTGGACTCATAGCTGCTCCTTAGCCACCAGCGGTACATCTGTATCGTCGTTGAGCAGCGTCGCGCGTTGTTTGCACTCCGGGCAGACGCTCGCTTGCGCCCATAACATTTCGCGGTTTTGTGGCGCATTTTGTTGCTGTGCCAACAATTCAGCAGCCAGTGCGACGGTTTTTGCTGGGCAAACGGGCGTTCGCAACGGCTGCAACGTTGTAGATGGAACGTCGCGCGGGTATAGAGATCGGCTTTATTGGTGACGGTCAGTTCAAAGTTATTGGTAAGCTGGATGGCTCTGGTCGGGCACACTTCTTCACAACGTCCGCAGTAAATACAACGCCCCAGATAGAGCTGCCAGGTGCGCGAATTTTGCTGGTCGTCGGTCTGGATAGTCAGCGCATTTGCCGGACAAGCACAGGCGCAGGCACCGCAGGCAATACATTGGCTGGGCATCAGGTCCGGTTTCCCGCGAAAGCCTGGGCTGACCTCCAGTGGCGCGAAGGGATATTTCACCGTCGCGGTTCCGGCGCGCATAATAGTTTTCAGTAACTTCAGCATCTTCTGTCCTTACTTCAGCGGCGAACGGTTACGATCAATGCCGTAGCGTTCGATCTCTTTATACGGCACGGTTTTTGACTGGCGCTTGCGCACATCTACCAGCGTCACACGGTCGGTACAGGAGTAGCAGGGATCAAGGCTACCGATAATCAGCGGTGCGTCAGAAACGGTATTGCCGCGCAGCATGTAACGCAACACCGGCCAGTTGGCGTAGGTGGCGGCACGGCAGCGCCAGCGGAACAATTTTTGGTTATCACCGAGCATGCTCCAGTGCACGTCTTCACCGCGTGGCGCTTCAACAAAGCCCAGCGCGAATGCGTGAGGTTTATAGCTAAAGCCTTCGGTCAGCAGTGGGGTATCCGGCATGTTGTCGAGGGCAAATTCCAGCATTGCCAGCGAATCAAACGTCTCTTTGACACGGACCATCACGCGGGAGAAAACATCGCCGCCGGTAAAGGTAAACAGTGTTTTTGGAATATTGCCGTAGTCGGCGTAGGGGTGATCAAAGCGCAAATCACGGGCGATTTGTCGGTCGAGAATGCCAATGCCCTGAGTGCGTTGTTCCATATTCGGCGTAGCAAGCAGCATCTCTACCAGCTCCGACACGTCGGCGCGCATCTCGCGCACCAGTTTCAGCGTTTGCAGACGTTGCTCTTTGAGAATATCGCGGCGAACACCACCAATCAGATTCAGACCGTAGGTTTTACGCGACCCGATCAGCAATTCCGCCATCGTCATCGACTTTTCCCGCACTCGGAAAATTGCATAAAGCCGGTATCAAAACCAACGAAATGGCAGGAGAGGCCAAGGTTAAGCAAATGACTGTGTAGCCGTTCGACTTCCAGCAGAATCGAGCGAATAGTATGTGCTCGTTGCGGCACCTCAATCCCCAGTGCATTTTCAACCGAATTGGTATAGGCCACACTGTGGGCAAAACCGCAAATCCCACACACGCGGTCCGATAAGAAGGTCACTTCGTTGTAGCCCATCCGCGTTTCTGCCAGTTTCTCCATGCCGCGATGGACATAAAACAGGCGGTAATCAGCATCGACAATTTGCTCGCCATCCACAAACAAGCGGAAGTGACCGGTTCATCGGAGGTGATATGCAGCGGGCCGACAGGGATCACCCGCGCATCGCTGTTGCCCTCATTGATAAAACGCATACGTTTCGGAATCTGTCGTCGGTTCAGGGCGCAGTTCGAGAATCCAATCGCATCTTTGCGCAGCGGATGCATATCTTCCGGCCAGTCATCGGGCAACACCAAGGCGACGCTGATCCGGCAGGCCAACCGGAATCAGCCCGTACATATCGCGAATTTCTCGCTCGCCCCAGACCGCGGCAGGGACGCGCGGTGTGACTGACGGAAACTCCCGACTGTCGGCATCGACCAGTGCCTTCACCACGATCCAGCATTTTTCGGCCCCTTCCATTGAAAGGGCATAATAAACCGCGTAATGACCGTTAAGTGTCCGCTCGTCGTTGCCAAACAGGACTGGAAGCCAGCCATCATGTTGATAATAAAGATAATGTACAACGTCAGGCAGCAGATTGATTTTCACCGTAATGGTGACCTGTTCAGGCGTTTGTCGCTCTTCATCCAGCACCGCGCCGGGGAACTGCGTTTTCAGGCGGCGAGAATCGCTTCGCCACGATTTGACGATGAATTAACGTTCACTGTGTTTCTCCGAAACAGATGCGGTGCCTGAAGGCAAAAAATCATGCCAGGTGCTACGTTGTGCAGGCAGGTCGTGCGTCCCTGAGAGGACTATAGTGGAAGCGCCCGCCAGGATCCTGATGACAGGTTGTGGAATATGCGTTCCCATCGCCAGCATCATGACCAGCAGAATCACCATTGGCGAGGTGGTCAACCAGCCGAGATCACCCCGGTTAACGGCCTGCGGCGGTTTCGCCATTAACACCCGCGCAGCCATCCGTACCAGGCCCGCCAGCACCAGCGTTAACAGCAATAACAGCAGGACGATAATCAGCAGGTGATTACGTGCCAGTCCTGCGGTAACGGTCATAAATTCGCTAAGAAAAATGTTGAAGGGCGGCATCCCTGCCAGCGCCAGCGCACCGCCGCCAAACAGCACGGCGGTAAATGGCATGATTTTGAGCATCCCACAGACGACGTTGAGATCGCGCGTGCCGTACTTGAGCAGTACATTGCCGGAACCGCAGAACAGCAGCGTTTTTGCCAGACTGTGGTTTAAGGTGTGCAGCAGCGCGGCAAAAATTCCCAGCGGCCCGCCAATGCCTAGCGCCACCGCGACCAGCCCCATGTTCTCCACGCTGGAGTACGCCAGCAGACGCTTAATGTCCCGCTGTACCAGAATGAAAAATGCCGCCACGCAACCGACAACATGCCGAAGATGAGCAACAACCGGTTGGGGAAATCGCTGCCGATGGTTGGCAAATAATGATGTAATAGCGAATCAGCACCAACAGCGCGCAGTTCAGCAATACGGCGGAGAGCAGGGCGCTGACCGGACTCGGCGCTTCACTGTGAGCATCCGGCAGCCAGGCGTGCATGGGAAATAGCCCGGTTTTGGTACCAAAGCCAATTAGCACAAACACAAAGGCCAACAGCATTAATGTTGGGTCAAGCAAGGACGATTGCTTAAGAACCTCGCTCCAGAATATCGCCATTTCTGCCTGCGGCATAACGCTGGCGGCGTTGGCGTATACCAGCACGGTACCGAACAGACCAAAAGCGACACCAACAGTACAAATAATGATGTACTTCCATGCTGATTCCAGCGATGAACGCTGACCGTAAATGCCTACCAGAAACGCCGAGCTTAAGGTGGTGGCTTCGATCGCCGCCCACATCACAATCAGGTTATTGCTGGTAACAACCAGCAGCATGGTGAACAAAAACAGATGGAAGAAACCGTAGTAATCGCACAGTGTAACGGGTGAAAGCTCGCCGTGTGCCACTTCATGACGCATGTAGCCAATCGAGTAAACACCGGTGAGAAAGCCAATCACACCAAGAATGGCGAGGAACAAACCGCCCAGACCATCAATATGAAGCCACAGTCCCGCAGCGAATATTTCTCCTGCATCAGCGGCAGTTTGGACCACCCAGAGTGCCAGAATCAGCAGCAGTGTGATCCCTAAGCTATGTAATACAGTCACCGTACAAGTCGCAGAGAGCCCCCGTTTCCGGCAGGCAAAACAGAGCAGCGAAAAAGCAGCGGCGTGAGCAGGAGTAAAGCGAACATCACAGAATAACTCATCTCATTATCCTTCAGCGCGGTCAAGTTGTTCACGTCCAGCGTGCCGTGGGTACGCCATATTTTTCTTGCCAGTAACACCATCACAATGACGGCGAAGATGGCGTCGGTAGCGATACCTATTTCCACCAGTTCCGGTGCTCGCCAGGCAAGAAGCGCCAGCACCAGATGGGAGCCGTTTTCCATCAGGCAGTAACCAAAAATTTGCCGCAGGATATTGCGCTGGCTGACAATGCACAGCAGGCCAAGCAGAAAATGACCTAACGCTACCGCCAGCGCCGGTTTCAGCCCGGTAGCCATCGGTAGCTTCACGGGCTGAACGACAAATGCGCAAAGCAGGACAATTAACGCCGCGAGCAGTGCCATCATTGCCGGACCGAATAACGCTTTTTCCGGGATGTTCTGGGGAATATTTCGTGCAGCGTAAGTCATGATTAACGGTACCAGCAGCACTTTGGTGATAAAGGCGCTGGCGGACCAGATCAGCAGTTGCTCTGCGGCGAACAGGCACGAGAGAGTGGCGAAAATAGACACCAGCACCAGCGACTGGCAGGCGTAAATCCGCATGACAGGCGATAGCTTTTGACGCTAATCACAAACAGCGATTGTCAGCATCATCAGTCCCGCCAGATTATTTACGATCATAGAACCGGTCATTCATCATCTCCTTACTGCAACCAGGTCGCGGCGATTACGCTGGAAATCAGCGACATCACAATCAGTACAATCAACACCAGGCGCATTGACCCTGGCAGCGGTGCGGCATCGGCGACGGCCTCGCTCGGTTTGCCAGGCACAACGCGACCAAACCAGCGAATAAACCAGGCGAAACTGGCGACCGATTCAATCATCAGCAGAATCATGGCGGGCAGCAGGATCCAGTACTCCACTGACAACGCAAAACCGGCAGCAAACAGCGGGAATTTACTGAAGAAGCCGTTGAACGGCGGCACACCGGTAATCGCCAGCGCTGCCACGCAGAAACCCACGCCTGGCAACGGCAGGGTGTGCAATACGCCACGCAGACGCGGCAACAAGCGCGTGCCGCAGCTGTAACTCAGCGCACCTGCTACAAGGAAAAACAGGCTTTTAGCGAACGCGTGGTTGACGATGTAGGCGATGCTGCCCTCCAGTGCCAGCCGCCCACTTTCACCTTCGATGCGGCGTGGAGATAGGCACTGATCGGTGTTGGCGCTTCCATTGCATCCGGTAGCCACGCTTGCATCGGTAGCTGGGCCGATTTCCCCCACGCGGCAAACAGGATGCCGCCATAAACCAGATAACGTGCGTCGCCATGTAACTCGCTCATCGCGCTAAGCACACACGTTCCGGTCTGCAAAAACAGCGTGGCGGCGGCAAGATACAACCCCAACGAACCGATATGGGTGATAAGCAACGCTTTTAGTGCTGAACGCTGCGCTTTATCGCTCTGGTAATAATTGATCAACGCCCAGGAGCAGCCGCCCGTAATTTCAAAAAACAACAACTGACCGAGCAGCGTCGAGGAGAGTACCAGTCCCGCCATCGCGCCGATAAACACCAGCAAAAATGCGTAATAACGATTCGTGCCGTTATGCGGGTGTTCGCGATTTTATCCGTCAGATAACCCGTGGAGTAGATCGTGACCAGCAAACCGAGAAACACCACCACAAACAGAATCAGCGTACTCACGCGATCAATGACCAGGCCAAACAATGCCACATCCCCCACGTTGACCAACGTCAACGTGACGGCAACTTTATCGGCCTGATAAAACGCGGAGATCAGCGACAACATGCACAGCGTGGTCAGCGCGGCGAACAAAACCCCCCATTCGGCGGCCCGACGTTGTGGCGAAAACGAAACGACCAGTGCGCCGATAAAAGGCAGCAATAACGTCGTCAGAGCAAGATTTTCCATATTCCGTCAGTGCTCCTTACAGACCGGTTAACCAGAAGACCCATGCAAGCGCAGCAAGGCTGAAGCCAAGCCAGGTCACATGGTGAATGAGTAAAAAACGCCCGCGTGCCAGCGTGTTTTCTGCGATTGAGGCCAGTACAAAAATCAGCAAAACCTTGAGCAGCGTAACGACAAGTGAAGTCAGCAGGCAGGCGAGAGAAAGTTCTTGCGCGCGCCCAAAGGACAGAAACAGGGCCAACAAACAGTGATGCCATCACGACCTGTTTCACGCCCCAGCCCCCATTTCGCTAGCCGCCAGCCCGGCACCGGAATATTCGGTCAGCGGGCCTTCCTGTAATTCCTGTTCTGCTTCAGCAACATCAAAGGGAATTTTTCCCATCTCAATGAAGCAGGCAAAACCACAGGCCAGTAACGCCAGTACGGTGGTTAGCGGCGAGTTCCAGCCCATCGCCAGCGTATTGCTGATCATCTCGATATGCGTGGAACCTGCTATCAGCGCCAATACCAGCAGTGAGAGAATAAGCATTGGTTCGACCAGAATGCCGAGCGTCAACTCGCGACTGGCACCGACTCCCGCAAACGGACTTCCGGTATCCAGCCCGGAAAGAGCAAAGAAAAAACGAAACAGGGCAAGAAGATAGATAAGGGTGATCAGATCGCCGCCGCCCGCAAAAGGGGAAACGGTAATAAACAGTGGTAAGGCCATCGCCAGCACCAGCATGCTGCTGATTAATACCCACGGCATCAGGCGGAACATCAGACCTGAAGATGTCGGCGCAACTTCCTGGCGTTTAAACAGTTTGTGGATATCGCGATAATCCTGCAGATCCCCGGCCCGCGGCGGGAGTGCATACGCGCGCGTATCTGCCGGGAAATACCCGTAAAAAGTGGGGTTAGCATCAGCAGAATCACGGCCTGTGCTAACGCAAAAATAACCAGATATCCGTCGCAAAGAGTTTGTCTCATGGTGATTTCCTTAGACGGCAATAGCGATTAGCAGCACAACCAGTGCGGCGACCACATACAGGCAATAGAGACGAAAGTCGCCGCTTTGCAGATGCTGTATTTCTTTGGCCAGCCGTTGGGTGGCGCTCACGATGGGGCGGATCACCCGCTCATCCCAGAAGGTTCTGTGCTCTGAGCCCTGGCGGTGACGTGCGCAAAACCTTTATTTAGCCTCAGCGTAGGGTCGAGCTGTTGTCGTAGACGAAATAACGCAGAGAAGACCACACGCAGCGGCTGCATCACGCCATTGCCTGACGGGGCCATCGCATTTTCCCAGCCGTAGCCGCATGCCCAGGCATCTCCTGTGCGACGAAACGCTGCGCGGCGCGAACGACACCACAGCCAGTAAAGGCCAGGCAGCAAAGGCATCGCCAGTAGTAACAGCAACAGTAATGAGGGGGTGACCTGTGTATGAAACGTGCCGGGTACAAGTGCTATTCCGCTGGCGACAGTGACGGGAGGGGTATTGGTAAACGCATGGGCAATATGCATTATCTTCGGTGCCAGCCAACTGGCACTAAGCGCAATTAATACGCAGAGTGCCGCGAGCAGTAGCATGGCGACGATCATCGTATTTGGCACTTCCTGTGCCTCTTCAGCGTGTGTACTGCGCGGCGCACCACAGAAAGTAATACCGTACATTTTTACGAAGCACATTACTGCCAGCCCACCAGTGACTGCCAGCATTACCATAGCAATAGGACCCGCAAGTTGTAGCGCTACGGCTTCCACACGACTTAGTGAGAACAGCGACTGCCAGGTGTACCATTCGCTGATAAAACCATTCAGCGGAGGAATGGCTGATATCGCGAGGCAACCAATCAGGCATGCTGCGGCTGTCCACGGCATCCGTTTCGCCAGTGCCCCCATTTTTTCCATGTCGTGGGTATGCAAACGCGAAATAATCGCGCCCGCGCCGAGAAATAGCAGCCCTTTGAACAGCGCATGGTTGAGCAGATGAAACAGTGCGCCGAGCAGTCCAACCACGGTGAGCAGCGGGTCGTGCAGTGACAGACCGACCATCGCCACACCGACTGCCAGCAAAATAATGCCGACGTTTTCGACGGTACTCCAGGCCAGCAGCCGTTTGATATCCTGTTCCGCCAGCGCATACAGCACGCCCAGGAGCGCGGAGATTGCGCCGATCGCCATCACCAGAATGCCCCACCACAGCGGCAAACCCGTTTGCGCCAGCAGGTCCATCGCTACTTTCAGGATGCCGAAAATACCGATTTTGACCATTACGCCAGACATCACGCCGAAGCGTGCGATGGTGCGGCAGGGTGAGCGCGCGGCAACCAGCTGTGCAACGGCATCATCCCGGCTTTCGCGCCAAAACCGAAAAAGGCCAGCAGGAACACCGCCGACGCCAGCCCCGGAGAAAGTGAAAGCGTGCGGAAACTGGCAAAATCGAGGCTGCCGCTTTCGCGCCCCATCAGCAAGAAGGCGATCATAATCAGCACCGATCCGGCGTGGGCGATAAAAAAGTAGAGCATGCCAGCGTTGATCGACGTTTTATCCTGCCTGGCAATGACCAGAAACCTGGAAGACAGCGACATCATTTCAAACAGCACGATGAACCAAAAAGCGTTGTCCATCACCAGCAGGGCAACCATCGATGCGATGAAAAGATTCATAAAGAAGCCCATCGCCGCCGCGCCTTGCCCTCGTATTCGCGCATATAAGTCAATGAATAGAGCGAACAAACCACCACCAGCAAGGAGATAACCAGCACCATAAATGCCGAGAGGCTATCCATTCGCAGGGTTAAATCGGCAAAGTCAAAAGGGGTGGCAAAATGGGCGACTAAAGTTACACCAGCATGTAATTGCGTAATTCCGCTGATGATGCCAATCACGCCGCCCACCAGCGATGTGATGCCGGAAAGCTTAATAGCCAGTCTGTCCAGACCGAGTAAAAACAGCGAAGCCAGACTGGCAAACAGATAGAGGATCAGCGACCAGGTTAATAATTGCAGGGCATCCATTAGTGTTGCTCCTGAGTGAGGGAAAGGGGATCCTCCCGCCATTGGCAAACCAGCTTGCGGCAAGGCGCTGTTTTTCTTTCATCTGACGTTGCAGCTATCGTCGGTGATCAGCGTAACGCCTGATTCGGGCAAGCGCGAACGCAGGCCGGACCTTCTGGCAAGAAATCACACAGGTCGCATTTCACCGCGACGGTCTGGACACCCGGTTCCCAGCGCAGCAACGCATGTTGGGGCAGCACGTTTTCTTCGCCGTCTTTGAGTGAGCCTTCAGCCTGAAAAACATATTGCGCATGGGCATTCACCGGACGGCTTCCTGAAGCGCTGATTGCGCCAAAATGGGCAGACCACGGCGCAAAGCTTGCAGCCAATACAGAGGCTTTCGTTGAGTTGGATCGCATCATCCCTCTGAGAGATGGCATTGACCGGGCAGACCTGCAGGCAAGGGGCTTCCTCACAGTGATGACACACGACAGGGGCAGTGATTGTTGACGTCTTCGCCAGGGCCAGGCGCGGGTGTTGCTGTAAACCTTGCGTTTTATGCACGTCCGAACAGGCAGCGAGACAGGTATTACATCCTGTACACCACAGTGGTTCGGCCACCACAAAGCGGTTCATGTCGCTCCTTGAAAATGATATGAAACATTGCATTTCATATTGCATAAAGGATGCCATTCTTATTAACTCAATATATTCAATAAGTTATGTATTGACTGGATTCTGAACGGTACAAAAATGATGGTCATTAACGTTCAGCAAAAAATGGATTCGACACCCGTGTCGCAGGGGAAAGCGAGAATGTGATCTTGATCACGAGAAGTGAGGTATGCTGGCCGCAAGCGCAGCCAGCACGGAATGGAGCAAAGTAATCAGGCGTGTTCTTTCAGCCAGTTCAGCACAACGTCGTGGTGATTGCTGGTTTTGAAATCGTCAAAGACATGTTCGATTTTGCCATCAGCGTCAATCAGGAAGCTGATGCGATGAATGCCATCGTAGGTTTTGCCCATGAAGGACTTTTCACCCCAGACGCCGAATTGTTCGCACACCTGGTGGTCCTCATCAGACAGGAGCGTAAAGTTAAGCAGCTCTTTTTCCGCAAAACGGGAGAGTTTTTCGGGTTTATCGGTGCTGATACCCAGCACATCAACGCCCGCTTTTTTCAACTCATCCATGTTATCGCGTAAGCCGCAGGCCTGTACGGTACAGCCGGGGGTCATGGCTTTCGGGTAGAAATAAACCAGAACACGCTGTCCCTGGAAGTCGGTCAAATTAACTTGTTCTCCGTCTTGATCCGGCAAGCTAAATTTCGGTGCGATATCACCGGCTTTCAGTGGATTCATTACTTAACTCCATCCTGTTCATCATGTTGGGAATAATTGACGACGTTAATACTGCCTTGTGCATTGAGTTCTGTACATAGGGCTTTGAACGCTTGCTCAATATTTGCTGCGTCCGCAGATGCGGGGCTGTGGGCGGTTATCTGAATATGCAACTGCGCAGCCCGTTCATTTTCAGCAGGTTGCGTGCGCGACACCAGCTCCGCAATGTTCATATGATGCGCGTCGAAAGTGCTGTGAAGCGTTCAATTAATGCGGGGAGTCTGCCACATCGACCTGAACCCAGACAGATGCTGGCATTGGCGGACGCGGACGCGCCGTCGTGCGCTTCATCACGATTAAAAGATCCAGTTCGGCACCTTTCAACGGTAACGTTGATTCAATCAGAGTAATGGCATTCCATGAACCGGAAAGCAGCATAATAAACGTGAACTCTTCTCCCAGCATCGCCAGGCGACTGTCTTCAATATTACAGCCGCAACTACTGACATGACGGGTGATGGTGTTCACAATTCCAGGGCGATCGGCACCCAACGCAGTGATCACCAGATAATGTTGCGATGACAGTGTCAAACTGGTTATTCCTTTAAGGGGTGAGTTGTTCTTAAGGAAAGCATAAAAAAAACATGCATACAACAATCAGAACGGTTCTGTCTGCTTGCTTTTAATGCCATACCAAACGTACCATTGAGACACTTGTTTGCACAGAGGATGGCCCATGTTCACGGGAAGTATTGTCGCGATTGTTACTCCGATGGATGAAAAAGGTAATGTCTGTCGGGCTAGCTTGAAAAAACTGATTGATTATCATGTCGCCAGCGGTACTTCGGCGATCGTTTCTGTTGGCACCACTGGCGAGTCCGCTACCTTAAATCATGACGAACATGCTGATGTGGTGATGATGACGCTGGAGCTGGCTGATGGGCGCATTCCGGTAATTGCCGGGACCGGCGCTAACGCTACTGCGGAAGCCATTAGCCTGACGCAGCGCTTCAATGACAGTGGTATCGTCGGCTGCCTGACGGTAACCCCTTACTACAATCGTCCGTCGCAAGAAGGTTTGTATCAGCATTTCAAAGCCATCGCTGAGCATACTGACCTGCCGCAAATTCTGTATAATGTGCCGTCCCGTACTGGCTGCGATCTGCTCCCGGAAACGGTGGGCCGTCTGGCGAAAGTAAAAAATATTATCGGAATCAAAGAGGCAACAGGGAACTTAACGCGTGTAAACCAGATCAAAGAGCTGGTTTCAGATGATTTTGTTCTGCTGAGCGGCGATGATGCGAGCGCGCTGGACTTCATGCAATTGGGCGGTCATGGGGTTATTTCCGTTACGGCTAACGTCGCAGCGCGTGATATGGCCAGATGTGCAAACTGGCAGCAGAAGGCATTTTGCCGAGGCACGCGTTATTAATCAGCGTCTGATGCCATTACACAACAAACTATTTGTCGAACCCAATCCAATCCCGGTGAAATGGGCATGTAAGGAACTGGGTCTTGTGGCGACCGATACGCTGCGCCTGCCAATGACACCAATCACCGACAGTGGTCGTGAGACGGTCAGAGCGGCGCTTAAGCATGCCGGTTTGCTGTAAAGTTTAGGGAGATTTGATGGCTTACTCTGTTCAAAAGTCGCGCCTGGCAAAGGTTGCGGGTGTTTCGCTTGTTTTATTACTCGCTGCCTGTAGTTCTGACTCACGCTATAAGCGTCAGGTCAGTGGTGATGAAGCCTACCTGGAAGCGGCACCGCTTGCGGAGCTTCATGCCCCGGCTGGAATGATTTTGCCGGTGACCTCCGGTGATTATGCAATCCCGGTGACCAACGGTAGTGGTGCTGTCGGTAAGGCGCTGGACATTCGTCCACCAGCCCAGCCGCTGGCACTGGTTTCTGGCGCGCGTACCCAGTTCACGGGCGATACCGCTTCATTGCTGGTGGAAAATGGTCGTGGCAATACTCTGTGGCCGCAGGTGGTTAGTGTGCTGCAGGCGAAAAACTACACCATCACCCAACGTGATGATGCTGGTCAGACACTGACCACCGATTGGGTACAATGGAACCGTCTGGACGAAGACGAGCAGTATCGTGGTCGTTATCAAATCTCTGTTAAGCCGCAGGGTTATCAGCAGGCGGTTACGGTTAAACTGCTGAACCTGGAACAGGCGGGCAAACCGGTTGCAGACGCGGCTTCCATGCAGCGTTACAGCACGGAGATGATGAACGTTATTTCCGCCGGTCTGGATAAATCTGCCACTGACGCCGCGAACGCTGCGCAAAATCGTGCCTCCACCACTATGGACGTACAAAGTGCAGCTGATGACACCGGTTTACCGATGCTGGTCGTACGCGGGCCGTTCAATGTGGTTTGGCAACGTCTGCCAGCGGCGCTGGAAAAAGTGGGCATGAAAGTGACCGACAGCACCCGTTCGCAGGGTAACATGGCCGTAACTTATAAGCCGCTGTCTGACAGCGACTGGCAGGAACTGGGCGCGAGCGATCCAGGCCTGGCATCCGGTGACTATAAACTGCAGGTTGGCGATTTAGATAACCGCAGCAGCCTACAGTTCATCGATCCGAAAGGTCATACTCTGACTCAGAGTCAGAACGACGCGCTGGTAGCTGTCTTCCAGGCTGCGTTTAGCAAGTAAAATACAGGGCTGGAATCATCCGGCCCTTTTTTCTGATATGATACGCAAACGTGTGCGTCGGCAGGAAAACGCGATTTTAGCGGTAATTCGCACGAAATTTGTTTGTCGGACGTAGTTCGGATAAGGCGTTCACGCCGCATCCGACAAAACATCCGGCACACCAGACAGCAAAAGATTTTAAAACGTTAATTCACACCCAGGAGTGATAAAGATGCAAAAGCAAGCTGAGTTGTATCGTGGTAAAGCGAAAACCGTATACAGCACGGAAAACCCGGACCTGTTGGTGCTCGAATTCCGCAATGATACGTCAGCAGGGGATGGCGCGCGCATTGAGCAGTTTGATCGCAAAGGTATGGTGAACAACAAGTTCAACTACTTCATCATGAGCAAACTGGCTGAAGCGGGTATCCCGACTCAAATGGAGCGTCTGCTCTCCGATACCGAATGTCTGGTGAAAAAGCTGGATATGGTGCCGGTTGAGTGTGTCGTGCGTAACCGTGCTGCTGGCTCTCTGGTGAAACGTCTTGGAATCGAAGAAGGTATTGAGCTGAACCCGCCGCTGTTCGATCTGTTCCTGAAAAACGACGCCATGCACGATCCGATGGTCAACGAATCTTACTGCGAAACCTTTGGCTGGGTGAGCAAAGAGAACCTGGCGCGTATGAAAGAGCTGACCTACAAAGCGAACGACGTGCTGAAAAAACTGTTCGATGATGCTGGTCTGATTCTGGTCGACTTCAAGCTGGAGTTTGGCCTGTACAAGGTGAAGTGGTACTGGGCGATGAGTTCTCCCCGGACGGCAGCCGCCTGTGGACAAAGAAACACTGGAGAAAATGGACAAAGACCGTTTCCGCCAGAGCTCGGTGGCTGATCGAAGCCTATGAAGCCGTCGCCCGCCGCCTGGGTGTACAGCTGGACTGATTTTTCTGGTTGCTTGTTTCTTTAGCCGGAGGGTACTCCGGCTAAATGTCTTTGATACCCCCGCTACAATACTTCTCATTATCTCCCTTTGACAGGAAAGTCATACCAGGCCAATATGTATATACATAACGTATATCAAAAGGGGGGAGCTATGGAAACTACTGTATTTTTAAGTAATCGCAGTCAGGCCTCAGATTACCGAAAGCGGTCGCTCTGCCAGAAGACGTTAAGAAAGTAGAAATTATTGCGATTGGTCGTACAAGAATCATCACTCCCGCCGGTGAGTCCTGGGACAGTTGGTTTGATGGCGAAAATGTGAGTGCGGATTTTATGGATATCCGTGATCAACCCGCAATGCAGGAAAGGGAATCATTTTGATGCTGAAATTCATGCTGGATACCAATATCTGTATTTTCACTATTAAGAATAAACCAGTACATGTCAGAGAGCGGTTTAACCTGAATTCTGGCCGGATGTGTATAAGTTCTGTAACATTGATGGAGCTTATCTATGGGGCAGAAAAAAGTCAGATGCCAGAAGCAATTTGGCGGTTATTGAAGGTTTCGTATCTCGTTTGGTAGTGCTTGATTATGATAGTGCTGCTGCGACGCATACCGGGCAAATCAGGGCCGAGCTTGCCCGGCAGGGAAGGCCTGTTGGACCTTTTTGACCAAGATGATAGCGGGACATGCTCGCAGTCGCGGTTTGATTGTGGTTACCAACAATACCCGAGAGTTTGAGCGAGTGGCGGGAATCAGACTAGAAGACTGGAGCTAACATTTCTACTTTACTTCTAACATTTCGTAAAATTATA
>ENA-OQER01000981-OQER01000981.1-human-gut-metagenome-genome-assembly--contig:-NODE-981-length-14819-cov-7.508508_pt1 | contig 14819 bp, 15 predicted proteins | sample MGYA00242797_ERZ504639 | MGnify/ENA primary metagenome ERZ504639 (study PRJEB26092, sample SAMD00036306) | human gut metagenome | host: Homo sapiens | study: EMG produced TPA metagenomics assembly of...
TCTTTCTTTTCCATTTCAAGTTCAAAAAGTCTAGCACGAAGTAAACGCAAACATTGTTCACGGTTTTGTAACTGAGAACGTTCACTTTGACATTGTGCTACAACACCTGTTGGAATATGTGTCATACGTACAGCAGAGTCAGTTTTATTGATATGCTGTCCACCTGCACCACTTGCACGATAAGTATCTACACGTACATCAGCCATATTGATATCCACTTCTACATCATCATCAATTTCTGGCATAACATCACAAGCAGAGAAAGATGTATGTCTACGAGAGTTTGCATCAAATGGAGAAATTCTAACTAAACGATGAACACCTTTTTCTGATTTTAAATAGCCATAAGCATTATGACCTTTAATCAATAAAGTAACAGATTTTACCCCAGCTTCATCGCCTGGTAATAAATCTGCTGTTTCTACACTAAAGCCATTGCGTTCTGCCCAACGTCCATACATGCGTAATAACATCTGTGTCCAGTCTTGCGCTTCTGTTCCGCCAGCACCTGCATGTAGAGTCAAAATTGCATTATTAGCATCATATTTTCCTGATAATAATAATTCTAATTCCAACTGTTCTATAGCTTCATTGATTTCTTTAATCTCTGCTTCTACATCATCGCAAACAGTTTCATCTTTATCTTCCATGCCCATTTCCCATAAAATCTGCATTTCTTCAAATTTATGGAGAATATTTTTATATTTGTCTACACCAGCTTTGACACCATTTAATTCTTGAGTGATTTTTTGGGCTTGGTCTGGATCGTCCCAAAAAGTAGGTTCACCCATTTTATAATTCTAGCTCAGCAATTTTTTCTTCTTTGCGAGCGATGTCAAAGTGAATCCCCCATTCAGTGAGCTTTTTTCTATCGCTACAATCGTAGTGTGTAAATCTTCTAGCATCATTTCACTTCCTTTTTTATTTTTAACTAAAATAAAATAAATTATTTATAGGCAAAAGCTCTATTAAATTGAATAAAAATAGAGCTTTTCCTTATCATTATATATTAATTATTTATTTTTGCCACAACAGTTTTTATATTTTTTACCGCTACCACAAGGACAAAGGTCATTTCTACCTATATTATTACTTTTTGCCTGTGGGGATTTAGAAATACTTTCACCATGATTTACAGTTGCATTTTTCAAACGGTCTTCTGGCTGTGGTTGTTCACGAACAACATTTACACGATACATCAATTTTGCAATATCTTCTTGAATATTATCGATCATTGCTTGGAACATATCATGACCTTCAATTTTATATTCAACTAATGGATTTCTTTGACCATAAGCACGCAAGCTAATACCTTCGCGAAGCATATCCATATGATCTAAATGTTCCATCCATTTATTATCTACAACTTTAAGCATAATGATACGTTCTAAATCACGCATTACTTCACTGCCAAATAATTTTTCACGATTATCATAATTATCTTTAGCTACTTTATATAAAGTTTCTTTTAATTCATCACGACTCATCGCTTCTAATTGTTCTTTTACTAGAGTTCCTTTTGGTGCATAAATATCTTCTGCTTCTTGGATTAAACCATCTAATGTCCATTCTTCTGGATAAAGTTTTTCATTAGCATATCTATCCATCTGACTGTCAATTATACGTTTAACCATTTCAATGATATTTTCATAGAGATTTTCACCAAGTAAAATCTTACGACGTTGGTCATAAATAACTTCACGCTGTTGATTCATGACATCATCATATTCAATGACATGTTTACGAATATCGAAGTTACGTGCTTCAACTTTTTTCTGTGCCTGTTCAATGGAACGAGTAACTAATTTATGTTCAATTGGATCATCTTCACCCATACCGAGTTTTTCCATGATATTAGCAATATTGTCAGAACCGAATAGACGCATTAAATCATCTTCTAAGGATAAGAAGAAACGTGATGCACCTGGGTCACCTTGACGACCAGCACGACCACGTAACTGATTATCAATACGACGAGATTCATGACGTTCTGTACCAATTACATAAAGACCGCCAACTTCTGCTACGCCTTCACCTAAGCTAATATCTGTACCACGACCAGCCATGTTAGTAGCAATAGTTACAGCACCTTTTTGACCTGCATCTTTAATGATTTCAGCTTCCATTTCATGATATTTAGCATTTAATACTTTATGGTCGATACCTTGTCTTTTCAATTGTGCACTTACTTCTTCAGACTGAACGATAGAAGTTGTACCTACTAAGACTGGCTGACCTTTAGCATGACATTCTTTTATTGTATTGATTACTGCTTTCATTTTAGCTTTTTTAGTTTTATAAATAACATCAGGATAATCAATACGTTTAATAGGTTTATTTGTAGGTACTACAATTACTGGTAATTTATAAATCTTTAAGAATTCATTTTCCTCTGTTTTTGCTGTACCTGTCATACCAGCTAATTTTTCATACATACGGAAATAATTCTGGAAAGTAATTGTTGCTAAAGTTTGGGATTCACGCTGAATTTTTACACCTTCTTTAGCTTCAATAGCTTGATGTAAACCTTCAGAATAACGTCTACCAAACATCAAACGACCTGTAAATTCATCAACAATGACGATTTCACCATCACGAACAACATAATCACGGTCGCGTTTCATCATTGCTTTGGCACGAAGTGCTTGTGTAAAGCAGTGAGACATTTCTATATTAGCACTATCATATAAGTTTTTAATATTTAATGCTTTTTCTACTTTTGCTACAGCAGAATCATTAGGAGAAACTGTTTTTTCTTTTTCATTTAAAACATAATCTTCTCCTTCTTTTAAATTTGCTACAGCTTTTGCCATGATAGCATACATATCAGTAGATTTTGCACCAGGACCAGAAATAATAAGTGGTGTTCTAGCTTCATCAATTAAAATACTATCCACTTCATCGATGATAGCATAATTTAATTCACGTTGTACCATCTGTTCTTTAGATACAACCATATTATCTCTTAAATAGTCAAAACCAAATTCATTATTTGTACCGAAAGTAATATCGCAATTATAAGCAAATTTACGAGAAGGGAAATCCATATCATGAGTGATTAAACCAACTGTTAATCCTAAAGAACGATATAATCTACCCATCCATTCACTATCACGTTTTGCCAAATAATCATTAACTGTAATCATATGCACGCCTTTACCAGTTAACGCATTTAAATATACAGCTAATGTAGCTACTAATGTTTTACCTTCACCTGTACGCATTTCAGCATTTTACCTTCATGTAGGCAAATACCACCAATCATCTGTACATCAAAATGACGCATACCAAGCACACGTCTAGAAGCTTCACGAACAGTTGCGAAAGCTTCTGGCAAAATACTATCTAAAGATTCACCATTTGCTATACGATCTTTAAAATCACTTGTTTTTCCATATAATGAGCCATCGCTCAGCTGTTTCATTTGCGGTTCTAAAGCGTTTATTTTTTCTACAATACCGCGCATACGGCGAATTTCACTTTCATTATTATCGCCTAAAAATCTTTTAATAAAGCCGAACAAAAATCTCAACCCCTAACAAAATCATATTTTAATGTAGTATAACTAAAACATCTAAATCTATTTATTCTAAAAAATCTAAGATAATTTACTATCTACAAACTAAAATATTATAGATGTAAAAATTATATACAAATAAAACTACATCAAATTTTATCAAACAATGCTTAATAAGTCAAAGATAGTCATTATTTATTTAACTTATTTATATAAAAAATTCGAGCTAATTAACTTAGCCCGATTTTATCTCAATGTATTATTGTCTACCTAAAATATATTATACACCAGACTCAATTAAACCATATTTACCATCTTTACGTTTGTAAACAACGTTAACATCTTCAGTTTTATCATCACGATATACGAAGAAATCATGGTTTAATAAATTCATCTGCATAATAGCTTCTTGAACATCCATAGGTTTTACTACAAAACGTTTTGTTTTAATAACAACTGCTTCATCTTCTTCAACAGGTTTTGCAGGTGGAGTCATCATTTCAGTTCTGATACTACCTTCACGGAAACGTTTTTCCAATTTAGTTTTATATTTACGAATCTGACGTTCAATTTTTTCGATAACTAAATCAATAGATGTATACATATCCATTGTTGCTTCCTGTCCGCGTAATAAAATTCCCTGAACAGGTACAGTAACTTCTACAATATGACGGTCTTTTGATACTGTAAGAAGGACGGTAATTTCTCCAACATTATTGAAGTATTTTGTTACTTTTCCTACTTCTTTTCTACATAATCGCGAAGTGCTGGAGTGACTTCAATGTTTTTGCCTCTAATAGTGAATGTTGCCATATGCATTCATCCCCTTTTCTGTATCTTTGATTATATATATTCTACAACTACTATTTCTATTCCTTCTATTTTTTATAAAAATTTTAAAAAATTTTTACAAATTTTATGCATTATTGATTTATACCAATTAATTATTTATATATCTCAATATTCTCGCCTAATAATTTAATAATCTTCCATTATCATTCCATTCTCCATACATAATACCTTTCTTTGTATTTTCAATTAATTTTTCTAATCTTTTTTGAAATAATTGAGGATTTTTCTTTTTTATTTGAATAGTATCTATGCGTACACGTTGATATAATGATGGAAACTTATGGAAATTTGCCCAAACCATCTCATCTTTTTCAATGCTTCTAATATATCTATTATCTATATTAAATCCCTTTTCCGACATATCTGGTAATACTTTTTTACCTGCTTGTGTCATTTTTCCTAACTTTTCCATTCTTCGACAACGTTCTTTATTCAATTCCGACCAGATAGAGCCTTTTTTTCGTGGAGATAATCTTTGTATTGTTATTCCATTATCAAGTTTTTTTACCGTACTATCTATCCAACCAAAGCACAAAGCTTCCTCCACAGCATCTATATACCAAAATGTATCATCATTTTGTGGCTTACCTCGTTTTACTATTACCCAACATTCTTTTTGTGTTTCATAATTATTTTCTAGCCATAGTCTTAATTCTTCTCTATTTTTAGCCTTTAATATATTTATAGGTTTTACTTCTTTCATCTTATAAATACTCCATTTTGATTATTTTCGATAAATTTTATTATACATCACAAGATAATAATTTATACCTAATTTTATTCTGTTCAAATTAACTAAAAAGCTTTATAATATGCTATAGAATAGGAGAGATAAAAATATGTTAGATACTGATTTATGTTGGTGTGGCAGTAATAAAGCATATAAAGACTGCCATAAACAATTTGACGAACACTTAAATTCCATTAAATTAAAGGCATTCAAAGGTCAAAAAAGACCACCTCGCAATATTATAAAAAATGAAAAAGATATTGAAGGTATTCGCAAAAGTGGCATTATAAATAATGGTGCTCTTGATTTAATAGCTTCTAAAATTTGTGCTGGCATGGATACAGAAACTATCAATTTATTAGCACATAATTATATCGTTGAACATGGCGGTATTCCTGCTTGCTTAAATTATGAAGGCTATCCAAAAAGTATCTGCGTATCTATTAATAATGTAGTTTGTCATGGTATTCCTAGTCGTGATATCGTTTTAAAAGATGGCGATATTGTAAATGTAGATGTAACTACTATTCTTGATGGATATTATGCTGATGCTTCTCGTATGTTTATGATAGGTAATGTCTCTGATAAAGCAAGAAAATTAGTAGAAGTTACTAAAGAATGTATGGAAATCGGTATTAAAGCTATTAAACCATGGGGCTTTGTTGGTGATATCGGAGCTGTCGTTGAACATCATGCACATAAACACGGTTATTCTGTAGTTGAAGATTTAGGTGGTCATGGTGTTGGTAAAAAGTTCCATGAAGAACCATTCGTAGCTCATTTTGGTAAAAAAAATACAGGTATGCTTCTCGTTCCAGGTATGGTTTTAACTGTTGAACCAATGATTAATATGGGTGCTCGTCATGTAGTCTTAGACCCAGTAGATGAATGGACAATCTATACAAAAGACGGTTCTTTATCTGCACAATGGGAAAAAACTGTATTAATCACTGAAACTGGTACAGAAATCCTTGCTGATTAATACTCAAATTATTAAACTAAAAATGCTTCCTGCTACAAATACAGGAAGCATTTTGTAATATTGCTTAAATTTTATTAAAGGGGTTTTGTAATGACTAATAAACCAATTATTAGTATGGAAAAAGTATTTAAAAAATATGAAAATAATGCTCTAGCTCTAAATGATATAAATGTAGAAATTCATAAAGGGGAATTTGTTTTTATCGTAGGTCCAAGTGGAGCTGGTAAATCCACCTTTATGCGCATGCTTTTACATGAAACCTTGCCTACTTCTGGAACAGTTATCATCAATGGATATAATATCACTAAAATGAAACGACAAGATATTCCTTATTTACGTCGTAGTCTAGGTATTGTTTTCCAAGATTATCGCCTTTTACCAGATAAAACGGTTTATGAAAATATTGCCTTTGCTATGCGAGTTATCGAAGCGCCTCGCCGTCTAATACAACATAGCGTAAATAGTGTTTTAGATGTCGTAGGTTTAAAAGATAAATATAATTGTTTTCCTCATCAATTATCCGGTGGTGAACAGCAACGTGTAGCTATAGCTAGAGCTATCGTTAATCAACCAGCTATCGTCATTGCTGATGAGCCGACAGGAAATCTTGACCCAGAAACTACATGGGGCATCATGGAAATATTTTATCGCATCAATAAAGCTGGTACTACAATCGTTATGGCTACTCATAATAAAGAAATTGTAGACACTATGCAACGACGCGTATTAACTATTGAAAACGGTCAAATTATTCGAGATGTTGCTCAAGGAGGTTATAGTGATGAAGCTTAGTACAAGTGAATATTTTATCAAAGAAGTCTATACCTCTTTTAAACGTAACATTTGGATGACTTTAGCTTCCATTTTTACCGTAGTTCTTTCTTTATTTATCTTAGGTTTTTTCTCTATCGTCATTTTAAATTTAAATAAAATGGCAGACACTTTAGAATCACAAGTACAAATAAGCGTATATTTGAAAGATGATTTATCCCAAGAAGAAATCGATGAAACTAAAGAAACCTTGAGTAAAATAGAAGGATTACAAGATATTAAATTCACTACTCGTGAAGAAGCTATGGAAAATTTCAAAGAACGTCTAGGCGACCAACAATTTTTATTAGATGCTTTAGATGATACGAATCCTCTACCTGATTCTTTTTCTTTGACTGTTACTTCTCCTCAGCAAGTAAAAACTATAGCTGATACTGCTGCTGCTCTCGATAGTGTAGAATCTGCTTCCTATAGTCAGGATATCATTAATCATCTATTCAATTTGACTCACTTAATTCGCTTAATTGGTGTAGCTTTAATAATCCTATTGACTGGTGCTGCTATTTTTATCATTTCAAATACAATACGCCTCACTGTATTTGCTCGCAGAAAAGAAATAGCCATCATGAAATATGTTGGTGCAACTGATTGGTTTATTCGCTGGCCTTTCCTTCTTGAAGGCATTTGTCTTGGCTTTATTGGAGGGGGTTTAGCTACTATTTTTCTTTATATAGTCTACAATCAAGTTACTCAAGAAATCTATGAAGCTATGGCATTTTTCCCACTTATTCCGCAACACCCATTCATTGATTATATCAGCCTTGCTATCTTAGTTGCAGGAATTATCATTGGTGCTTTGGGCAGTACCATTTCTTTAAAAAGATTTCTAAAAGTTTAAGGAGCATATTTTAATGAAAAAATTTCTTATTTTATCTTTATTATTATGCTTTTTTATGACAAACACACCTCTTGTTTTTGCCGAAAGTCTTTCTGAAAAACAAGAACGCATTGAACAACAAGCCCAAGAAGAAAAAAATAAAATCCAAGAAGCCACTGATAAATTAAACGAGGTTTCTGAAAAAATGCGTATCTTGCAAGCAGAACTAGATGAAGCAAATACAGCTTATAATGAAATAAAAGCCAAATTAGACAATGCTAATGAACAGATTGCCCAAAAGGAAAAACAATTAGCAGATACTGAACAATCATTGAAAAGGAACCAGAAATATTTACAAAAACGTGTACGTGATATCTATATACATGGACAAATTTCTTATCTAGATATTTTATTTGGTGCAAAAGATTTTTCAGATTTTTTGACTAGAATGGATTTAATCAAAAGAATTTTACGCTATGACTATGATTTAATCACTAAAATTCATCAAGAACGCAATAGCATTATACAAACTAAAGCAGAATTAGAGAAAGAAAAAGCTGCTACAGAAAAATTATATGATGAAGCTAAAACTAAAAAATTTGCTCTTGATGATAAAAAATCCGCTCTTGATAAAATGATAGATAGAATAAAATATGACAAAGAAACATCAGAAAAAGCATATAAAGAACTCATGAATGCATCTGAACAAATTGCTTTAATGATACAAAGACGAGGCTCTTCGGCATATGTCGGCACAGGCAAATGATTTGGCCTTTAGGTGGCCTATCACTTCTGAATATGGCTGGCGAACTCACCCTATTTATGGCAATGCTCGCTATCATAGCGGTATTGATATCGGTGGTGATTATGGATGAATATCTACGCTGCTGACTCTGGTACTGTAACATATTCAGGCTGGATTAGCGGTTATGGAAATACTGTCATTATCGACCATGGAAATGGCGTTTCTACACTTTATGGTCATAATCAATCACTCACTGTAAGTGTCGGTCAAAATATCTCTCAAGGCGATGTTATAGCTCATTGTGGCTCTACAGGAAATTCCACAGGCCCTCATTGTCATTTTGAAGTTCGTGTCAATGGTGAACCTACTAACCCATATGACTATTTATAAATACTAAGTGGTGATATTTTATGAATAAAATTTTAAAAACTATAATTGCAGTATTACTCATAGCAATTATCTCCTCAATTTCTACCTTAGGTTTAATTTATTATGCTCTCGGTTTTAATGAGCAAGGATTTAGCAATCTAATGCGTTTTATTACAGCTTATCGCTTCATTGAAACAAAATATGTCAATGATACTGATGATGTAAAACTAATTGATGGTGCGATTGATGGCATGGTAAAATCCTTAAATGACCCTCATTCCAATTACCTATCACCTAAAATGTATAAACCTTAATGGAACAAACAGAAGGCTCTTTTGCTGGTATCGGTGTTGTCATGGGTATGGATAATGAACAAAAAATTCATATAGTCGGCATCATGGAAAATTCTCCAGGGCAAAAAGCAGGTCTTCAAGAAGGTGATGAAATTTTAGCCGTTGATGGGGTACCAGTAACTCAAATGGCATTTGATGAAGTAGCTGCCCATGTTCGTGGACAAGCTGGCACCGATGTAGTTTTAACAATTATGCGCGATAATGCAAATCAAGATATAACAATTACACGCGACAATATAAAATTAAAAACTGTCGGTCATAAAATGTTAGATAACAATATCGGTTATATTCAAATAGTATCTTTCTCTGAAGACACTGCCAATGAATTTAACGAAGCTTACAATGATTTAAAAAATCAAGGTATGAAGGCACTTATATTAGATTTACGCAACAATCCTGGAGGACTTTTGACAACTTGTGTTGAAATTGCTAAAAAACTTGTACCTAAAGGAGAAATTGTTTCTATTGTTGATAAACAAGGAAATAAAGAAACATATTCTTCATCTTTAGAAGCTCCTGAATATCCTCTTGCTGTATTGATCAATAAAAACAGTGCTAGTGCATCTGAAATACTCTCTGGCGCTATTCAAGATACAAAAGCAGGTACAATAATCGGTAATACTTCTTATGGTAAAGGCTCTGTGCAAACAATCTTACCTATGTTTGAAGATGATGCTGTAAAATTAACTATTGCTAAGTACTATACACCAAGTGGACGTTCTATAGATGGCACAGGTATCACACCTGATATTGAAATAAATTTAGATGAAAATGCTACTTTAGATACACAATTAGATAAAGCATTGGAAATTTTAAAAGCTCAATTAAATAATAATTAAATATTTTATTTAGGCTATCACTAAAAAATAAATAATATTAGTGATAGTCTTTTATTTTTTTCTAAAATTATAAGAGGATTTTAAAAATTTTCAGAGAATATATTAAATATAGATTTTTAAGATTTTACACCCAGGAGGATTTTAATATGACAGAATTTAATAGTACACAATTAAGAAACTTAGCATTAGTAGGACATGGCAAATCTGGTAAAACATCAATAGCAGAAAACTGCCTTTTCAAATGTGGTGCTACTAATCGTGTAGGCAAAACAGATGATGGCACTTCCATACTTGATTATGAACCAGAAGAAGTAAAACGCAAAATGACTATTGATTCTAGTCTAGCTTCTTGTGAATGGCAAGGTTACAAAATTAATTTCATAGATACTCCAGGGTATCCTGATTTTACAGGAGAAGTAAAATCTGCTCTTACTGCTTGTGAATCAGCAATCGTAGTAGTTTCTGCTACATCTGGTATCGAAGTTGAAACAGATAGAGCATGGAAATATGCTGAAGAATTATCTCTACCACGTGCTATTTTCATCAATAAAATGGACCGTGAACATGCTGATTTTTATAAAGTAGTAGAAGAATTACGTGCTCATTTTGGTAAAGGAATTGTTCCTATTCAAATTCCTATTGGTAGCGAAGCTAGTTTCCAAGGCGTAGCCGACCTTATCACTATGAATACAAAAGTCTTAATCAAAAATAAAGATTTAATTTATGAAATTCCTGAATATATGAAAGATGAAGTAGATACTGCTCGTCATATGCTCATGGAAACTTGCGCTGAATTCAATGATGAATTATTAGAAAAATATCTTGAAGGCGAAGAAATCACTGAAACAGAAGTAGCAGCTGCTCTCATTGAAGGTATCGTAAACGCTAAAATTTTCCCTGTACTTTGCGGTAGTGCTACTAAAGGTATTGGCTTTAGACAATTAATGAACAGTATCATTGAATATATGCCAACACCTTATTTCCGTGCTTCTATGGGTATTAATCCAAAAAATAATGAACTCATTGAACGCCGTACAGAAGATGCTTTCTCCGGATATGTATTTAAAACAGTTGTTGACCAATTCATCGGTAGAGTTAGTTACTTAAAAATCTTATCTGGCACTTTAATCGAAAACAGTTCTGTATATAATAGCGTTAGCGAAAAAACTGAACGTATTAGCAGTCTTTATAGTGCTTGTGGTAAAAACCAACAAGCTCAAAAAATTGCTCATGCTGGTGATATCGTAATCATCACCAAACTTCAAGCAACAAAAACAGGTGATACTTTATGTAATGAAGAAGAACCTATCAAATATGAACCTGTTACTCATCCAGCTTCTATGTTTACTATGGCAATCAAAGCAGATAAAAAAGCTGACGAAGATAAAATCGGCAATGCATTAACTCGTCTAGTAGATGAAGACCCTACTTTAACAATCTATAAAAATACAGAAACTGGCGATTTAACTATCAGTGGTGTAGGTGAATTACATCTCGATGTAGCTATTGAAAAACTCTTAAATAAATTTGGCGTTACAGCTAAACTTTATCAGCCTGCTATCGCTTATCGTGAAACTATCCGTGGCACTAGCAAAGTTGAAGGAAAACATAAAAAACAAAGTGGTGGACATGGTCAATATGGCGATGTTTGGTTAGAATTTAGCCTGGTGAATTAGGCAGTGGCGTTACTTTCACTGAAACTATTGTAGGTGGTGCTGTTCCTCGTCAATATATTCCTGCTGTAGAAAAAGGTGTTCGTGAAACACTTCAAACAGGTATTTTAGCTGGTTATCCAATGGTTGATATCAAAGTTAATCTCTTTGATGGTTCTTACCATACTGTTGACTCTTCAGAAATGGCTTTCAAAACAGCAGCAGCTCTTGCTATAAAAAAAGGTATTCCTGAAGCCAAACCTGTACTCTTAGAACCATATTATACTTTAAAAATCACAATTCCAGAATATTATATGGGTGATGTAATCAGTGGTATCAATACAAAACGTGGTCGCATCATCAATACTGAAAGCCCATCTCACGATGTCAGCATCATTGAAGCTCAAGTTCCTTTAGCTGAATTATATAAATATGCTACTGATTTACGTTCAGCAACTCAAGGTCGTGGCAGTTATACTATGGAATTTTCACATTATGAAGAAGTTCCTGCTAAAATCAGTGAACAAATAATTGCTGAAAATAATAAATAAAATCTCAAAATAATAAATGAAATGTGAGATAGCCTACATTTTTGTAGGTCTATCTTGCATTTTTCAGAAAATATATAAAAAATTAAATTTAAAAATTATACTTGACAATCAACCACAAAAGCTGCATAATATATTACATAAGATATAACTGTGGTATAGGGATTGGGCTTTTTCCCTTTTTTATTTTGCTATTTAAAGAAAACGTTTACCAAAATGGAGGTATAAAAATGTCTAATATTATCGAATTCTTAAAATCTCAAGAAGCTAAAGAAAAACTTATGAGCCTTTACAATCTTGATGAACAAGCTGTAGATACTCAAGTTAAACGTTATCAAAAATTAGCTGATGCTTTTGCTGAAGTTTATCCTGTTGATAATGCATCTTTCTTCAGTTCTTCTGGTCGTATTGAAATCATTGGTAACCATACAGACCATCAACTTGGTCGTATCGTAGCTGCAAGTATCGACATGGATACAATCGCAATTGTTACTCCTAATGCTGACGGCAAAATTCATGTAAAAAGCTTAGAATATGATGAATTCACTATTGATGTTAATGATTTAGCTGTTAAAGAAGATGACTCTCGTACTGTTAAATTAATCAAAGGTATTCTCGAACGTTTCGTTCAAAATGGCAGAAAAATTGGTGGCTTCACTACATTCATGACAACTACAGTATTAAGTGCTGCTGGTGTTAGCTCCTCTGCTTCTTTTGAAATGCTTATCTGCGCAATTTTAAATGACCTCTACAACAATAACGAAATCTCTACTTTAGAATGTGCTAAAGCTGGTCAATGGGCTGAAAATAATAAATGGGATAAAAAATCCGGACTTTTAGACCAATTAGCATGTGCTACTGGTGGTATGATTACTATTGACTTTGCTAACTATGAAAACCCTGAAGTTGTAAAATTAGATAGTAAAGTTATTCAAGATAAATATGACTTTTTCATCACTCCTACAGGCGAAGATCACTCCGCTCTTGATGGCGAATACACTGCTATCACTGTAGAAATGAAAGCTATCTCCCAATTCTTTGGTAAAGAATACTTAAAAGATGTTAGCATGGACGATATCATGGCAAATCTTCCAGCTCTTCGTGAAAAAGCTGGCGACCGTGCAGTTCTTCGTGCTATCCACTTCATTACAGAAACAGAACGTGTTCGCAAATTAGCTGCAGAAGTTAAAGAACATGATTACACTAACTTTGAAAAAGCTGTTACTGATTCTGGTCTTTCTTCTTGGAGATTTTTACAGAACTGTGCAACACCAGACCCTAAACATCAAGGTATTGCACTCTTCCTCGCTATGAATGAAATCTACTTCCAGAATCATAAAGGTGTATGCCGTGTTCATGGTGGCGGTTTTGCTGGTTCTATCCTTTCTGTTATTCCAAAAGAAGAATCTCCTGCATTTAGAGCATTCCTCAAAGATGTTCTTAAAAATGAATATTATGAAATTCATATGCGTGATGCAGGTAGCGTTAAAGTTTTCTAATTTAGCTCTCTCTAATTCTCTTAATATACAATCTCCAAATAGCAGGCAACATATTTTTGTGTTGCCTGCTATTTATTTTATGATTATATTGATATTTAATAGGCAAATCACAGCTTTTTTGATAAAATAAAATACAACTATTTCCTCAAATATATTTCTTATATTTAATAACTAAAAAAGGAGGGATAATTTATGCAAACAGAAAAAACTCCTATAAATTCCAAAGATAAAGATGAGTTAAAAGCTGCACTAGAAGCAATTTTATTTATATCGGGTGAAGCAGTATCTCATTTTCGCTTAGCAAATACTTTAAATATTACAAGCGACGAATTAGATGAACTCATCATGTCCTTACAAGAAGATTTACAAGCTAAACATCGTGGATTAGCATTAGTCAAAATTGCTGGTGGCTATCGATTATGTACAAAAATAAAAATAGCTCCTTACCTTGAAAAATTCACTCAAGTCGTTGATAAAAAGCTCTCTCAACCTATAATGGAAACACTATCTATCATTGCTTTTAAACAACCTGTTACTAAACAAGAAATCGAAGAAATTCGCGGTGTAAATACAGATAAAATCTTACGTCGTTTACTTGAAAGAGATTTAATTCAAGAAGTTGGCCGTAAAAAGGTCATCGGCAGACCTATATTATATGGTACTACTTCTACATTTTTACAATGTTTCGGTTTAAATGATATAAAAGATTTGCCAGAATTGCCAAATATGAGTTATGAAGAACGAGAAAAACTCTATCAAGAAGCAAATTTATTTTCTAATGAAGATTTAAAAACTGATTAAAACAATTAAGGTATTTTATCATGGGACAAAAATTATTCACCAGTGGCGAATTTGCTAAATTTTGCAATACAACAAAAGATACATTATTTCACTATGATGATATTAATTTATTAAAACCTGCCAAAATAGCCCCTAATGGCTATAGATATTATTCAGCTAATCAAGCATTTTTATTTGATATGATTTCCTTATTAAAAGAAGTAGGTCTTAGCTTAGAAGAAATCAAAATATATATGGATAATCGCGATGCTAAAACTTTTTTATCCAGTTAAAAGAAAAAGAAA
>ENA-OQER01000983-OQER01000983.1-human-gut-metagenome-genome-assembly--contig:-NODE-983-length-14810-cov-1.648233_pt1 | contig 14810 bp, 20 predicted proteins | sample MGYA00242797_ERZ504639 | MGnify/ENA primary metagenome ERZ504639 (study PRJEB26092, sample SAMD00036306) | human gut metagenome | host: Homo sapiens | study: EMG produced TPA metagenomics assembly of...
AAAGTGGGCAAAGGGTTACATCCTGATTGCTACATTGAATTGGTGATTGAAGACAGTTACTACAATATGCGCGAGAAAGTGGTTGAGCATCCGCATATTCTCGATATCGCCCAGCAGGCGATGCGTGACTGCGATATTGAACCGGAACTGAAACCGATCCGCGGCGGTACCGACGGCGCGCAGTTGTCGTTTATGGGATTACCTTGCCCGAACCTGTTCACTGGCGGTTACAACTATCATGGTAAGCATGAGTTTGTGACTCTGGAAGGTATGGAAAAGCGGTGCAGGTGATCGTCCGTATTGCCGAGTTAACGGCGCAACGGAAGTCGTGATTGCCCGATGCGTATGTGGACTGCCAATTACCGGGATGAAACCGTTATATTGACACTGGTCCACATATTATCTGCCTACAGGCGTTCAGTGCATGTAGGCACGATAAGGCGCAATCAGCACCACATCCGGCTTAAATCCAAACTTACCCTTCGAAGAACCAATACCCGCTATTTACCAGCGCCGCGAGCATTGCGAGGAATGACGGATCTTCCAGCGCATCGCCAAAATTCTCCGCAGTCAGCGCAATGTTGCTGGCGAGTGCATCCAGTGCCGGACGGTGCGGGGAATCGATCTTCTCACCATTGGCATACACGTCGTCGCCAATGCGCAATACGCGCAGACCACCCAGGCGCACCAGCACATCACCTTGTTTCAGCGCATCGTAGATTCATCTGGCTGATAAGGCGGTTCCGGCGGCGCGATATCCAGTTCATGACGTGACTGGGATATAAACTCGCCAAACCATTGCTTAAAGTGTTCCGGCTGGTTGATCAATTCGAGCATCATCTCACGCAGTTTATCCATCTCTTGCGGCAGAACATCCGCAGGATGAGCGCGAGGTGGAACATCCGGATCGCTGTAGTAGTTGCCGCCCAGTTCACGTTGCAGCACATAATCGGCAAATCCGCTAATCAGTTCCCGCGTATTCGGCGCGCGAAAACCCACGGAATAGTTCATCGCATTTTCCAGCGCGTAGCCTTCATGCGGGAATCCTGGCGGAATATAAAGAATATCGCCAGGCTCCAGCTCTTCATCGATGATGGCTTCGAACGGATCGACCTGTAACAGATCCGGGTGCGGACAGTGCTGTTTCATTTGCAGCTTTTTCGCCCACTCGCCAGCGACGACGACCGGTACCCTGAATGATAAACACGTCGTACTGATCGAGATGCGGGCCGACGCCGCCGCCCGGTACAGAAAAAGAGATCATCAGATCATCAATACGCCAGTCCGGTAGTTCACGGAACGGTCGCATCAGCGCGGCGGTCGGCTCATGCCAGTGGTTCACTGCCTGTACCAGTAATGACCAGTTGGTTTCACCGAGATGATCGTAGCTTTCGAACGGGCCGTGGCTGACCTGCCATTTGCCATCCTGGTGACTGACCAGTCGACTGTCAACTTCGCTTTCCATCGCCAGACCCGCCAACTCGTCTGGAGAGATCGGGTCAATAAAATTATTAAAGCCGCGTTTTAACACCACCGGGCGTTTCTGCCAGTGACGTTCAAGAAAATCGGGCCAGTTAAGAGTGAGTTGGTATTCCATGTTAAGCATCCACAGGCTGGTATCTGCAACCGATTATAACGGATGCTTAACGTAATGCGTGAAGTATGGACATATTTATTCATCTTTCGGCGCAGAATGCTGGCGACCAAAAATCACCTCCATCCGCGCACCGCCCAGCATGCTCTCTCCGGCGACGATTTTACCCTCATATTGCTCGGTGATTTCGCGGCTACCGCCAGCCCTACACCTTGCCCAGGGCGTAAAGTATCAACCCGTTGACCACGGTCGAAAATGACCTCTCGCTTGCTTAATGGAATACCGGGGCCATCATCCTCGACCACAATATAGAGATGCTCGTCGGTTTGCCTTGCAGAAATTTCGACAAACTCGAGGCAATATTTACAGGCATTATCCAGCACGTTGCCCATCACCTCGACAAAATCGTTCTGCTCACCGACAAAGCTGATCTCTGGCGAAATATCGAGAGAGATATTGACCCCTTTGCGTTGATACACTTTGTTCAGCGCTGAGGTGAGATTGTCCAGCAGTGGGGCGACCGGATGCAGCTCGCGGCTGAGCAATGTCCCGCCGCGCATACTGGCACGATGCAGGTAGTAGCCAATTTGCTGTGAAATGCGGCTGATTTGCTCCAGCATTACCGGCTCAGCATCACTGACGCTCATCTTTTCACTACGCAGAGAACGCAGCGTACTTTGCAGCACCGCCAGTGGCGTTTTCAGACTATGGGTCAGGTCGGTGAGCGTCGTACGGTATTTGTCGTAACGTTCGCGTTCACTTTTTAACAATCGGTTCAGGTTTCGTACCAGACTGGTCAGTTCTCGCGTTGTGGCTGGATTGAGCAATTCGCGGTTATGTTCTTCCAGTTCGCGGACTTCTTTTGCCAGGGCTTCGATGGGGCGTAAACTCCACCAGGCGGCGACCCACAGCAGCGGGATCACTAACAGCAGATTGGCTGAGAGCACATAGATAAACCAGCTCCAGACCATATAGGAACTTTTTAGCTCCACCGGAATGGTATCCACCACCACAATGGTTAATTTTGGCATCCGCGATGTTGCCGGGTAGACGTTTACTGCCACCGAGTGGTCATCTCCGCGTCGTCATCATCTTCCCGCACTTCCTGTCAACTGTTGCTGTATCGAATGATCTCCACTCAGCAAGAGGCTGGTATCGTTAACATCCGCTTCAATTTCATGAAAACCATTCGATTTCAGCCAGTCAGGCTGGATCATCTTCATCAGCCAGGGCACGTCACGTTGCGCCCATAAAAGCTGCCCGTTCTCATCATAAATTAGCGTCATGGTGGGGCTTTGCTTGTCGATATTTTCGGGTAACTCGACATGCAACTTATTGTTTTCCCACTTCGCAAGGTATAGAACAGATTGCTCTCGCCACGTAACAGCCGAAACGTAGTTTTATCGAAACTGACGCTATAACCGATCAGCGCGACCATTCCGTAGGCAAGCGAAAGCACCAGTACTACCGCAGCCGTTGCCAACAGAAAACGTACCCGCAGTGAGAGCGGGAAAAAAGACGCAGTAATTTTTTCATCAGCGCAATTCGAACAAATAGCCCTGGCCGCGAACGGTAGTAATCACTTCTTGCGGATATTGTGCCTGAATTTTTTTGCGCAGACGTCCCATCAGTACATCAATGGTATGGCTTTCCCGCAGCTCCGCATCCGGATAGAGTTGGAGCATTAACGAATCTTTGCTCACCACTTGCCATTATTGCGTATCAACGTTTCCATAATGGTGTATTCGAACGCGGTCAGTTTGATCACTTCGTCATTAATAGATAATTCACGGCGAGAGAGATCAACCTGAAACGGGGGTAGCGAAATGACCTGTGAAGCCAGGCCGCTATTACGCCGCATTAATGCCTGCATTCGCGCCATCACCTCTTCAATATGAAACGGTTTAGTCACGTAATCATCAGCACCGGCACTTAATACTTCGACTTTGTCCTGCCAGCTTTCACGGGCGGTTAATACCAGAATCGGCAGTGAAACATCATGCTACGCCAGCGGCGAATCAGTGACAGACCGTCCTCGTCAGGCAATCCGAGATCGACAATCGCAATATCCGGTAAATGTTCATTGAGATAATAATCGGCTTCTTTGGCATCTTCTGCGTCATCGACTGATGACCAGCATCCTGAATCTGAACTTTAAGGTGGTGACGTAACAACGCATTGTCTTCAACAACCAGTACGCGCATTTTTATTTCTCCCTGTCTTAATTATTAAAATAGTGTAACGCGATTATGTGTTTATGGGGGTAAACATTAAATAAACCAGCGGGGAGGGGAGGTAAAGTGAAAAAAGAAAAAGTGGATAATTTTAATAAACAGGCCGGACAGCATCGCCATCCGGCACTGATACGAGTTTATTTCAGCTCATCAACCATGGTGATAGCTCGACCAATATAGTTAGCCGGCGTCATCGCTTTCAGGCGGGCTTTCTCTTCTTCTGGCAACGCCAGACCATCGATAAACTGCTTCATGCCTTCGGCGTCAACGCGCTACCGCGAGTCAGCTCTTTCAGCTTCTCGTACGGTTTTTCGATGCCATAGCGACGCATAACTGTCTGGATTGGCTCAGCCAGCACTTCCCAGTTGTGATCCAGCTCATCCAGCAGATGGTCAGGTTTACTTCCAGTTTGCTCACGCCTTTCAGGGTGGATTGATACGCAATCAGCGCATAACCGATACCCACGCCGAGGTTACGCAGCACGGTGGAGTCGGTCAGGTCACGCTGCCAGCGGGAAACCGGCAGTTTGCTTGCCAGATGCTGCAATACCGCGTTGGAAAGGCCAGATTCCCTTCGGAGTTTTCGAAGTCAATCGGGTTAACTTTATGCGGCATGGTGGAAGAACCAATCTCACCAGCAATGGTTTTCTGTTTGAAGTGGTTAAGGGCGATATAACCCCAGACGTCACGGTCAAAGTCGATCAGAATGGTGTTGAAGCGCGCAACGCAATCAAACAATTCGGCAATGTAGTCGTGCGGTTCGATCTGGGTGGTGTACGGGTTCCACTGAATACCCAGCGAGGTGACGAACTCTTCGCTGAACTGATGCCAGTCAACTTCCGGGTAAGCGGCGATATGGGCGTTATAGTTACCGACCGCGCCGTTGATTTTGCCGAGGATCTCCACCTGATTAAGCTGGCGGTACTGGCGCTCCATACGGTAGGCGACGTTTTGCCATCTCTTTACCGATGGTTGACGGCGTGGCTGGCTGACCGTGGGTACGAGACAGCAGCGGGATATCGCGGTACTGAACGGCGAGATCTTTAATGCCATCAATCAGTTGAAGCCAGTACGGCAGGATCACTTCATCACGCGCGGTTTTCAGCATTAATGCGTGGGAGAGGTTATTGATATCTTCCGAAGTACAGGCAAAGTGGATGAATTCAGAAACCGCGTGCAGTTCCGGGATCTCCGCCACTTTTTCTTTCAGGAAATACTCAACCGCTTTAACGTCGTGGTTAGTGGTACGCTCGATGGTTTTGATGCGTGCGGCATCTTCTTCGCTGAAATTGGCGACAATTGCATCAAGGTAACCGATTGCGTCGCAGCAAAAGCAGGAACTTCCTTGATCGCTGCGTGCGCGGCCAGTTTTTGCAGCCAACGTACTTCAACTTGTACACGGAATTTCAGCAAACCATATTCGCTGAAAATCCCGCGCAGCGCGCTGACTTTATCGCCGTAGCGTCCATCGACAGGGGAAACGGCGGTCAGTGAGGATAATTCCATAGATCACAACTCCGGGGTTAAATGAGCAAGAATTTGTTTTGCCTGAGTGGTCAGGCGATTACGAGAAAACATCAGTTGCAGACGTCCGCCGCCGACTGGTGCCAGAGCACGGCGGCGCGAATGCTGCCAGCAGGGTTGCGCGAACTTTCGCCTGCACTTGTGGGCTTTGCAGTACAGCAGGGGAACCGGTGACCTGAATGCGCGGGCCAAGCGGGCTGATCACATCAACATAGATAGCAGCCATCGCGCTCATCAGCGTTTCGGACTGTAAATCGAAGTGTTCGAGCTGGCGTTGCAGGCCGTTGATCCGGTTGCCCAGAGTGTCGAGCGCGCCTTTCGCTGAGGAGAGTTTGCGCTCAAGCACCATCAAGCTGAGTGTGTAGCGGGTTAATTCGGCGTTTAAGCCCTGGCGACTGCTGGCATTGAGCACGCCGAGCAGGGGTTTCCAGCCCGACGCGGCAGGTTGGCTTCGCTACCGCCAAAAACCGCCAGCGTCGAGCTGGGGTTCATATCAATAATACTGTTGAGTGAGACGTGTAGCGCATCGGCATCACAATGCCCCTGGTGAGCGAGTTGTTGCACCAGGCGTGCCGACTGACAAATACCGGCCAGGGCGAGGGTGATGTCATAGTAATTCTTTGCCACGTTCACTGCTTCCTTGTTTTAAGTAAAGATAATAATCAGACCGGCAGCGGCAGACGCTGCTCAATAATACCGCCACCGAGGCACACTTCACCGTTATAGAAGACGGCAGACTGGCCCGGCGTCACGGCGGCAACCGGTTCATCGAAAATCACTTCAATGCGATCATCGTCCAGCGCCTTGACGGTGCAAGGGATATCGGTCTGGCGATAGCGGGTTTTTACCGTGCAACGCATAGTGCCGGTGAATGGTTCGCGATCGACCCAGTGCAACTGCTGGGCAATCAACCCGACAGACATCAGCCGCGGGTGTTCATGGCCCTGAGCGACAACCAGAATGTTGTTTTCGACCGTCTTTGTCCACCACACACCACGGTTCTTCGGTACCTTCTTTGGTGCCACCGATACCCAGACCTTTACGCTGACCGAGAGTGTGATACATCAGCCCCTGGTGCTCACCAATTTCATCGCCATCGACGGTAATGATTTTGCCCGGTTGCGCCGGGAGATAACGGCCCAGGAACTCGCGGAATTTACGTTCGCCAATGAAGCAAATGCCGGTAGAGTCTTTTTTCTTCGCGGTGACCAGACCAAGATCTTCAGCAATCTTACGCACCTGCGGTTTTTCCAGTTCGCCGACCGGGAACAGGCTTTGCGCAATCTGCTCATGGCTGAGCGTATAAAGGAAGTAGCTCTGGTCTTTATTGCTGTCCAGACCACGCAGCAGGCGGCTCTTGCCATCGACATCAGCCCGACGTACGTAATGACCGGTAGCGATATAATCGGCACCTAAATCTTCGGCGGCAAATTCGAGGAAGGCTTTAAATTTGATCTCTTTGTTGCACAGAATATCCGGATTCGGCGTGCGACCGGCTTTATATTCGGCAAGGAACAGTTCGAAGACGTTGTCCCAGTACTCGGCAGCAAAGTTAACGGTGTGCAGTTCAATGCCGAGCTTGTCGCAGACAGCCTGGGCATCAGCCAGATCCGCTGCCGCTGTGCAATATTCCTCACCGTCGTCTTCTTCCCAGTTCTTCATAAACAGGCCTTCGACTGATATCCCTGTTGTTGCAACAGCCAGGCAGAAACGGAGGAATCGACACCGCCGGACATGCCGACGATTACTTTTTTTGCGGTTTCAGACATTGGATCACTCACGACATTGAACTTCAAGGCGGCGTATTCTATCACGCAGCCTTTTAGATGACACCCTTTGTAAAAGGCCAGTTAAAATCGCCAATCATCTCCAGCGGATAGCGTTGCCCGCTTTGATAACAACGGATACTTCCGCCACCAGCGGCGAACGAAGATTTGACGCCTGTAAAATTTCTTCGGCGCTGACCCAACGACAGCAGTCGATATCGCTGTCATGAGGCTGGGTCGGGCATATTTGCTCAAGCTCAATGGCAAAGAGGAAACGCAAAAACGGCGTTTTTATCTGGCGCAATCCACTGATGCATACGAATAAAGTGTTGCGGCTGCGCGCTGATGCCGGTTTCTTCCCACAGTTCACGGGCGGCGGCTTCCACTAAGGTTTCATCGGCTTCCAGATGCCCGGCAGGTTGGTTCCATAACGCTTTACCATTAATCGTCTCTTCAACGACTAAAAATTTGCCTTCTGCGTGCACCACGCAAGCAACGGTAACGTGCGGTTTAAACATTTTGCATCCTTAATCTGTCACTTCTCGCCATTCGCCATTGGCAAGATTATCCAAAGAGTAATCTCCCATGCATAGCGAATCAGTCGCAGCGTGGGGAAACCAACATGGGCGGTCATGCGGCGCACCTGGCGATTACGTCCTTCATATAAGGTGATCTTCAGCCAGCTGGTGGGAATACTTTTGCGTTCACGATTGGTGGATTCCGCGGCCATAACCACGCGGGTTCGTCAACCAGCTCCGCGCCTGCGGGCAGGGTAGGGCCATCATTTAAGGTTACGCCATTGCGCAAGGCTTCAAGTGCGTCTTGTGTGGGAATACCTTCCACCTGCACATAATAGATTTTCCCGGTGCGTTTGCCCGGCTGGGTTAAACGCGCCTGCAACGCGCCGTTATTGGTCAGCACCAGTAACCCTTCGCTATCGCGGTCAAGACGACCTGCTGCATAAAACGCCCTGAACCGGATGAATTCTTTTTAATGTTTTGCGTCCGGCTTCATCGGTGAACTGCGGAAGAACATCGTAGGTTTATTGAACAGGATCACACGCGTGGCTGGTTTTCAGGTTTACGCCTGGTAGAACGTTGCGAGCTGAATCGCTTAACCTGGTGATTTCTAAAAGAAGTTTTTTGCATGGTATTTTCAGAGATTATGAATTGCCGCATTATAGCCTAATAACGCGCATCTTTCATGACGGCAAACAATAGGGTAGTATTGACAAGCCAATTACAAATCATTAACAAAAAAATTGCTCTAAGCATCCGTATCGCAGGACGCAAACGCATATGCAACGTGGTGGCAGACGAGCAAACCAGTAGCGCTCGAAGGAGAGGTGAATGGAAAGTAAAGTAGTGTTCCGGCACAAGGCAAGAAGATCACCCTGCAAAACGGCAAACTCAACGTTCCTGAAAATCCGATTATCCCTTACATTGAAGGTGATGGAATCGGTGTAGATGTAACCCCAGCCATGCTGAAAGTGGTCGACGCTGCAGTCGAGAAAGCCTATAAAGGCGAGCGTAAAATCTCCTGGATGGAAATTTACACCGGTGAAAAATCCACACAGGTTTATGGTCAGGACGTCTGGCTGCCTGCTGAAACTCTTGATCTGATTCGTGAATATCGCGTTGCCATTAAAGGTCCGCTGACCACTCCTGTTGGTGGCGGTATTCGCTCTCTGAACGTTGCCCTGCGCCAGGAACTGGATCTCTACATCTGCCTGCGTCCGGTACGTTACTATCAAGGCACTCCAAGCCCGGTTAAACACCCTGAACTGACCGATATGGTTATCTTCCGTGAAAACTCGGAAGACATTTATGCGGGTATCGAATGGAAAGCAGACTCTGCCGACGCCGAGAAAGTGATTAAATTCCTGCGTGAAGAGATGGGGGTGAAGAAAATTCGCTTCCCGGAACATTGTGGTATCGGTATTAAGCCGTGTTCGGAAGAAGGCACCAAACGTCTGGTTCGTGCAGCGATCGAATACGCAATTGCTAACGATCGTGACTCTGTGACTCTGGTGCACAAAGGCAACATCATGAAGTTCACCGAAGGCGCGTTTAAAGATTGGGGCTACCAGCTGGCGCGTGAAGAGTTTGGCGGTGAACTGATCGACGGCGGCCCGTGGCTGAAAGTTAAAAACCCGAACACCGGCAAAGAGATCGTCATTAAAGACGTGATTGCTGATGCATTCCTGCAACAGATCCTGCTGCGTCCGGCTGAATATGATGTTATCGCCTGTATGAACCTGAATGGTGACTACATTTCTGACGCTCTGGCAGCGCAGGTTGGCGGTATCGGTATCGCCCCTGGAGCAAACATCGGTGACGAATGCGCCCTGTTTGAAGCCACCCACGGTACTGCGCCGAAATACGCCGGTCAGGACAAAGTAAACCCTGGCTCTATTATTCTCTCCGCTGAGATGATGTTACGCCATATGGGCTGGACTGAAGCCGCAGACCTGATTGTTAAAGGTATGGAAGGCGCAATCAATGCGAAGACCGTAACCTATGACTTCGAGCGTCTGATGGAAGGCGCTAAACTGCTGAAATGTTCAGAATTTGGTGATGCGATCATCAAGAACATGTAATCACTACATGTGTTTAATATTGCAACGGGCGTATAACACGCCCGTTGTTTTATTTATGTAGGTATTATTAATAGCATATCGAGCATATTTATATAAAACCCTTTACTTGAGCCATATGGGCATATTTTTATAATGCAACTATTATGCAAACATTTATTTGTTATTTTGCTTTCTCCTGGAGGACACTCTTGACTGCTTTTGAGTTGACTCCATAAATCCTTGTTGAATGGTGCGATGTTATAAATAGTAATAGGATATTCTTTATCTTTAAGGATAATTCCAGATTTAACCGGTGTAAATATACTGCCAGGAGGGAGAAATATAGTAGATTGATACCAGATGATCATTTTCATATTACCCCATATGGCTGAAAAAGATATGCCGCATGAAGGTTGAATTATCGTGTCAATTACTATCCACTTCATTTGTTATGTCTTATCCCACGGTATTTAATATAGTTCATTTGGATGTTCATTTCTTTATTTTGCATATGAGTATATTACCCCTTCAAAAAATAAATTAATTAAAACGATTGCTTATATAAAACAAAATTTAAAGCAAGGAATCTCAATGGATGTTAAACAAAATGAGATTTAGTGAAAACAATAAATTATTCACTTCGTTTTAGATTTGTTCAGCTATAATGTTATACATTCAAATGACTGAACATCCTGTAATTAAAACATAGCCTTTATGCTACTTTGTGCCAATTTGCTAAACATTATGGTTGCCTTTTTATATAACGATAATAATGAATATAAGCATGACATGAGAATAAGGTTTCAATTTTTGAGTTATATAGGAAAGGTTTAACCTGTTCCTGGCTAAAATACATATAACTGGATGATGACTAAACCAAAACACATGTGCGTTAAGTATTGAAACGGGCGTATGGCACACCCGTTGTTTTTATAAATATATTAACCGTTATAAAATAACGTATAGAAAGTCAAGTGATCACATTTCAAATATCAATTTGATAGTATTGGCATGGTGATTATTTATGGGTAGCAATAAAAGGACAGTATTTATCATCCATAGGGATAGTCTCTGTACTTTTATTCCCATTATGCTAATGCCTTACTGAATTATGAAGCATTTCTTAAGCATCCAACTTTAGCTAGATTAATGGTTTATTATTTTCTACATCTTCAATATATAAAAGCGTATTATCAATGGCGTAGTAACTGCGTTTGTTATGATTAACATCAGTAACCCACCGGAAAACGCCCGCGCCTGCTAGTGTTGAACAGTATTCCCGAAATGTAGATTTTCCGCAAATATGAAGCAATGCGGCCTCTTTTATTTTAGCAGGGTTCTTGGTCGTACTAACTTTTAACAGGTTCCTGGTTCCTCTTAATAACAAAACCGTGTCATCGTGAGTAATAATTCTGATGTTATCCGTAGCCAGATAATAAATGTAATGTGCAATACGGTGATGTTTTAATTCTGAATAAAACCAGGAGAAGTTTTGCTCTTTTCTCACTTGCTCAAACATCTTTTGAAAAACAACGACCTGATCCATCAGGATAATAACCTCTTGTTAGTTGTGAGACTGCGTAGTGTGCACGATCGGTTTTACCACTTCAATCTGGTCTGTCCTTTGGCTGTGATATGTACAGAGTGTGATAGAGGGAATATCTGAATTCTCCCGGTGAGCATTTTGCAACGGACCAGCTCCGGTACAAACGCTGTTGTGGGTTCAGATTATAACATTCTGTCTAAGGGGCGGGATAAAGGTGAAATTAGGGGCATGAAAGATGACTTTATAACCTTGCTCACCCCAATGTTGTAAAAGTTCGTTTTGCCTTCTCGTTGGTGCCATGCCTGTCCAGACAATCAATGTTTGCGTCGGGAACAGTTCCGGGCGCGGCGATTCAATGGGATCAGCAAGAACAGAAATGTGCCATCCTGACAATGATAAACGCCATGCTTCCAGCCACAATCGTGCTCTCTCTTCAACATTCCACGCCATCAGAATGGCTTCTTTACCGGGCTTACGGCGCATTTCGAAAAGCGAGGTTGCTGCGTATTCAATTAATGCGCGTCAAACATACTGCTCATAATGCGGGAGGTGTTGTGATCAAGCACGAGACGCTGGCGAACAGGAAGGTAAACATGATTAATCAATTGATCTACTGGGTACTCTCGACCCAGTGAAATAATTCTCGCGCGTAGTTTGGCAGGATTAGCCATGCGAAGAATTGACATCATCTCTTCTTGCAGGCGGCTCCAGTCATCTTCCGTATCCTGGCTGGTGGTTTCCAGTAATGCTTTAACTTTGCCTACAGGGACGCCATTACTTATCCAACGCTTGATCTCTTCGATGCGTTGTATGTCTTCTTCATCAAAGAGTCGGTGTCCGCCTTCACTGCGCTGTGGTTTTAACAAACCGTAGCGGCGTTGCCAGGCCCGGAGAGTGACAGGATTAATCCCGCAACGTTCAGCAACATCACCAATGCTGTAATAAGCCACAATTCCTCCTTGCGGTCACAAATCTCCGTCGCCTGTACACGACCCAATAATACTTTGTACAATATACGCTAAAATTGTACAAAGTATAAATAAGATTTCAGCTAAATTGGATGAAACATTATTTTTAATGTGGATTAAATTTAAACGTAACGTATTCATTTTCACGATGATTTACTGAAATCATGTGAAAGAATGTGCTGAAAAATTATTTTTTCTCTGGCCACGCTATGGAAGGGATACCATTCAATTTAGCTTTAGCAAACAGATCTCCCTGAAACATCTCAATTCCTGCGGATTCAAGCCACATCCACTCTTCTGGTGTTGCCACGCCCATAGCACTGACTTGAATTTCAAGTGATGTACAGCATTTTATGATCGCCTGAATAATTGCCTGCCGTGGCCCACTTTTATGAACATTGGTAATCAATTCCTGACTGATTTTAATTCTGTCAGGCTGGAAGCGTGACAGGAGTAACAAACCAGCAAAACCTGCGCCAAAATGATCAATTGCTACACTGATACCAGCACTTAGCGTATTAATCGCTTCGGCAAACTCATCAAACCGAGATATGACTTCACTTTCAGTAAATTCAACGATGATTTGTTCAGGCACCAGAGCATTGGCCTTTATTTCATTAAGTAAAAAAGAGACTGCGTCAGGTTCGTTAACCAGGGTCATAGGTAATAGATTGATTGAAATCATTTTATCACCGAGCTCAAGTGCGTGTGCCATCGTGAATGCAAGCGCCTTACTTTTGAGATCCGCTGTGTAGATTTCCCCGTCTTTACGCTGCCCAACCGCTATGGCTGATGGGCTATCTTCATTTTTTTGCACAATGGCTTCAAAAGCGATTATCCGCCGCGATAAGGGATCGACAATAGGATGAAAGGCAAAGTGGTCGTTTATAGTTGGTGAAAGGGCACAGGAATCAAGTTCTTTATCAGATCCGTCAGCGATAAAAAGCCAGGAGTCTTCGGCAGGGATCTCGAAATAGGTTGATTGTTCGGTTGCAAGGACAAAAGTACGAAAAAATTGTAGCGCTCTGTCATCATAAGTTAGCTGAAATTTTGATGTGCCTTTGTCGAATACGGCCTGTAAAACGTCATCTCGCTCGTGCAGGCGCAAATCAAATAATTCCATTCCCGCTTTGCCAAAACGGCGAGCAGGCGCGTAATCGCACAGCAGCTCAACAATATTATAGTGCCGTGGATCCTGGCATATAGCCCGATATATCATTTTAACCTGTTCTTCCGGACCTTCCAGAAGCTGGAAAAAATGAGAACCATTAAACAGTAAGATCCCTGTTACGTCAGACTGCATGTTCCTGCGATTTGCTATCGAAACCATTTCTTCGATTTTTTTGACAGGTTCGTCGTCACGTATATGGCTACGATAAATAAGGGTGGTAAGCATTAACAATCCAGGGTAATGGGTGAGGCGAGAGTAAGACGGTAACAGACATATCTTCTTGTGTCTTTCTTTTAATACCAAAACATAACCGTTTCTTTACATTGATAAAAAATGGAAAAAGTTGAACACTAGTTGGCGAAAAATCTTGTATAGATTGTCAGTTAAATGATGCAATATGTTTTATCATAACACATTGTTTTATATGCATTAGCACTAATTGCAAAAAATTAATTTATCATTCTGTACACATATTTCGTACAAGTTTGCTATTGTTACCTCACTTAACATTGATTAACATTTTTAACAGAGGCGTAGCATGCATCAAATTCAGTGACTTTAGATTCTGCGGGAGCATCACTCGTTACTTTGCAAAAGCTAACTTGCCTACTCAGCAGGAAACTCTCGGGGAAATTGTGACTGAGATTTTGAAAGATGGACGTAATCTGAGTCGAAAGTCGCTTTGTGCCAAACTTCTTTGCCGACTGGAACACGCGACTGGGGAAGAGGAACAGAAACATTATAATGCACTAATTGGGTTGCTTTTTGAATAATGCAACAGCCTGATTATTTAACAGGTTAGCTATGAAGTCGTTATGAAGACATCTGATAATGAACGTATAAAATATGAAATTACTGGCCAGGCGGTGATCCAGATACTGCGCATGAAGATAAATTTTTCATTGCAGACTCTTATTAAGCAATTACTCGTAATGAAATCGGCTGAGGAAGATGCTTTCCGACGCGATTTAATTGACAGCATAATTCGTGATTTTAGCAATAGTGATTCAGGAGGGCCAAACCGAAGAACAGCGACAGCTGACAATAAAAGTATGTTCAATGGTAAGAAAATAAACAGAATACATTAAAATTTCATAAGTAAGATGAGAGGTTACCATGCTTGAAGATACTACAATTCATAATGCAATAACTGATAAAGCGTTAGCAAGTTACTTTCGCAGTTCGGGTAATTTGTTAGAAGAAGAGTCAGCAGTGTTAGGGCAGGCTGTCACCAATTTAATGCTTTCAGGCGATAATGTTAATAATAAAAATATTATCTTAAGTCTGATACACTCCCTGGAAACAACAAGTGATATTCTCAAAGCTGATGTGATTAGAAAACACTGGAAATCGTGTTGCGATACACAGCTGATGATATGTAACTTCTAATTATTAAGTATAAGTTTATAGAAAACTCAATTCATCTTATT
>ENA-OQER01000984-OQER01000984.1-human-gut-metagenome-genome-assembly--contig:-NODE-984-length-14807-cov-2.932084_pt1 | contig 14807 bp, 12 predicted proteins | sample MGYA00242797_ERZ504639 | MGnify/ENA primary metagenome ERZ504639 (study PRJEB26092, sample SAMD00036306) | human gut metagenome | host: Homo sapiens | study: EMG produced TPA metagenomics assembly of...
TTCCACATAATCTTATAAATCAAATCCAAAATTATCCGAGAAAGCCAAGTCCATGATCACCTCATGCCGGATACTTCTACATCATTGCTCTCGTCATAGGCAATCCAGATAATACTTTCTGTCCTTGTCATATTTTTGTTCTTAATGTGAAGCGCATACGGAACAGACGCTTCTGCACATCTTCATCACGCTTGTCTGCAATGTAGATATTCTCGTTAGAAATCTTCTCATTGCTATCCGAGATAAAGTACAGCTTATAATCGGCTTTCTTTACCACATCACTGACCGGATCAGACTGGATGAAATCAAGGCTTGTAATCAGATTGGTAATCTTCTGAACCAAGCTCACAAGCATAATTTGTGCAGGTCTTGTCTCTACCGCACCCTTGTCCATCTTAATATCCAGTACCGGAACAAGCATTTCCTGTGGCGAAGAACCGCCATGCACATAGTTCAGTCCTGCTCCACCCGGAACAGAGAAAACATTGGTGCTGCAGGAATAACAAATAATCTTATCATCATCACTTCCGAGCATATATCCTAAACCAATATTGCAGACACCCTGTTCATTGATCGGCTCTTTCGATACAATATATCTTCTTTTCACAAGTCGCTTGCATCACTCATACCGCCAATCTTATCACTGGCTGTCACTTTATCCCTCTTGTAGATAAAGCCATGGTCTGCAGTCACGATAAAACGGTATGTATTCGCACTGCCAGAAATCTTCTGAATCAGCTTTGCAATCTCATCAACCGCTTTCTCACAGGCTGTAAATACTTCATCTTCTTCATGTTCTCCGGTATTATCAATCTGATCATGATACACATAAATGACAGACTGTGCGGTGAATACATCACGAAGTTCCAGACCTTTTAAGTTCTTTATATCATCAAACTGTACACATTTGCTCTCTGGTTCATAGGATTGCAATACTGCCTGTCTGGTAGCCAGATCAATCGCATATTTGCCATCTACTACCTCTCTGAAATCATCAGTCAGCTCCAGTGTCTTGTGTGGAAGCAACGCTCCATGCCAAGCCTTGTGTAAGAAGGCAATACACTGAGCATAGGCTGCAATGTGGCGCTACACTTCGGATTGTCCATCATTCTTTCATATAGCTGTCTTCCTACCTCATATCGCATCGCATCAGATATGATGACAACCGTTCTCACATTGGTACTCCTTACAAATTTGCTGAAGAAATTACGCTGTAACGGTATCTGTTTCAGTGCATCGTCCTCTAACAGTCCCTCATTCCACTTCGGAAGCAGTTTTCCAAGGTATTCATTCGTGTAAATATTCTCTACAAGGTCACGAAGTTCCTCAAATTCTGAGGTATTCTCCAATTTATCATAATTCAGATAGAACACTCTGTAATGGTTGTCTATCAGACAATCCCTTGACACATACGCATCAATAATCTTCTGAAATCCATTCGGTGCTTCATATCTTGCATTGTTTACAAGCCAGTATGCACTATCCAGCATCTCATAAATAAAAGAAAACTTACTGCCAAAGTGCATTTTGGCACGGATACCACACAAATCATAGATACTGTGTCCGTCCAGTTTTGCCAGACAGTCCTCTGCACGAAGCCTGCCGACAATCCAGCGTATCAGAAGTACATCTACGCAAGCAAAAGAATCACAGTCTACCAGTGTATCTACTTCATACCTACTCAATTCTTCCGACGCATTCAAACAATCTGCGACATATTGCGACAACTCATCATATTTCTCACGATACAAAATATTGTTCATGAGGTTGTCAAGAAATGCGATAATGTTTCCGGATTTATCGGAAATAAATTTCTTCCAGCTTTTTGGCATTTCCGCATCTATATAGCGGTCTGCATAGGTCACAAACATGGTAATGATCAGTTTCTCCAAGTTTGGTGCGTCCACAGAAAAGCCAAATTGCTGCTCACACAGCTTCCAGAAATCGCCCTCTATATCATACTTTGCAAATTCTGCCAGATATTTGTTGTCTGTCAGGCTGTCCTCTGTAATCAGTACACGTATCACTTCATCAAAAGAATTAGTTCTCGTCCTGCATACTGCACTCATAATACCTGTCAGAATATTTTCTTCATTAAAATTCTCTATCTCAAGGTCATAGAAGCGCTTCAATCGGTCTTTGTGACCAAAGAACTTGATGTGCTTTTCAATCACCGGCTTGTATTTCTCGTCAATACCTAAATCCACAGATAAAAGCGATGCCCTATCCGCATAAAAACGCTTGGAATAAAGCATTGTGTCCTCCAGATGATTTTCTGTGACCGGAGGTTTTGGAAACGGAGCATAAATCAGATAATTGGTTGCCGTATCCTCTTTTTCAAGGAAATATTTTGTGTAAAACTGGTTATCCTTCGTCAGCTTGTAGACCTTGGCATTTTCCAGTTCCATGCTGTCAATATCCTCAGCAAAATCTGCCGCATCGTCATACCAGAATACCAGTTTTCGATGTTCGCCGGTAAATTCCGTATTCAGTTTATCTACAATCTGCTTTAAGTTTAATTCTGCCATTGATTCACCTCTGCCAACACTTCCCAATGACCGCTGTGGCTGTTACCCACACGCTTAATCAGTTCTTGTGTTTTCATTTTTCTTAAATAATACTTCACACGATCTAAATTCCATCCCAGTTCATTTGCATACTCTCTTTGAGACATGGACGGATAATTATGGACTAATTCCAATATCTTTTTATCATCATCTGATAGTGTTGATTCCTTGCTTTGGGTAGTTTGGTGTGTTTGGGTAGTTTGGGTAGTCACACCATTGACACCAAACTCACCTTTTACCTTACGGTACATATTTACTCTGAAATCGCCATCAAAATCAATCAGCTCCGGCTTTGGTAATCCGTACTCCTCACAGGCTTCAAATAACCTCGGTATTCCGGTTCCCCATTTTTCAATAATTTTCATGTATGCAAATGCACTTGCGATTGCAGGATTTCTCGGTCTTGAATATCCTTCCATCATTTTTGCAATCGTAACATTATTCAGAAGCATTCCCGGAGAAGTAATCTCTAATCTATCATCAAATAATGCCACCTGTATATTTCCCGGCTCAAGGTAGCTACGGTGAGCCACGGCATTTGCGATCAGCTCACGGATACTGTCCGTAGGCAGTTCATACACATCCTGTCTGTACATACCCTTTATTGTCATTCCCATGTTGATTTTTTCAAGGACATACTGATATGCAGCTTCCATCTGTTCCTGAATGGAGCCTTCAAATTCCCTACGGTCAACAAAGTGAGCACGATTCGTTCCCTTGAATACGCCACACTGAATAACAGGCTGTCCCCACATTCGTCCGGTCAGAAGTGCATACGCATTGGTCGGATATACTTCTCCGCCTTCTTCTTTCAGAATGCCCCATGAAATCAGTACATTCTTGGTAACATCCTTAACCTTTGCCTTTTCGCTCTCCTGCCATGTGTTTCTTATGGCAGTTTCTTTCATACTCTTACAAAGCTCCTCAATTTCACTGTCCGTTATTTTCATATTCTGGCATATTTCGCTGTCATAATACCTGTTCTTGCCTTCCAGCATCAGCTCTCTTAGCATGTAATCTTCTACATGTCTGGTTGTGCCTGCTACACGCACATAAGTACCCTCAAACATGCCCTGTGATTTGATATAATACGGACGTTCCGCACCCGGAAATACCTCAACCACAATCACAGTCTTATCCTTGACCGTCTGCATTGCTACATCCGGTCTGATTGCAGGCTCACAGGAATCAGAGATTGCATTGGTAATGGCATCCATCGTCTTATAGATGTTATCTACATCCATTCCCACAATCTCCAAGGTCTTATCATCTATTCCGAAAACAATCCTGCCACCTCTGCCATTGGCAAAAGCTACCACTGTTTTCATGTATTTTTTCGCTTTTTTCTGGTACAGTCACTTTGTACTCAACATTCTTTGATTCGCCGGAAAACAGCGTATCTTCTGCCATAACATAGCCTCCAATAATTTATAAATAACTATAGTAATCTTTTGCCATTAATCAAATCTTGTGTTTTTATCTTTTGAGTAATATCACTAATATCACCAATGTCAAGAATTAAATAATCCTCATTCGGTATTTCATCCAATTTTGTATTTATTACAAAGCGATATTCGTTTTGATATTTAAACTTCTTTCTTTTGCCAAATGCATATGTTCCCTTATCACTTACTGACTGCATCACTTCAATTGGAACCTCTTCCGTATCATCATAATAAATCACTTTATCATTTGTAATATGATAATCTCTTTTTAGTGCTGCTAACTGAATGCGCTTTATAAATTGATCCATATTTTTTATCCATAAAGCATAATCTCCAAACTTTTTTATTTTGTCAGACTCGTGCATAATTACACTTCTATCATCATCCAAATCTGCTTCGTAAATACAAAACACAAAACTTTTACAAAATCCATTCTTTAGAATCAAGTTACAGGGTATTCCACTTGGTGTTTCATATGCTTTAGAAAAAACCGCATTTTCTAAAGCATCACCTACAATATCATTTTGCTCTTTTTTTTCTAAATCAACATAATATTGTAATTCCTTCATATATACCATTCCATGTAATAATAAATCTATTTTATCCTCACTTTGAAACTTAATAAATTCGGTTTTCATTATATATCGAACTCCTATTGTATAAAATAAATGTAGCTCTACTATTTTTTGTCATAATATTTTTAGAATCTGCCAGTATCTCATAGAATTTTCCATCCGATGCCGTCTGAACCTTACGGTAATTAGCTTTGACACCATCATCCAGATCCAGTTCTATTCTTGCCAGTGCCAGATGTCCGATTTTTTCATCATATTCCCGGCACTCTTTTAACTGCTTCTGCAATTTTTCCTTACGCTTCGTTGCAAGTGATACTTCTCTGTTGTTCTTGCTATTATCAATCGTATCCTGCATACGTCCAATCTCGGATTCATATACACGCTGCATCCGATACAAATAGTCTACACGAACATTACCGATTGTATCCGCATTGTAACGGTGCAAATATACCAGCGCCTTGAAGCCATTCTGCTTACCACTGTCAAAAAGCCAGTAAATCGGACGCTTGCCGGAGCCTGTGACAGAATAGATATTGCAATGGTCTTTGAAGAAATCGTTCAAGAAATAATTGCGAATAATCTCCCTGCTTGTATCTCCCTTATTTCCAAGTGCCTTTGCAATGAAATCCAGATTTGTCTCTAAAGACTTTGCTCCAAATGCAGTTTTTAACCATGTGCAGAAGCGTGATACAATATCGTCCTCTAAGTATTCTTCATCTGTGATTGGAATAATATTATCCGCATCCGGTATGAATGTGGTGTACTTACTATCGTCCCATTCTCCGCCTGCATATACCAGACCTTCCTCATTCAAAGAGTAACGACCAAACATACAGCCAACCGCATAGGAAATCAGGCTCTTAATATCTCTCTGTAAATCAGCTTTACGAACTGTCACATCCTTGTCCTCTACTTCTGGTGAAAGTTCATCCTGCAATCCATAAATATCAATGAAAATGCGGTTCAGTTCTTCCTCATTGGTTTTGAGATGATTGAAACGCTCATTGCACTCATTCTCCCAACAGGTGTAACATTCTGCTAAGTCAATATTGTCTGTATCGTCAAATAGTGCAGAATTTCGAGGGATAACGGAAAGCAATGGGTGGCGTTTGAAATCCCATGAGGTTTCAAATGAATCCCAGTCTGTTTTAGATAACAAAATATTATTTTGAGCAATCTTTCCTGCTTTATCAGAAGATGACTTTTTCAACATTGGCAAACTATTATAGTTTCCTAATTTGAAATGTAAAGTAGGATTCAACAACTGGGCTAATGCATTAATCATTTTGCTGTTAAGATATGCAAGCACATCGTAAAACTCTTCTTTTGAAGTAAAAACAACATTAGCAGATGCGTCAAATATAAAACCTTTGGGAAATATCTAAACGACAATCCTTTTGTTGTAATATCAGTCCAACAAATATGTTCCATATAGTAATAAGCTTCATTACTAATCTTCCACCCCAATTATCACCTAACTGAGGATATACTTTTCTTGTATTTTCTTTGATTTCTAATCCGTTATCTTCCCAATTAACTATATATTCTTGATTTCCATACCATTTTCTATACTCTCCACCTTTATTATATGGTATCCATTTCTTGCCATTAACTAATGCCACCTCTTGTGACTCTGCTCCAAACAACAATTTTTTATATCTACTTCAAACCAAACTCTTAAAAATCTCTCATTATCACCTGTACGCATGCCAATACATGCTTTGGATTGCGTTGTAATTGGAGATAATTCAAACAAATCTAATAGTTTTTGACTAATCCAATAAGCAATAGGCATACCCGGTATTTTCTTAAAGGCTTCTTTTGCAATGTAATATCTGTTTTTTCTGATAAGAATATTTTTTCCTTTTCAACTTGTGATGTTGCATCTAAAAGTCTGCTATATGTTCCTCTATATTTATTTGTGCAATGCTTTTGAATCACAAACGAAGTCGTCTGCACAACCTCTCCACCAATTCCTCAAATGCCCTAGCACCAGATGTGCCATATTTACAATATCTACCTGCTGTAACTTTTCACGCAGCTTTTCAAAACTCGACAGGAACATCCAAGCATGCTGTGTGATCATAGCCTGAAATCCATTCGTTTTTAACATTTCTCCACACCGCTCAATAAATACAGCAAATAAATCTGCTTTGCTATCCGGATAATGTTTCTTCACAAAATTATTCACCTTAGCACTCAGATTGCTTGTCCCTGCATACGGTGGATTCGTAGCCACAACCTCATACTTCTGTGCCATGATCGCACCAATCTCTATCAGCTCTTTCAGCTTTTCTTGCTGTCTCATCCAGACCATAAGTATCAAACGATATCTGACTACCAATATCTGCGTTGTTTACGAATCTGCGTAGTAAATCCCAGTCATATTCATCCACATTCAGGATGGAACCATACTCTTTTGCATCAATCAATGTGTCCAGAAGTCCCTCTATCTGCAGGATCGCAGCATTTTTCTCCATCTCGTCCAGTTCAGCACCGAAATATTTGAGCTGTTCCCTGTTAATTCCGTTGCTCTCCTGTATTGCATAGACATTTGGACGCACTCCACGGGTGAAAATTCGTCTGTCATACTGTCTTGCCTTCATCATGACAGCAAAATAACTAAGCTGTGCGGCACGATCATCTATATCCAATCCATAGATGTTATGCTCCACGATGCTCTGTGCTGCTTCTCTTGCTGACCAGCCTGCATTTTCATAGATCTGCATAAATACATCAAACGCATACACAAGGATATGACCAGAACCCATGCACGGATCAATGAGCTTTATATCTTCCGGTTTCAGTTTTGCATGCTCTTCACGAATCTTAGCAAGCTCTGCCTGTACTTCCGGCTCCTGCTCTGCTTCTTCCAGATAATACTTCCACCTGCCCTGCAGGTCAGCATCCGGATGTCCCTCTACCCACAATCTGCCTAAGCTGTTCTCTACCATATAGCGTACAATCCAGTCCGGTGTAAAAAGCTGTGTAACAGCAGGTACTTCCTCTTTTGTGATTTTTCCTTTTTTCGCAAAAGCATCATTTTTCGGCTCTGTATTGTAATACTGATACATCCAGCCGATAATCTCTACCTGTCCACCCTCGCTGACATTGAAATCTTCCTCTGGAATATCATGTACCAGATGATATACTACGCCGTCCTGATCAATCACAGACAAATTTAACAGAAGCTCCGTATAGTCACTGGTCTTTTCAAACAAGGCAGGAAGTATGTCATTTAAGGCATTGCACTGTTTGATAAAAAGCATACGGAATGCTTCATCCAGCTTATTATCTCTTTTCAATGCGATAATCTTTTCTTCCTCTGCACTGGACAAATTTAATTCTGCATCAAAAGGATTGGTTACGATGTCCGGCTCTGTCTTGCCACTCTCTGAGGATAATGCTCTCATGTGGGAAGGCAGATAATCATTTACCTCCATGAAACGCACTGCAATCAAGCGGTTGAACCATGTATAGGCAACTTCCTCAATGATATATTTGTATGCTACTGCATAATCGGAATCCTTTTCTTTTGCCCGGATTACATCTACTAATGCTCTACGCTGTTTGATTTCCTCACCGTTAATCGCATAAGGCTCTGCGGTTCCAATATCATAAAATTCCGTTGCAGAACTAGACTGTGGCAGTGCATTTGCAATGCCATTTTCAGTAATGCCCATCAGTCCGGCACGATATTTTATATCTGCAATGAGCCTGTTTCTTGCCCATATCGCAAAATTCTTGATTGCAGTCTTATTCATAAGTTCTCTCCATTCCTAAAATTCAATGTTGACAATCGTATCGGTATCCAGTTCGCTTATCAGTTTCAACCGAAGCTCATTCAGATATTTATCAACATCCTCTGTATTTTCCAGTCTCCATGAAGCAGTTTTCGTGATACTCTTGATAGATACATTCTTGGTCTTTTTCACTTTTTCGACCTTTTTCTGTACCTCTGCTTCAATCTGTGCCTGATCCACATTTCCGACCTCTTTTGCCTGTGCTTCCAGTCTCTTACGGACTTCTTCCGCTTTCTTCACTGCGATTGCCTGATCCATCTGTGTCATTTCATTTAACAGACGAATTTTTAATGCTTCTGCCCTGTCAGCATAGCTTCTAAGAACGGATACATTCGTACAGCCATTCGCCGCATTCGTGATTTCATCAAACATAGCAGAATATTTGCTTCTCTTGGTTTCCGCATACTCTTTTGTATTCAGTACATCAAATACTCGTTTCTGTGAATCATATACCGAATCCAACACCGGCTTTAACTGTTCATCCAGTATGTCTGAATATACATCGCTGAACTTTTTCAGAAGTTCCGGCAGTTTCGGAATATCACTATATGGAAACTGCTTTTTTACAATCTCGCTAATCTGAGCAACAATATTTTCCAGATTTTCATCTACGATGTAAGTCTTACTGTCATCATATTTACTCAGATACAATACCGCTTTATCAAAGATTGTTTTCTGCTCGCTGTTGAAGAATGCCTTTACGGGTTCATAGTCCTCTGCGAAATCAAGCAGATCATCCTGTTTCTTTGCAACTGTCTGGAAAAATTCTGTCGGTGTCTGTATCTGTACCAGACCAAAAAGAAGTTTTCTTCCATACTCTACTATCTGTTTTCCCGGATACCTTGTACTTTCATAGCGTACTTCCAGTTCTCCAAGTGTAGATGTCAGCTTATTCGCATATCCTATAAAGCTGTTCATCATCACATCTTCATCATCAGAACTTCCGGTTGCGCCAAATAATTCCTTCATTATGTCTTTGGCAATTTTCATTTCCTTCTCTGATACACGAACCTTCTGCTCGATCATCAACTTATCTACGAAACTCTTTTTCGTAATATAATTGATAAGCTCCTCTGCTTCCTTGTTGTGTGTCGATACCGAAGAACCATTCACATAAAATGCTAAATCACCTCTACGGAACAGTTTTGCTACAAGCCAATGTACATCATCTTCTACAAAGCCATAAGGTGCTTTCATAAATCTATCCTTAATACTCTTCATGGAGGTTTTCATGTGCATACGGGTGTTGTCCGCAACATAGCTTAATACATCATCCAATGCATGAACATTTGGCTCTGTACCGCCTTCAAGATTAAGTGAAATCTGGTTTGAGGTCTTAAACATCTTGCGAATATCGTCCTCACCGTATGCTGCATCTATATATGACAGCTTATGATATACAGTCGATACAAGCCTGCCAAGTGCTTCATTGATACGAGTGGATACTTCTTTTGCATTGATTTGTGCCTTATCACCGTTCACATAAATATCTGCATCTTTCAGACTTCTGATAAATATAATCTGGCATTTGCATTGCGCTCACGCATCTCAAGACGCTTACCCTCTTTGATTGTCTCATACTGTGGCAATGCAGAAGAAGTGTTCAAACGCAGGAATTTCTCTATCTTCAAGTATCTCTGTATTTCATCCATAAATGCTCTGTCATCCGCCAGAACAACAAGAACCTCTCTGCCTGTCCAGACACCATGCGAAGTGTTGTATCATCAGTTCCCATATCCGCCGCAGGTGTTAAGATATGCACACCAATATCGTAGTTCTGATTTGCCTTATACGGTCTGTCATCCACAGTAGAATTGAACGAAAACGCATATCTGCCATTAAATGCCGGATAGCGGTACTTCTTATCTGTGAAAATGTCCTCAAAAATCATCTCAGAAGCCTTGTTGATTACTTCTGCCATTTCCACATTCTGGCTCTCGATTTCACGATTGATTTCCTGCTCCTCGTCGGTCAGGAATACATAGATTTCTCCGTTTCTCTGTACAAGCATCTGGCGCATCAACACTTTCAGAGCGTCCTCTACTTTTGCTTTCAGCTCAATACGATCATCTTCAATATCAGAAATCATAAGACTCGTGATGTTATCAATGTTTGCTTCCACATCATTGACATATTTGATCATGAACAAGGTCTTTAATACATTGATTGCAAATACATCTTTTGTCTTATGATCCGGATTGATAAAGCTGTTGTCATAAGCCTTAATGATAACTCCTCTATGGCTGTGGTCTAAGAAGTTCTCCAGTGCATCATAGAACGCATGGAACGGAATAAGTGTGCCTTCCTCATGCTCCTTATAATCCATTGCAGACTCTTTGAACATGGCAAGCATGGAACGCTCACCCTCTGACAAATGCTTTCCGGATGCACCGTGGGTACGGATAGAGGTCAATACACTTGCAAGGAGATTGAACTGATATGGCACAAACGGATAAACCAGTGCAAAGTCATTTTCATCTGCATATAATTTTTTCTCTACGCCATCATTGAACACAATCTTATTCTTGATTGTGGTTGCTTTCTGCCCATAGAGCAGACGCAGCATCTGTGCTGCAGTGTCCTTTTTATCCAGAATACGCTTTTTGATAACTTCATCTACGTTTGCGGAAGAAAGAGAAATTCTTGTATCAAATCGTCCCTGAATCTTAGAGAAATCATTGCCTTTTACCTTGGTAATGGAATCAATATCCTGCTGGCTTGTTACAATCACCCATGCTTTACCGTTGCACTCTTTTCCCAGTTCCTCACGAACGGTCTGGAGATTTAACATAAGGTTGGAATCATCCCCGATATACTGTCCCACTTCATCCACAAGAAATGCCACATGATGATTGTTGCCCTTGCGATCAATATATGCCTTTACACGTTTTGCAAAATCCTCAATACTAATCTTGTATGGTTCAGCAGCTTTCTCGCACCAGTTTCTTGCGGCAGCTTCACTCATAAAGTCCATATCTATTAAAGTATCTACAATATCATCCTGTATGAAATCGAAGTCCTGTCTGGAATCTACCCACGCATCTCCATAGTTTTCTTCAAACTTCTGCTTAAATTCCTCATACTTGCCTTCTTCGTTTTAATCTTCGCTCCAAATCAGCAAGAAATGGCATTGCGCCACAATATCCCTGCATCTCATTGAATACCTTTAAGAACACATTCACGATTGCGTCTTTATTCTGTTTGCTGTTGGAATCGCTCTTAGAATCAATGTTGAAAAGAACAACATCGGTCGGTGTGTTTGCGGCAAGCTGCATATCCGCAAGTACCATCGGATCAGCTATTTTATTATCGTCCACAAAATAGTCGATTGCTTTCTTGCCTGCAATCTCTTTATTCTCCAGAAGGTAAGATAGGATTTTTAAGAAATGAGATTTACCACTTCCAAAGAAACCGGAAATCCATACACCTGTTTTTGATGTATTCCCTGTGATTCCGGTCTTATATGCCGCAAAGAAATCTGCAAAATGCTTCTGCAATTCCCTTGTGACAACGTATTCTTCTAACTCCTGCTTGACATTGGCAGTCTCGTCCTGCCCTACAATGATAACCCCCTGTAAATCACGATCTATCGGTTTTGCAAACATTTCTCTTATCTGCATTTATCGTACCTCCTATCGTACCAGCCGGAATGCCCGGTAATAATTATCTTCGTGAACTTCGTTGAATATGATGAGTTCCTGTTCGGTATAGGTTCCCGGATAGAACAGCACCATAGGCACCTTTGCAAAATGCTGTGGCATATTGTAAAGAATCTTGTTGAATACCTCTGGTGATTGCAGCAACGGATAGCATTTTCCCACTCCTGTCAGAAACACTACGGAATTTTCCGGTGTATGCTCTGCAATATATTCCACAATCATGTTATCCTTATCCGTGATTTTAAGAGAACGCTGTATTGCGGATGCAACCTTTACAATGCCTCTTTTTTCTTCCATCTGATAACATTTCTCCATGAAATTTTTATCCTCTAGATGCGCAATAATCAAATCATACAAATCATATACCACCAGCTCAAATCCATCAGTCCCTCTGGAATTTTTATTTTTCAAATATTCTATTCTGTCACGGACAATCAACTCATTCTCCGGAGCATAATCAAATACCCAGTAATTGACTTCATTTGCCTTTCCTGTGGTATCACGGAACTTTGGTTCCTTGATTTTTGCTTCCATTATGTCCAGTCTTTCTTCTATGCTTGCCATTATCGTACCCCCGTAAGTGCTTTTGCGATTGGTTCCATGTCGTGATCAAAAAGCCAGTGTTCCATAACCGGATCAAGGATTGGCTTTAAGATAATACGGGGAGTTCCCTTATCTGTCATACCGGATTCAAAAAGCATGGTCTTATATGTTTTTCCCAGACGATTCAATGTCGCATCCGTCCACTTTGCAACCTTTCCGTCCTGCAACTGTTTATTCTTAAAAAATATACTTATATCACTGTCAGAAAACTCATTGTTTCCAATGATCATTTTCTCTCTTACGACCTCATACACAAAATCAAAGAAAAGTGTGTCATGAGCCATTGCACCTACCAATGCAAACAACTTCTGTGTCGCTAAGTCACTTTCCATAAATACCGGATAAAAAGACGCATCAAGTGCCTTTATTCTTGCCGATACTGTAGAAAATATCTGACCTGCACGAAGTGTAGTCGGTGCGCCAAAGAGATTTTCATTCTGGTTCTTTTCCTTAATTTTATCCAGCGTCATGCCCTCTGACAAGAGCTTAACCACTGTCTTAAATTCCATGAACCAAAACGAAAACTTCACTGCTCCTGCGCTATATTCTCGTCTATTCATTTTTTCGCACCTTTCCAATATTATTTCTCGTTCTCTGCCGGGAGTACATCTAAGATGTCATCCATCGTACAATCAAGTGCTCGGCATATCCTGACCAGAACATCCAAGGATACGTTTTCATCCTTTGCCATTTTTGCCATAGTACTTGTTCCAATCCCTGCCAGCTCGCAAATGTCTTTTTTCTTCATTTTGCGGTCAATCAGTATCTTAAAAAACTTGTTATATGATACGTCCATCTATTTCTCCTTTGCGAATCCTACAATAAATCCACATAACAGAAATATTATACCATAGCCATCTTTCAATTACTATGAGAAGTCGTAATTTTTTTTGGAAAGTAGCAAATATTATATCTTTATGCCATTACCACTAAAAATGCTCTGTATTGAAAATTTAAGTTCTTCTAACATAAGCACCTCCACGCATAAAAAATAGGAACCAATCAAGGGACTATCCCTATCATGGTTCCCCTTTCTGCTTTCCTTGAATGAAAAACTAAAACCCAACTGAAAATACGTCTAATAATCAAAATTCTGTTCTGAGGTCAAATAAAGCCCTAATACTGGATGTTCAAATTCAAATATCATGCTATAATTAAGGCATTCCAGATAGCAGGTATATATTTGTTTGCATGATTAACAGACGGCTGGCTACTTGTTATGCAAAAGTAAATGCGACCCGTCTATTTAATACCTATTGACAAATCGATTACTATCTGCAGCTTCGGTCTAATTACTTTTTAACGAATAAATCTGGCATTAAATGCACTTCATCTGGCGGGATGAGGTGCATTTTTAATAATGACATTAATGCTTTGAAATCTTCATCATCCTCTTCTACGAGCTCGTATGGACTTTTATTTCCAAGTCCAGGACGTTTTACACTATTGATATGATTCATTAATAAAGTCATATCTTCTTGCGTGTATGGGTTTAAGCTTTTTCCTTTTGGCACGGCATAACGAATAAATTCATGATTCTTCTCGATACACCCTTTTTGCCATGAAGCCATTGGATCACAGTAATAAAGGCTTGTTCTATAAACTAGGAAGCCATCCTCATCCAGCGTAAGTTCTAACTCATCTACCTTCTTGAATTCGCTGCCGTTGTCAGTTAATATAACCGGAAACAACCGTCTAAAAACATCTATTCCCAATCCTGTCTCGAGATAGTCCAGAACCCTTTTTACGGATTCTGCTTTTCCATCTGGCATCAGGAATAGTAGCATTACGTTGTTCTTTCTAAAGATCATTGTAAGCAAACGCTTTCCAGATTCTCTAACGCCTTTTACAGTATCCATTTCTGTTACTTCATCTTCTGAATATTTGAATTTCATCGCATACTCAAAATCCTCATATGTCCTACACTGTCTATACTCCATTGAGTGAAATCCATTGATATCGTTGTACTTTTTCTTCCGTGGTTTGTAGCCTGTCTTTCTTCTTAAATCTATGTTTTTAATAGATAAGGCACCTTCATCGATATAGTTATAAAGTGTTCTCAAACACACTGGCATTTCATTTTCATGTTCTGCATATATGTGTGTTAAAGGCTGGCCTTTCTTAACAAGTCGAGTCACAAGTTCATCCAATTCTT
>ENA-OQER01000985-OQER01000985.1-human-gut-metagenome-genome-assembly--contig:-NODE-985-length-14794-cov-2.295971_pt1 | contig 14794 bp, 26 predicted proteins | sample MGYA00242797_ERZ504639 | MGnify/ENA primary metagenome ERZ504639 (study PRJEB26092, sample SAMD00036306) | human gut metagenome | host: Homo sapiens | study: EMG produced TPA metagenomics assembly of...
AGATCCTCCGTATCCCGGTAATGCCTTTTGCAATCGGTCTTTACCTTCCGATCTACCTGAACGCAACTATCATGATCGGTGGTATCGTTCGTGGATTACTTGACCGCAGAAAAGGCGTTGACGAAAAAACCAAGACAGCTCAGGCTACAGATGGTACCTGTACTGTGCTGGTATGATCGCCGGCGAGGGTCTTGTTGGAATTCTTCTTGCAATCTTTGCAGTTGTCGGTATCAGTCTTGATATGTCCGGCGTTGTAAGCCTTGGAAATATCGGCGGTGTTGTGCTGATGATCATCATGATCCTGTCATTGCTTAAATTCTCTATCTGGAGAAAGAAGAAAGCCTGATGAGAAAAAACAAAAAGGATAAGAAACAGGATATCAACTATCTTGATCTGATCCCGGAAACAAACCAGTCGATCCGGTGGCACCGGGACCTGAAGCAGCGGATCATTCTTGAGATAGAGAATAAGGGTATGTTCAATACCATCGCGCAGAAGGTTTTTGGCAAGCCAAGGTTTTCCAAGGTTCATCTTGATGAAATGGGAACTTTTATCTGGCCTGAGATCGATGGAGCCAAAACCGTGCAGGAGCTTGCCCTGCTGGTGAAAGAACATTTCGGAGATAAGGCAGAACCGCTTTATCCGAGAATCGTAAAATACTTTCAGATAATGGAAAGCTATGAATTTGTTCATTTTATAAATAAAAAGACAGAGAAATAGCATGGAGAACGGGAACGGACGCAGAATAGTGTACGGTCCCGTTCTTTTTATGACACGTCAGTACGGGAAACTGATGCAGTTGTCGTATGATACTATAGCATTTCCGGGATTTACAGTGGAATGGAAATATTGCGGACATTTCATGACAGAAATTTTGAGAATCGCTGTAAAAAATGAAAGGAGCACTTTATGAGTCTTGTGGAAAAAAAGAACTGGTATCTGGATTATCTTCTGATCATAGTAGGAACCGCTGATGGCACTTGCCATCAATTCCGTTTTTGATGCAACCGGGCTGGTAACAGGCGGCTTTCCGGTATTGCGATCCTGGTGAAGCACTGGACCGGTGGAATCATAGATGGCGGAGTTCCGCTGTGGCTTACCAACATCACGCTGAACATCCCGCTGTTTTTTCTGGGATGGCGGATCAAAGGCTTTTCCTTTGTAAAAAAAGCTCTGGCCGGTGAGATCTCCCTCTCAACCTGGCTTGCCATTCAGCCGGTGTGGAATATTGCGGGAGATGATCTTCTTCTGGCTGCTGTATACGGTGGTGTAATCCTGGGAATCGGCATCGGAATGGTTTTCCTCGGACAGGGAACCACAGGCGGAACGGATATGATGGCAGCACTGATCCAGAAGTATATAAGTCATTATTCCATCGCACAGATCATGCAGTTTATTGATGGGCTTATTGTGATCGTGGGAATGTATGTGTTCGGTATCCAGCGGGCCTGTATGCCATTATTGCGGTTTATCTGGTAACAAAAGTATCCGACAGTCTGATCGAAGGTCTGAAGTTTTCCAAACAAACATTTATCATCACGGAGAAGCCGGATGAGGTTGCCAGAGTCATTATGGAAGACCTGGATCGCGGAGCACAGGGATCTGTGGCAAGGGGATGTATTCGGGTCAGGAGAAGACGATCATCTTCTGTGTGGTAAACAAAAAGGAAATTGTGAAGCTGAAAGAGATGGTAGATGATATCGATCCCAACGCTTTTGTGATCGTTTCCGATGCAAGAGAAGTTCATGGAGAAGGTTTTATAGAGAAAAATTAGGCGGATTTCAACAAAAATTTGTAAATTTTTTCAGTTTTCCTCTTTCATTTTTGGTGATTTTGTATTAAAATAGCCGTAGATAGAGAGGGAAAGACAGAAGATAAGCATACACATAAGTGAGAAGGGATTGAACGGAATGATATCGAATCAGGTGTTACAGAATACGCTCGAGGGACTTAAAGAAATATCAAGGACGGAATTTTGTGTCATTGACACAGACGGCAAGGTACTTGCGTCTACCTTTTCTGATTTTGAAATCCAGCCGGCAGATATCCAGGCTTTTGTAGAATCCCAGGCAGACAGCCAGCTTGTCAAGGGATTTCAGTACTTTAAGGTCTGTGATGATTATCAGTTGGAATATGTCCTGGTAGCCCACGGAGATGATGAGGATACTTATATGGTAGGCAAGCTTGCAGCTTCCAGATCCAGAATCTGATCGTTGCGTACAAGGAGCGTTTTGACAAAGACAGCTTTATCAAGAATCTTCTTCTTGATAATCTTCTTCTGGTGGATATTTACAACAGAGCGAAGAAGCTTCATATTGAAGCAGATGTCCGTCGTGTAGTTATGATCCTGGAACTGAACCAGGAGAAAGATCACAGCTCTGTAGAGAGCGTGAAGAGCCTTTTTGGCGGAAAGAGCAGAGATTTTATCACTGCTGTTGATGAGAAGAGCATCATTATTGTCAAGGAACTGGAAGAGGGAGAGGGCTATCCGGAGATGGATAAGCTGGCTCATACTATTATGGATACTCTGGATCTGAATAAAGATGGTGAGGATGTCCACATGGCATACGGTACCATTGTCAATGAGTTGAAAGAAGTTTCACGTTCCTACAAGGAAGCGCGTATGGCCCTTGATGTAGGTAAGATCTTCTTCGGAGACAGGGAAGTTATCGCATACAGCTCACTTGGAATCGGACGACTGATCTATCAGCTGCCTATTCCTCTGTGTAAGATGTTTATCCGCGAGATCTTTGATAACAAATCTCCGGATGATTTCGATGAGGAGACACTTGTCACCATCGATAAATTCTTTGAGAACAGTCTGAACGTATCTGAAACTTCACGTCAGCTGTATATCCACAGAAATACGCTGGTATATCGTCTGGATAAACTCCAGAAGAGTACAGGCCTTGATTTGAGAGTGTTTGAGGATGCCATTACATTTAAGATCGCGCTGATGGTTGTTCGATATATGAAATATATGGAGACATTAGAGTATTAATAGCATGCAGAATGCAGGATTTCACACTCTGCTGAACTGTCTTAAATGCATTATTTACGAGGACTGCTATAGAACTTTTAAACTGCCGCTTATTCCTTCCCGGAATAGGTGGCAGTTTTTGTATGAGTGTTTTTCATCATGGAATATTGTGTAAATGTCCCCCCCCCGGTGGAAGCATTCACGAAGCGTGTTACTGAGAACGGAGTGAACAATAACGAATTCACATGAACTTCACAGATAACATCCATGACTCTATTGTAATTTTGGTATTTTTACGTTAAAATAAATAATTTGAAGAGGTCTGTTGGTCATTGTTCACCGGTAATATTCCGCGAAGTGTGTTACTGAGAATGGAATGAACAGTAACGGTTGTGGGGCCTGGGAAATTTATTCTTGCATTTAAACAGAATATATATTACAATAATGTTACAAAAAAATTAAGAGAATTATGCTTTTATAATATAGAGGAGGATATATATGATCGATCTTGTAGATGTGAGCAAATCTTACGGCCCGGGTCTTCCGGCTGTGAATCATGCGACTTACATGTTGATAAAGGGGAATTCGTATTTGTAGTAGGAAGCAGTGGTTCTGGTAAATCCACACTGATCAAGCTTCTGATGAAAGAACTGGATTCTACCAGCGGAACGATCACAGTCAGCGGAGAACGTCTGGAGAAGATGAAACACAGACGCGTTGCCAAGTATCGCAGAAAGCTTGGGGTAGTATTTCAGGATTTCCGTCTTTTAAAAGACCGTAATGTATATGAGAATGTAGCATTTGCGCAGCGTGTCATAGGAAGACCTACTCGTGTGATCCGCAAACGTGTGCCGGAGGTTCTCCAGGAGGTAGGACTTGCAGGAAAGTATAAGGCATACCCGGATGAGCTTTCCGGTGGTGAGCAGCAGAGAGTTGCTCTTGCCAGAGCACTGGTAAACCGCCCGGACATCCTTCTGGCAGATGAGCCGACCGGAAATCTGGATCCGAAAACCTCCGAAGAGATCATGGCTCTGATGGAGCAGATCAATGACAGAGGAACCACAGTTCTGGTAGTCACCCACAATAAGGACATCGTCAATGCCATGCGCAAGCGAGTAGTCACCATGCACAACGGCAAGATCATCAGCGATGAGAAAGAGGGAGGATATCATGAGGCCTAGTACGATCTGGTATACCCTGAAGCAGGGATTTAAGAATATAAAAAGAAACTGGATGTTTTCCCTGGCATGTATCATCACAATGGCAGCCTGCATTTTTCTGGTAGGTATTTTCTATTCCATCGTGAACAACGTCGGTAATATTGCCCATAAGGTGGAGGAAGAAGTACCGATCACAGTATTCTTTGATGAGGGCACTTCAGAGGAAGAGATCCAGGCAATCGGCGATGCTATTCAGTCCAGGCCGGAAGTGGCCAGGATGGAATATCAGTCCGCAGATCAGGCATGGGAAGAATACAAACAGAAATATTTTGGAGATGAAGATGCGGCAGATGGATTTAAAGATGATAACCCTCTTGCCAATTCATCCAATTATCAGGTATATCTCAATGATATTACCAAGCAGACAGAACTGGTGAATTATATCCAGGGACTGGAACATGTCCGGAAGGTAAATCAGTCTGAACAGGCATCCAGGACACTGGGGTCCATCAACAAGCTGGTTTCTTATGTGTCGATTGCCGTGATCGCAATCCTTTTGATCATTTCCATATTCCTGATCAGCAATACAGTATCTATGGGGATTTCCGTCCGTAAGGAAGAAATCGGAATTATGAAATACATAGGAGCTACAGATGCTTTTGTACGACTGCCATTCCTTCTGGAAGGTATGATCCTCGGTGTGATCGGTGCGGCGATACCGCTGATCTGCCTGTTTTTCCTGTATAATTCCGCTGTAGAGTTTATTCTGACAAAATTCAATGTATTGACAGGAATCGTGGATTTCATTCCAATCTGGCAGATTTATGAGGGTCTGGTTCCCATGGGACTTGGACTTGGTGTTGGAATCGGTCTTCTGGGAAGCTTTTTCACAACAAGAAAACATCTCAGAGTATAACCAAATAGCAGAGAATCTTATGTATCCGCATGATGTGTGATCATAAGATATACAGCGGCTGTCGGAAAATCGGCAGCCGTTTTCGGTATACAAAAACCGGACGGCGCACAGCGGGGGACAGAAGAAAGGAAAAATATGAAAAATAAAGAATTCAAAAAAGGTATAGCCATTGGAGTGGCATCAACGCTGGTTGTGACAGGCACTGTTTTGCCAGCTATCAGAAAATGCTGTTTCCGAAAGGTAATGCGCTGTCCGATGTTAAAACGGTTCAGAAGCTTGAATTACCTGGAAGAACTGATCGATGAAGAATATCTGGATGAAAAAGACGAAAGCAGCCTGCGGGAGGGGCTTTATGCTGGCCTGCTTGCCGGCTTGAAGGATCCGTACTCCACCTATTACACAGCAGAACAGTATAAAGAGCTGAATACTTCCAATGAAGGCTCCTATGTAGGGATCGGTGCCGTTCTTCAGAAGGATGACGCCGGAGGGGCAAAGATCATACAGCTTTATGAGGGGGGACCTGGAGAACAGGCGGGACTGAAAAAGGGAGATGTGATCAAGGCAGTAGATGGAGCTGATGTTACAGACAAAGAAACTTCAGATATTGCTTCCATGGTCCGTGACAGTGAGAAAGATTCCGTAATGCTGACCATACAGCGGGAAAACGAAGAGAAAACCCGGGATGTCAAAGTGGAGATTCGGGATGTGGAGATTCAGACTGTTTCCCATGAGATGCTTTCCGAAGACACCGGCTATATCCGGATCTCCGAATTTTCTGAGGTGACCAGCGATCAGTATAAAAAAGCATTTGCAGATCTGAAGGATCAGGGCATGAAGAAGCTGGTCGTGGATCTCCGTGATAATCCGGGAGGCCTTCTTACTGCAGTCTGCGGCGTACTCCGCCAGATACTTCCGGAAGCTGATTGTCTATACAGAGGACAAAAACGGAAAGAGGGAAGAGGAAACCTGCGACGGAAAAAATGAACTGGACATGCCGCTGGCTGTTCTGGTAAACGGAAACAGTGCCAGTGCATCTGAGATCTTTGCGGGGGCGGTGAAGGACTACGGGATTGGAACGATTGTAGGAACAACTACCTATGGAAAGGGAGTGGTGCAGACCATCCATTCTCTTACCGATGGCAGTGCGGTAAAGATCACTATCGCAAAATATTTTACGCCAAAGGGCAATGATATCAACAAAAAAGGAATCAATCCGGATGTGGAAGCAGAGCTTTCCGGAGACATCACAGACTGGACAGAACTTACACATAAAGAAGATACGCAGCTTCAGACAGCCCTGAAAGAGATTGGACAGAGCTGACGCGTCCGGAGGGGAGAAAGGATGGAAAACCCATTCTGCTTATCAGTCTGGTGGCAGTGATCGGAAATCCTGTCCTCATAATTGTAAAAACAGAATGAAAGTGATAGAATCAAATCATATGAGAGCAGAAGAACTACATCTGCTCATAGTGGAAAGCATAGCACAGAACATCAAAACAGGAGGATAGCACAAATGGAACGACATGCTTTTGCAATGAAAGTAAAAGAAGGAAAAATGAATGATTACCGTAAGATCTTAGGCGAGATCTGGCCGGAGCTTACTGCATATCTTGACCGTAACGGCATCCATAATTTCAGCATCTGGAATGCGGCAGACCTTGTCTTTGGATATTACGAAAATGCAGACGGAGCGGTGATCTCTCCGGAAGAGGAGAAAGTAAAGGCAGCATTGACTGAAAAGATAGGAAATACCTTTACCTGGATCTCTACTCCCGGAAAAGACATGCGCCTGATGTATCACAATTTTGGTGTTGTGCGAGAAAACAAAGAACTGATCCGCCACAGAATGTTCATGACAAAATTAAAAGACGGCTGTGAGGAAGAATATAAAGCCCGTCATGACGGACTTGTGGCACAAAGAGGCGAAACAATAGATCCGGGCCGGACAGCAACTTCAGCATCTGGAGCGCAGGAGGATATATTTTTGGATATGATGAGATCGACATAACCATGGAAGTGGAAGAAACACCGGAAGCAAGAGAGGCAACCATCGCATGGGAGACACGCCAGCTCGGATCATGGACTGGATCACCAACGATGTGGACTGGATGACAAAAGAAGTACATCCGTCAAGTGTACGTCTTGCATGGCATAATTAAAAAAAGGGGAAATTAAAAAGGAAGGAGCCGGGGCTTTGTTTGGAGGCAGCCCCGGCAGTATGAAAAAGAAAAAAGTGTTATCAAAGGTAGTACCTTTGCACATCTAATAATATACTCATATTTTGTGGTCATTCTGTGACGTCATTCTGAAAAAAGTATGAACAAAAAAGAAAAAATAACTGAACTCAAATCTTAACAATTCTTAAACTTCCATATTTAGTTGAAACCATACGCCCCGACTGTTATACTGTGACTAGCAGATGTTAGCAGGAGAAGAATATGTTTTATTCCTGATATCAATAAAATAATGAGGCGTGAATTTATGAAACGTTTTTGGAAATATGTAATAGGGATCGTACCTGCGTACGGGCTTTTTCCCCTTGTTTTTTCATTTGTATTTAACTGTCTTGTATATTCCGGTTCAAGGGCGATCGCAGGCGGTTGGTATCATCACAATATAGAAAGTAATCTTGATCTGCGGCTCCCATTTGTGCCGCAGTTTTTGATTATCTATTTTGGCTGTTATGTATTCTGGGCAGTGAATTATATTCTAGCGGCAAGGCAGGAGCGGGAACAGGTTTACCGTTTTTTTACTGCGGATATTATATCCCGTTGTGTGTGTCTGATCATATTTCTGGCATATCCCACTACCAATACAAGACCGATGATCGAAGGAAACGGAATCTGGGATCTGCTGGCCGGCTGGCTGTATTCCATTGACGCGGCAGATAACCTGTTTCCATTCTATCCATTGTCTGGTAAGCTGGTTCTGTTTTCTGGGGATCAAAGATCAGAAAAGAATTCCGACATGGTATAAGGGGGTATCGTTTACACTGGCTGTGCTGGTTTTTCTGTCTACCATTTTTACCAAGCAGCATGTACTTGTGGATGTAGCAGGTGGTGTGATCCTAGCTCAGGTATGCTTTATTCTGGGACAGAAAACAGAACTCTGGCATATTTATGAACGGTTTGGAACTAAAATTGAAAAGAAGATCAACAGATATACAGAAGGTGTCAAGTGATGAAGAACAGAAAAAAGATCATATTTAACGGAGTGTTCCTGGCAGCAGTTTTTGCCCTGACCATCTACGGTGTTTTTCACGGAGAAGACCTGTCTTTCATGATGGATGCCATACACAGGGCAGATAAACGGTGGTTACTTCCGGGAATTGCACTGGTAGCATTTTTTATCTGGGGAGAATCCATCATTATCTGGTATATGATGCGTTCCAGTGGGATCCATCTGAAAAAAAGGACCTGCTTTCTGTTTTCGTCTGTAGGATTTTTTTTCAGCTGTATCACACCATCCGCCAGCGGCGGACAGCCCATGCAGATCTACTATATGAAAAAAGAGAAGATTTCCATTCCGGTGTCAACGGTGATACTGATGATCGTGACGATCACCTATAAGCTGGTGCTTGTGGTGATCGGTATTGGAATCGCGATTTTCGGAAGAGGATTTCTTCACAGATATCTGGAAGGAATCCTGCCGGTGTTTTATCTGGGACTGATGCTGAATATCTTCTGTGTCACTTTTATGACCATTCTGGTATTTCATCCGCTTTTTGCAAAAGCGATCCTGGTGAAGGGAATGAAGCTTCTGGAACGGTTTCATCTGATGAGGAAAAAAGAGGGACGGCTGAAAAACTGGAAGCTTCCATGGATACTTACCGAAATACTGCGGCATATCTGAAGAATAATCCGTTGGTGATCGTTAAAGTAATAGGGATCACTTTTATCCAGCGTATGGCACTGTTTGCAGTAACATGGTTTGTATATCAGGCTTTTGGACTTCATGGAACCGGTTTCTGGGATATCCTTTTTCTCCAGGCAGTGATATCGGTATCTGTGGATATGCTGCCGCTTCCGGGAGGAATGGGAATCAGTGAGACTTTGTTTCTTACCATTTTCAGTCCGGTATTCGGTGGCCTGCTGCTTCCTGGAATGGTACTTAGCAGAGGACTGGGATATTACGGAGAGCTGCTGATCAGTGCGGTGTTTACTGCGGTGGCTCAGCTCACTATCGGAAAAAGGAATCCTGAAAAGATTTAATCGAATGCAGATCGCGGAGATCTGCTTGACCCAGATCAGGTAAGTCCCCTGCGGGACTGTGAATATAGCCTGACATGAAAAAGAAAAAGAGGTGTGCAAATGATAGGATTTTATGATTACACGGTAATAATGACTTACATAAGCGTAGTTTCTTCCATGATCGGAATCTTCTGTGCTGTGACGGACCATATTTCAGCAGCGGTGTGCTGTCTTGCATTTTCCGGACTGTGCGATATGTTTGACGGAAAGATCGCAAGGACCAAGAAAAACAGAACGGAGGAAGAGAAATGCTTCGGGATCCAGATTGATTCCCTTGCAGATATCGTCTGTTTCGGAATCCTTCCCATTGTGCTGGGATTTAAGCTTGGAATGTGTCATGTTTACGGAATAGCTATTCTTTTATTTTATGGTCTGGCAGGCTGATCCGTCTGGCGTATTTCAACGTCATGGAGGAAAAACGCCAGAATGAAACCTCCGAAAACCGAAAATATTATCAGGGCCTTCCCATCACATCCATGTCTGTGGTCCTGCCGCTTCTGTTTGTGGTATCCCTGCTTTTTCCGGAGTATAAATGGTTTGTGGTGCTCCTTCATATTGCAATGCTGACGGTAGGACTTCTGTTTATCCTGGATTTTAAATTCCGTAAGCCGACCAACCGGGAACTGGTGATCATTGTTGCGGTAGTTGCGGTGGCAGTTCTTCTTGTACTTTTCTACAACGAAGGATGGTGGAAGTTCAATTATCTCTACAAGCTTTCTATGGAGAGAGGCGGTAATCTATGATCCGGACAGCGGACAGAATGGGGCATATTACAGAGGAGGATTCCTTTCAGAACAATCTCCTGGAAAAAATTTACGGTTCTGTGGCCGGACGTATGATGATCCGGCCGCTGGTTACTCCCGTTGTTTCCATTGCCATGGGATGGCTTCTGGATTCCAGGCTTTCGGCAGCAGCGGTGAAACCCTTTATACGGTTCAATCATCTGGATATGAGTGATTATGAAAAGCGTAAATATACTTCCTACAATGATTTTTTCAAGCGGAAGATCCGGGAGGGTGCCCGCCATATTGATATGGAACCGGGACATTTTATCAGTCCCTGTGACTGCAGGGTGAGTGTGTATCCGGCAGATGAAAAAGCCCGTCTTCATATCAAACAGACCGAATATACCATAGAGGAGCTTCTCAGGAATCCTTCTCTTGGAAAAAGATATCAGGATGGCTATGTGTGGGTGCTTCGTCTCTGCGTTCAGGATTATCACAGATATATTTATCCGGACAATGCGGCGGAGTCCGGACGCATCAGGATCCCGGGGATCCTGCATACAGTCAACCCCGTGGCCAACGATGCCTATCCGATCTACAAGGAAAACAGCAGAGAGTATTCTCTTTTGAAAACAGAGAATTTCCGTACCGTGCTGATGATGGAGGTAGGTGCTCTTTTTGTTGGAAGGATTGAAAACCGGCCAAGGAAAGGATCTGTGAAACGGGGAGACGAAAAAGGAAATTTTGCTTTCGGCGGCTCCACCATTGTGCTGATCACTGAAAAAAATGCGGTAAAGCCGGATGAAGATATTTTAAACAATTCCCGTGAAGGAATTGAAACAAGAGTACTCATGGGAGAAAAGATCGGAGAATCCTTTTAGAGGGTTCTCCTTTTTTGGCGGATAAAATAAAAAAAAATGAAATTACGTTCACACACACAACACAAACCTGTGATATATTATGAGCAGTAGCAAAGTGGAATGGAAATATCCGCTTTAGAATGAACCGGAAGTAAAAGCTCAGCTTTTTGTAAAGAGGGATAATACAGAGCATTTCGGGCTGTCAGCAGCTGGCCGGAACAGCGACTGAGAAACGGAGGAAGATAGAATGGATGCATTAAAAATTCTTGTAGTAGATGATGAGAGCAGAATGAGAAAACTGGTAAAGGATTTTCTCACCAAAAAGAATTTCCAGGTACTGGAAGCAGGTGACGGTGAGGAGGCCATGGATATTTTTTATAAAGAAAAGGACATTGCGCTTTTGATCCTGGATGTGATGATGCCGAAGATGGATGGCTGGGAAGTATGTCGTGAGATACGCAAAAATTCCAAGGTTCCCATCATTATGCTGACAGCAAGAGGAGATGAGCGTGATGAGCTTCTGGGATTTGAACTCGGGGTGGACGAATATATCTCCAAACCCTTCAGCCCCAAGATCCTGGTAGCACGTGTAGAAGCCATTCTTCGAAGAACGGGACAGAGCAACCCGGATGAGATACTTTCAGCAGGTGGGATTGTCATCGACAAGGCAGCGCATCAGGCAACGGTAGATGATAAACCGATGGATCTGAGCTTCAAGGAATTTGAGCTTCTGACTTATTTTCTGGAGAATGAGGGAATCGCTCTTTCCAGAGAAAAGATCCTGAATTCTGTGTGGAATTATGATTATTTCGGAGATGCCAGAACCATTGATACTCATGTCAAAAAGCTGAGAAGTAAAATGGGCGATAAGGGAGAGTATATCAAGACAGTCTGGGGGATGGGCTACAAGTTTGAGGTAGGAGAATGAAAAAAACGAAGGGAAAAATAAAAAAGATCCATAGTCTCCGCCATCAGATCACAGCATACTTATCGGTCTGCTGTTTTTATCCATTCTGACTATTACCGTGATCAACGGAGCCTTTCTTGAAAAATACTATGTGACAAAAAAGATCGATGTACTTCTGGATCTCCGAACAACTCTGGAAAATACAGATATTAACAAGATGATGAACAGCAACAGCTCGAAAGGTTCTGAGAGTATTCCCGATGAGATCCAGAGAGCCTGCTCCAGAAACAATCTTTCCTGGGTTATCATTGACAGCAGCAATACCAGCTGGCTTTCCTGGGGTGAAAATGAAAAAATGCTTCAGAGCAAGCTGTTCGGATATGTCTACGGTCTGGATGAGGACGGAGATAAGAGCCGGACCTTGAAGCAGGGTGACAATTATACCATCCAGCAGTCGCATGACCGTTTTGCGGGAATGGATTATGTGGAATGCTGGGGACAGCTGATGATGAACATTATTTTATCATAAGGACACCCCTTGAGAGCATCAGGGAGAGCGCTGATATTTCCAATAAGTTTTACTTTGCAGTAGGTCTGATGATCATAATCCTAAGTGGTCTGATCATTATGGTCGTGACCAGGAGGATCACCCGTCCCATCAGTGAGCTTACGGAACTTTCCAGAAAAATGTCAGATTTGGATTTTGAAGCAAAATACGAGAGCAAAGTCGGCAATGAGATCGATGTTCTGGGAGATAATTTCAACCGGATGTCTTCACAGCTTGAGACTACCATCAGTGAACTGAAATCCGCAAATAATGAACTGCAGCGTGACATTGAGGACAAGATCAAGATCGACAAGATGCGGAAGGAATTTCTGGATAACGTATCTCATGAGCTGAAAACTCCGATCGCCTGATCCAGGGCTATGCAGAAGGCTGAAAGAAAATATTTCCGATGATTCTGAGAGCAGAGAGTTCTATTGCGATGTCATCATGGATGAAGCCTCCAGGATGAATAACTGGTAAAAAATCTTCTCACACTGAATCAGCTGGAATCCGGCAAAGATGCAGTTGTAATGGAGCGTTTTGATATCGTATCCCTGATCCGCGGCGTGCTTCAGACTATGAATATCATGATCGGACAGAAGGATGCAAAAGTGATCTTTGAGGCGGAGAAGCCGGTTTATGTATGGGCCGATGAGTTTAAGATCGAAGAGGTTGTGACAAACTATGTAAGCAATGCCCTGAACCATCTGGAGGGAGAGAAAGAAATCGAGATCAAGCTGCAGGATGAGGATAACCATGTGAAGATCAGTGTGTTTAACACAGGGACCCCGATCCCTGAGGCAGATGTACCTAATCTTTGGAATAAATTTTATAAAGTTGATAAAGCGAGAACCAGGGAATACGGCGGAAGCGGTATCGGTTTATCTATTGTAAAGGCCATCATGGAAAGTATGAACCAGGAATATGGTGTGCAGAACTTTGATAATGGCGTGGAATTCTGGTTTACACTGGACCGGAAATAATAAAACTTACCGTGATAATGTGAAAAATGGGCGGCAGCAGAGAAAAGTCTTTGCAACCGCCTGTTTTTGCGTTATACTAAAGCAATGTAAATCGAAGGTGAGAGAGGAATATCGAGATACAAAAGAGCAGGAGGAAGCATTATTATGATAGGAATCATTGACTACGATGCGGGAAACATCAAAAGTGTGGAAAAAGCACTTCAGTATCTGGGACAGGAGACTGTCGTCTCAAGAGATCCCCAGGTGCTTCTGAAAGCAGATAAAGTAATCCTTCCGGGAGTTGGAAGCTTTGGTGATGCTATGGAAAATCTCAAAAAATACGGACTTGTTCCGGTAATACATGAGATCGTGGAAAAGGGAACGCCCTTTCTTGGAATCTGCCTTGGACTGCAGCTGCTTTTTGAGAGCAGTGATGAGACACCGGGAGTGAAAGGTCTTGGGATCCTGAAGGGAAAAATCCTGCGCATTCCGCCAAGTCCGGGACTGAAGATCCCGCATATGGATGGAATTCCCTGCATATTCAGAACAGCGGAAGATTATTTAAGGATATTCCGGAAAACACATACGTTTACTTTGTACATTCCTATTATCTTCAGGCAGAGGAGAAAGAGATCGTGAAAGCGACTACTCAGTACAGCACATGCATCCATGCGTCGGTGGAGAAGGGAAATGTATTTGCATGTCAATTCCATCCGGAAAAAAGCAGCCGGTGGGGCTTGAAGATCCTTGAGAATTTTGCGGCACTTGAGGCAGGCACCGGAAAGGAGGAGGCATGATCATGTTTACAAAAAGAATCATTCCATGTCTTGATGTAAATAAGGGACGTGTGGTAAAAGGCGTGAATTTTGTTGATCTTAAGGATGCCGGAGATCCGGTGGAAATTGCCAAAGCTTATGATGCAGCCGGTGCGGACGAGCTTGTTTTTCTTGATATCACTGCCTCCTGTGAGGAGCGTGATACCGTGGTGGATATGGTAAGAGCTGTTGCAGCCAACGTATTTATCCCGTTTACCGTAGGCGGAGGAATCCGTACCGTAGATGATTTCCGGAAGCTTCTCCGTGAAGGTGCGGATAAGATTTCTGTAAATTCCGCAGCTATCGACCGTCCGGAGCTGATCCATGAGGCTGCACAGAAATTCGGAAGCCAGGTGTAGTAGTTGCCATTGATGCCAAGAGAAGACCGGATGGCGGCTGGAATATCTACAAACATGGCGGAAGACTGGATACCGGTATTGACGCTCTTGAATGGGCAAAGAAGGTGGAAGAACTTGGCGCAGGTGAGATCCTTCTTACCAGCATGGATTGTGACGGAACAAAGGCCGGGTATGATATTGAACTTACAAGAGCCGTTGCAGATGCGGTTTCATCCCGGTGATCGCCTCCGGTGGTGCCGGAACCCTGGAGCATTTTTATGATGCACTGACAGAAGGCGGAGCAGATGCGGCACTGGCAGCATCTCTGTTCCAC
>ENA-OQER01000986-OQER01000986.1-human-gut-metagenome-genome-assembly--contig:-NODE-986-length-14788-cov-1.712775_pt1 | contig 14788 bp, 15 predicted proteins | sample MGYA00242797_ERZ504639 | MGnify/ENA primary metagenome ERZ504639 (study PRJEB26092, sample SAMD00036306) | human gut metagenome | host: Homo sapiens | study: EMG produced TPA metagenomics assembly of...
TGATGAATATGTGGAACAGACGCTGAAAGAGGGCGGGACCATCGGATTTGACGGAAGGGTTGTCAATGGAAGATGGGGCGCAAAACTGCAGCAGATCGCAGAAAAGAAACACGGAAAACTTATGTACAGGAGGATCTGATCGGACAGATCTGGAAAGATCGTCCGCCGATGTCCAAAGAACCTGTGTGGATTCTGGATGAAGCATACAGTGGAAGAAGTACAAAAGATAAGCTTGCCGCAGTCCGTGAAAAAATGAAGGAAAAAGGTGCAGAGGTGCATTTGCTGGCTTCTTTGTATGATATTGCGTGGCTTTTGAATGTACGTGGAAATGACATCAGTTATGTGCCGGTTGTTCTTTCCTACCTGGCATTGACACAGGAACAGTGCATCTGGTTCCTGCAGGAAGAAGTTGTCGATGATACCCTGCGGGAATATCTGCAGAAGAATGGAATTACCACGCGTCCGTATGAGGCATTTTATGAGTATGTAAAAACACTGGAGAATCAGACGATTCTGCTTAATCGCGCTGTGGTTAATACAAAAATCTGTAATAATCTGCCGGAGTCTGCACAGATGATAGATGCAGAAGATCCGACGCTGGAGATGAAAGCTGTCAAAAATGAGACAGAGATTTCCAATACGAGAAAAGCCCATGTAAAAGATGCAGTGGCAATGTGCAGATTCATGTACTGGCTGAAGAAAAATGTGGGGAAAATTCCAATGACGGAAATTTCCGCATCGGATTATCTGGAGAGTCTCCGCAGAGAACAGGAAGGCCTGCTGGATTTGAGCTTTGATACGATCTGCGGGTATGCGGATCATGGAGCAATCGTACATTACGCAGCAACACCGGAAAGTGATGTTCCACTGAAACCGGAGGGACTTCTTCTGGTGGATTCCGGAGGACATTATCTGGAAGGTACGACAGATATTACGAGAACATTTGCACTCGGACCGGTGACAGAAGAGATGAAAGCGGATTTTACCCGTGTATGCAGATCCAATATGAATCTGGCAAATGCCCGTTTCCTGTATGGATGCAGCGGGATGAACCTTGATATTATCGCGCGTGAACCGTTCTGGGAAGCCGGACTTGACTTTAAACACGGGACCGGACACGGTGTGGGATATGTGCTCAATGTGCATGAAGGACCGAATGCATTCCGCTATAAAGGAACTGAGGATCGTCCGGGGGGAGCTGTTTTTGAAGAAGGAATGGTAACTACGGATGAACCGGGAATTTATATCGAAGGAAAATACGGAATACGTCTGGAAAACGAATTAGTATGCCAAAAAGGCGAAAAAAATGAATATGGTCAGTTTATGTATTTTGAAAATCTGACCTATGTTCCGTTTGATCTGGATGCTATCGATCCGAAACAGATGACGGAGGTTGAAAAGAAACGTCTGAATGATTACCATGCCAATGTATACAAAGTTGTTTCCCCGTATCTGCAGGGAGAGGAGCTGGCATGCTGAAGGAGGCAACACGGGCAATATAAACCGTGGCCGGGAAGGAAATAGAAGTAATGAGTGAAAAGCTGGTGCTGATTGATGGACACAGCATATTAAACCGTGCATTTTTTGGACTGCCGGATCTGACAAATTCCGAAGGTCTGCATACCAATGCCGTGTACGGATTCTTGAATATTCTTTTTAAAATATTAGAGGAGGAACAGCCGGATTATCTGACGGTTGCATTTGATGTTCATGCACCAACTTTTCGTCATAAAATGTATGAGGCATATAAGGGAACACGAAAACCGATGGATGATGCCCTGCGGCAGCAGGTTCCGCTGATGAAAGAAATGCTTGCGACGATGGGGGTCTGTACCATTGAGATGGAAGGATACGAAGCCGATGATCTTCTCGGTACACTTGCCGGAATGGGAGAGCGTGCCGGGATGGAAGTTTCTGTCGTATCCGGGGACCGCGATCTGCTGCAGCTTGCTACGGATCATGTCAGGATTCGTATTCCAAAGACGAAGCGTACCGGAACAGAGATTGAAGATTATCTGGCGGCAGATGTCAAAGAACGGTATCAGGTGACACCGAAGGAATTTATCGACGTAAAAGCCTGATGGGGGATACGGCAGACAATATTCCGGGTGTGCCGGGAATTGGAGAAAAAACAGCGACTGCGCTGATCGGACAGTATGGATGCATTGAGGAAGTTCATGCACATGCGGATGTGGTAAAGCCACCGCGTGCATCCAAAAATATTGTAGAATACTGGGATCAGGCAGTGATGAGCAAAGAACTTGCAACCATCATCACAGATGTTCCGGTGGATTATGATTTTGCCAATGCAAAGATAGACGGAAAGGCTTCTCTGTATACAGAGGAAGCCTATTTGCTGTGTAAGAGACTCGAATTTAAAATCTTTTGAACCGGTTTACCGTGGACGCACCAAAAAACCATGCGGAAGAAGTTTTCAGATCGTAAAGGATCAGAAGACGGCAGACCGGATCTGGAAAAAAGCCGAGGGAAAAGCGGCAGGCTTTTATGTGGTGGAGCAGGGAGTACAAAACCAGCAGCTTTCCCTGTTTGATACCGCAGAGGAACAGAAATTTGCCGGGCTTGCCATTTCGTTTTCGGAAGAAGACAATTATCTTATGGTGGCTTCACAGGAACTTCCGGCAGAAAAATTAAAACAGGATCTACTGGAACGACAGGAACTGTATGCGGCAGATTTAAAGCCGGCGCTGGCTGCTTTTGATCTGCACGATGTACCGGAAGAAATGAGAACCCGTTTTTTTGACCGTACGATTGCAGCATACCTGCTCAATCCACTCAAGGGAGCGTATCCATACGAGGATATTGCAAAAGACTATCTGGGACTGATGATTCCGTCGAGAACAGATCTGCTTGGCAAACAGATGCCGGGGGATGTCATCACGGAAAAGGAAGCGGATGTGCTCCGGTATGCCTGCTGGGAATCTTATATTACATGGAAATCAGCCGCAGTTCTTAAGGAAGGACTTAAGGAACATGGGATGGAGCAGCTGATGCGCGAAATCGAGATGCCTCTGGTGTTTGTCTTATCGGATATGGAACAGGATGGAATCTGTATCGATGCCAATGCATTAAAAGAGTATGGTCAGAAACTGTCGGTTTCCATCGGGGAACTGGAACAGAAAATTTATGAGGAAGCGGGGGAGACGTTTAACATAAATTCTCCGAAACAGCTCGGCGTGATTCTTTTCGAAAAGATGCAGCTTCCGAATGGAAAAAAGACAAAGACCGGTTTTTCGACTTCTGCAGAAGTCTTGGAAAAACTTGCCGGAGATTATCCGATTGTTGCAGATATTCTGGAATACCGGAAACTTTCCAAACTCAAATCTACCTATGCAGATGGTCTGTCAAACTTATTGATGCAACCGGAAAAATCCATACAACGTTCCATCAGACGATCACGGCAACCGGGCGATTGAGCAGTACAGATCCGAATCTGCAGAATATCCCGATCCGGATTGAACTTGGAAAGATGATAAGAAAAGTATTTCATCCAATGCCGGGAGATTTGTTTGTCGATTCCGATTATTCACAGATTGAATTGCGGCTTTTGGCACATATGTCCGGTGATGAGCAGCTGATTGAGGCGTTCCGCGAAAATCAGGACATTCATCGAAGTACGGCATCCAAAGTATTTCATGTAGCGTTTGATGAAGTGACAGACTTACAGAGAAGAAATGCCAAGGCTGTAAACTTTGGAATTGTATACGGCATCAGTGCCTATGGACTGAGTCAGGATTTAAATATAGGAACCAAAGAAGCGCAGGGATTTATCGACAGCTATTTTGAAACATATCCGAAGATCAAAGAATTTCTGGACAACACCGTAGCACAGGCAAAGGAAAAGGGATATACAAGAACTTTGTTTGGACGCATCCGTCCGATTCCGGAGCTGTCATCGGGTAATTTTATGACAAGACAGTTTGGCGAGCGTGTCGCCATGAATGCCCCGATTCAGGGAACGGCGGCGGATATTATCAAAATTGCCATGATCCGGGTACATGACCGTCTGATCCGGGAACATTTCCGTTCGCGTCTGATTTTGCAGGTACATGATGAACTGTTGATTGAGACTGCGGAGGAAGAAAAGGAAAAGGTCATTTGCACTTTGGAAGAAGAAATGCAAAAGCAGCCGATCTGAAAGTGGAACTTGCCGTCGGTACGGCATGCGGACAGGACTGGTATGAGGCTCAATTAAGAAAAATATACGAAAAGGAACAAACCCGGGAGGTGATGGAATGCGGTTTATTGGAATTACAGGAGGGGTGGGAGCAGGAAAATCTGCCATACTTGCACATCTTGCGTCAAAGCCGGGGATCAGGGTTATGCTGGCAGATGAGATTGCACATGATCTGATGCAGCCGGGGACGGAATGTTTTCAAAAGTTAAAAGAAAAATTTGCCGGGGAAGACATTTATCAGCCGGACGGATCGTTGGACCGTGCGCAGCTTGCAACTGTCATCTTTTCCGATGACCGGAAAAGAGAAGAACTGAATGCCATTGTACATCCGGCGGTCCGGGAATATGTTCTGCAACAGAAAGAGGCAGAGGAACGGGCTGGAAAACTTTTTCTGCTGGTTTTGGAAGCTGCACTTCTGATCGAGGAACATTATGATGAATCTGTGATGAACTCTGGTATATTTATACTACAGAAGAAAACCGGAGAGCTCGTCTGAAGGCATCAAGAGGGTATTCCGATGCACATGTGGACCGGATTTTTGCCAGCCAGCTGAGTGAGGAGGAATACCGCAGACACTGCCGGGTGGTAATAGATAATAACGGGACATTGGAAGAAACACTGACACAGACAGAGGAAGCGCTGAGGAGAGAAGCATATGAATAACGTATTTGGTTTGGATATAGGAACCCGCAATGTGGTGGGAACGGTTGGACACCGGACAGAAGATGGACCTTTATTGTAGAGGCACAGTATGTCAGACAGCATGAGACACGGTCCATGCTGGATGGACAGATTCATGATATTGGAAAAGTGGCGCGTACGATTTCCGCTGTAAAAGCAGAGCTGGAGGCGCAGCTGGATGCACCGCTTTCGGAAGTGTGTATTGCAGCCGCCGGCCGTGTGTTAAAAACCGTCACTACGCATGTGGAGTATGAGTATGCGGAGGAGTCGGTCGTCACAGGAGAAGATATCCACACATTAAATCTTCTGGGGGTAGAGCAGGCACAGGATATTTTGCGGGAACAGAATGACACAAAATATAAGTTTTACTGTGTCGGATATTCGGTTGTGAAATATTATTTAAACGAAGAAGTATTTATCAGTATTGAAGGACATAAAGCAAATAAAATCGGTGAGGACATTATCGTAACATTTTTGCCGGAAGATGTTGTGGACGGGCTGTATTCCGCAGTCGGTCAGGCTAAAATGACGGTTGCCAATATGACACTGGAGCCAATTGCGGCGATCAATGTGGCAATCCCTGAAAATTTCCGGATGTTAAATATTGCACTGGTCGATGTCGGAGCGGGAACATCGGATATTTCCATCACAAGAGAGGGAAGTATCATAGCTTATGGTATGATTCCATATGCAGGGGATGAACTGACCGAGCTGATCGTGCAGCAGTATCTGGTTGATTTTCAGACTGCAGAGAAAATGAAACTGGCATCTTCGAGTGAGGATGAAGTGACATATGAGGATATTATGAGTATTTCCCATACAATTCCATCCAAGGAGATCTGGGAGCTGGTTGCCCCGACGGTGGAGAAGATTACTTCCGAGGTGGCTGCAAAGATCAAGGAACTGAATGGGGATAAAACCGTAAGCGCCTGCTTTGTTGTCGGTGGTGGCGGAAAGATTCACGGATTTACGGAAAAACTTGCCGGGCATCTGGATCTGCCGACGGAGCGTGTGGCATTAAGAGGCGAAGAAGTGCTTAAAGAAGTGACATTTGAGCAGGAAGATATCAAAAAAGATCCGCTGCTTGTCACACCGATTGGAATCTGCCTGAATTATTATGAACAGAAAAATAATTTTATTATGGTCCGCTTCAACGGAGAACGCCTGAAACTGTATGATAATAACAGACTTACCATTGTGGATGCGGCAATGCAGGCGGGATTTCCGAATGACCAGCTGTTTCCGAAACGCGGAATGCCGATCAATTTCACCGTGAATGGAGGCGCAAGAATCGCAAGAGGAGAGGCTGGGGAGGCCGCCATAGTGACGATGAATGGCCAACCGGCAAATATCAACACACCGCTGGAGCCAAATTCCGATATTACGATTGAGCCATCAACGGCAGGAGATAATGCGGTGTATACCATCGGACAGCTTCCGGAGTATCACGAGTCCGTGATTTCGTTTGTGATCAATGGACAGAACGTGGTATGTCCGAAATTTGTCGAGGTAAACGGAAGCCTTGAACCGGATTCCTATGAAATTCAGGAGGGAGATTCCATCGAGACACGGAATTTTTATACCGTTGCACAGATTGCAGAATTTATGGACGTGGAAATTGACCCGGACAGTGAAATTCTGGTCAATAACAGGGAAGCGGGGATGGAGACCCTGGTATACGAAAATTTCTCCATTGACTGGACACCGTTAAGCTTCGGGGTTGCGTCAGAGAGTGAGAATCGGTATAATGCAACAGAGGGGGTTACAGATTCCGCGGAAATATCGCAGGAAGAAATGACTCCGGAAACCTCCGGGGAGACCAAGGCGGCTGAGTCGGAGAAAAAAGATACGGTCTGTGTTGTCACGGTAAATGGCGATACGGTGGAACTTACGGGAAAAGAAGATTATATATTTGTGGATGTTTTTGACCGGATCACGTTTGATCTCAACGCCGGAAACGGACGTGCAATTGCAACGCTTGTAAATGGCACGGAAGCTGAATTTTCCCAGCCGCTTAATAATGGAGACCGGGTAGAAATTTACTGGAAAGAGAAATAGTATGTTAGAATTATGCAGTATTGCAAGTGGCAGCAGTGGAAACTGTATCTGTGTAGGCTCGGACAACCACCATGTGTTAATTGATGCGGGGATCAGCGGAAAGCGGATTGAGAATGGATTAAACGAGGTGGATTTAAAGAGTCAGGATATGGATGGGATTCTGGTTACACATGAACATCTGGATCATATCGCGGGACTTGGTGTTATGGCAAGAAGATATGGGCTGCCGATGTATGCAACAGCAGGAACCATTGAAGCCATTAAGAACACGCCGTCTGTGGGAAAGATCGACCCGGAATTATTTCATGAAATTGTTCCGCAGGAAGATTTTGTAATCGGAGACCTGACGATTACCCCGATCCATATCTCACATGATGCGGCGGATCCTGTGGCATACCGGATAAAAAAAGAAAACCGTACCTTTGCGGTAGTAACCGATCTGGGAAATTATGATGATGAGATTGTGCAGCAACTGCAGGGACTTGATACTTTGCTGCTGGAGGCAAATCATGATATTCATATGCTCGAAACGGGCGTATACCCTTATCCGCTGAAACGCAGGATTATGGGAAACAGGGGACATCTGTCGAATGAGCGGAGTGGCCAGCTGCTCTGTGAACTTCTTCATGATAAATTCGGCACAGTGGTACTGGGCCATTTAAGCAAGGAAAATAATTACGAGGAACTGGCGTATGAAGCGGTGCGTCTGGAAGTTACGATGGGGGATAATCCGTACAAAGCGGATGATTTCCCGATGTATGTGGCAAAAAGAAATGCGGTTTCGCCTGTAATTCGTGCAGAGTAAAAAGGAGAGTTTATATTATGGAAAAAACAATGGACAAAGCAATTATTACAGTAGTAGGAAAAGATACCGTCGGTATTATTGCAAAGGTATGTACTTATCTTGCTGACAACGGCGTAAACGTGCTTGATATTTCACAGACGATTGTTTCTGGATTTTTTAATATGATGATGATTGTGGATATGGCAGATGCAAAGAAGCACTTTGCAGAGATTTCCGGAGAAATGGATGCATTGGGAGAAAAAATAGGCGTTTCAATCAAATGTCAGCGCGAAGAAATTTTTGAAAAAATGCATCGTATCTAAAACATGGAGGAAGCAAAGAATGATTAACAGCTGGGAAGTACAGGAAACCAACGAAATGATCGAGAAGGAGAATCTGGATGTGAGAACCATCACACTCGGATCAGTCTTCTTGACTGTATTGATTCGGATCTGGATCGTCTGAATCAGAATATTTACAACAAGATTACAACCGTGGCAAAAGATCTGGTAGCGACCGGAGAAAAGATTGAAAAAAGTTATTCCATTCCAATCGTAAATAAGAGAATTTCTGTGACACCAATTGCGCTGGTGGGCGGTTCGGCTTGTAAGACACCGGAGGATTTTGCTACAATCGCCGCAACTATGGATCGTGCAGCAAAGACGGTCGGCGTCAATCTGATCGGCGGATATTCCGCGCTGGTATCTAAAGGCATGACGAAAGCGGATGAACTTCTGATCCGTTCCATTCCACAGGCACTGCACAGTACTGAACGTGTATGCAGTTCCGTAAACCTGGCATCCACCAAGACGGGCATCAACATGGATGCAGTACGGCTTATGGGCGAGATTATTCTTCAGACGGCAGAAATTTCAAAGGACAACGATTCTGCCGACTGCATGAAGCTGGTGGTCTTTTGCAATGCACCGGACGATAATCCGTTTATGGCAGGAGCTTTCCACGGAGTGACCGAGGCAGATGCGATCATCAATGTCGGAGTCAGTGGACCGGGTGTTGTAAAAAATGCACTGGAAAAGTACGAGGAGAGAATTTTGAGGTTCTCTGTGAGACGATCAAAAAGACGGCATTTAAGGTTACCCGTGTCGGCCAGCTGGTGGCACAGGAGGCATCTAAGATGTTAAACATTCCGTTTGGTATCGTGGATCTTCCCTGGCACCGACTCCGGCAATCGGAGACAGTGTTGCGGATATTCTCTGTGAGTGCGGTCTGGAGTATGCAGGTGCACCGGGAACCACTGCAGCACTTGCCATGCTCAATGATCAGGTAAAGAAGGGCGGCGTGATGGCTTCTTCTTATGTGGGTGGTTTAAGTGGTGCTTTTATTCCGGTCAGCGAGGATCAGGGGATGATCAACGCGGTAGAGGCAGGCGCAATTTCCCTTGAAAAATTAGAGGCAATGACCTGTGTATGTTCGGTAGGTCTGGATATGATCGCCATCCCGGGAGATACAAAGGCAACAACCATTTCCGGAATGATTGCAGACGAGATGGCAATCGGAATGGTGAACCAGAAGACAACCGCTGCACGTCTGATTCCGGCTGTGGGAAAAGGTGTGGGAGACAGAGTGGAATTTGGAGGATTGTTTGGATATGCCCCGGTTATGCCGGTAAACAAATACTCCTGTGATGACTTTATCAACCGTACAGGACGTATTCCGGCTCCGATCCATTCTTTTAAAAATTAATAGGTAAAAAACAGAAGTAAAAAATTTGGAGCAGATTTATGATAGCATATGAAAAATTACCGCTGGACAATGAAGTGAAGGCAGCTTTAGAAGGACTTGAGATTGAATATGTGTTCCAGCCGATCTTTTATAAAGATTGTGTGAGAATATATGCATATGAAGCGTTGATGAGACCGAAGAAGATGACGGTGGGGCAGCTGATTGATGAATTTGCCAGGGATGAGAAACTGCATATACTGGAAGTTGCCACTTTTTTTGGTGCAACACAGGCGTATATTGAGCGGGGATATCAGGAATATCTCTGTATCAATTCTTTCCCGTCGGAAAGTTTTACGGAGAATGAGGCAGAAGCATTTGATACTTATTTTGGAAACCAGAAAGGAAAAAGGATCATTGAGATTTTAGAGTATCCGAAAGTTTCCCTGCGCGAGTGGGTCAGAAAAAGTGAGATGGTCCAGAATAAGCACTGGAAGGTATCGCTGGATGATTTTGGCATGGGTGAAAACAATATGAATGCTGTATATCTGTATACACCGGATATCGTAAAACTGGACCGCTCCCTGATCTGTGGAATTGACAACGATGCCAGAAAACAGGAGAACGTCCGTACATATCTGGAAAGTTTCCATGAAAGAGGAATGCAGGTGCTTGCGGAAGGTGTGGAGACAAGAGAAGAGTGTGATTTTTTGCGGTCTTTGGGAGTGGATCTGTTTCAGGGATACTATCTGGCTATGCCGGCATAAATACAAAAAGAGAGCGTGCGAAAGCACGTTCTTTTTTAAAAAAAATAAATTATCTGAAAAAACATAATAAAACAAACAATTATGAGAAATATAAAGGAGAAATAAAAAGAAATAAAAAAACATGTTGACATAATGTAAAATGCGTGTTATATTTAAGACAACAAAAAACAAGCAGCCATCACGAAGGGTGACGAGAAAGCTCTGGACGTGAAATCTAATGTAAGGAGGTACAGTCCAAAGGGAACATAAGCCATTGGCAGGGAGCAACCAAACACAGGTCATCAGGCTTCACTTGATGAAAGAATAAACATTCGGGAATGGAAACCAGTGACAGAGTACAAAAGAGAGCGGACAAAGAGGAACGGATAAAAGGTGATTTGTCCAGAACGTCATTTCGGTAAACAAAAGAAGAATGGATATAGAACAAAAGATGAAGTGAGGAGCAGTCCAATGGAGTGTGAAAATCATTAGGCGTCATCAGAAGTATCTGATGGCGTCTTTTGTTGTGCATGAATAAGAATTATCCACGGGTTTTGGAAATAACATGACCAAAGATAATCCAGTGGGACATCTCCGATGCGTTATTACTGTCGATATAAAACGTCTGTCCGTAATAGGTGAGAGGTTCTAAGCGCCAGGGATCTGTCTGGCGAAGGCGGCGGATGTAAAGAAGACCGGTCACTTTGTTAATAAAAATACCGGTGTCGCCATCACGTATGGGATCCCGCGCGATTAATAAAATATCATTTGCATGATAGACAGGGGACATATGATCACTTGTGACAAGAAGTGCACAATCAATCTGGTCTCCATAGCGTTTGCGGTATCCGGAAATATTGATTTTTTCGAGAAAACAGGAATCATACACCATTCCATCGTGCATGTTTCCACTTGGAATGATCATAGTGGTATAGTCCTCGCGGGAAACCGATGGAACCGTTTCCAGATTTCTGGCAAAATCGAATTCAAACTGTACAAGGGATTCAATAAAATGTAACTGTGTAGGCGAAAAGATTGCGCATGCGGTCATAGGTCTGGAATAAATCAGAGGATTCGCCACATAATTCATAGAACATCTTTCCGGTAAGCTGGCTGAGCTTATATACGGTATAGACATCGACTTTTCCGGTATCCCCATTGGCAAGTCTTTTGTACGAGGAAAGGGACATATCTAGTGCTTTTGCATATCCTGCTGTGAATAGCCGAGTTTAAAGCGCTCTCTTTCCAGATTTGTTCCAAGATTTCTGGATAATTGTTCGCGTGTCAGCATGAACCATCACCTCCGAATAAAATATCAAATCTATTATAATAATAAACGCTAAAAAGGTCAAATGACATATCGCGTTCCGGATAAGGATCATTTCTGACCCCTGACCGACAAAAGTCGCCGGAAATATCAAAAAATTTAGCCCCGAATTGAAAAAATAGGAAAGATATAATCAATATGTAAATAAAAAGTCAAATTCAGTCAAAACAAAAAGAAAGGGGAAAGACGAAAGGTATAGGATAAATACATAAAAGGGAACTGATGCGTCCGGCATACAGTTCTTTTTTTGTTTTTTATGTGAACGAGTGCACAAAAGCAGGAAATTATGGTAAACTGTTTCATAGGAATAATGAGCGGATGTATGCTCATGAAAAGGGGTATTATAAGTGGAAAAACAACGATTACATTATTATGAACAGCTTGCAGAACTGTATCCGACGATTGGAAAAGCATCTACGGAAATTATCAATCTGCAGTCTATTTTATATCTGCCAAAAGGCACGGAACATTTTTTGTCGGATATACATGGGGAATTTAAAGCATTTTCCCACGTATTGAGAAACGGGTCTGGAGCCGTCCGCAAAAAGATTGATGACGTATTCGGGCATACGCTAAGTACGGCAGATAAGATGTCTCTGGCAACACTGATTTATTATCCGCAGAAAAAAATCGAGCTGGTGCGTCAGACCGAGGACGATATCGAGAACTGGTATAAGATCACACTGTACCGGCTGATCGAGGTGTGTAAGACAGTATCTTCCAAATACACCAGATCCAAGTGCGCAAGGCGCTGCCGGAGGATTATGCGTATGTAATCGAGGAACTGATTACGGAAAAGCAGGAGGTTTTGAATAAAGAGGCTTATTACGAGGCAATTATCAACACCATTCTGGAACTTGGGCAGGCAGATAATTTTATTGTGGCACTGGCGGAACTGGTGCAGAGGCTGGTCATTGATCATCTGCATATTCTCGGGGATGTGTATGACCGCGGTCCGTCACCGGACCGGATTATGGATCAGCTGGAACAATATCATTCGTTTGATATCCAGTGGGGGAATCACGATATGGTATGGATGGGGGCAGCAGCCGGGCAGCTTGCCTGCATTGCATCTGTGATCCGGACAAGTATCCGGTATGGGAATCTGGATCTGATTGAGGATGGTTATGGCATCAATATGGTTCCGCTTGCAACATTTGCCATGGATGCTTACCGCGATGATCCGTGCAGACAGTTTGTACTGAAAGATTCCACGGATGAGGAACGCAGCAAGAAAGAAACGCTGATGAACCGGAAAATGCATAAGCAATTGCCATCATAAAGTTTAAACTGGAAGGACAGCTGATCCACAAATGGCCGGAGTATGGTATGGAAAACCGCTGTCTGCTGCACCGTATTAATTACGAGAACAAAACAGTGGAAATTGATGGAAAAACCTATGACATGCTGGATACCAGTTTTCCTACCATTGATCCGGAACATCCGTATGATCTGACACCTGAGGAACAGGAAGTCATGAACCGGCTGCGCACCTCGTTTATACACTGTGAGAAACTGCAGCGCCATGTACGGCTTCTGCTAAAACGAGGCAGCATGTATAAAGTCTACAACGGAAATCTGCTTTATCATGGATGTGTGCCGCTGAATCCGGATGGGACATTTAAGAAAGTAAATGTATATGGCAGGGAATACAGCGGAAAAGCACTCTATGATGTGCTGGAATCCTATGTCCGCAAGGCATTTTTCTCTCTGGGATGAAAAAGAGAGGGAAAGGAAGGGATATCATGTGGTATATCTGGACGGCACCGGATTCTCCTTTGTACGGACGGAGTAAGATGGCAACGTTTGAGCGGTATTTTCTTGCGGACAAGTCCATGCATCATGAGAGTAAGAATGCGTATTATCATTTGTTTGACAAAGAGGAAACGGCAGATAATATACTTAAAGAATTCGGGCTGACGGGGGATTTTGTGCATATCATCAATGGTCATGTACCGGTAGAGCGCATTGCCGGCGAAAATCCGGTCAAGTGTAACGGAAAACTGATCCTGATCGACGGTGGATTTTCAAAAACATACCGGAGAAAAACGGGAATTGCAGGATATACGCTGACGTACAATTCTTATGGACTGACGCTTTCTGCCCATGAACCGTTTGACTGGTCAAAACGAGGCGGTAAGAGATGAATTGGATATTGTATCGCATCAGGAAGCAGTGGAATACCGGGATAAACGTATTCTGGTGGGGGATACAGACGTTGGTAAGCGCATGATGATCCGCATTGAGGAACTGAAAAAACTGATTCAGGCATATCAGGACGCGAAATCGCCGAACGGGATGCCAGTAGTGCTTATAAATGGTAGAGGATAAGTTATGTATCAGGTAGAAGGCTACGCATTGAAACAAAAGAACAGGAACATACAGCAAAACATGAGGTAGAGATCATCGGCTATATCCGGAAAAAATACGAGAATGGATGATCCGGATATTGTGCTGGCGTTATATAACAAACTGGTGTTAAAAGAAATTTTTGTCACGCCGGTCGGATATGATTTTTTGCACAGGCTTCAGGAATATCTGTATACCATTCCCTATATCCGGAGAGAAGATATTCTTCCGATCACGGTGTATGAACCAGAAGGAATGGTTTCAAAAGAAAAAAGAAGCAAAGAGGAAATAAAGCAGAAGAAAAAAAGACAGAAAAACAAAGAGCATGTGGTCAGTAAAAACCGCCGGAAGAAGAACCGGGATTATCAGAAACTGTTTCACATTAGTACATTTTTCGCAGTTGTTTTTGCACTTGGCATCATTGGGATGCTTGTGATTACATGGCTCAGCGAAGATAATGTGACGATTTTAAACTATGAAAATAAGGTGATTGATAAATACGAAATCTGGGAAAAACAGCTGGATGAACGGGAAAGCCAGCTTGAGGAGAGGGAATTGAGACTGACGGAACAGGAGGCAGAATAGAGATGGACAAAGTGAAGATCCTTGTGGTAGATGATGAGAGCCGGATGAGGAAGCTGGTACGGGATTTTTTGACCCGGCAGAACTATGAAGTCTTAGAAGCAGCAGATGGAGAGGAAGCACTGGATATTTTTTATAAAGACAAAGCGATCGCTTTGCTGATTCTGGATGTGATGATGCCAAAGATGAACGGCTGGGAAGTCTGCAGGGAAATCCGTCAGACATCCAAAGTCCCGATCATCATGCTCACGGCCAAAAGTGATGAGAGTGATGAACTTATGGGATTTGACCTTGGGTTGATGAATATATAACCAAACCGTTTTCACCGAAAATTCTTGTGGCGCGTGTCGAAGCGATTTTGCGCCGGACCAATAAGATCGGCGATG
>ENA-OQER01000987-OQER01000987.1-human-gut-metagenome-genome-assembly--contig:-NODE-987-length-14785-cov-1.676150_pt1 | contig 14785 bp, 18 predicted proteins | sample MGYA00242797_ERZ504639 | MGnify/ENA primary metagenome ERZ504639 (study PRJEB26092, sample SAMD00036306) | human gut metagenome | host: Homo sapiens | study: EMG produced TPA metagenomics assembly of...
ATCCGTTTTGACTGTTACCCGATCATTCACCTTCATCGTTTTCCTCCTGTGGCTTTGTGCAGTGTAGAACAATTTCGTTTTTCTGGCAGCGCCAGGCGCGCGCGAGTGCTGATTTTCTCGACGGTCTATACTTAAGAGATGCCAGGCGGACTTAACGACTGGCGGCAACAACAGAGTAACGGTTGCGAGGAAAGATGATGAAAACCGCAAAAGAGTACAGCGATACCGCAAAACGTGAGGTCAGCGTCGATGTCGATGCCCTGCTGGCGGCGATCAATGAAATTAGCGAAAGCGAAGTTCATCGCAGCCAGAACGATTCTGAACACGTTAGCTCGATGGACGTGAATATCATACATGGCGTGAATTGGCGGATGCCTTCGAACTGGATATTCATGACTTCAGCGTCTCTGAAGTGAATCGTTGAATGCACAATAAAAATCCCGACCTGAGGGGGTCGGGATGAAACTTGCTTAAGCAAGAAGCACTTAAAAAATTCGTTACACCAGGAAATCTGATGTGTTCATCACCTTATCCGCAATTTTTTTCGCTGACAAGAAAATATTCGCGATATGAATGATTAACGCTACTTATGAATAGAAATGTGACGTGCGTCACCCCTTGGTGGCTCTTGCGTCAACGGGATCGCTCCCGAAAAAATCATCTTTGATTATTTGTGCTGTTTTGAGAATCATCCTGGTAAGGGGAGAACTGCGCGACCATGTTTTCAATTCAACAACCACTACTGGTTTTTAGCGATCTTGATGGCACCCTGCTGGACAGTCATAGTTATGACTGGCAACCGGCTGCCCCCTGGCTCAGCCGTTTACGCGAAGCGAATGTTCCCGTCATTCTCTGTAGCAGTAAAACTTCAGCGGAAATGCTGTACTTGCAAAAAACGTTGGGGCTACAAGGGTTACCACTGATTGCCGAAAATGGCGCAGTGATCCAGCTTGCTGAACAATGGCAGGATATAGACGGTTTTCCACGCATCATCTCAGGTATTAGCATGGCGAAATCAGCCAGGTTTTAAATACGCTACGCGAGAAAGAACATTTTAAATTCACAACTTTTGATGATGTCGACGATGCAACCATCGCCGAATGGACGGGATTAAGCCGTAGCCAGGCGGCGCTGACGCAGCTTCATGAGGCGTCGGTAACGCTAATCTGGCGCGACAGTGACGAGCGTATGGCACAATTTACCGCTCGTCTGAACGAACTGGGCTTACAGTTTATGCAAGGTGCGCGCTTCTGGCACGTCCTGGATGCCTCTGCCGGAAAAGATCAGGCCGCCAACTGGATTATCGCGACCTATCAACAATTATCAGGCAAACGCCAACCACACTTGGCCTGGGCGATGGGCCAAACGATGCGCCCTTGCTGGAGGTAATGGATTACGCGGTGATTGTGAAAGGGCTAAACCGTGAAGGGGTGCATCTGCATGATGAGGATCCGACCCGCGTCTGGCGAACGCAGCGTGAAGGACCGGAAGGCTGGCGTGAAGGGCTGGACCATTTTTTCTCCGCCCGTTAAGCGTTATCGCTCGCGCATACCCGATTACGCCCGGCCTGTTTAGCGAGATAAAGTCGACGGTCAGCCAGTGACTGGAGTTGTTCAAATCATAATCACCGGTTTCCTCGCTGCTGCTTACCCCCAGCGAGGCACTGATGCGTATCGTCGTACTCTTAGCAATCAACATCTCTTTTCATTTAATTTCAGTCGAATACGTTCTGCGACCTCCGCAGCCTCCGTCAGACTCGCGCCTGGCAGAATCACACAAAACTCCTCACCACCGACCCGCCCGGCAATGTCCTGCGCACGCAAGGAACTGCTAAATAATCCGGCAGCATGAGAAAGAACACGGTCGCCCGCCTGATGACCAAAGCGGTCATTAATCGCTTTAAAATGGTCAAGGTCGACCTGAATGACAGAAAAAGGATGTTGGTGTGTCTGACACAATTTGGCGAGCGGACGGGCTTTTTCGAACAGCGCGCACGATTATATAAACGGGTTAAGGTGTCGTGCCACGCCTGCCACTGCAACGAGCTTTGCAGAACATACATGTTGCTAACCATCCGGCGAATCACATACCAGGAGATGAGTACATGGTGGTAAAGAGCGCCCACAGCAGGTTAATGCAATGCTGATACTGCCGAAATCGCCGCGCACGCCTTCGCTTAACGTATGGACGCGCACCAGCACACCGTCGAAATGGTCCAGACGTTCCCAGCTAACATAGCGACTGTCCATACGAATGCCGCCCCGCGTGTCATGTTCCATTGCCTGCGCCAGCAAGGCCAGTTCACGAGGATCAAAAATATTCCCTGTTGGATGGTCAGGATTGGAAGAGGTCAAAAATCTCAGCTTACTGTCATAGAGCTGATACTCACCATCGAGGTTTTTATCGATGGCGTTTCTTAAAAATTGCTGCATAGTACGTACGGGAATACTCATCCCCAGCACGCCATACCAGTAGTTATTACTGTCTACCGGAACACTGACGGTAACCTGCGGTTCAGTATTGCTGGCGTGTTCCGGTTGCGAAGTGAACCAGCGTACCGCGCGGTGACGATTTTCTCGTTGTGAATGGCCGATAAACCAGGGTTGGGTGACATAGCCGTAATAACGCGTTGGAACATTGCGCGTAAACAAGGTCGGCTGCGTCGAAACGTAAATCCGGCACGCGAGACATACATCGTCTGTTCAACCATCGACGAGGAGTTGTGCGCCAGTCGCAGCAAGTAACCAACTTCCAGTGCAGCGGTAATTTCATTGTCGAGGCTTTCATTTTCGCGAGACAGGAGATTTCCCTCGCTGACTAATGCATCCGATACGCCATTGACTGGCAGGGTGCGTCGTCGGTTGAGTTCGATTTTCCAGGCGTGCTCGTCGCGATGCTGTTCGAACTCGGTTACAGCATCACGCAGAGAGGTGAAATCCAGTGGCGCTACGAGAGCTTCGCGCATGCCATTACGCAAAAAGATCAGTTTGTCGACGTTATACTGCAAATGCTTATCGAGCGCGTTGGCTACGTTTTCCAGATGATTACGCTGGCTGGAGATATAGGCATCTTCCAGCACCACTACTTCACGCCAGGTGAGCAAGGTGGAAAAAAGCAATACCACGATAAAGCAGAGATTAACGACATGACCAGGCCCCAGGCGGCGTGCGAGTTTTTTCAACCAGCTCTGGTTTTCCATTTTTGTCTCGTGCTGCACCCTGACGACTCCCAACCTGCTTTTTTATGATTCTGGCATAACCTGGCGATAGCGTACCGCAAAACAGCGATAATTTTATAATGGTGGCATGATAAGACGCGACAGACATCGATAGTTTTATAACGTAGGCATGATAAGACGCGATAGCGTCGCATCAGGCAATTCAGTGCAGACACTGGCACACCCGACCGGATGCGACGTGAGCGCCACATCCGGTCGGGTGTTAATGATACCCTTTCAAACTTCTTCCGCAGGACGACTCCCCTCCCCTGGAACAAGCTCGGTTTCATGAAAAGCTTCCCGCTTGACCCCGTAACCGTCATACCAACGACACTCAACCATACCGCTGGAGTATCCAGTGACAATCATCCGCGGGCCGCCCTCTTTAACCGTAACTTCCTCACTAACCATAAAGCTCATACTCGCCTCCTTTTTTCGAGTGAAACTTGTTCACCTTAGTTGAAGATGGCGAATTTTGCATAATAGCCTGTGCGAGTATTAATGTGCCTGACCGCGCATTTTCGCTACGGCTTTCACTCCCAGCACCACTATGCCGCCGATGATAAATCCAAGAATCAGATTTAAAACAGTCGGTAATATCATCGCCACCACTGCACTTTGCTGCCCGGCGAAATGTTCAATGGCGTGATGCAGCGGCGCAATTCCATGTACACAATCCCACCGCCGACGAGGAACATCGCCAGCGTGCCTACAATTGATAACGCTTTCATCAGCCAGGCGCATGATCAATAACCCTTTACCTAATGCCTGCATCAGCGCGCTGGATTTTTCCGCCAGCCAATACCCCAGGTCATCAATCTTAACGATAACCCCTACCAGACCGTAGACGCCCACGGTCACTACCAGCGCGATGCCTGAAAGCACCAGCACCTGATTAAGCAACGGCGCTTCGGCCACAATCCCCAGCGTGATGGCGACGATTTCCGCAGACAATATAAAATCGGTACGAATCGCCCCTTTTATTTTGTCCTTTTCAAACTTCAGCGGATCCTGCGCCGCCAGCTTCTCCAGACGCTGCTGACTCTGCGCCGGATCTTCTTTATGTTTACGCGCCTCCAGCATATGCAGCACTTTCTCTACCCCTTCAAAGCAGAGAAACGCGCCGCCAATCATCAACAGTGGCGTAATCGCCCACGGGATAAACGCACTGATGATCAGCGCCAGCGGCACCAGAATCACTTTATTGATCAGCGATCCTTCGCCACGCCCCAGACCACGGGAAGTTCCCGGTTGGCCCGCACGCCTGAAACTTGTTGCGCATTGAGCGATAAGTCATCCCCTAATACACCGGCGGTTTTCTTCGCCGCCAGTTTGCCCATCACGGAGATATCGTCCAGTAGAGTGGCGATATCATCGAGCAACGTCAGTAAACTACTCCCGGCCAAAAGCATTCCCTCTCATTTTTATTGTTGAAGGGTGTAAGTATGAAGCAAAAACGGCAGCTCTGATACTTGCTTCACAGGTCAACATTTTTTTAACAATCAAGTGCAATTATATCTCTCGCCAGCAGAATGATTTTCACGTTTACTATGAACCACCTTTTTATTTCCACCGTGAGATTATGCGTTTCCGCCAGTTGTTACCGCTTTTTGGCGCGCTGTTTGCGTTGTATATCATTTGGGGCTCAACCTATTTTGTCATTCGGATTGGCGTGGAAAGCTGGCCTCCGTTAATGATGGCAGGCGTTCGATTCCTGGCAGCCGGTATTTTATTGATGGCATTTTTGCTACTGCGCGGACACAAACTCCCCCCGCTACGTCCGCTGCTCAATGCCGCGCTGATTGGCCTGTTATTGCTGGCTGTCGGTAATGGCATGGTGACGGTTGCCGAACATCAAAATGTTCCTTCCGGCATCGCCGCCGTAGTGGTTGCAACCGTGCCCCTCTTTACCCTGTGCTTCAGCCGCCTGTTTGGCATTAAAACGCGCAAACTGGAATGGGTGGGTATTGCCATTGGGCTTGCCGGAATCATCATGCTCAATAGCGGTGGAAATTTAAGCGGCAATCCGTGGGGCGCGATTCTGATTTTAATCGGCTCGATTAGCTGGGCGTTTGGCTCGGTTTATGGCTCGCGCATTACCTTACCTGTAGGATGATGGCGGGTGCGATTGAGATGCTGGCGGCAGGCGTGGTGTTAATGATCGCGTCGATGATTGCAGGTGAAAAACTGACGGCACTCCCTTCCCTTTCAGGCTTCCTTGCGGTCGGCTATCTGGCGCTGTTTGGTTCGATTATCGCCATTAACGCTTATATGTATTTAATCCGCAACGTCAGTCCGGCTCTCGCCACCAGCTACGCCTACGTTAACCCGGTGGTCGCGGTCTTGCTGGGTACGGGACTGGGCGGAGAAACGCTGTCGAAGATGAATGGCTGGCGCTCGGCGTAATTGTCTTCGCGGTGGTACTGGTCACGTTGGGAAAATATCTCTTCCCGGCAAAACCCGTAGTTGCGCCAGTGATTCAGGAGCATCAAGCGAGTAAATGAATCCCCTGCGTGTCGATCTGCGCGCTGGCACCTTCGCCGCAGATCCACTCTTCCAGACGCTCGCTAAGCGCTTCATCCGTCAGCTTCTCGCGCCCACGTAACGCGCACTCCCAGACAATCAATACGCGCCAGCCGAGTTCCTGCAAGCGACTGATATCGCGGCGATCGCGCTCAACATTTTTACCTATCTCCTCCAGCCAGAACTCGGTTCGAGTCGCAGGCACTTTAAACAGATAGCAGTGATGATGGTGCCAGAAGCAGCCGTGGGTAAATATCACGCAACAATATTCATCAACGACAAAATCCGGACGTCCGGGCAGACTGGCGTCCTGAACGCGAAACGCCAGGCCCTGCCCGGTTAACAGACTGGCGAGGCGCTTCTCAATCGCCGTATCACGCGTGGCAATCGCGCGCATATTTTTGCTGCGAGTGCCTTATCGTGAACGTCGGCCATGTTGTGCCTCTTGCTGACGCAACGCCACCGCCTGTTTGATTTTTGGCTCAAGCAGTTTGCCACCGCGGCAAAGACCGGCACGACCACCGAGTTACCGAACTGGCGATAGGCCTGAGTGTCCGAAACCGGAATGCGGAATTCGCTTCTCCCGGCGCTTCAAAACCCATTAAGCGCGCGCATTCACGAGGCGTTAACCGACGTGGACGATGTTGCTGATTCAGCGGATCGTCAAAGTCTTTCTCACCCGTGGCCATATCCCAGCCGCGATCGATTAAAATTTCCGCGCCATCTTTGTAATAACGCGCAGACAGCGTACGCGTGACGCTTTGCGGATTGTTCGGATAAACCATTCCATAACCGAAGCCGTTACCGCGCGCCTGATGTTTTTTCGCATAACGATAGAGGTACTTCCACAGCACCGGCGTCAGGATATATTTCGCCTCGACCATCGGGTCCAGCAGCTGCGCCAGCGTCACTCGCTGTGCAGGGAAACATTCGCTGATATCACGCAGAGTAAAATCGGCTTTCAGATTCAGATCACGACGAAACCCACCAGCACGATGCGTTCACGGTGCTGCGGCAGAAAATGTTTGCCATCGATGATTTTCGGATCGTCTGGCCCGTTATCTTCTGCATCAGCCACGTCATAGCCCAGTTCGTCCAGCGTCTGCATGATGATGCGGAACGTTTTACCCTGGTCATGGCTTTTCAGGTTTTGCGTTTTCGAGCACAAACATCGCCGGACGACGCGAGTCGATAATGCGCACCACATCAAAAAACAGCGTGCCCTGGGTATCGCAGGCAAAACCGTGCGCCCGCCCGAGCGAGTTCTTTTTCGATACGCCAGCCAGCGAAAATGGCTGACAAGGGAAACCGGCCAGTAAAACATCGTGTTCAGGAATGTGTTGACGAATATGTTCCGCCGCCGCCTCATCACTCACGCCTTCTTTATGGCTGAGGGTGATGTCGCGGATATCTTCATTAAAATGATGCGTCGCCGGGTCGCAATAATGATTGGCTTTATAAGTGCGTACCGCATGTTTGTTCCATTCGCTGGTAAACACGCACTGTCCGCCAATCGATTCAAAACCGCGACGGATGCCGCCAATTCCGGCAAATAGATCGATAAAGCGAAACGCATAATGCGGATGATGTGCCGGTGGTTTGGGTAACAACGTTTGCAGATGGGCGAACTCTTTCTCACTTAAACGGTGCCATGCCGAGTCATTCGCCAGCGCACGTTTTAAAATTGCCGCGCTCCAGTGATTCTCACCCACACCATTAAGCTGCGCCACCAGCGTTTTAACATCATAAATTTGCAGCAGTTTCTCCAGCATTGCCTGTGCGGCATTCCCGGTGCTGTATGAATCGGTTACTGATATATTTTCCTGCATAGATTTAACCGGCCATCTGAGATGGCCGACAGGTTAACATAATTACAGCCATTTAGGGCCACGCGCTTATCCCGCGGGTGAAAACGCATCTATCACCTTGTGATCGACACCTTCATTCTCCCCCGCCAGTTCGGCACTGAGCTTCGCCATAAACTCGACTAAAAAATGCGCGTTGTGCTGCGCCAGCTGCTTGCCTCTTGCGGTTTGCATGGTTTGCGGTAGCTTCAGCAACTTAGTCTGGAAATGATCCAGCGCGTAGCGTTTATCATCAAGCGGGCGATGCTGTGCGAACGGATCTTCACCATCAAACAGCGCCACGCCCAATGCCCCTGAAACGGCAAACACGCGCGCCAGGCCAATCGCCCCCAGGCTTCCAGCCTATCCGCATCCTGGACGATTTTAGCTTCCGTTGTTAAGGGGGCGATTTGCGCGCTGAAACTGTGAGCGGCAATGGCATGACAAACGGCCTCGATTTTCTCCGCCGGAAATTGCTCGAACTCTTCACGGAGCAGGCGACGCGTCTCTTCTGCCGCCAGGATTGAAGAACGCTGCCTTTGCGGATGATTTTTCGCCAGGCTCACAATATCGTGAAAATAACAGGCGGTTAAAATCACCAGCATATCGACATCGTCATCTGCCGCCAGCTTCTGTGCCGTAGCCCAGACGCGGCGAAAATGACACACGTCATGGGCCGCGTCCTGGTGCTGATGATGGTTTTTCAACCAGTTTTCGAACTGTGCCTGCCAGTGTTGTAAGTCCATACGCGCTCCGTTGCCAAAGAGTCGCCACCTTAGCAGTTATTCATAGCGTCTGCTACGTGCGGGACGAGGTCGGGTGTACCAGGCAATGCTGCCTAACAATGCCCCGACCAGAGCCATAAATAAAAATCCGACCAGTGCCCCTAACCACTTTCCCGCGGTAGAGCCTAAATCGCTTTCAAATCCCGACACCGGGGCATCGGGGATCCGGCTCATCACCCAGATGTAACGCGCCATTGCCCAGACGAAATAGCCACACCATGTATAGAAAGCCCACAAAGCCAGTTTGCCACCAGGCTGCGAGAGAGTCTCTCTTCCATCTTTGTCGAACCGTATTCCATTTTGAGATAACCCGGAAAATTCAGACTTAGTACTATTATGTGATAAAAGTCACATTTTTCCACATTGGATGAGCCAGTCAAGATTCACTCATTTTTTGAACAAATAGATAATTTTTGCGCAACGGCAGTGAATACAGGAAAAATCGTTTTGAGCGATTTTATTTATCTTTGAGATCGGCTTTATTAATTCATTTAATCAATATATTAGCACTGAATACAATTATACCTTTTTATTTTTCTGTGTCATGATGCCTCCGTTATTAGCCTTTTATCGTCTTGTTTATATTTTTTGGGCCGGCATGATGCCGCTTTTTTTATGCCTTCATTAATGTGCGCGTGATCACACCAGCCGTTTGGCGCAACAATCATTGATACCCCCTATGCTTCCGCTCAACTCATAACATATTGATATACATTTATAATTTTCATGAATATTTATATTTAGATTCATAATCCTGAATTATATTAAATATATTAGAAACATTTTGAAATCTTTTAAATACATTTGTTACATGTAATCTTTAAAATAAAATGAACTTCATAGAATAGTATCCAAATGTGCTTTTTTTTGGATAACGGCACTTATTGATATATTCATGAAGATTATAATCACAAGGGAATACATAATGAAAAGAAAAGTTCTGGCAATGCTGGTCCCGGCGTTATTAGTTGCTGGCGCAGCAAATGCGGCTGAAATTTACAATAAAGATGGCAATAAAGTTGATTTCTACGGCAAGATGGTTGGCGAACGCATCTGGTCAAATACTGATGATAATAACAGCGAAAACGAAGATACCTCCTATGCTCGTTTCGGTGTTAAAGGTGAAACCCAAATCACCAGCGAACTGACTGGTTTTGGTCAGTTTGAATACAACCTCGACGCCAGCAAGCCCGAAGGCTCTAATCAGGAAAAAACCCGTTTAACCTTCGCAGGTTTGAAATATAACGAGTTAGGATCTTTCGACTATGGTCGTAACTACGGTGTTGCTTATGATGCCGCAGCTTATACCGATATGTTAGTTGAATGGGGTGGTGATTCCTGGGCTTCCGCTGACAACTTCATGAACGGTCGTACCAACGGTGTTGCAACCTACCGTAACTCTGATTTCTTTGGTCTGGTTGATGGTCTGAATTTTGCTGTGCAATATCAAGGTAAGAACAGCAATCGTGGCGTTACTAAACAAAACGGTGATGGCTATGCGTTGTCTGTAGACTACAACATCGAAGGTTTTGGTTTTGTAGGTGCATATAGCAAATCTGATCGTACTAATGAACAAGCTGGTGACGGCTACGGTGATAACGCTGAAGTGTGGTCATTAGCAGCCAAGTATGATGCAAATAATATCTATGCAGCAATGATGTACGGTGAAACCCGCAACATGACCGTTTTGGCTAATGATCATTTTGCAAATAAAACCCAAAACTTTGAAGCTGTTGTACAGTATCAGTTCGACTTCGGTTTACGTCCGTCTTTAGGCTACGTATATTCCAAAGGCAAAGATCTTTATGCTCGTAATGGACATAAAGGTGTTGATGCTGACCGCGTAAATTATATCGAAGTTGGTACCTGGTACTACTTCAATAAGAACATGAACGTCTACACAGCATACAAATTTAACCTGCTGGATAAAGACGATGCAGCGATTACCGATGCCGCAACTGATGACCAGTTTGCAGTTGGTATCGTCTACCAGTCTAATCAGCCAAACGCGCCGCGGCGTGTTACTGTAAAACATAACACTAGCCTGAGTTCGTCCCTCATCGAACTCAGGCTTTTTTTTATTGGCATTTCATCTCCATCTCCGGCACACGCAATTGCCAAAGCATATCGATACTGCCCCTTACCCTGCCCCTCCTGGCACAATAACATCAACCAGCGACTCTTCAAACCAACACCCAAATGCATTTCTTTATGTATTAATCCGTAACAAACACGCTTCCCATATAGAAATATTTGCAAAAATAGTGCATGAAATAATCTTTTCTCTACCAATCCGCGATATAAATATTCATCAGTACCACAATATTTCACAGCACTAAATCTCTCCCCGCCGCCCCGTACCTTTGATAATGGTCTAAAATCATTGAGGCACTTGCGACGACGTTGCTCAATAAGGAAAATTTGGCGTGAATAATATTCAACACCAGTGCAGCATCATCATTACATACTTACACCCGCCGACTACCGCTTTCGATATATTGACTCAATTTTCCAGACTTGGTTAAAATAGCGACCAGCTCAGTCGCAAATATAGTGACTACCCTAACTAAGCAACAATAAGGAATACAACTATGACTGTTCAAACAAGTAAAAATCCGCAGGTCGATATTGCTGAAGATAATGCATTCTTCCCTTCAGAATATTCGCTTAGCCAATATACCAGTCCCGTCTCTGATCTTGATGGCGTGGACTATCCAAAACCGTATCGCGGTAAACATAAAATTCTGGTGATCGCCGCGGACGAACGTTATTTGCCGACCGATAACGGAAAACTGTTCTCGACCGGTAACCATCCGATTGAAACGTTGCTGCCGTTGTATCATCTCCATGCTGCAGGTTTCGAATTCGAAGTGGCGACCATTTCCGGTCTGATGACCAAGTTTGAATACTGGGCTATGCCGCACAAAGATGAAAAAGTAATGCCATTCTTTGAGCAGCATAAATCGTTGTTCCGCAATCCGAAGAAACTCGCGGATGTTGTCGCCAGCCTCAACGCTGATAGCGAATATGCAGCAATCTTTGTTCCTGGTGGTCATGGCGCACTTATTGGTCTACCAGAAAGCCAGGACGTGGCTGCTGCTTTACAGTGGGCAATCAAAAATGACCGTTTTGTTATCTCCCTTTGCCACGGCCCGGCGGCTTTTCTGGCGCTTCGCCACGGCCGATAACCCACTGAATGGTTATTCCATTTGCGCATTCCCAGACGCCGCAGACAAACAAACGCCAGAGATAGGCTATATGCCGGGTCATCTCACCTGGTACTTCGGCGAAGAGCTGAAGAAAATGGGCATGAACATTATTAATGACGACATCGCCGGGCGAGTACATAAGGACCGTAAGTTCTCACCGGCGACAGTCCTTTCGCAGCGAATGCGTTGGGTAAACTGGCGGCGCAGGAAATGCTGGCAGCTTATGCGGGTTAATCCCTGTTACGTATGAATGTAAGCGCATAATCAATCGCAGCCACGTTAATACTCACGACGTGGCTGCGTTTTTTCATGGTTGATTTATGGCGTACTGAAGCCTATGTTAATTTCTTTGCGGTAACATAATCCGGAACACATTATGCTTATTGAGATAGTGATACGTAGCACTTCCCCCATGTAATTCGGCAATCGCTTTGACTAAAGAAAGACCAAGTCCCTGACCTACGGAATGACGCGAATTATCTCCCGCCAAAATCTACGGAAGAGTTTTTCAGGCTCATGAATTTTCGTTCCAGGACTGGCGACATCAATATTAAGATAGCCGTTGGTATCAAGAAAACTGGTTATATGAATACGCGATTTTTCTGGTGAATATCTAATGGCATTAACAATAAGATTCGATAACATTCGTTGCAGTAAAATTTTATCCGCAAAGATTTGCTGATTGCACTCGACCTTAAAGCAAATCTCTTTCTCGTCTGAAAGGTATTCAAGATAATCCAACAAATTTTCGACTTCCTTATTGAGAGAAAGCGAGTCCAGTTTCACCAAACATTGTTTTTATCTGCCCGGGCAAGAAACAGTATGTTCTCTGTTAACCGCGAAATATTTTCCAGCTCTTCAATGTTACCGGCAATTGTTTTTTGATATTCAGCGATACTTCTGGTTTGACTGAGCGTAACCTGATTCTGACCCAGTAATGCATTAATGGGCGTTCTAAGTTCATGAGCGAGATCGTCAGCAAATTGACTTAGGCGTTCAAAATCTTTGACTAAGGCTTGATGCATTTTATTCAACGCCTGCCCAAGAGGTTTTAGTTCTCTCGGTAATGCGCTAACCTCAACAGGCTCCCGGCTATCGTTATAATTCAGCGCTTCCGTTACACCACTCAACTTTTTGATCTCTCGTAATCCCGTTCTGATTAACAGCGGACTTAATACTGAGCAAAGTACAATGGCGACAATGCAAATTATAATGCTATTAATTTTATACTGTTCAAGCATGTTATGTCTGGCTGAAGCCAATTTAGCCACAGTAACCGTTAATGATGGCGAAACTTCATCAATATTAATTCGTAAAGCATCAATCTCAGTATCATTAATAATGCTTCTGTAAATGCCAGCTGCGCTGATTGTCTCACTAGCAGGTATGTTATTTAACATGTCATCACTGACATTTGTCCGGTTAACAATTTTATTGATGCTATCACCATGAATGATCAAGATATCCTGACTAACATCCATCATCCGGTTAAAGTATACAGGTAACGTATCTGGATTTACCCCATCAATTAACAACTGCTTGATCTGTGCTGTCCGGTTAATGAGTGTTGTATCATCGCGCCATTTCAACTCACTTGCCAGGCCATTATAGAGAGTCCAGACAATTCCAGCGCCAGCAACAGACAGCAGCAATATAAAAAGCAAGGTTAAACGGACGGTTATAGATAATCTTTTCATTATTTTTTTACCGCTACGAATGAATAGCCCATCCCCCGGATTGTGGCGATTAGCTTTTCAGGAAAAGGATCATCAACTTTTGCGCGGAGCCTGCGAATGGCGACATCCACCGTATTGGTATCACTATCAAAGTTGATTCCCCAAATTTCACTCGCAATAACCGTTCTGGGTATAATTTCGCCAGCTCTGGAGGCCAGTAGCCAAAGTAACTGAAACTCCTTGCGCGTCAGTGTAATACTGATATTGTCCCTGCTCACACTTTGACTTACAGAGTCCATTCTTAAGCCACTGATTTCTAATGTTGAATTCAAAGCGTGATGTTGCCTTAATTGTGCCCGAACCCTTGCCAGCAACTCAGAAAATGAAAAAGGTTTTACCAGATAATCATTTGCTCCACTGTCCAGCCCTCTGACTCTGTCATCGACAGAATCCCTTGCAGTAAGGCAAATAACAGGGGTTTGCTTTGCTGTTCTTAACGTTTGTAAGATCTGCCAGCCATCCATACCCGGAAGCATAATATCCAGAATGATCAATGCATAATCATCCTTCAGCGCAAGATAAAGCCCATCTCTGCCATCAGAAACGGCATCAATGACATAACCCGCTTCGGAAAGCCCCTGCGTTACCCACTCCTGGGTCCTTTGATTATCTTCAATAAGTAAAATCTTCATGAAAATAATATGCCATAAATCATATGTTATAGAAACAGCCTGGTTCATTACAAAATTGTAATGCTGCTGTAAGGTTACCCTGGCCGCTTTTTCGCTATCCTCAAACTCATTCACATGACAAGGATATAAACATGTTAAAGCGTTATTTAGTACTCTCCGTAGTAACGGCAGCATTTTCATTACCTTCTTTGGTTTATGCCGCACAACAAAACATTCTTAGCGTGCACATTTTGAACCAGCAAACCGGAAAACCCGCTGCGACGTGACAGTCACTCTTGAAAAGAAAGCGGACAACGGCTGGTTACAACTTAATACCGCCAAAACAGATAAGGATGGACGAATTAAGGCACTGTGCCCGAGCAAACTGCAACTACGGGCGATTACCGTGTCGTATTTCAAACCGGGGACTATTTCAAGAAACAAAATCTTGAAAGTTTCTTCCCTGAGATCCCCGTTGAATTTCATATTAATAAAGTGAACGAGCATTATCATGTGCCTTTATTACTTAGCCAATATGGGTATTCAACCTATCGTGGCAGTTAATGCATAAATATGTAAAAGCCGATCTCTGCTACTGTTAGGGAGGACACTCCCTGACAGATTAACAGTAAACGGCTCTTGCTGGCTAACGACAAAAAAGTGTGATGGCTTATGAAAAAGAAGCAATTTTTAAAAGAATCAGATGTTACGGCCGAGTCGGTATTCTTTATGAAGCGTCGACAGGTGTTAAAAGCCGGCCTTGGCGCACCGTACTGGGATCAGTATGCGAGAGGAACCATTCTCGGCCTGACCCGCGGCGTCAACAAATACCATGTGATCCGCGCAACACTGGAGTCGAT